>VFQQ010000169.1_pt1 | contig 164754 bp, 122 predicted proteins | sample 3512341 | NCBI WGS metagenome assembly VFQQ01 (sample SAMN10412373, study PRJNA504923) | tailings metagenome | isolation source: Relicate 2 Philex TSF1 revegetated site | place: Philippines: Tuba, Benguet | collected 2017-08-29 | reverse complement strand
CACAATCGGCGGGCTGTTCCCGGGATTCGACACCGATGGCGACGGGGGACTGTCGTTTGTCGAGTTCGGTTGGACTCCGCTGGCGAACCGCGTGCTCGATTGGAACCAGAAGCGGCGAGATCTGGATGGCGATTCGCGGCTCTCTTATGAAGAGTTCCAACTCAACCCGGAGTTATTCGGCAGTGTTCTCAGCCGCAGGTACTTCCGACTCCGGGACCGAAATGGTGATGGCGTGCTGGCCTATGAGGAGTTCCCATTCGATCTCGATCTCACGAAAGCTCCTCCGGAGATCGCTTTCCGCATTCGGGACAAGAACGCTGACGGCGCCTGGTCGTTCGATGAATTGTTCTCTCGTGAGCTTCCCAAGGCGGACGATCAGAACGGACTCAACGGGTATCACTCGGCGCGGCTGCGAACCAGTGTGGCATTTGAGGCCAGCGATGTTGACCGCAGCGGAACGATCTCGCTGGACGAGTTTCGAAATAGCCCCGCGCCACTGACGTTGCAGGGAGCGGGTGGGCAACCTCTGCCGGATGTAGTCCTGGAGGAGGCCGAACGGGCCCTGGCAGTTCTGTTCCCGATGACCGCCGAGTCGATGGCCGCCGACGCCTGGGCGGGGGCCAAATGGACCGAATTGGGCCCGGACTGGAGGACGCTTGAGGAGCATCGGCCGGACCAGAATGGCGACGGGCAAATCTCTCGTGATGAGGCCCGACAGGCGATTGAAGTCGCCCTTGGCGCTCGGCTGGTCGATGGCACGCGAGTGCGTCTCCCGGAGGGACTCGCGCTGAAGACCGTCGACTTCAGCTATCTGGATGAGAACAAAGACGGCAAGCTGACCCAGTCGGAGTACATCGCGAAGTTCCAGCCGAGTCGAGAAGTCGCCTTGGCAAGCTTCGCCAAGCTCGATCAGGACAAGGACGGATTCCTCACGCCGCGCGAAGCCATGATCCAGATGCGCGACGACCTGATCGGGACGTTTCTGCGATTCGATGCCGATCGAGACGGCCAGGTGACTCGCGCCGAAGTCGAGCAGAAGTCGGCAACATGGGAGAAGAATGTCATCCCGGGACTGTTCCCGGGATACGACGAAAATGGTGACGGCAGCCTTTCCTACCGGGAATTCGGGTGGACCCCACTGCAGACGCGGGTTGTCGAGTGGAACCGTCGGCGGAAGGACCTCAATGACGACACGAGGTTGTCGTATGAGGAATTCCGCCCCGCGCCGGATCTATTCGCCAGCGTCCTGGTGCGACGAGCGTTTCGGCTGCGCGATCTCAATCGGGACGGCGTTCTCACGTACGACGAGTTTCCGTTCGATGTCGATGCGAGAGCGCTCCCGAAAGAGATCGTCTTCCAACAGAAGGATCTGAATCGAGACGGCCAGCTTGAGTTTTCGGAGGTGTTCCCAATCGTTCGCGCAGAGGGGGCCGCGGCGACCACAGACGCGCTTCGCGGCTATCACGCCCGTCGCACGCGGTGTCTTCTTGCCTTCCGAGCGACCGATCTCAATAGCGATGACCGGCTTTCGGCCGACGAGTTTTCGAAGGGGGCATACGCGATGAGTTCGCTCAGTGACGTCCTGTCGGGGCCGATCCCCGATCCCGTAATCGCGTTAGTAGACAAGGCCGTCTCCGCAGTCGTCCCGGCCGGCAAAGACTCACTAAGTCGCAGCGAGTGGAAGCGGATGGAATGGGCTGCGATCGGTCCCGATTGGGGGGATCTTGCGAAAGTCGACGCCGACAAAAACGGCGACGGATCCATCACGAGCGACGAGGTCCGGCAGACGATCGAGATCGCACTCGGGATCCGACTTTCGGATGGGACGCGGATTCGTTTCCCCGCCGGATACGCGCTGAAGAACGTCGACTTCGGGCACCTCGATAGAAACAAAGATCTGAAACTGACGGAGGCAGAGTTCATTTCCAACTTTCAGCCGAGCCGCGATGTGGCGCTGAAGCGGTTCGCGACGCTCGACCAGGACAAAGACGGAATCCTGACGCTGGCCGAAACCATCGTCAGCATGCGGGACGATCTCATCGGAACGTGGGCCTTATTCGACGTCGACTTCGACGGACGAGTCACGCCAGAGGAAGTCGCCGCGCAGTCGCGTCCCTGGGAGGAGAACACGGTCGAGGGACTGTTCCCAGGGTTCGACGAGGACCACAACGGCTCTCTTTCCTTTGACGAGTTCGCGTTGTGCCCCATCCAGAACCGGATTCTCGACTGGAATCGCCGGCGTCGCGACTTGGACAACGACACGTATCTCTCCGTCGAAGAATTCCGCGACCCGGATGCTGGGCCGTTCGCGAGCGTCCTGAGTCAGAGGTTCTTTCGGCTCCGTGATACGAATCGCGATGGCCGTCTCGGCATCGATGAGTTCGCGTTCGACATGGACGTCACCAAGGTCCCGGTTGAGATCGCCTTCAAGCTCCAGGACAAAGACAAGAACGACAAGCTCTCTTTCGCCGAGATCTTCGCAGAGGCAAAGCCGTCCTCTGCGGACAAGTCGGCTCAGGAGCGATACGAGATGCGTCTCGCCGCGGCTGAGACGCGGTTTCTGGCAGACGACAGGGACCATGACAAGAGCCTCAGTTTGGCCGAATTCCAACAGTCACGAGAGGCTGCGCTCGCAGCGGTTGAACGAAAAACTAAGGCACTGACCCGTCACCGACGGACCTCCGGCGGAGATTGGTTCTATCCCGTCGTCCTCGCCGTAAACGCCATCGTTCTTCTCGGCGGCGGGTGGTACCTCCTGCGCCGCACCGCCTGAAGTTCCAACCCTCGAGTCGCCAGGCGCGATTGTGCCCTGTGTCACCAAGTTGTCGATCTACATGATTACGTGTCCTATTGGGGCACGGAGGGGCCAGATGATTTTCCACGCTTGCCGCATTTTCCTGATCGTCGCCGTCGTTGTCGGGGCGGCCCGGGCTGCGGATCCGCCGCCGTTTGCGTCGCTCGACAAGAACGGCGATGGAAAGCTCTCGTACGAAGAAGCCTTGGGGGAATCCAAGGGGGAGGGGCGCTCCACACTCCACTGGCAGTTCTTCGAATCCGATGCGGACGACGACGCGAGCTTGAACTCCGACGAGTATGCGAAGGGCCCCAATAAGACCTGCACGGCGACTCAGGAGTTTCGTCGGCGAGACGAAGACCGAAATCAGGAACTCTCGCTGCCAGAGTTCCTCAAGAATCATGGCAAGGAGTATCACAAACAGCTGGCCCGGGACTTTCTGGTCGCCGATCTCGACGGCAATTCACAACTCAGCTCCACTGAACACCGGATTCTGCCCGGGCGTACATTGGCTGAAAGGGGGCCGGTTCCCGATCCGATCAATGACGAGGTGGATGGAAAGCTCGCCGTCTGGCGCCAGATCTTTCCCAAACTCGACAGCAACGGCGACGGGCGGATCGAACCGGGCGAATTCGTCGCTGAGCGATTCAAAGAACTGGAGGCTCTCCGAACGATCCCCTTCGATCAATGGGATCGGGACAAGAGTGATTCGGTCGAAGAAGCCGAGGGGGACCATCTGATCCGGATCGCCTACGGAGCGGTTCGCCCGGACGGCGAACCGCTCCGTCATCCCTCGGGACGAGTGATCAACTGGGTGTCTTTTCGCCGCTATGACAAGAGCCTGGACGGGAAGCTCACCCGCGAAGAATTCGTCGCGACATATTGGGACAAGGCAAAGAGCGCAGAGGTTTTCGCCGGGATCGATCGGAACTCGGACGGAGTCGCCCAGACGGAAGAGCTGCTCGAAGGTCCCCTTCAACTCGACACCGTCGAGCGGTTCCTGTGGCTCGATACGTCCTTGGACGGAAGCCTCGATCAGTCCGAGCTCGACGCGCGGTGCGCGGAGTGGGAAAAGGGAGCGGCAAAGCGGGTGATCCCGTGTTACGACGAGAATACAGACGGTCGCCTGTCGCTTCAGGAATACCGCCTGACACCATTGGCAAACCCTTCATCCGATTGGTTCGCCGGCCGGACCGACAAGGATCACGACGGAGTCCTCTCGTTCGAAGAGTTCTACTTCGAAACGTCCCCCATCCTCCTAGCCCAATCGCTGGAGGTCTTTCGGCGGTTCGACCGGGATCGCAGCGGAAACCTCTCACTGGTCGAGTGGGACTTCGCAATCGATCCGACACGTGTTCCGGCCGAGACAGCCTTCGGCAGCCACGATCGCGATCGGAATGGTCGCCTCACGGCAGAAGAACTTGTGGGAAACATCCAATTCACGAACGACGACGGGAAATCGGAAGCCCGAGGCGAGGCGTATCGCCGTTTCACGGCCGAGATGCTGACTGCATTGGATTCGGACAAGAGTGGCGACCTTGAATTGAAGGAGTTCCAACAGGCGAGTCCCGAGCCGCAACTGGCTCTCTATCGTGACTTTCTCCGACGCGACCTCGATCTCGATGGACGATTGAGTCGCGATGAGTACGTGAAGCCCAATCTCGGATCAAAATGGGAACCGATCGCCCGGGAAGAGGCCGTTCGCTATGACATTAATGACGACGGATTCCTTAGCTGGGAAGAGTTCGAGATCTCCCCTCCGGCAAATCCGTTACCAGAGCGACGTTTCGCCGGGTGGGATCGCGATCGAAACGGGACGCTCGATGAGAGCGAGTTTTTGCGGAGTATTCCCGAGGCGGAAAGGGTGCGGCATCGCTGGCCGTTCCTGCAGCGGGACCTGAACGCGGACGGTCGGCTCGATTTTGAAGAGTGGCAGGCGAAGACCCTTTCTGGACGGATCCCCTGGCAACGAGCGTTTACCGCCCACGACATCGATGGTGACGGCCGGATCGGACGCAAGGAGTATCTCTCGCTATACCCCTCCGGCAACCGGGAAGCAGCCCGACAGTTCCTCGCGATCGATTTTGATTCCGATGGATTTCTGACATCACAGGAATTTACACACCGACAGGACCTGGATGTCCCTGCGGGAGAGCGAGGTGCGGTTCCCGACGCGATTTCGCAGTTGTGCAATGCACGTATCGATGAATGGAAAGCGGCGATGGCGAAGGCGGACTCCGACCAGAGCGGAAGTCTGTCAGCCCCCGAATGGGCCAAACTGGAATGGGGTGCGCTGGCACCGAGTCTTGGCGCAACACCACATGGGGATTGGGATCAAAACGGCGACAGAGCGATCGATGAGTCGGAAGGAAAACAAGCACTTCGCGTGGCCTTCGGAGTTGAGAATAGCCGGGGAGAACCATGTCGCTTCGCCGATGGAGGGATGGTCAATGCCAACCACGTTCAGCGGCTCGACAAGGATTCTGACGGCAAACTGACTTCGGACGAATTCGCAACAGGATTCTCGCGGACCGCCGAAGAGAATCGGAAGCGGTTCGATGCAGCAGATGGAAATCACGACGGATTTCTAGACCACGCTGAATACTCGATTGCTCCGGACTTTCGGTACGACCGCGTGTCGTCGTTCCTGTGGTGGGACGCCAACCAGTCGGGGCTTATTGAACAGGACGATCTGCAAGCCCGAGCTGCGCCTTGGCAACTGGGGATGCTGAGGACTCTGATTGCGGCTTTCGATGTCGACGGTGATCAGGCGCTCTCGTTTCGTGAATTCGATGGTGTGCCGTTCGCCAACTTGTCAGGCGACTGGTATGCGGCTCGCGACCAGAACGGTGACGGTCGCTTGGCGTGGGAAGAATTCCGTCCGAGCCCCAAGACCGCTTTGGCGGGGATCGCTCGGCACTATTTCGACGGGTTTGACCGCGATGGAGATGGCTTTCTTTCGCTTTCGGAAGTCGAGTTTCCGTTTGACCCCGCCAACGTCTCCGCAGATGTCCTGCTCGGATTACGCGACCGAAATCGCGATGGGCGAGTCGATCTGGCGGAGATCTTGGCGAGCGATACGCGGGTGAAAGTGCCAAAGGGAGATACTCGTTCTCAGCGGATGCGTGAGTACTACGAAGGTTGGTTCGCGGCCGCCGACGGTGACCGGGATGGAAGCCTCTCCTCGGCCGAGTTTCAGGATGCGACCCCTCTCTTGCAGCCGAACGCCTACGAGATCTTTGCTTCGCGGGACGTCGATCAAAACAAGCGCCTCTCACGCGAGGAGTATTTCGGTCCGAATCTGGGAACCAAATGGGAGACTGCCGCCCGCTCGGAATCGGAACAGTTCGACGTCGACAAGGACGGGTTCCTGGACTGGCGCGAATTTCGTTTGACGCCTCCAGCGCTACCAACACGGCTCCACTTTTTTACCGGACTGGATGCCGACAACGACGGGCGGCTGAGCTTGTCTGAGATTCTTGGAATGTATCCGCCAGAAAAACATGCCGGCCAGCGGATCGTGTTTCGTCGATTGGATCGTGATGGGGATGGGCTGCTCGCTCGTCCTGAATGGCTGGAGGAGACCCCGGGGAAGCGGAACGCCGGCTGGGAGTTTCGCGTGCGGGACGACGACGGAAACGGTGAGCTGACTTACCAGGAATTCTCGAGCGTGATCGGCGAAGAGTGGCGGAAACTGGAGGCCCGGAACTTTCGCGTTGTTGACTGGAATCAGGATGGACGCCTGTCTCTCGATGAATTCCGCTGTCTCCCGGGACAAGTTCCCGTCGGTGAGCGAGGACCGATTCCCGACCCCCTTCGTGATGAGATGGAGCTGGTGCTGAAGGAGGTTCTGGTGCTGTTCGGTGAACGTCAAAACTTGTCACGGCGTGATTGGGAGCGAACATCTCTTCGCGGAGTGCCATCGGCAATTGCGTCCCTGGCTCGTCGTGCATGGGATCGCGATGGGGATGGCCAAATCTCTCAGGACGACTGTCGCAAGTTGCTAGAGGTCGCTTACGGCATCCGCGACGAGGCCGACAGGCAAATCCGGCTGGAGAACGGGCGGATCGTCAACCTTCATGCCGTGAAGAAGTGGGACCGCGATCTCGGCGGAACGTTGTCGCGGTCGGAGTTTGTGGGCAATCACTGGAAGAAAGTTGAGAGTGAACCGATCTTCGAACAAGGAGACCTCAATCACAATGGCGAGTGGGACTGGAACGAGATCATTCAGAGCTCGGAAACAACCCATGACATTCTTGGGCAATTTCTGTGGATGGATATTGATGGCGATGGAGCCATCAATCAGGCAGAACTCGACGAGCGCTCTCAGGTCTGGCAGAAGAGTCTCGCCAAGCGTTTGATCGCCGCCTTCGATGCGGATGGAAACCGTCGCCTGTCGTTTGTCGAATTCCGGAGGACTCCGTTCGCGAATCCCCTTGCAGACTGGTATGTGCCGAAGAAGGATGCCGACAATGACTCCCAGCTCTCGTGGGACGAGTTTTTTGGCTCGGAAGATCTCCCGCTGGTCGGCGTCTGGAGTCGGTATTTTGACGCCTTTGACCAGAATCGCGACGATCGGCTGACCTTTGACGAGTTCGAGTTCGTGGTGGACTTCAGCAAGATCGCACCGGAAGTCGCCTTTCGTATTCAGGACAAGAACAGCGACGGAAAACTTGTGCTACAAGAGATCTTTGAAGAGCCGACCCCCGCACCGAAAGATCGCGAGGCACTGGAACGCTACGAGATGCGATTGGCCGCAGCGGAAACACGGTTCCTGGCAGACGACAAAGACCATGACAGTGGTTTGAGCCTTGCCGAGTTCCAACAGTCGCGAGACTCCGCCCTGGCGGCGGCCGAACGTAAAACCAAGGCGCTGACCCGTCACCGGCGGACATCCGGTGGAGATTGGTTCTATCCCGTTATCCTCGTCGTCAATGCCGTCGTACTGCTCGGAGGAGGCTGGTATCTGTTGCGGCGGTCGGCATAGCGAAGTCGCCGAGATGGCGGCCTGGAATCTCGAAATCCGAGACCACGAACAAGGGACGAAGCAGCTTTCAGTTGATAGATTCTCAACATCAAGCTCGCCATCCCATGTGTCTTGCCGTTTCGTGGCCGGAATCTGACAGCCTTGAGTTCGACGGGTCTGCTCGGGTCTCTATTCCCACGAGGTGCGGCTTCGGAGATTCCCTGCTGCAGAGGGGATGACGGAGTTTGAATTGATCGTCTTGCGTCGTGCTTTGACCTGGAATAGCCGTTTTACGATTGTCGGCGTCCGGCGGTATGTTTTGAGTCTGATCTTGCTGATCGGCCTAGTCGCAGGTGCAAGGTCTGAAGAGCCCGCGAAGGAGAAGACGCCACCTGCCGGAGGAGTATTCAAAACGTTGGATCGCAACGCCGACGGGCAGATTTCGCGTGACGAACTCGCCGTCGATTTGCCGGAAGCCGAAAGGGCTGGGTTCGAGCAAGCTGTTTTCAAAGCGGATGTGGACGCCAGCGGCACTCTTTCGCTGCCCGAGTTCGAACGTCTCCCGCTGGATGCAATGTTCCAGTTGTTGGACAGGGATCACAATGGTGAGTTGTCCTTCGCCGAGATTTCACCGCCTGTCGTGACGACGGACGCTCGCTCCGCAGTTGCCGCGAGCGTGAATTGGGAGCGGACTCGCACTCGCGCAGCCTTTGAGGCAACCGATCGCGACGGCAATGGTGGCGTCTCTGTGGGCGAGCTAAAGAGCGGGCAGTACGCGAGATCACTGATCGGCCGCGACCCCATCGGCCAAGTCGCTGACCCTGTCCTTGAGCAAGTCGATGAGGCTCTCGCAATCGTCTTTCCGGCGGAGCAGGTATGGATCGCTGCATCCGACTGGGCGAATGCCAAGTGGGATCTCCTGGCTCTAGACTGGACCGACGTACGCGAAGCCCGTCCTGACGGGGATGGAGACGGCCAAGTGTCTCGCGAGGAGGCGAGAAACGTCTTCGAAGTCGGGCTCGGAATCCGGCGGCTCGACGGAACCGTGATCCGCCTTCCCACAGGGCGAGTCTTCGCGAACGTGGACTTCGAGGATCTGGACCGTGACCGAGATGGCCGGCTGACCCTCGCAGAGTACAGCGCCCGTTACCAGCCGACCCCCGAAATCGCGAAAGAGCGGTTCACGACCCTCGACGGCGACAAGGATGGATTCGCCACACCCGCCGAACTGATTTCCTTGATGCACGTCAATCTGGTCACGACATTCCTGCACTTTGATGCCGACAATGACGGCCGCGTGACGAGCGAAGAGATTGTGAAGAAGGCCCGTCCATGGGAGCAGTACACGATCCAGGAGATGTTTACTGGCTCTGACGAGAATCAGGATGGGGCTCTTTCATTTCGTGAGTTGGGACTGACGCCACTTCAGAACCGGGTTGTCGATTGGAACCGTCGCCGCCGTGACGCCAATCATGACGGGGCGCTCTCGTACGAGGAGTTCCGATTGAATGATGGCCTGTTCGCAAGCGTCCCGACTCGCAGAGCGTTTCGGCTTCGAGACGCCAATGGCGACGGGCGTTTGAGCTACGAAGAGCTTGCATTCGATCTCGACGCCACGAAGGTTCCTCCAGAGTTTGCCTTTGGCCTACGGGACAAGGACGGCGACGGCAATCTGACCCACTCCGAGCTCTTCACAGCGACGCCGCCGAAAGAGGACGACGAGAAGGGCTTGCAGCAGTTTCTTTGGCAGACCACACGTAGCCGGCTGGCCTTCGAATCGGCTGACAGTGACCACAACGGACTCCTGTCAGTGCAAGAGTTCCGGACGAGTGCCTATCGTGCGGCTCTGCTTGGAAGTGATCTGACTGGCGCAGTTCCTGACCCCGTGCTTGAAGCGGTCGAGACCGCACTCGCGGTGATACTTCCTGATGACCAGGAGTTCCTTCCAGCTTCTGAATGGCCCAAGACCCGTTGGAATGTTCTTGGACCTGATTGGGATTTCTTGGCCAAGGAGGAGCCGGACAAGGATGGAGACTTGAAGGTCTCCCGCAAGGAAGCCCGAGAAGTGGTCGAAACCGCGCTCGGAGTTCGGCGCACTGATGGCACGCCAATCCGGCTTGCATCGGGCCGCGTCTTTGCCAATGTGGATTTCGACGGACTCGACAAGAACCGGGATGGACGACTGACCCAGGAGGAATATGGAGCGTACTACCAACCCAGCCCCGAAGTGACGCGGCAACGGTTTACTGCAGCAGACATCGACAAGGACGGGCTGGCGACTCCGGCCGAATTGATCGGCCTGATGCGGGTCGATCTTGTGACGACGCTTCTCCACTTCGATGTCGACCGGAACGGACGAGTGACGCCCGATGAGATCGCGAAGCAAGCTCGCCCGTGGGAACAGTACACGATTCTCGGTCTCTTTCCCGGTTTCGACGAGGATCATGACGGTGGGCTTTCCTACCGCGAACTGGGGATGACGCCACTTCAGAATCGGGTGCTGAACTGGAACCGTCGAAGAGTTGATCTCGATCACGACGCGGCACTCTCGTTCGAAGAATTCTGCGGACCGGATCTCGGGCTCTTCGCCGGCGTCATACGCCGCCGATTCTTCCGCCTTCGAGACACGAATCACGATGGGCTCCTGACACTGGACGAACTCCCGTTCGACGTCGATGTCGCGAAACTCCCCTCCGAGGTGACGTTTCGAGTACGAGACAAGAATGCCAATGGGGAACTCTCCTTTGCCGAATGCTTCACAAGAGTCCGCCCTGACAAAATGGACAATCAGGGGATTCAGTCCTACAGGTGGCGAAGGCTGCGAAGCCGCATCGCATTCGAAGCGACAGATGCGGACCGAAACGGAGAAATCTCGCACAGTGAATTTCGTCAGACCGCCTATCTGGGAACGTTGCTGGATCGGGATCCCCCTGGAATCATCCCCGATCCGGTTTTTGACGAGGTTGAGAAGGCCTTGTCGTTTCTTCTTCCGGATGGGCGCGAGTCCTTGAAGGCGTCCGGATGGTCAAGTGCCAAGTGGGATCTGCTCGGGCCGGACTGGCAAGACCTGTCTGCGGCCCGCCCCGACCAGGATCGAGATGGACAAATCACGCGGGACGAAGCGAGGAGAATTTTCGAGATCGCGCTGGGAATCCGCCGCGACGATGATGCAGTGATACGGTTTCCGTCAGGGCGGGCCTTTGCGCATATCGACTTTGAGGCCGTGGATAAGAACCGAGACGGACGTCTGACCGAGGGCGAGTTCTCGAGCTACTACCTTTTCAGCGGCGCAGGAGCTAAGGAAAAATTTGCGAGCCTCGACGTGAGTCATGACGGCGTGGCGACTCCGGAAGAGCTGCTGCCGCTCATGCGAGTGGATCTGATTTCCACGTTCTTGCACTTCGACGTCAATGACGACGGGGGAGTGACCGCTGACGAGATCGCCCATCAGGCACGTCCTTGGGAGCAGCCGACAATCTCGCGGCTGTTTCCCGGATTCGACGAGAATGGGGATGGTCGGTTATCCTATCGGGAATTCGGGCTGACCCCGCTTCATAACCGTGTTCTCAACTGGGGTCTCCGCCGGGATTTGGATCACGACTCGTACCTTTCCTATGACGAATACCGCGGCCCGGAGAAGGGGCTGTTCGCCTGTGTCATGACACGGCGATTCTTTCGACTGCAGGACGTCGACAAGGATTTGCTTCTGGGATTGGACGAGTTTCGGTTTCCGATTGACGTGAGCAAAATCCCGATTGCGGCGGCCTTCAAGATTCAGGACAAGAACCAGAATGGCCAGCTTTCGTTCGCGGAGACCTTTACCGAGCCAGAGCCGCCCCCCAGGGACAAGTCGGCCAAGGAGCGATATGAAATGCGACTCGCCGCAGCCGAGACGCGGTTTCTCGCGGACGACAAGGACCGTGACAAGAGTCTCAGCCTCGCCGAGTTCCAACAGTCACGAGAGGCAGCCTTGGCGGCCGTTGAGCGAAAGACTCGGGCCCTGTCCCGTCATCGTCAGAAATCCGGTGGGGACTGGTTCTACCCAGTCGTCTTGACCATCAACACCCTCGTCCTCCTCGGAGGAGGGTGGTATCTCCTTCGGCGATCCTGATCTCCAAAAACTCTCATGCGCTCATTTTCTTCAGAACGAACTGGCCGACCAGAACGGATTGCAGATCGGTTCCTCGCAGAGTGCCGTCGAGGCCTGACGTTACCGGAAGTCCTCGTCTCGATGCTCATCCTCGCGATCGTTCTCGCGATTCTGATCCCGAGTGTCTTGGCGCTTCGGGAGCGTTCGCGGCGGACCACCTGCATCCACAACTTGCAGCAGATTGGAGGGGCACTCCAGGCCTATCATTCGACGTATGCCTCGCTTCCCCCTGCAACGGTCTGGCAGCGACCGGAGGGGCTGCGGACGACGATGCTGAACGAAGTGAAGCAGGTTGATCTCATTACCCACGAGAACTGGGCACAGCTGTTGTTGCCCTTTCTCGGGCACGAAGAGTTGTCTCGGGAGTTCGATGCTCGAGTCCCGATGATGGCAGAGGTGAACGACGCTCTGCGTTTAAGCCGGCCCAATGCATTCGTCTGCCCGTCGGACAATTGGAATTCCGCCGACAACCCATTCGTGTTCGGCTGGAGCGAGTCGGAAGAGACAGGAATCGAGTCCGCTCGCGGGAACTACGCGATCAACGGCGGTACGCACAACCATCGGTTTTCGCCGGAATCGCCTGGGCAGCCTCACTTTGATGGGTTGGAACTGGTTCTGACAGACGAACCTCAACAGTTTCAATTGATCGGGACTGGTATCGCCGGAATCAACCACGCATTCAGGCTGGAGGAGTTCCGGAACGGCCAGTCCACACTCGTCGCAGTCGAGGAAATCCGGGCCGGAGTCCATCCGCTCGATCCTCGCGGCGTGTGGGCACTCGGCCAGATCGGCGGCAGTATCACCTGGGCGCACGGCATCTCAGGCGACGCCTGCGGCCCGAACAATCAGTGGGACCGCTCCGACGACGTCTTGGGGTGCGGCAACCTGACAGGTGTCGTGGGCCAGGATTTCCTGCTGGAGCAGCGAATGCCGTGTGTCCACTATGTTGACCGCAACGACCAGTCGACCGCGCGGAGCCAGCACCCGGAGGGAGTGAACATTCTCTTTCTGGACGGAGCCGTCAGGTTCATCAACGACAAAGTCGATCGTGGGTTGTGGCATGTCATGCATTCACGAGAGACGCCTGCCACCGTCTTGGCCGAAGGTTTCGAAGCCCATCTGGGACCGTATGAAGCGCCGGACGACTCTCCGCGACCAGCCCGCAGTTCCGGCACGCTCGCCTCCGGAACTCCGATGACCAATTCCATCGGAATGTCTCTGGTCGTTCTTCCGGCTGGTGAATTTGAGATGGGAGTCCCGGACGAAGGAAACTCCGCGGCACCTCCACCAGAGTGCCCCGTTCACAAAGTTCGGATTGAGGCCCCATTCTGGATGGGGACGCGGGAAGTGACACAGAGAGAGTACCGCGAAGTCATGGAAGGCAATCCGAGCTTACACCAGGATGGCGCGATGACGGACGAGTTCCCGGTCGAGAGCGTCACCTGGGATGATGCCCAGGAGTTCTGTCGGCGACTGTCGAAGAGGGACGAAGAGAAGGCGGCGGGACGACGATATCGACTCCCCACGGAGGCCGAGTGGGAGTATGGCAGTCGAAGTGGCAAGAGTGTGCCATATCGCTGGACGGGGCGAAGAGGCGATGGGGACGATACTGGAGCCAATGTCGCAGTCTCTCCCACATTGCCGATTGCAAAGGTCTCTTCGTACCGCGCCAATGATTTTGGACTTTACGACATGCGAGGCAATGTTTGGGAATGGTGCTCAGATTGGTTCGACCGGAGCTACTACAAGCGGGCACCGCTGGTCGATCCACGGGGACCCGCGACCGGATACCTGAAGGTCGTCCGGGGCGGAGATTGGACGTTCGTCGGCGAGCTGTGCCGGATCAATTACCCGATGATGCCTCCTTGGAAGGGAAGCCGGTATGTCGGTTTTCGTGTCGTTTGCGATGTCGATTCGGGTTCCGCGTCGCAGTCGGCTGTCACGGACCGCAGTCCGGCCGTCTCTGGCGGAACATCCAAGGAATCGGTCCGGTAGGATCGTTGTAGGACTTCGTCCACGAGTCATGCCCGACGCCAGGCAGCTCAGTGTATTCCGGCTTTCCTCCAGCGGCGCGGACTGCCTCGATCATCGCTCGGCTCTCCGAGGGGAGGACGACGCGGTCATCCTGACCGTGAATCGCCCAAATCGGCAAATGAATGAGTTTGGACGCTTGGGTAGGATCTCCACCGCCGCAGACGGGGACAGCGGCTGCGAAGAGATCGGGGCGGCGCGATACCAGATGCCACGTTCCATATCCGCCCATGGAAAGCCCAGTGAGGTAAATTCGACACGGATCGACCTGGGGATCTGAATGCCACTGTTCGATGAGACGCTCCAAGGAATCGAGCTGGTGTATCCATGAGCTCTCTTCTGGGCACTGCGGAGCGAGACAGATGCACGGAAATCGCATCCTCATCTCCGATTCGGCGAGTTGTTCTGGGAGACCGACAAGTTGCGTGGCGTTGTCTGTTCCGCGCTCTCCGGCGCCGTGAAGAAAGATGACTAGAGGCACCTTTACGCCGTCCCGTGGGGGGCGAAGGACGCGGTAGAGGAGGTGGCCAGAGCTGCCGGAGCGCATTCCTATGTCTGTGTCACGGTTGTAAGCAGCTTCCGCTCGCGATGACGGCACTTTCTTGACGCGCCCGCTCCCGCCGTCGAACAGTCCCAGATACCATGCCACAATCAGGTTGACGAAGATCCAGCCCGCGACAGTCCAACAGGCGGACTGAAATCTACCGGTCACTGCGCCCATTGAGAGTGTTGTCCAACGCACCGGAACCTAGATCGAATCTGACGGGATGTTATCCGAACTTGCTTCTGTGTGTGACCCGTTCCGCAAGGATCCAAGTTGATGCTTCGATCAACTCCCCGGCAGTGGATGAGGTGCTACGCTCCGTGGATGATGTCGGGCGTCGTAGCGGCAATTTTGTCAGCCGCTGCATTTTGGCCACTGAACTCGTCTGAACGCGCTTTGGTTGGGAAGTGGCAACGGCTGCGAGATCATCAGGGAGTTTATTTGCAGTTCGCCCGCGATCGCCGGCTGTGGATTATTGCACCACAAGATGCAAACGGAATCTCGGGAACGACTCCCGTCATCACGGGATCGGGTCGGTGGTGGGTGTCGGGCGATCGGATCTACCTGAGATACTCTGATGCATCGATTGGATCCGGGTGGTCACTGCACAAGATCGCTGCCCTGATTTCCGACCACACGCAAGGATCTGGATCAGAGTTCCAGATGAACGGAACGGATGAGCTTAGCATCGCAGGCGAGGAATTCATCCGTTTTCGAGATTGACGGGTTTCATCGAATCACTACCGAATGACCCCTTGGGATTGCCAAGGGCCTCGATCGCACCACGCGATGATCAGCTGTTACCTTCGGGCCCTGACACCTTTGCCTGAATCGCTGAAAGAACAGCCTTGGCGTTTTCGACACCGCCGCACTTGATTGCGAACGCGATCTCTGGGCTGGCTTTCACCTTGTCGAGAGCCTTGATGACGCCGTCGATTCCGCCCAAGCGGAGCGCCAGGAGCATTCCCGTCTGCTCGAGTTCCTCTTCGCGGCTTCGTGCGCCGGGGACCGGCTTAGCAATCATCTTGCTCTTGAACGCGAACTTATGATGGCATGCCGGACATTCCTTGGTCAGCGGCCCCTTCACGAATCCCTCACACTGAGGGCAACGCTTCCAACCAGGACCTCCAACATCTTTGTTGTAGCCTTCGATGTCCGCTTCGTTTTTCTTTGCCATCGTCATCCCCGGGTTTTGAGTCACTTGAGGGCGAGTGATCCTTCATGGGCCAAGCTTTGTCAAGGAAAGCAATGAAAGTCGCGATGAGACCCAGGCGGCATTCGACATGCGAGTGAAATCAGTGCTCCGAGTAGCGATCCCGTGCGCGGCGAGATGACGCAAAGCTCTGATAGCTAAGAGAGAGAGGCGATTCGACTGGTCATCCCACCAGCCGAACCGCCCCATTTGAAAAGGATGTGGGGACCGTCGGAAATAAGCTACTCGAATGTGGGCTTTGCTCGCCCAACAACAGTCAGAGGCGACCCGCCTCCTTGATGCGGCGATAGAGCAAGAGGCTCTGATGGCCCGCGAATTCTAAGCTCGCGGCCAAAATGGCGACCCACCAGAAGGCGACTTTGAAGATCGCATTCGGAACCCGTCCCGCGAAGTACTCCCACGCGACATATGCCGACGCCGTCAGCAGAACCAAGCACCACACGCAACCATTTGTTCTTGATTGTGCAGTCCTGGACTACGCGTACTGCCGCGTCCCCTCGGTGATGATCAGGCCTGCGGATGCCCGCTGAGCGTAACAGGTGGCCATCTTCGCAGTCGGGACGCATCGTTCGTCCGCGCGGATGCGGGTGAGCGGCGACATGACAATCCGATTGGGTAGGTCGAGAGAGCCCAGCCGGAGAGGCGTGAACAGGTCAACGCTAGACATGAGGTTCTTTCTCCAGTCGATCTGATTCGCACGTTCCCATTGGCAGAGACCTGCGACAGTGATCCCTCTTATCAGTCTTCGGTTCATCTACGCATCATCGGGGCCTGTTGGCTGTTGTCGCTTTGACACACGAATCGCCTCACCGAGCAGATGCCGGACTCGAGGCCGGGTGTCAGGCCCGTGGAATGCCCGCACTACGGTTTCCGCCCGGCGGTCTTCCTCGGTCACTCGCTCGTGCTGACGAAGGTGTTCCGTCCAGGACTCCACCAGAAAGGTCTCCACGAAGAGTTCCCCGTTTTCCGCGTCACGAAACAGGTCCCAACGAATCGCGCCGTCGCGGAGTCTCGCGAGGCGAAGTTGGTCGAGAGCTTGTCGAAAGTCCGCCACATTCTCGGCTGCGATCTGGTACTCAATGGTTACCAATACCGGTCCTTGTTCGTGATCCGATCCCGGTACCGTAGGAGCCTCGGGCCAATGGCGGGCCGGCTCGACCTCGAGAGGCGGCCCCGTGGGCAATCGGTAGCGCAGGGCCGTCGCGGTTCCCAGGACCAGCCATACCGATGAGAGGATGAGAGCGAAAGAGACGCTGATCGGAGCGGCGATGGCTCCCCAGAATGCGCTCCCCGCAGCCAGCCCACCGAAGAATACAAGCAGATAGACCGACAACGCGCGAGCCCGCACCCATGCCGGAAGAAGCGATTGCGCGGACGAATTCAGCACCGTCAAGACGACCAGCCATGCTGAACCCGCCGGCAGAAGGAACGCGCACCGTACAAGAAGGCTTGTCGTCAGGGCGACTGCCATCCCGGCCGCGGCGAAAACGAGAGTCCCGATGGTCACGATGCTGTCGCCAGTCGCCACTCGCCTCATCAGCGGCAGGGTGATCGTACCGACAATCGCTCCGACGCCGAGCGCTCCGAGCAGCAGCCCGTACGCCATCGGCCCCCAAGCTGCATGGTCGCGGGCGAGCGCAGGAAGCAACGCCCAAAGTCCCCCGGCCCCTATCACAAACGCTCCCGACCGGATAAGCACTTCACGGAATGCGGGGGCATGCCGAACGTACCGGAGTCCCACTCTCATGGCGCCCCAGAGTCGCTCCGCCGGGAGGACGGCCCGCTGTACGGGACTTTCCCAGCGGTAAAGCACCCACATCACGCCCACGAAGGAGAGGGAATTGAGCAAGAAGGCCACGGCGGGACCGGCAGTCGCCACCAGGATGCCGCCGACCGCGGGGCCGACGGCGCGCGACGCGTTCATCGACATGCCGTTGAGGGCTACCGCGGCATTCACCTCGGCTCGGGGAACTATCTCGGGCACGACCGCCTGCCAGGCCGGGGCATTGAGCGCAAATCCGGCTCCGAGCGCGAACGTCAGCGCCAGAAGAAGCCACGGCGTCACCACCCCCAGTGCAGTTGCGGCGGCCAAGGTGGCAGCGGCGACTAGCATCCACCCCTGGGTGAATAGGAGCAGTCGACGCCGGTCAACGATGTCCGCGAGCCCCCCTCCCGGAAGGGCCAACAGAAATACAGGGAGCGTCGTGGCCACCTGCACAGAGGCGACCATCATCGGTGACGGGGTCAGACTTGTCATCAGCCACCCGGCCCCCACGTTCTGAAGCCAGGTGCCGAGATTGGACACGGTCGAAGCGATCCATAACGCACGGAAAAGTGGCCGGCGGAGCGGCGCGTACACCGCTCCGGATTCACGGACTTCATCCCATTCGCCTGGCGAAGCGACTTCCTTCTCCACGACGACCGTCCCTCCCCCGCTCCGGCCATTGCGGTATCGCAAAAGGGCCGACCCGCAATCACTAGATGGCACACACGCCGCCGTCGACTGGAAGTGTGTGGCCGGTGACATAACGAGCCTCGTCTGACAGGAGCCAGACAACGACGTCCGCGATCTCGTCGCGTTGGCCGATCCGTCCCATTGGGACGAAGGCCGCATAGATGTGGGGGTCTCCCCACGTTCCTTTGTGCAACAAAGGCGTCTCCATTGGCCCAGGACCGACGGCGTTCACCCGGATGTTCTGCTTGGCACAATCCCTAGTGCGATTCGACCTTCGCGCCGCACATTCCCCTATTCGCTCTCAAGGCCATCGCGATGAATGCCAGCAGCACCGTCGCCTGAGTCACCGCGAATACGGGGGCCGAGGGTGTGGGAGCAATCGCGATGAGAGCAGGAACCTTCTGGAAGAGTTGCGCAACAAGGACGAAGAAATTGAGATATAGCGCGGCAACGGATGAGTAGACGAAAACTGCGAGCCAGTGCCCGGCTAGTCGCCGCCAGCGGAGTGAGTAGATGTCTGCGGCAAGAACGATCAGTGAGACGATTCCGACACCAATCCCAGGTGTGAACCCCCGGAAAGGGAAGAAGAAGCCGGTCACGCTGGTGGCCAGCGTCGTCACCAGAAAGCAGGACATCCACCGCGGTAGGATCCTCCCAGTCAGAAGGCCGGACAGAAAGCCGAATCCGGACGCGATGGCGATCAGACTGATCAAGACGTGGATGAGCGTAAAGTAGTTTAGCGCCATGGACGGGATCGCGGTTCGGGATGGAATGAGATCCGCATTGCAGATGGTCTAGGCTCTGGCCATGCAAATAGCCGCGGAATCGCCAGGCGTGGCTTCGGATCGGCCCAGCAAAATTCTGGTGCCGCAACGTGCCACCCGTTGCCGCAAGTCATTTGCTCGTGTTCGCATAGGGAGCCGTGCTTCGGGCCTTCGCAAGCTCCGCCGCTTGGCTGACTGCCTTCGTCACTCCGACGACGGTCTCGTCGAAGTAGGTGGGGCCCGCTTCAACCCACCACTCCTTCAGCGTGTACGCCTGGGCGAGCCCCTGCTTTTGAAGCCGCTGCTCGGTGTCGTAGGCAAGCAGCATCCCTCGTACGACGGCGGTTTCGACCTCTCCCGTCGCAAGCTGCGAATTCCCCTGATCGCGGAGGAGCGGAGCGAACGCGACTTTTGCGGCCCCCAGCCTCGACGCTTCCCGAAGAGCAACTCGTCCGACTCGCTCCATCGTTTCGAGCGATAAGGACTCCTCGGGGCCCAAGCCAACAAGGAGCAGGGCCTTCGCCTGGATGCTCCCTTCGGGAGTTCGAATCAGAATCGTTTCGAGCGCATCTCCACGAAATTCGCCTCGTTCGCGGAGCGAGGCGATCGCGCCTCCGAGATGCTTGTCGAGTTCGACCGGAGCGCCGGTCATTCTCTGTGCGAGAGCATCGGAGTACCGGAAATAGCACACGACCTGGAGCGGCACATCGGCGGTGTAAGGCCCTTCCATGCGGATCCTCAGGGCCACGTCATTCGGTCCAGTCACGACCGTTTCCTTGACGGTGCTCGCGGGTTCGGCAGCGAAGGACTGCACGGACGCGACCGACGCGAATACGCAGATCGCAAATTGGATAAGTTGACGAGTCATGGGAATTCCTTGTAGCCAAGAAGCAGAGAGATCTCTGTCGTGAACGAGGCCTTCTACGACGATGGACGGTGACACCTAGAAAGCCCAGCAGGAGCACCCGGTTCCCCAAAACGGATCGACTCGCGGCGATTCCGAAGTTCCGCCGTATGAGTGCGAGAGTCCGTGCGAGCAGAGACCGGCATGGGATTGAGCCTGCCCAGCCGTTCGCCGAGCTTCATCGAAGTAGCCACCGTAGAACGCCACGGGGGACCAGTCGGGGGTCACGGGGAGGGGCGCCGGCCCCAAACTGCTGAACGGACCGGCACCGAACACGATCTTTCCACCGACCACCGTCAGGACCGATTGAATGGCCCTGATTTGCTCTTCGGGAACGGCCATGTAGTCCGCCGACAGAACGGCGAAATCCGCAAGTTGCCCTGCGGCGATCGCCCCCTTCACGGTCTCTTCACCCGACATCCAGGCCGATCCCTGCGTGTAGAGCCGCAAGGCGGTCGCGCGGTCGAGCCGGTTCGCTTCCGGATAGAGCCCCAGTCCTCCGACCGTCCGGCCGCTCACGAGCCAGTACAGCGAGACCCAGGGATTGAAGCTGGCGACGCGAGTCGCGTCGGTTCCGGCTCCGACGGGAATCCCCATCGAGAGCATCCTGGCGACCGGCGGTGTCTGCTCTGCTGCCTTGGCTCCGTACCGATCGACGAAGTACTCCCCCTGGAAGGCCATGCGGTGCTGAACCGCGATTCCCCCTCCGAGAGCCCGGATCCGCTCCAGGTTCTTCTCGGTGACCGTTTCCGCGTGATCGAAGAACCAGCGGAGGCCGTCGAACGGGACTTCGCGATGGATCCGCTCGAACACATCCAGAAACCGGCCGATCGATTCGTTGTAGGTGGCATGCAGCCGAAACGGCCATCGACGCTCAACCAGCAGCTTCACGACCTTATGCAGTTCGCTCTCCATCGCCGGATCGAGATCGGGACGAGGTTCGAGGAAATCCTCGAAGTCGGCGGCGGAGAAGACCAGCATCTCGCCCGCCCCGTTCATCCGGTAGTAGTCGCTGCCGGCGCCGGGCTTCGTCATCTCGATCCAGTGGGAGAAATCGTCGAACTCCGCCTTCGGCCTTTGGGTGAACAGGTTGTACGCGACACGGACCGTCATCTCGCCGCGGCGATGCAGGTCCTCGATGATCGCGTAGTCGTCGGGGTAGTTCTGAAAACCGCCCCCGGCGTCGATCACGCTGGTCACGCCTAGCCGGTTCAGCTCCCGCATGAAGTGCCGCGTGGAGTTGAGCTGATACGCAGGCGGGAGCTTCGGCCCCTTGGCGAGCGTCGCGTAGAGAATCATCGCGTTCGGGCGCGCGATCAGGAGGCCGGTCGGGTTTCCCTGCTTGTCCCGCTGGATCTCTCCTCCGAGGGGCTCGGGTGTCTCCTTCGAATAGCCCACCGCGCGGAGCGCCGCGGCGTTCAGGATCGCCCGGTCGTAGAGATGCAGAATGAAGACGGGCGTGTCAGGCGCAATGGCGTTGATCTCCGCCAGCGTCGGCATTCGCCGTTCGGCGAACTGAAACTCGCTCCAACCGCCGACGACCCGGACCCATTGTGGAGCAGGCGTTCGGGCAACCTGCTCTTTCAGCATCCGCAGCGCGTCCGCCAGCGACGGGACCCCGTCCCACCGCAGCTCGAGGTTGTAGTTGAGCCCCCCCCGAATCAGATGCAGATGCGAATCGTTGAGCCCCGGAATGACTCGTCGGCGAACCAGGTCCACGACCTGAGTCGCGGGACCGCGGCACGCCAGGATCTCCGCGTCGGTCCCGGTCGCGACAATGCTCCCGCTTCGGACAGCGGCGGCTTCCACTTCGGGCTTCGCCGGGTCGAGAGTCGTGATCCGTCCGTTGTGAACAATCAGATCCGCAGAGTCTTTTGACATTGAGTTTGCTCCGGAACGACCGGATCGGCCGCGCAGTCAGGAATTGAGATCGGGATCGAGGCAGTCCAGCTCCCTACGGAGGGAGATCGGCGAGTGAGGCCGCGGCTTTGTCGGAGGAGTTCGTCCGCGCCGCGGAATGTCCCGCCGGGTGCAGCCAGCCGTGAGTGAGCTTGGTCAGCCAAGGCATCACCCCCCAGGTCAGCACAATGACGACGGCGGCATTCATCACGAGCAGTCGCGCCAGCCAGGGCCACTCGGACATCCCGGCGCCGAGGAGGGCTCCCAGGACTCCGACCGTCAGACAAACGCCGATCCACGTCACGATTGCCATTTTCCATCGCGGCGGCGGCAGCGTCGTTCCCGTCCAGCGGAACCACGCTTCGAGCCCCGTCGCCGCTTCGACACTCGGTTCGTCCATCAGATAGGGGCGAATGGAGTCGAGAAACTCCCGATACTCGGGTAAGACTCGAAACGCATTCCACTGGTCCATCGAGCGGAATCGAAGAACCGCACCGTACTCCCGTCCTTGAGACGAATCTGCCGAGGCATGCGGGTGCAGCAGGAACGCCCCGAGGTGTCCCGGAAAGGCGATCGCCCGGGGAATCCAGTCCTGCACCGCGCGCTCGAACGCCTTTTCGCGGCCTGGGCGGATCCGTCGGGTGATCACGATCGTGATCGACTCGTCACTCATCGCCGATCAATGCCCCGACTTAAGCCGGGTCGGGTAGGGAGGTTGCTTGTGGACCATCGTGTAGGCGTATTCGACCCCCTGACCGTACGCCCCGCAGTGCTGCAGAACGAGCCCCATGACCGCGTCGTACGTCTCCCGATGCGCCCAATCCCGCTGGAACTCCAGCAACACCTGGATCGCCGTGACCGGAACCGCCCCTCCCTGAACGATGCGGTCCATCGCCGCGCGGTGCGCGACTTCGCTCGTTCCGCCGCTGGCGTCTTCGACGGCGTACACTTCGTAGCCTGCCTCCATTGCCTGGATCGCGGGGAACGCCAGGCAGACTTCCGTCCAGAGCGCGGCGATGACCAGCTTCTTGCGGCCGGTTTTCTCCACGGCCTTGACGAAGTTCTTGTCCTCCCACGAGTTCATGCTCGTCCGTTCGATCGGGGCGTTCCCCGGAAAGAGCTCCGTGATCTGGGGCCACATGTTGCCTGAAAAGCTCTCCGTTTCGACGGTCGTCAGGATCACCGGCACGTTGAAGATCTTGGCGGCCTTTGCCAGGACGAGGGTGTTGTTGACGAGGGTTTGGCGGTCGATGTTGGCCACACCGAACGTCATCTGCGGCTGGTGATCGATCAGGATCACGGCGCAGTTCGTCGGGTCAAGGAGACTGTGGATGGGGGTCGAGTCAGGCATCGCAAAACTCCGGAAAGTCGTCCCGAACAGAGACGTCCCATGGCTAAGCGTGGCGGGCTAACACGATTCCGCGTTAACATCGCGTAGTCGCTGCTGTCGCAAGGGGTAGGAGCAAAGGGATCAGGAGCGCCGTTCGCGTGCCGGAAGAGCCAACCACGATTGCCGTTCAACGGTATCTGGACCGATTGGGAGATGAATCCGCCGCGGAGCCCGTTGTCCGCGACCTCCTGGAACGGGCAAGCCGCCGGCTGTCGCATCTGTGCGGCATGCTCTTGCACAAATGCTATCCCCGTCTGGCGAGGGCTCCGCTCCAGCTTCAGACAGACGAGATGCTGGGGGCGTTGACCGAACGTTTGCTCAAGGCGCTGCGAAAAGCCCGTCCGGCCGACGTCCGCCAGTTCTTCTCCCTGGCGGGACAGCACATGCGGTGGGAACTCAACGACCTCGCGCGACGCCTGGACGACCATCCCCCGTTTCCGCCGCTGGGTGATTTCGACGTTGCTGCGCCGGAGAGCACCAACTCCGGCCTGACTCCCGATGCCCGGCGGATTCTCGACGCCATCGATCGCCTTCCCGAGGAGGAACGGGAGGCGTTCGACCTCGTGCGGATTCAGGGATTCACGCAAGGGGAGGCGGCGGAGATCGTGGGAGTCTCGGCGATGACTGTCGGACGGCGTCTGAGTCGCGGCCTCATGCTGTTGACGACGGAACTGGGGGACCTTCGCCCTGCGACCACAGAAAAGGCAGCCTCCGGCGATGAGCGGCCCTGAAATCACTGGAGGCAGCCCCGATCGGAAGGCTGTCGACGTCCCGGCCGCTGCCGGCTTTGCCTTGGAGAGGATCGAGCAACTTGTCCGGGAGATTCTGGAAACCGGACGGACACCGGAGGAGGTCTGCGCCGCTGAGCCTGACCTTCTGCTCCGCGTGGGCGAAAGATGGCGTCAAGTTGAGCAGGTCCGCGACCAGTTCGACGCCTTGTTTCCCATCGAACTGACGCCACCGGAACTCTCCGCCGTCTCCCACGCTCGAAACTCGGGTTTGCCGCAGATTCCCGGCTACGAAGTGGAATCGATCCTCGGGCGAGGGGGGATGGGTGTCGTCTTTCGTGCTCGCCATCTGCGGCTAAATCGGACCGTGGCACTTAAGATGATGCTCGCCGGCGAGTTCGCGGGGCCGCGCGAACGAGAGCGGTTCGAGCAAGAAGCCGAGGCCGTCGCCCGGTTGCGGCATCCCAACATCGTTCAGGTCTTCGATGTCGGGGACGTCGACGGACGGCCATTCTTCACGATGGAGTTCCTGGAAGGGGGGAGCCTCGCACAGGCGCTCGATGGCACGCCGTGCCCGCCGCGGCAGGCGGCGGCCCTGGTCATGAATCTCGCGAGCGCCGTGGAATCGGCCCATCAAGCGGGGATTGTGCACCGCGACCTCAAACCCGGAAACGTCTTGCTCACTTCAGACAGGAGCCCCAAGATCGGAGACTTCGGGCTGGCTCGACGGCTCGAAGCGGACGTCCCACCGACTCAGACGGGGGGCGCCGTCGGAACGCCGGGCTATATGGCTCCGGAGCAGGTCCGCGGCAGCGGTCAGGGAACGTGTCCGCCGGTCGATATCCATGCCTTGGGAGCAATTCTCTATGAACTCCTTACGGGAACGCCCCCGTTTCGAGCGGACTCCCCCTCAGCCACGCTCCAGCGGGTCCTGAACGAGGACGCGATCCCTCCTTCGCGGCACAACTCGCGGATTCCTCGCGATCTCGAGGTGATCTGCCTCACCTGCCTCGAGAAGGAGCCGCAGAGACGCTACGCATCGGCCGGCGCCTTGGAGGAAGATCTGCGACGATTCCTGGCGGGGGAAGCGATTCAGGCGCGGGCGGACGGCCCCATTCAGATTTGGATTCGCCGAATCCGCAGGAGACCCATTCTGTCAGGGGCGATCATCGGGAGCCTCGCGATCGCAGCGATTGGCTGGCGTCTTCTCGAAGACCGAGCGGCAACCCGGCGGCAGATCGCATCCGAGCGTCTTGCAATCGAAGAGGCGGCCCGGGACGACGAGCGACAAATGAGCCTCGCGCTCAAGAATGCCAATTGGGACAAGGCCCGTGCCGCGCTCGAAAGGGCGACGGCGCGCCTCGGCGATCGTGGTCCGTCTCAACTCCAGGAGCGACTCCGCCTGGCGGAGAAGAATCTCGCGCTCGTCTCCCGACTGGAGTCCATCCGCCTCGACCGCGCCGGAAGCGTGCACGGTGTTCTGCGATTTGCCGAGGCAGACGAGGAGTATGCCGAGGCGTTTCGGACGGCTGGGCTGGGGAGCCATCCCGATCCGGTGACGACCGTTGCCGAGCGAGTGAAGCAGTCCGATGTCAGCGCTGCACTCCTCGGGGCGCTCGATGACTGGGCCGCCCACCCGGGAGTGACGGGCCGCGGCGACTGGGTGCTGTCGGTGGCCCGACTCGCAGATCCCGACGCGAGCGGTTGGACCGCGCAAGTCCGTGATCCCCAAGCCTGGGACGATCCTCAGCGCCTCCGTGCATTGTCCAATGCGGCCCCCATCGAGAGAGTCCCAGTCGCCCTCGCGGTTGCGGTCGCAGAACGGCTCGATGCCAAAGGGGAAGACCCGGTCCCGTTCCTCAGAGCAATTCATCGGAATCGGCCGGCGGACTTCTGGGTCAACTCGAGTCTGGGCAGCATGCTCGCCAAACAAGGGAACTACCTTGATGCGCTCCGGTACTATCAGGCGGCCCAAGCGATCCGGCCCGATGTCTCCTTGGTCTACAACAAGCTTGGCATCGCGCTGGCGAACTTGAATCGACCGGTCGAGGCAGTCGAACATTATCAGCAGGCGATCGAGCACGATCCGGCATCGGGGCCGGCCCACTTCAACCTCATTCTGTCGCTTCTTGCACTCGGCCGGCATGAAGAGGTCCTCGCTCGAATTCCAGAAGCCATTACGCTGAACTCGGATGCCGCGATTCTCCACTCCGCGTGGGGCGACAGTCTGGAAGCGACCGGCCGCCGGGACGAGGCGGTCGAGCAGTACCGGAAGGCGGTCGCGGGGGATCCGCGGCTCGAAGGCTCGCAACTCAGCCTGCGAACGCTTCTATTTAAGATGAGAAAGTTCAACGAGGCGCAGGAAACGTGGTCGCGGTATCTCGCCGCCGCCGCCCCGGCGTCTCAGCTCGAGTGGGACGGCTATGCGGAACTCTCCCTCGATCTGGGGCGAGAAGCGGACTATCGGTGGGCGTGCCGAGAACTGCTGACGCGATTCGGAAATGATCCCGACCCTCGTGCTGCGGAACGGATCGGCCGGGCTTGTCTTCTGTTGCCTGTCGGCGGCACTCCGCAGGCAGACGCTGACAGAACGGTCGAGCATGCCGTGGCGCTGATCGACCGGGCATTGGCCGATCCGGAAAAGCGGGCTCCAGTTTGGACCAAGCCATACTTTTTGTTTGCGAAAGGGCTGGCCGAACTCCGCAAGGGGCACGCGGAGTCCGCTATCAGGATTCTCGAGGGTGAAGCGGCCGCTGTTCTGGGCCCGGCCCCTCAGCTCGTCGTCGCGCTCGCCGAGCATTCGCTGGGAAACAACGAGAAGGCGAGAAAAGCCTTCATCGCTGCGAGAACCGACTTCGATTGGGAGTCATTCGATCCGGAAAGTCGCGAGACGTGGATCTATCGCATCCTTCGCCGTGAAGCCGAAGCAGCACTTGGCCCGTGACTGCCGTCACCGGCCGCCGGACTGCTGCATCTGAATCTGCGATTGGATCGGGTTGTAGAAGTCTCGGCGAATGGCCGGGGGACTCGCTTTCGGTGCATCGGAGTCCGGCCGGGTGTACGTCTCGATCGCCATCAGCCGCCCATCCACGTACTTGTATTCTTGAACGGTCTTGGTCGGCTCAGCAGGAGTCGGAGCGGGATCCAGCGTGGCGATGTTCAGAATCACGATCGTCAACCGGCTGAGCCCATCGACGCCGTCCGGAGTGACCCAGACGTATAAATCGCCTTGATGGGCGACGTAGCACGCCTCTTTCGGGACGTCGCGCCGGCCGCCGCACCCGTACCATCCCTGCTGAATCCATTCGTGGTAGTGGCTTCCCAGAAAGCTGGTGAGAAGCGTGTCGGCCTCGGGATCGTTCGCACAGCCCTGCGTGACCAGCTGAAAGGCACACCGGATCGCCCGCAGTTTGTCCGGATGAACGACCGGCGCCAGCGTCCATTGCTCCTGGACTTCCCGCGAGGCGTCCAGCCCGAGCATCTTGCGGGCCAGAGCGGCGGTATCCCATTCCAGTTCCAGACTGGCGGATCCCTGATCGCTGACCGACGTCCCTCCCGTCCCGACCACAGAGAAGTGCGGCAAGACGTCAGGAGTGCAGTGAAACGAGGCGAGGTTGCTCAGCACCTGTTGGTACTGCAGATCGGTGATCGAGCTCGCTTGAAGCTGAGAACTGCGAGCCAGCTGCCGGTGCGTGCATCCTGCCGACGTCGCCACAAGAATCAGCAGCAGACAGGCGGAGCGCATTTCAGCCTACCGTCCGCATGAAGCGGCGATGTCCAGGGACTTCTCCACAATCGTGCCGATTCGGCAAGCGATAGCGGTTGTATCGGCATTGCGGGGCGCCAGTCTTCATCGGCTCGTCGTCCGATTCAGGCTTTCCTGCTGGTTCAATGTTCAGTGACGCCGCCGTTCGGACTGTTTCAGCGGGACCTCGATTGGCTCGAATCCACCTATGGCATCAGGCGCAAATGAGCCGGCTACAGCTGGAATAAGAGCCTATCGGAGTACGGCGGCGACGGCGGCAACCGCCCGCTGAACGTCATTCTCTGTGGTCCGCCAGTTGACCACGCTTACCCGCATCGCTCGCCGCCCCCGCCAAGTGGTGCCACTGAAGAATGCCTCGCCGCTACGATTCACCGCTTCGATCACTTGGTCCGTACGAACATCGTGGTCGGGGTCTGTCGCTCCTGGCCTCGGGTCCAGGAAGCGCAGTAGCCCCTGGTTTAGGCAGGGTTCCCAGAGAATTTCCACTCCCACCATCCTGCCGATCTCATCCACCAGCTTGCGAGCATGGACGCAACTTCGATCAATTAGCTCTTCAAGCCCGTGACGACCCAACTCACGCAGTGCTGCGTATACAGCAAACCCGCGACCGCGCCGTGACCACTCTGGATTCCAGTCGATCTGATCCCGCGCCAGCTTCTCGGCCGCAATGTAGCTTGCGGAAACGGTCATACTGGCCCGATGAGCCGCTCGGTCGCGGACGAAAGCAAGGCCGCAATCGAACGGCACGTTCAACCACTTGTGGCCATCGGTTGCCCAACTGTCCGCCAATTCGACCCCGGCAGTAAGCGTCCGTTTGGTCCGACTTGCCCGAGCCATCAGGCCGAACGCCCCATCAATGTGGACCCACGCTCCGGTCGCCCGAGCAGCCGGAATCAATTCCCCGAACGAGTCGAAAGCTCCGATATTCAGATCGGCAGCGTCGAGCACAACGATCATCGGCCCGGTGTTGTCATCGAGCGCCCGTGCGAATGCCGTGGGGACAATTCGCCCCGCCGCATCGGTCGTTACAGGAACCACACTACGGTCACCGAATCCGAGGAATCGGACCGCCCGGTCTACCGATGCATGGCGTTGGTCGCTGACGAGTACCCGCACCGCCGGCGCACCGAACAATCCGTCGGCGTTGACATCCCAGCCACCCCTGCCGAGCACAGCGTGTCGCGCGGCGGCCAAGCAGGTGAAGTGGGCGAGCTGGCAGCCAGTAGTGAAGGCGAACGACGTCTCTGTCGGAAGGCCGAGAAGATCCTTGAGCCAGGCTCCAGCAACTTCCTCGACCACAGCTGCGGCCGGACCGCAGGCGTACAGCGCAGCGTTCTGGTCCCAAGTAGAAGTGAGCCAGTCGGCGGCTACTGCGGATTCCAGTCCGCCGCCGATTACCCAGGCGTAGAATCGCCCTCCAGCGCAGCCGAGGTGACCACCCGCGGTCGCCGTGACTAAGTCGTCGATCACTTGAGCCGGGTCAGTCCCAAATTCCGGAACATTTCCGCCCAGCCGAACGCGGAGCGAATCTAGGTCGGCCGTCGCATGTACGGGCCGTCCGTCGAGACCAGCGAGATACTCCGTCGCGTGGTGGAGGGCGCGGTGTAAGGCGGCAAATTGAACGTCGCTCATGGCTGCTGTCCATTGGAGACTGGATGATTAGGCGACCACCCTTCCTCGGGAGGTCAGTCCGGATTCGGCAAAGATTTCTCAGGTTCAACGAACGTGGGCACAAAGGGGAGACGGATTCTTTAACGTTGCGATGAGCCGCGGCGGACGAGAAAACGGCACACCGGACTACCGAAGCCTACGCGTCGGATCGTCATCGATCAGATTTACGTAATGGCACGAATGAGCCCCAGCTGTTGCAGAGCTGTCAGCCCATCGTCCAGGCTGACTTCCTCGACGATCATTCCGCTTTTGAGTTTCAGAACCGTCGTTCCGGTGAAGTGCATGAAGCGCCCGGTCGCTGGAGAGAGCGATCCCGCGAAGAAATCGCCGAAGTCAGGTCCCGTATGGGTGCCACCACCCGCCCATCGTCCCACAACAACGTCGCCTTCCGCAATGAGGTCGGCGGTCCCCCAGAAGTTCAGGTTCGGAAATGCCGTTCGGAAGCCGACCATGAATGTCCTGATCGCCTCACGACCCCGGCGAGGTGCGTGCAGCGAGTATTTCAGTAGCATGTCGGGAGCGGCGAGTTCATCAACGACGCCGAGGTCGACTGTGCGCCCCCAGAATCGAGTGAACCAGAGTCCAACTATTTCCTTGTTCTTCTGCTCTTCCGGGGTGCCACTCAGCTGGGCCCCTTGAACGACCCACGGCGAAGTTGCAACGCTTCCTGCGACGCCAATTCCAACGGCCATCGCCGCGCGACGACTAATGAGCTGTGACAAGAGCTTTACTTCCGCAGACAACGGTGAAGACATGCGAAGCGTGCAGCGCGAGATCTCGCGACCCGTGGCACGCCGCTAACGGACGATTTCGATCAGTCCCAACTGCTGGAGCGCAGTGACCCCGTCGTCGAGGCCTACCTCCTCCACGATCTTGCCATTTTTCAGCTTGAGGACCGTCGTTCCGGTGAAGTGCATCTTGCGGCCGGTGGCGGCTGGCAACGAGCCGACAAGGAAGTCATTGAAGGCCGGGCCAGTGTGCGTTCCGCCTCCTTCCCAGCGGCCCACAACATAGTCGCCTTCGGCGATGAGATCGGCGGCCCCCCAGAAGTTGAGATCCGGGAACGCCTCTCGAAAGTCTTTCATGAAGGCCTTGATGTCGTCCCGCCCGCGACGAGGAGCATGCAGCGAGTACTGGAGTAGCATGTCCGGAGCCGCCAGCTCGTCGACGACGGACAGGTCGACCGTCTTTCCCCAGAAGTTTGCAAACCAGCGACCGACGATTTGTTTGTTCTCTTCTTCCAGACGCATTTACCGTCTCCTTGTGGAACGTGGCGAGAGATGCTTGAAACGCGGCGGCAATCTAAGGGACTCGAAGGGGGCAAGCGCTCGGCTTCCTGCTTTCGAATCCAATTCACTTCGGACCTCTTGAACAGCCCGGAGGCCAACGCAGCAGATCGGGACTCTCGGATCAAAGCAGCGGCAGAAGGCGTTGCCCGTTTCGAGTCAGCAGATCTCCGCCCGCACGAATGACCAATTCACGTTCCCTGGCGAGCAATTCTCGCTTTCGCTTCGATCCCCATCGATAGCCGGCCAGCGAACCATCCTTTCGGACGACTCGGTGACATGGCACGACCACGGCGAGAGAATTGGCCGCGCAAGCCGCCGCAACCGTCTGCGCGGTCGCGGGGACACCGAGAGTCTTTGCGATCTCGGAATAACTCGATGTGGTTCCCAGGGGAATATGGCAGAGCGCCATCCAGACTTGCTTCTCGAACTCCGTCCCAGCCAGATCGAGCTGGACATCGAGTTCACTCCCGGGAGTGTCGATGAAGCGACCGACTCGTTCACAAAGTTCCTGATGGCGCGGATCTCCCGAGACGAGATGTGCGTCCGGGAGGCGTCGGCGGAGATCCGACAGGAGAGGTGTGCGCGAACTTCCCAAGAGCACCGCGCGAAGTCCCGCTTTCGTGGCGGCAACGAGTGCGGTTCCGAGTGACGTCTGGGCCGTTCCCACCTCGATGGAATCTTGCGGCGGCGATACGCTCGCGAGGTCTTTCGCTGTTTCGAAATGCCGGGTGATCGGGAAAGTCAGAGCGGTTATGGCGGTCTCCTGATGTGTCTGCGGGAAATGTATTCCTGCGACGCGGAGACCGAACTCCGTATCCTGCCGTCGAATTCGAATGAGCTTCAGCCCCCCTTTCGGCCGGATCCAAGTCTTGCGTCCACGCCATCGCGGTAGCCGGCCGAACGAAGGAAACGACCTCGGCCGGAGTTACGTGGCGTCGTGAAAGATGACGCCGATCGTGTGCCGTTTTCCGGAACGGACCCGGCTGACGCCGTGACGCATGTTGACGCGATACACCCCGCGCGTGCCGGTAGCGGGCCGATGATGGACGGGGAACAGAACCCCCTGCCCCTGAGTCAGCGGGACGACTTCCGCGCGAGACTGCATCCGAGGCCGCTGCTCCGTCAGCACGAACTCCCCTCCCGTGAAGTCGACGCCCGGCCGAGAGAGCAGAAAGGCGATCTGCAGCGGAAAAACGTGTTCGCCGTAGAGGTCTTGATGCAGGCAGTTGAAATCTCCCGCGTCGTACTGGAGCAGGAGCGGAGTGGGACGGGTTTGCCCCGCTTCGTGGCACCGACGAAGAAACTCTTCGTGCGCCGCAGGGAACGTCGTCTCGATCCCCATGACGCGGTTCCAGCGATTCGCGAGCTCGGCCAGTCTGGGGTAGAGCGTGATCCTCAACGTGCCGATCGGCTCCGGGAGCGGATCGGCGAAGTACTGATACTCGCCGCGGCCGAAGCCATGCCGTCCCATCACGACTCGGCTTCGGAATAGATCCCCCCGGTCGTACAGGCCGGCCAAGGCTTCGCACTCGCCAGGCGTCAGCAGCGGACCGACGGTGGCGCAGCCGAACGAATCGAGGTCCGTCGTGACCTGGTTCCAATCGATTTGCGAAACGCGATCGGCGATCGACGCCCCCGAGAGCGAAGGTACGGAGCTCTGATATCCAGCCATGGTCACGTTTGCCCCTTTGCCGTTTCTGCTTGAGTCGCCAGTGCGGCGTGGTTCCAGAGATGCATGGCGGCGTACCCGCGATACGGCCTCCATGGCTCCGCGTGCCGCCAGTCCGCCGCCGGGCCGGCGATGTCCCGGACTGTCCGCTTGAGAACGAGGTCCGTCGCCGGCCAGGCGTCCCCGTCGCGTAGGCCGCGGAGTGCGAAGTACTCCGCCGTCCAAGGTCCCACCCCGGCAAATTCGACAAGGCGCGCTTTCACCGACGCGGCGGCTGTGGTTCCATCGATGCGGAGCTCGTCCTTCGCGATCGCGGCGGCGATCGACTGTAACGCCGCAACCCGCTTGGTCGGCATTCCGATCGCCGACAGGTCGCTCTGACAGATGGCACGCGGCGTTGGAAACAGAGACAGCGAGCCGAATTGTTCGCCGTAGGACCGGCCGCAGCGGGACGCGATGCGGCCCATGATCGTCGTCGCCGCTTTGACGCTAACCTGCTGTCCGACAATCGTCCGAACCAGCAGCTCGAAAGGACACCACGCGCCGGGGACTCGGACACCAGGCGAACGCCTCAAGAGAGGCGCAAGCGCAGGATCGCGTCCCAACACGCTGTGGATGTGCGGGAGATCGGCATCGAGGTCGAAGATCCGCCGCACTCCCTGCTCGATCAAGGCGGTGTGTGACGCGAGCCGCCGCGAGAATCGGACGATCAGGCGTCCCTGAGGCCTCTCGTTCTCGATGGTCAAGAGTCCGACCACCTCTTGAATCCGCACGGTTCGGACATACCGGGCACCATCGACCTGTTCGACTCCCGTCGCGGCCCGGCTGCGCAAGTACCGCAGGAGATATCTCCAGTCGAACGGCTCGGAATACGGAATGGCCATGTCTTCGATTGCGGGCATGAGTCATTCCGTTTCGGCTTCGCGTTCTAGAAGCCGGCTTTTGCGATCGACTCCCCATCGATACCCCGAGAGATCGCCGTCCGTCCGGACGACACGGTGGCAGGGAATCGCGACCGCCAGAGTATTGGCACCGCAGGCCTGCGCGACGGCGCGAACGGAATTGGGCTTTCCGATCTGCTCCGCAATCTCGCTGTAGCTCGCCCGGGAACCGGCCGGGATCCGCCGCAGCGCCTCCCAGACCTGCATCTGAAACGCGGTCCCGCGAATGTCGAGCGGAAGTTCCAGGCCGATCGAGGGATTGGAGACGAACTCGACGACCGTGGCGACGAGTTGCGCGAACTCCGGGTCGTCTCCGATCAAGTTGGCCTTCGAGAATCGAGTACACAACTCCTGAATCAATTCTTTCGGACCGTCGCCGAGGGAGATGGCACAGATCCCTCGCTCCGAGGCCGCAACGAGAATGGTTCCAAGAAAGCACTGGCCGGCTGCATACCGGATCGTCATGCCTTCCCCGTGGGCTCGAAATGTCGTGGGGGTCATGCCGAGCGCCGCATTCGACGACTCGTAGAAGCGGCTGCTGGAGGCGAATCCCGCTCCATAGATGGCGCCGGTGACGGTGTTCGAAGCCGTCAGTTCCCGTTGCACGCGTTTCCTGCGCTGAGCCGCGGCGTAGGCATTCGGCGTCACGCCGGTCTGTGCTTTGAAGACGCGATGAAAGTGGGAGGGACTCATTCCGACGGTCGCCGCCAGCTCTTCGAGGTTCGGCGCCTCTTCCGCCCGCTCGATGAGACGACAGGCCTTGGCGACGATCTTGGCATGATGCTCCTGCAACGACGCCGCTTTCGGGCGGCACCGCTTGCATGCGCGGAAGCCGGCTCTTTCAGCGGCTTCACAGGTGTCATGGAAGGCGACGTTCTTCCGAAGGGCCAACCGGGCGGCGCAGACCGTGCGGCAATAGACGCCAGTCGATTTCACCGAGTAGAAGAACGCTCCGTCTGCCGCGGGATCCCGCTTGACGACCGCCTGCCATCGTTCCTCGTCCGTCACGTAATTCTTCGGCTCGTGTTCGTCGCCGTTTCGACCAGACATTTCTTTCGCCTCTTGGATCGCTGTCTCGCTCTGGTCAGACTCTACGGCAATCCAGGTTCGCAGGAACTCCGTTTCTTGCTTTCAAAATTGAATCTGTATGTTGAGGGTGCCAAGAGAAGGATCGCGGGAGTTGCTGACGCGAGGTCGCGTCCGGGAGGCACGTTTCGGGCACGAATTGAGCGATTTCTTTCCTCCAACCCCCGCCCTCTGCCAGCGTGGGAGCTGAGCCGATTCCGGGGCGGTAGGTGTAGCTATGGAGAAGCGTGCTTTGCGCCTCGTGGTGGCTGTGGAGCTCGACGCCGAACTGCTTCAGCTGGTCGTTGGGACATACTCCATAGGCCACCTCCCGTGCCTGCTTGACGGCGGAAAGAGGACTTCGATGGTCGCGATTAGGACGAGGAACTCGATCCCAACAGGTCCAATGCGAAGTGACGCCGCCGGCCTTTTCTACTCAATTCCTCGGACATCAGCACATCAAACACTGCCAACACCGTAGAGTGTGAAGTCCCATGGTTTCTCTCTCTACAACTCACGCACCACGACGAGGACCGGATTGGAAGGGCGGACGTTCCCCTCCGAATCGGTGCCGAGGATGGAGTAGCCGTGGTAGCCCGGCTTGAGGTCCCGGACCATGAAGCGGGCCGGCCCTTCCGTCAACTCGCCGACTCGCGTCGCTCCGTCGTACAGTTCGAGTCGCTTCCAGCCAGCGAACCGCGAGTCGTCCACCTGGATCGTGACGGCGGAGCCGGCGTCCAGCACTTCGCTCCGAGCCGCGTCGCGCCCCGGCTCGGTGATCCTCAGCCGCCAGTCGAACGTCGAATAGGCGCGATAGAGGAACGCGATGTCCTCGTTGAGCAGCCAGCTCGACCGGGCTACGTCCCCCTGGAACTTTCCCGCCGGTGCGATCGAGGTGAGTCCGCTGGTCCAGGTGGTGTTGTCGGCGATCCAGCCGGAATCCTGTTCCACGGGCAACAGCTTCACCGGCCCCTGCTGGACATCGGCCCCAGCGGGATAGCGGAGCCGGACCGCGGCATCGAGGATCGGCATCGTCAGCACTTCCTGACCGGCGAACTCGTGGCCGACCCCCTGAACCGCCATCCAGCCCCAGAGCGCCTCTTTCGGACGGTGCTCGGCCAGGACCGGCTCTAGGTGCTTCGCCATCCCGGGGCCCTCGCCCGGCCCCCGTTCCAGCTCGCCGTTGATAATGCACATCGGCACGTGGCGATGGTCGTCCGTCAGTTCGCCGCGGAGCTTCATTGTCGATCCGACGACGACCCCCGCGATGACCCGGTCGGGATCCGCTTTCATCAGCTGCCGCGTGTAGCCCCCGCCGGCGGAGAAGCCGGTGGCGGCGTAGGGGACGTTGACGAGTTCCGGATGCTGCGTGTCGCGGGCCAGCTGGCCGAGCGCGGCTTGCATTACCGAGTAGTCATGCAGGTAGTAATTCGTCGCGCCGAGGAAGGCGAACCCGTGCCGGTTCAGGAACTCGCGGTACCAGACCTGCTCGTGGTAGTCCCGCGAATCGCCGCCGGAGTACGGCCCCACCACAAGGAGCCCCCGCACGACCGCCAGGCCCTCGGGGATCACCAGCCGGAACTTGTGCTGGCCCGTGGCAGGAGATGCGGCGTCGACCGCGTGGTCGTAGATCGCGTAGCCCTGTCGATTCGCTGTGCGGGTGACTGGGGGAGCGGGGACCGCTTTCGCCGGCTCGATTGTGTCGATCACGATCCCCTCTTTGCCGTTGACGGTCGCCCGCAAGCCCCGCACCTCGTACGAGCCGCTGTCCCCCCTGGAAAACCGGGCGAGAGCGTCCGCGACCGAGGAGGCTGCCTTGTCGGAGGCTTTCAGTTCGTAGCGGATGTCACCGACGAGGAGCAGCGGCCGCTTGTGAGTCCCCGAAGCGGCCGCGGTGCCGAGAAAGGTTTCGCTGTCGGCTCCGTCCGCCTGAACGGCCGAAGCGAGTTGTGCCGCCATCGCAATGATGAGGAGCCATCGATTCATCCTGTCGCTCCTGAGGGACTCGTCAAATACGCGTCTTCGTCCGAAAAGCGGTTACGTGGGAACCCTGGTCCGAATGGTAGCCAGTGAGGGGGCCGGTAGGCCAAGACGCAGCATACCGTCGTATGCGTCCCAGAAGCCTGTGAATTGTCACGTCGGCGGAGAAACTATCGCGAGTTGGCACAAACTGCCTACATGACCAACAGCGCAGCTAGCTGGCCTATCGCAAAGCAAAATGCCCCGGCCGACTGTGGGCAGTCAACCAGGGCCTGGGGGGCCTCGGAACGCGCCCTCGATGATCCCCTCTTGCGGGAGAGAGGCCATCGTCATGTTCCGAGGCAGTAGGTGATGTCGACGCCTTCCGAAGCCCGCGTGAGCTCGCAGGCCATATTCATCGCAGAATAACCTCCTCAGGTCATCGCCATTCAGCGGCAGTGAGGCTTGGGGCTCTCTCGGCGGGCAGGGGCTCAGTCTCTCGGCGGAGCTTAGCCTTCTGGCGGTGAACGTGGCTTGTCGATTCGTGATGCAGCTCGAGAGCCCATGCATTGACGCTCGCGGCAAGATCCAGCCCTGCCCATACAACCTCGGCCGGTAGCTGCTCCCGCTGCTCACTCAGCAGTTGCAGCAAGCGATTCGTCTTCCCGGCCAGACCCTGTTCCACATTCCACCTCGAGTGTCAGAACCGACTCGGGGGCGCGTCACGATTGTCCACCCACTCTCTTCCGAAGAGTGATACCCCATGGTGAAGAAACCGTAAGAACTGGCGAACTGTGATCAGCGGCAGGCACCTTCGCTGGAACTACCGGCGGGAAATGCGAGAGGGAGAGCCTTCGTACAGCCGGGCTGTCGACTCCACGGCACGCAGGTAGTCGGCCTGCAAACGGCGTCGGGCAATCGCGACTGGTTCTCCATTCCTCACGCCGGCAGTGAGCAGGAGTAACTGTCGGCCCATCTCGGTCAGGCAGAGGGCGCCACTCCGAACTACCAGGAGCTTCTCTGCGAGGAGCGGTTCGAAGAGCGGTCGCAATGCTTCGTCGAAGGCAAGCGCGCACAATCCTCCGTCATCTGCGACCGATCGCAGAAGCGCGAACTCCTCAGCAAGCAACGCCACCTCTTTCGACATCAGACGCCCTGTCCGGTGACTTCTAACCCGCGGGGCAGGACTGTACGGGAATGGGCTAGTCTGGCCAATGGCAGAGGCTAGTACTGGTGTCGCGAACTCTCGCGGGCCGCCACCTCAAACAACACGCCCACACTGACGAGGGCGAGACCGCCAATTGGGATCTCAGTACATCGCATCATCTGCTACCGGTCCACAGCGCTTCGGGCATCTCGAAAAGCCCTGTGAACCAAAGCACCGCACGTCAGAGCCAAGACGACGATCGACAGCAGCACCTGGGGCAAAATCTGCTGCATCAGTCACGGACGTCCGTGTCGTGGTTGATTGCGAAGGCGATCTTGCATCCTGGCGAGCCATTGGGATGGGAGCACGATGACTCGTCCCCTAGATACTCAACTCGCGGTCCTCCAGAATCGGCAAGCATCTTAAGAAGCCGCTCGCCCCTCGAATCCTCGACCGAGAGTGCAAGCTGGACCTCACCGCCACTGCGCCCCACCTCCATCCTCAAGATCGACACTGTTGACGATGGGCCGATGAGCAGCAGTCCGCCCGACCAAGCTTCGCAGGCACGTCCACGCCCATGGAGCCGCTCCGGGAACGATTCATCCCAGGCCTTCGTCCAACTCATAGGTGGGGCAGGCGAGAAATTTGACAATGGCCGCCCCATCTGCTCAATTGCAAACGCAGTGGTAAGCTAATTACCTGAGGGCGAGGGCCGCACCAGAATGTTGACTGCACGCCAAGCGATTGAACTCCTTAAGTCCCAGGTCAGGTCTCGGCCACTGGTGCCATTCCTCGGGGCAGGCATCTCAGTTTCCACTGGATTTCCATCAATACGCCAAGTAAACGAGTATTTGGCAAAGGTAGATTTCTCCATCCAACGTGGTGTTTACAGGCACCGCTATCCGCGACTTTCGGGCTGCGAGAAGCGCTATCGAGAACACCCAAGTCGATTTCTGCTCGACTTCGGTTGGCCCGATGTCGGGCAATTGGACGCCGACATATGGAACTGGCTCAGCGACCATACTCTGGATCGACGAGTTAATGGATATGCAGTGCTTGAGCAACTTTCCGGAGTGGCAAGTTGCCCAGAATGGCTACTGGCTTCTTCATCGCCTAAGGATTGCATCGCGCATGACATTTCACCCTATAGTTTAGATGGGTCGAGCCTGCACAGCACAAACCAGCTTCGGCTTGATCGCCGCACCCACCTTGACGCCATCGTACAGCACCACCTACGCCAAGACCTGGAGCGAATGGAAAGTGGTGCTGAAGACGCCGCATACATTCAGTGGATAAGCTGGAAACGTTGGTACTTCGGAAAGCCGAGCGCAACCTCGGAGTCCAGCAACGACAATCGAGCTCCAGAGCTCCTGTATGGAAACTGGGAATCGCTCCTTGATCATCTCTGCGAAGGGAATATGGATCTGGCAGATCAACTGTTCACCCAGTTGGAGCTGAGACGGGCGCCATCTCTTGCGCATAGATACCTGGCGTTTCTCTGTGATAAATTGTCGATACCACTCGTTCTCACGACCAACTTCGATTCCTTGCTCGAGCAAGCGTTTCGCGATCAGTCGATCCCATTCAAGGTTTTCGATGTGCATCGAGACGCCGCGTTTCCCAGCCATGCACTTGTGAAGAGGCAGACAAGTTTGATCAAAATGCACGGCTCCGCGTACGGTTTACGACTTGGTGAGCGGCTAAAATATCCACTCGACGCGACGGTGCGGGAACAAGTGTTAGCTTTCGTCCCAGAGAGTGCTCTGTTGATGGTACTTGGGTTCTCCGGGTCCGAACGCCGTATGATACACCTACTGCATGCGCTTGGCACATACAGGCAAGCGGTGGGTGCAGAGCCGAGCATTCTGTGGCTTTGGAAAGGACAGCCTACGGCCACCGCAATAGAACTGGCGGCCGAGCAGGGGAGCCGGGTGCAGTTTGCCACCATTGAGAATGCGGACACCTTTCTTCAAGAATTCTACTACACCTACTCTGACGGGCACCCCGTGGGTAGGGTTCCGTACCCGGCAATCCAAGATGGATGTAAATTTGCGGCGGCGCATGACTCCTCCGCAAAGTCGCGGGCGAGTCCGCCGCCTCGCTCGCTGCCAAAAGAATGGGTGTCGCCGTTTCGAGTCCGCAGTATAAGGCGCCAGCCGGTTCATGTGTTCTTGCCGGATGGCCTCGACGAACACGGGACACCGGGTACGGCTTGGGCAACGCTATGCGCCGCATCATTCATCAATTCATTAGATCATGCATACAAGGTCGTCTGGATAGACCTTGAGAACCATCACACGGTTGCCGGTATCGCAGCTGAGCTCTTTGCAAAAATCCGGGTATTCGACCCGTTCGCGCCATTGGCTCCCCTTACAGATTCAGATGACGCGATCCCAAAGATTGTCGAGCGAGTAGGAGAGGCCCTGCAGCGTGGAAGGTACGTGATCGTCCTTGACTCGCTCGATTGCTTTGGGCGATCGCAGACGATGCACCATGGGTCTCCCACGTTCGAATTGTTTGATGAAGGTTTCATCTCAACGTTGAGTGACGATCATCCGGCAAGGCAATTGTTCGGCGGGCTCCGCACACGAGTGGAGCGGCAGTTCGCATCTCGCGTTGACGGGCTGAAACGATTCCTGACCGAACTGCTAAACATCCATGGAAAACTTCGTCGAGATAACGTCAACGAGTACTTTCTCGATTCATACGTCTGTGTAACCGCAGGGGGACGGCCGCGCGCTCGTGTCGATGACGCCGACGTTCTTCAGGAGAACCCCAGTCACCCGTTCACGCTGAGGTGCCTGACGGAGGTGGTCGAAGCACTGCGCGGCAACTCAGTGAGCTGCTCTCACGTCGTCCTTCACACGCAGGGGGCGAATGATTATGGAGGGCTTTCTCCGTGCGGTGTCGAGTATCCACGCGGGGATGGCGTAACCGCCGACTTCCCCCCTGGACATTGGCGAAGACGGCGTGCTCGCAATGTGATGGGCCAGTCGAATCCCGTAGGCGAAATCAATGATCGAGTGCGGCGGCAGGCATCGGACGCGTTCTCGCTTTTGGGGCATCTCTGCTCGCCTGCTGCGCCTTCCAAGGACATGAGTGCGGCTGCGCGCGATGGGTTCTTGGCCCTCATGGTCGTAGTGCGGCGCCCCAGATCCGTCCCACTAATCCGTTCCTTAGTTGAGAGGTGGGTAGTCCGCCTCGTGGGTGATCGCCGCTTGGACGCTCACGCTGGGGTGAAGGAATCGCAAGGAGCGACCCCTAAGAACAAGGATGTGCATTCTAGGGTTGACGAGATTATTGCATCGCTTGTCGGAATTGTCCCCGAGGGGGGGGCAGCGATGCCAAACGATTGCGCGAAGCCGGTGGTCGGAAGATGGGAGCACGGGGGAAATCTTTGGCTATTTCGTGAGGTGCACGAGTCGGTTTACGAAGCTCTTACAGAGTGCCTGTCAATACGGCAATGGATCATCGCATGGCAGAGCGGCGCAAGTCACCCTTCGGGAGTGTCTCCGGCAGCGGCAATTGTGTCCGGGCTGCTAGTAATAACGTGGCATTGGGCTGCGGCTAGAAGCTTCTATGCTGACATTTATCGACCGACGCAGGACGTAAATGCATTCAACGAGTATTTGTACCACAGGACATCCGCTCTTAGGGTTATGACTCTGCTCATTGCAATTATAATCAAGAGCGGCGACCGCAGCGATTCTGTGCTGGCGGAAATTCGAAACCTCCTTCCAAGAGCAAACAGGGAGGAACCTGATTCTCCTACGATGTCATTCTCAGATTTCATTGGCATTCTCGGTGTTTTTGAGCCACTGGGGGCCAAGGCAGCCAAATTGCAGCATACCGCGGATTTCGAACGTATCGAAGATCTTGCGTGGTACTTGCATTTGCTTAGAGATCACGGACTTGAAACTCTCGAGAAGGCGTTGGTTCGAAACCAAGACCGACTCAAGCGGATCTCCACTCCCCAAACCCTGGAGGCGATGGCGTGGCAGTACCTGAATCGAGAACTTTACGATTTAAGTGGCGAAAGCTTTTCATTGAGCTTCCGCGATGTGGAAGATGCCAAGAGGTTCGTCGCCAAGGTGAACGCGCCTGTCGAAGACCCTGTGGATCAAGACTTTAGCCCGCCTGGTGGCCGGCCTCGGTCCGGCATGACATCCGCCTTTAGGGAGTTCTTCGAGAAGTTGCAACACGCATCGATTGCTTCGCAATTGGACTTTCGGAGGGCTGCGGAGAGCACAATGTCCTCAGATAGGACTTTCACTCCGAATGACGGACATGGCTTGCATGATGCGTTGAAGCGCTCGCTTCGGGATGAGCACGAGAAGGCCAAATTGTATGCGGGCAATTCGAGGTCTCTGCTTGCCACCATTCGAGGAGCAATGAATCTGGGCATGGAGGATAAGCTTGTATCCGAAGCATTGGACGCGGGCATACAACAGGCCATTGGCAATCGCCGCCAGAGCGATCTTCAGACACTGCATGAGCTTCGAACAAAGCACCAGTTCACTGCAGCATTGATATGGGAGCCGTTGGTTTTGCGGTGGCACGACTCAAAAGCCCGGCGCCACTCGGAGGCTGCGAACTCTCAGTTCGACCAGAGCATGCTGAAAGCCGAGGACTTTTCTCGCGAGTACGAGAACGTTCTTCGGGCGACTGCAGAATCGAGCAATCAAGACGCCAGGCACCGATCATCGGCACTTGTCTTAAGAGCGCGGAGCCTGTATTTGCGAGAACGATTTCGTCAAGGTCATCGTTGGCTGGACTTGGCCGCCGCCGGCCTCAACGGGACGTTTCCCGAACAGCAGGTGTCATCGGGGATTGTGCATCTTCACCGCGCGGAGTTGCTGGCAATCAGTGCGGGCACTCATTACCGAAATGCCGCTTTTCAGAGGACTCCCTCGCAACGCCTGCGAAGTATTATGCCGGAGTTGCAGAAGTTGGAGCGAGCAGAGCGCGAACTGGCCGATGCAAGTGCCTCTTTGAGAGAGGCGTCGCATCTCGCGCGACTGCGGGTTCGCGTTGACATAGGAATCGCCGTTGTCCGTATTGAATCATTGTTATTTCATCTTGAGAGGGATTATTGGTCGCATCTTCTCGTGCCGGGTGTTCTGAATGATAGGGAGTATGCAGGTCGTAGTGCGGCTCTGGAGCGCGGAGTGCTGGAGGCGATGCGTGCTTTAAGAAGTGTGCTTGATAGTTTGCCATTTGTAAAAGTGTTGTGGCATGAGGTCGTCAACGACGGGCGTTCATTGGAGCCTCTTGTGCGAAGGGAACTGCAAATCTACGGTTTGTTTCGCCAGCTGTTTGTCGTAGCTATTGCATATTCGTCTTTGCTTCGCCGCATGACTGACAGAGACACGACCCCGAAGCAGATTTTGGAGGGCATGAATGAGGAATCTCCAGGGGCTGTTGAAGATCGAACGCGCTGGCGGAATTGGGCCAGGGCAGCGCGGTTTGAGCAATTGTCTACTGTTGATGAGAATGACTCGGAAATTATCCGTAGCGCAACCGAGCACGGCAGCGATGATCTAGGGTTGAGAGCGCGGCTCATTGTGGTAGTTCAAAAGGCAAGTAGTCCGGAAAGTTGTCAAGCCGCGTGGGATTTGCGTCGGAAGAAGCGGCGGCGAACGAGTAGTTTGCGAAGAAGACCCAATTGAATTGACGAAGCCTCGCAGGCCTTCTCACGTGAGTTTGCGGCATAGCCACTCGTGCCACCTATTGAAGTTTTTGCGCTGAGGGCTCGCTTTGGTTCGCCTGGGGCCTCTGTGGGCCGCGGGCGTATCGCAACTTGAGCCGGGAAGCATGCTCGGTTTGGGCCAGTCCTTCGTCAGCAAAGTCGAACGGGGCGAACGGCGACTCGATGGCATCTGGCTGCAGACCATCTGTCTGTGCTTAGGATCTACGGACATTCAGGGTAGTGTGAGAGCCGGAAGTACCTGAGTGTGGAGTCACTGAAGGAGGGTGAATCCATGCCACGTCGCGATGAACTGACGGATGTTCAGTGGGAGACGATCCGAGACCTGCTCCTCGTTAAAGAAGGAGATCCGGGCCGGACAGCGGTCGACAACCGGCTGTTCGTCAACGCGGTCCTCATCGTCCTGAAGGCCGAGATCCGCTGGGAGGATCTCTCCGGCCGCTACGGCACCCTTCGTCTCATCGGTGCGATCGACGCAAAGCTCAAGGACGTGTAGGACGTGCTACTTGCTTCCCGTACGCAGCTCTTGGGACGGTACCGTACCCCGAAGTTTCGGACTGGCGACGTCGTCCAGTGCGCAATCCGGGGTGACGTGCGGGTCACGGGCGTGGCGGATGGCCGAATCCCTTGGCCTGTAGGCCAAGCGGTGGGGAAGCGAGCTCGCGGACCGGTGATCTACGCGGACCTCAAGGTAGCCCTGCTCACCGAGAGCAACGTCGCAATCTGCCACTGATGGGGAGTCACGCCGCAGGCTGTGACAAAGCGGCGGCGTGCCTTGGGGGTCGAGCCCGGAACCCTTGGTACCCGTCGGCTTCGCCAGGCCTGTGGAGCAGACTCCGACCTCGTAAGGGCGAGGACGGAAGGGCTACGGAAGAAGGACATGAGCAAGGCCTACTCGAAGATGTCCGAGGCTCGCCGTGAGATCCCGCGCTCTGCGGCGGTGAAACGGAAACTCCGCTTGGCGAATCTTGGAAGAACGCCACTCCGAGGTGACGAGAGCGAAGATGCGCCAGAGTCATTCAAAGCGCAGACCGTAGGCTCCGTTTTCCGGTCACTTCCTAGTTCCCGCTCTGCATCTGTGACCTGCGCCCAATTTCCGTACCAGGGGTCATGAGAGTTCGGGTTGGTAGGGGCGTTGTGCTGCAAAGGCCGACAGGTTCTGCATTCCAGCGAATTGTGCGGACGATGATAGTTGTCATCCAACGAGCATTAGAGGCCCGTAGTGACCATGACCTTCACTCAGCCTCAGAATCGACCGCGTATGCCATGGACGCGTCTCGACGTGGATCGCTTGGTTGTCGGGAAGCCACATTTCGACAGCAACCGGGCTCGACATCGGTCAGTCGCTGGGACGGCTTATCGACGAGGGAGTCGCAGTGGCTGCGATTGACTCACTCGAGCGCTGGCTGGCTTGGATGTCTGCTTCGCAGGCTGACTACTGGCCAATCGGTTTGAACCCCTGTCGGTTTTCGAACCACTTCTCTGAGAATCCAACAGCGTAGTTTCCGCCTCCCCGGACATACTCTGGGAACTGGAAGACGACATTCACGGTGCCGCCTCGAGGAATTCGCACCGATTGCTGCCTTTCCCAGCGGTTCGTTCCGCTCTCCAGGCGCGAGATCACAGTGAAATCGCCGTCCTTTCCATCGTTTCCCAACGTACATCGAATCTCGACGTCATCGTCCAAGAAGCCTTCAATCACGCGCGAACGCGTCTCGATGACCTTAGGAAAGCTTCTGACCCAGCTCGAGGTGGCTGAAATCGGGTCTTGGCAGAACGCCCGAAACGAAGGCGACACCAACAACAGAACTACGAAGATTGCAAATCCAACTGCCATTCGTTTGCGAAGCACTGTGTCTGGATGGGGAGCTTCGTTCGTCATCTCGCACCTCAGTCAACGAGTCTCACACGCTTACTCATTGTAGACGATCGTCTGTAGAGAAATAGTCTGTAGTCATATCGAGTTCAAGCCGGGATGTTCCTGGCATGGAACCCATCGAAGTTCGCTTTGGCCGCGTCTTGCGCGCTCTCCGGGAGAAGTCCGGTGAGTCCCAGGAAGCGTTTGCGGCGAAGGCGGGTATCCATCGGACGTACGTTAGTTCCATCGAACTGGGCAAAGTCCAGGTGAGCATTGCGATTGCTGAGCAGTTGTCCGCCGCTCTGGGGATTCCTCTCAGCAAAATGTGGAAGCAAGTGGAAGCAGGTGGCCGCGGAAATCTCTGATACCTAAAGAAAGAGCCCGCTCCACCCCCGCCGCGGGAGCGACAGGGGGAAGGCGGGCCTCAGGAGTTGGAGATCAGTTCATCGACGGATCGATGAACCGACGGTTGATCCGTTGCGGAATGTGAATGTAGGTCTCCGGCGCCTCAACTGAACGGCTGCGGCCGCTCGCCCACATCCGCAGCATCTCAAGCGGCTCCGCAGACACGGTCGAAACCGGTACGACCGAGGCCGCTGCCTGCTGGAGGGTACACCCTTGGTGGGCCGTCCGGCGGCAACAGGCCCGGATCTCTCCTCCACTCCAGCCGACGGAGTTCGGAGGTGTGTCGTGTTGGCAGATCTCGAATTCCTCCCGAAACTTCTCCCACAACTGTTCCCGGGCCTCTCCATCCGGAAGGTCGACGAAGTACATGGAATCGAGACGCTCCGGGTGAAGCAACTCCATCGGGACGGCTCCGATGGCGTTTCCAGTCGCCACGGTGAAAACGTCGGCCTGGTGGGTCGTCATCCACTCCAGGAGAGTCGCCCAGACCTTCGTCGGCCGATTGCCGTCGAGAATCGATGCCAACCGCACGATGTAGGTCGAGATCTCGTCGAGAAGGAGGATGGCCGGTGCCATCGCTTCAAGCCGGAGCAGCGAGTCCCGCAGCTCCTTTTCGGGGGCAACGGCAGCGTTTCCGAGTCGGCACCAGTCGAGAGCGTACACCGGACGTCCCAGTTCGTTCCCAAGTGCAATTCCGAAAGCCGTCTTGCCGCACCCCGTCGGACCGAGCAGGAACAGCCCTCGAGAGGCGGCCGGAAACTCGTACGGCAGGACTCTCCGGCAATGCTCGTTCAGATACGACATACCATAGATCGTCCCAAGCGTGTCAGTGCTCACTTGCCGTCGAAGCAGCGTGTGCCGCTCAAACAGGTCCGTCTTACGAGCGACAATCGCCGGGAGCGGGGCGGATGCTCTGGCGAGCCGGATCTGGTGGACGATGTTCCGGATCTCGAGACAGGTCAGCCCGGCCAACGCCCCGAGAAGTTCGATCTCCTGGCAAGGCGTGTCGATACTGCCGAAGAGAGGCTCGGCGATCTCCCGGATGTCTTCAGCAGACGGCAGGCCCAGCTCGAGAATGCGAAAGTGCGATTCCAGTTCCTGCGGCAAGGGGACGCGCGGGGCAGCGATCACGATTGTCGTGGGAACCGCCTTGGCATTTCCGATGGCGTTCAGAAGGGCCTGCACGACTTCCACTCGGTTGAGGTACCAGTGGTAGTTGTGAAGGAGCAGGACGGTCGGCTGGTCGCCGGTGCGGTACTGGCTTCCCAGTCCCGCAGCGGCGACGGGATCGCCGACGCAGGGATGCGGCGGATGAGGGATCGCGACGCCGCGAACGAGGTCCCAGGCAACGAACGTCAATGGCATTTCCTGGGCGAGGAGTTGGAGCTCGAGTTGAGCCCCGATCGAGTCGGTTGTGTCGATCCAGACTGCGGGGGTATGAGTCTGGATCGCCTCCTTCAGAAGCGTGTTCAAGGACATGTAAGTTTCCTGAAAAGTGCCGAGTTGGCGCACAAAAAAAAGCCCGCCGGACCAGTCGTCCGGCGGGCTGAGAACTGTCTAGGGACAGATGCGACGATCGCATCCGACCAAATGGTCAGGCAACTGAGTCTTTTTGGTTGTCTGGGCCTCCTTTCTTGGGCTTCTTGCCAGATGGATCCAAGGACTTTCCTGAGCTGTCCGTGTCAGGAATCGGTGGATCGAGCCCTGGAGAAATGTCTTCGGACGCGTGAGCGCTACCCGCGTCGGAGCATTTACCCCAACGGGGAGCATTCTCCGGCGGCTCCCTCAAAACTCGGTAGGGGACGGTTTGACCAGCGGCCTCCATCAACTGCCAATACCGCCATGCATCCCATGCGAGTTTCTTGTGAGCACCGAGTTCCTGAGCGATCTGCTGGAACGTCCACCCGGGATGAGCCGTCTTGAGCTCCGCGACGGGCTTCGCCAGACGGACTTGGAGCGGGTGATCAAACGCATCGACTTCAATCACTAGGGGCGGCGTCCCGTCCTCGGCCGACTCGGTCGGAAACGAAAGCCGGATCCGCGGACGCACCTGTCCGGAGTCGAGAGCCTGAACGGGTATCAGCACAAAGTCCGGAAGCAGTCGCCGCAACAGATCATCGAAGTCATAGGACGTTTCAGCCAATCGCTGGACGGCGTTGTCGATATCGCCCTCCACTTCATGGCGGCTTCTGTATTCCGAAGACCTTTTTGCTTCCGACTCGAGATCCGCCAACTCGGCCTTGCGAGCCTTGAGAGCGGCTTCTGCCGCCGCCAGTCGTCCCAGAAACTCGTCGGACTTGGTCTTGAGGACCAAGTCTCCCAGCTGCTTGACATCGCCTTGAAGCGAACGAATCTCGGACTGAAGACACTCCCTCTTTCCGGAGACGCCGCTAAGCGCTCGCTCGAACTCGGCCCAGACCAAGCTGACGAACCGGTCCCAATGCGCCGGTCTCTTCCGAAGTTCGGCGAGGATCAGCGGCAAGAGCTTCTCTCGAACGTGCTTGGCTTGGATGACCGTTCGATTCCAGCAACTGCGAGGACCGTTGGGAGACGCGTTCTGGCACCGCAGTTGTCCACGGCTGAGCCAGTAGCACTCATCACCACAGATGCCGCAGCGAAGATGCTGACCGGGCCAGTACGAGCACTTCCGAGGGACATTCGTTCGACCGTTTGGATTGGGCCGTTTGCGAGCTTCGGCCTGCTCCCGCATCAGCTTCAGAACGGCCGCATGTTCCTCCACTGTCAGATGGGCGAGCTCCGGAACATCACGGCGTTCCGGAGTGGGATTGGGAATTCGCTTGTGATCTCCGGTCTTGTAGATGATCTGGAACTCTTCGACTCGGAAGAATCGAACACCGCTGAGCAAAGGATTCTTCAGGAGTTCGGCGACGAGCTTCCCCGACCATCTCCCCGATTCGACATACTCTCCTGTCGGAATCCGCGTCTCCCGGAGCCACCTGGCGATGGACGAGCAAGACTGTCCTGCAAGAAACCGCTTGGCCATCTCGCGAATCACTTCCGTCCATTCCGGAATCCTGGCGATTCGCTCGCCGTTGCCCTGCTTCGCCTCGTCTGCCGAGACGCGTCGATAACCGAAGGGAAGCTTGAGAACCATACCTCCGTTCTGAAAGTTGTGATCGGCCGTTCTGCGGACTCGGCGCCTCGTGATTGGCACAAGCATGCCGTGTTGCAAAACTGCTGCCGGGAGAATGATCTCCCAGTTCGGATTGGCAGTGTCGATTCCGTCGCCCCAGCAGATGAGCCGGACACCACTGTCGCGACACATGTGGGCAAGCCTGTACTGATACTGCGGATTGCGCCAGGCACGACTCAGCTCTTCCATGATGACGACATCGACTTCGCCGACAGAGATCATTCGCTCAGCTTCGGTAATTGCCGCCCGATTGATCGTCCAACCGCTGCCGCGGTCTCCCAGACGCGTGATGATCATCTTCCCCGAGTACATCTCGCGAATACGCCGCTCGCTGGCATCCTGTGACGCTGCGATATTCTCAATGTTCTGATGGATCGTGGAGATCCGGCCCAAGATGAGAACCCGCAGAATGCCGTCGGATTTCCGAGCGTGGAATGGATAGATGTTGAAACTCACCGGACACCTCCATGTGGGTGATAAAAGCATGAACTGGATGCCGAACCGCACCTCCGCGATTCAGCCAGGATCGAGATGAACATGCTCACGGCTCCTCCTCGTCAGGAATCGCGGGACGATCCTCGAAGTCGGACAGGCTGAGCAGCGGAATCTCCAGGCGTTCCAGACAGTCGACGAAGTCCCGGACTTCGTGCTCGGATCTTGAGATCCGCGTACGGTCCTCGATGACGACGAAGTCGACCTCGGAAAGTTCGGGAAGCCGCTGTTCCCAGGGCAGCAGTTCAGGACCGAACGAGGTCGCGCGGCCGAGCCGACGACGGATGCGGAGCGGCCGGATCGCATACTGCCGCGCCAGGTCCTCAAGGGGCGCGAACCGGTCGAGGATCTCCGAACCGGATCGAAGCTCGGTGCTTGTCCTCAGTAGCAAGAGCGCTCGGATCGGACAACGAATTCCGAAGTGCCGCGAAGAACGATTTGTGGTCATAGAGTTTTTCCTTCGGCCCAGCGGGCCACGAGTTCGAGAGATCCGGGCCAGAGCCTCAGAGCACGATCGATCTCGCGCGCCTGAGTCTCGGGACGGGAGTGGGTGTAGATGCCGGTCATGCCAAGAGCGTTTCCGGCATCGCGAGGCTTGTGGCCGAGCGTGATCTGACGGATCAGCGGATCAACGTTCGCGTCCTGCAGAAGCGTTGCGAATGTGTGACGCCAGCTTTTGGGGCATGTGACGTCCTTCAGACCGATCCGTGTCGTGATCCGAATGAAGGACGTTCGAATCCGATCTGGATCGATCGCTCCCGCTTCGCTCCAGATTCGCACAGAGAGCTTCTGGCGCTCAGAACGCGTCAGAGGTCTTGCGATACTCGCCTCGCGCGATTCGACAGCTGACTCGAAACGCGCTCGCAAGCCTGCCCGATCGACGTCGGATTGTCCCGGCAGAGGGATGAACCGAGGCCTTCGAAAGACGAGCCCACGAACGCGATCGTCCAGAACCTTGAGCAGGAGGCGGCGAAGTTCCCAGGAGATCGGGATCGAACGCTCGTTGCGAGTCTTGATGGACCAGCCCAGATCCGCCTTGTTGCGGATGTGGATCCATCCAGCTGCGAGATCGATGTCCTCGATCAACAGGTGGCAGAGTTCGCCGGGACGCATCCCTGTCTTGGCCAGGAGGGCGTGGACTGCGAACTCCGAGCGAGGAGCCGCTCTCAGGAAGTCGGCCTCTGTCGCCTCCGTGAAAACATACACCTCCTTGGCGTCTTCCACCGTCAGTCGGTCGATCGGCAACTCCGCAAAGGGATTCGGAGCGTAAGGAGGCAGGTGCCGATTCTTCTGGGCGAAGCCATAGAGCGTCCGGCAGACCTCGAGGATGTAGCGAAGCCCCTTGTCTCGAAGCTTTCGTTTGCGAGTGTTGGGATGACCGTTTGGAGAGATCACCAGCGATCGCAGGTGCGCAACGAAGGGGGCAGCTGCGACTTTGTGCGCCTTGGCACCTTCCCCGGGGGCGAAGTCGGCTAGGTGCTCGAGGGCGGTCCGATACCGGTTGATCGTGGCAAGGGACGATCGGACTACGTGTTCGTGATAACCCAAAAACTTCTGGACAAGGGCCCGCAACGTGATCGCCTCGAAGGCGAACATCGTGGGGACCGCTGCAGTCACCTGAGCATTCAACTCTGCGGCAATTCGTTCCGCTTCGTCACGGTTCGGACCGACGCGCTGCCGTCGGGGATTTCCGCCATCGCGGTAATAGAGCCACCACGCTCCGTGGTGTTGGTAGAGAGAGACCTTTCCAATGCGGGTGCGCTGTGCACCACCGCGTTTCGACTTGCGGCGCATTCGCCAACCGTCCTGGGCACCACGTGTGCTCCATTTGTGCACCAAAGACGGCTTTTGGCAGATCGGGCGTCACCGTAATTCGGGACGCCTCAATCGATTCCAGCAGAAGGCTGAAAGAAAAAGCGGAGAGACAGGGATTCGAACCCTGGGACACCTTGCGGAGTCTCCGGTTTTCAAGACCGGTGCAATCGGCCGCTCTGCCATCTCTCCTGAGCGGACCGGGACGACTGGGGTCGTCTCGGCTTCCTTCATTCGACACCAGTCGGACTGGTGTGTTCGGTCTTTCCTGACGACTTTCGCCACCCGTGACCGAGCCTCCGTTTCGGAGACGCGCGAGTATTGTCGACGCCGTCCGATTGTTCAAGCGGCGTTTCTCGACGCAGTTCGCCGGGGAGCCAGGTTTGCGGATGGCCGGACTTGGATCGAGCGGCGGATGACGAGAGAAGCCGCAACGGCCTCGACTCCGCCGGACCTGATGGCTCGGCAGGCGGCTACGCCGAGCGCCGGCGGCGTGCCGAAAAATCGAGGATCAGCGGCTCGAGCGTCCGGAAGACCCGGAGCATCTGGTCGGCGTCCTGGAACCGGCGGCGGGGGTCGATCTCGAGGGCCTTGCGGATCCAGGCGGTGAAGGCGGGGGGAACCCGGCCCCGCAGACGCTCGTGCCCCGGGAACGGCCAGGCGAAGGGCCATTCGGGCCATTCGCCGCTCAGCATCCGGTAGACGATCAGGCCGAGCGAGAAGACATCCGAGCGGAGGGACGGTTTTCCCATGGCCTGCTCGGGAGCCATGTAGCCGACGGTGCCGGTTCCAGAGCCGCGGACCGTCTTCTGGGCGACCTTGGCGATCCCGAAGTCGGTCAGTCGGAGGCGGTTTCCGGCGAAGAGGAGCATGTTCTCCGGTTTCACGTCGCAGTGGATGATCTTCTGGCGGTGGGCGTAGGCCAGGGCTTCGAGCATCTGACCGGTGTATTCGACGACCGTCTTGAGCGACAGCCGGCTCATCAGGCGGTCGGCCAGGGTCCGCTCGCCGAGCGGGAGGGCGATCACGAAGTAGCCATCGATGAACGAGGCGTCTTTCAGGTGGAGGATGTTCGGATGCTCGAGGCGGGCCGCCAGGCGGGCCTCATTCCGAAAGTCCTTCATCAGCGAATCGCTGACCATCTGCGTGTGCGGGATCTTGAGCGCGACCCGGATCCCCTCGATCGTATCGTGAGCCTGGTAGACGGTCGCGAAGCCCCCCTCGCTGAGGCATTTTTCGATGCGGTATTTGCCGAGTTTGGTGCGAGGTCTGATCGACACGGAGAAGCCGGGGGTCGGAGTCACTGGCAACGGAACAATCCCACTGCAGCGACTTGGCGCCCCGCTGCGTGGAGAGGACGACCGGCCATGCCGTGAACCGTCCGTGGTGCTGGCCCCCCAATGATCGGCTTGAGGGGCCGGTGACTCGTCAAGAATCCGTGCCTGACACCCTTCCGGGAGAAGGGCAGCCGGTAAGCCTTACGCCTCTATTCTTCCCGGAAGTCGCCCCGCGAACCAGTGGTCCCGTTTCGGCTTTTTCTGCCGCGGGCAGCGCTTCTGCAACTGATTGTCCGGTCAGCGGTTGCGGCGGACCCGCCTCGAACGCCAGCGATTTTTGAGGTGTAGACAAGCTGTAGTTTCTGCCGCAGCTGCGATTGGCGGAGATCGGCTTCAGAGCCGCGCGAGCGACCCCTTTTCCGTGCAGGAGACAGCGATCCAGGGCCGAGGTCGCCCAGGAGACTTCGGTCATCCGCCGATTGTGCCGGTGCCGGAAAGGGACTGGGCCGCGGCGCTGCCATTCCTCGGTCAGTGCGACTCTTGCCTATCGCGAGATCGGGGGGAGTTCCTGGGCCAGTTGTTCAAACAGCTCTCGCGCCTTCGGAGAGAGCGTCTGTGGCATCGAGATCTTGATCTGCACGAATTGGTCGCCGCGGTCCCCCGTCTTGCGGTTCACGATTCCCTTCCCCTTGAGACGCAGCTTCGCGCCGGACGAAGTCCCCGCCGGGATCGACAGGATGACCGTCCCTTCGGAGAGAGTCGGAACTTCGACTTTGGCCCCGAGGGCCGCTTCGGTGACGGAGATCGGGAGCTCAACCGTAATGTTGTCGCCATCGCGGCGGAACTGCGGGTGGGCGGCGACATGGATCGTGATCAGGAGGTCCCCGTTCGGACCGCCGTTCCCACCGGGATGTCCCTGACCCGACAGCCGGATCACGTCGGCATCATGGACGCCGGCGGGGACTTTGACCGCCAGCCGTTCGACGCCGGATTCGGTCTGCAGGCTCAGATCGTACGAGCCCCCGTCCGCGGCGAGCTGGAACGGAATCGTGATCGACGTCTGGATGTCTTCGCCGCGGGAAGGACGCCGCGGCCGCGACCGGCCCCGGCCGCCGAAGGCCCCCCCGAAGATGTCGCCGAGATCGACCTCGCCCCCGCCGCCGAAGACGCTCGAGGGATCGAATCCACCGGGAAACGGTCCCGCGCCACCGTGGCCCCCCGCCCCCTGGACGTACTCGTAGGCGTCGCCGAACTGGTCGTATTTCTTCCGTTTTTCCGCGTCCCCGAGAACGTCGTACGCCTCGTTTGCCTGCTTGAACCGGTCCGCTGCCCCCTTATCGTTGGGCTTCGCGTCCGGATGGTTTTCCCGCGCGATCTTCTTGTAAGCCTTGCGGATTTCGTCGGCGGTGGCGGTCTTGGAGACGCCGAGAGTGTCGTAGTAGTTCGGTTTGGCCATTGTGGGGTCTGAGTCGTCGACCTCCCGGAAGTCGATCCAGGGTGTTCCCCTCATGATAGGCCGTGTCCGGGACCTGGAGAAGCTGCCCCCCGCGGTGGAAATTCCCACGCCGACCACTCATTCTTTGCGGGTCCCTTCCCAGCCGAGCTGATTCGTGACGAACGTCATCCCGAGCTTCCTTCTGACCTGCGCTCTTCTCTGTGGAGGAGGGCTCGCCGCTGTCGCCCAGGAGCAGCCCGCGGCCGCGCCGGCCCGCCCCGGGCCGAATGTCGTCGTGATCTTCATGGACGACATGGGTTACGACGACCTGAGCCCGGATGGCCACCGGGGGTACGAGACCCGGAACCTCAGCCGGCTCGCGCGGGAGGGGATGCGGTTCACGAACTTTCTCGTGCCGCAGGCGGTGTGCGGCGCCTCGCGGGCCGCCCTCCTGACCGGGTGCTACCCGAACCGGATCGGGATGCTCGGGGCGCCGGGGCCGAACAGTCGCCACGGGATCCACTCGCGCGAAGTCCTGATCCCCGAGATGCTCAAGGAAAAGGGGTATGCAACCGGGATGGTGGGGAAGTGGCATCTGGGGCATCATCCCCCGTTTCTTCCGACGCACCATGGGTTCGACAGCTACTTCGGGCTGCCGTATTCGAACGACATGTGGCCCTTCCACCCCGAAAACCCGAAGGCCTACCCCGACCTGCCGCTGATCGAAGGGGACCGCGTGCTGAACCCGCGGGTGACCGGCGAAGACCAGGAGAATCTGACCAGCTGGTACACGGAACGGGCGGTCCAGTTCATGCAGGACCACGCCGCCGAGCCGTTCTTTCTGTACGTGGCGCACAGCATGCCGCACGTGCCGCTCTACTGCTCAGAACGGTTCCGCGGCGCGACGGCTCAGGGACGCTATGGCGATGTGATGCAGGAGATCGACTGGAGCGTCGGTGAGATCCTGAAAACGCTCGACGAGCTGCAACTCGCCGACAAGACGCTCGTGATCTTCACTTCGGACAACGGTCCCTGGCTCAGCTACGGCAATCACGCCGGCTCCGCCGCCCCCCTCCGGGAAGGAAAGGGGACGGAGTGGGAAGGGGGCGTCCGGGTCCCCTGCCTGATGCGGTGGCCGGGAGTGATTCCGAGCGCAACCAACTGCCACGAACTGGCGTCGACGATCGATCTCTTCCCGACTCTGGCCGGGATCGTGAATGCCAAGCTGCCGGAACACCCGATCGACGGAGAGGACATCGCGCCGCTGATGCGGGGGGAACCGACCGCCCGGTCCCCTCACGAAGCGTTCTACTACTACTGGGGGAACGAGCTGCAGGCGATTCGGAGCGGACCGTGGAAGCTCCATTTCCCACATGAGTACCGGTCGCTGACCGGGAAACCCGGAGCGGATGGCCTGCCGGGTGGGTATTCGACCGGCAAGCTGACGGAGCCGGCGCTGTACAACCTCGAGTGGGACATCGGCGAGAGCCAGGATTTGGTCAAGAAGTATCCGGAGGTCGTCGCCCGGCTCGAGGGGTTGGCGGAAGCGGCTCGGGACGACCTGGGAGACTCAGCCAGGAAGCGGACCGGCGCCGGATTTCGGGCCCCGGCTCAGCTGCCGCAGGAGTCCAAGTGAAGACGAATGTGGTGCGGGACAGCAGAGGGCGTCGCACAGGGCGCCGGGTGGAACGGAAAGGTTTGACGAAGTTCGATGCCTGATGTCGTGGTGATCGGAGCAGGAGTGGTCGGTCTGACGACCGCGTGGGAGCTGGCGGGACGCGGATTCTCCGTGCGTGTTCTCGATCAGTCGGTTCCCGGCCGTGAGGCCTCCTGGGCCGGCGCGGGGATCCTGCCGCCGGGATATCCCGGAAATCCGGCCGCGCCGCTCCCCCGGCTCACAGCACTCTCCAATCAGCACTGGCCGGCGGTGACCGAGACGCTGCGGGAGGAGACCGGGATCGACAACGGCTTTCGCCGCTGCGGCGGGATCGAGCTCGGGGAAGGGACTGCCGAGTCGCTCCGGAAAGAGAAGGCCGGCTGGATCGAGACCGGGGCCCGCGTCGAGCCGCTCCGTTCCGCGGAGATCACCCGCCTGGAGCCGGCAATGAGTGCGGAGCTGCCGGAGGGGTACCGACTCCCTGATCTGCATCAGGTCCGGAATCCCTGGCACCTGCGGGCGCTGCTCCAGGCCTGTGCGCAGCGGGGGGTCGAGGTTGTCGGCTCGGAGCGAGTCGTCTCCTGGAATCGCCAGGGGAGTCGTGTGGCCAGCGTCGTCTCCGAGCGGGGCGTCCACTCGGCCAGCTCGTTCGTTCTGTCGGCCGGAGCGTGGTCGAACGACCTCGCCGAGCCGCTGGGAGGCCGGCTCGAGATCGTCCCGATCCGGGGCCAGATCGTGCTGCTCAATGCTCCCGAGATCCCCCTGAGGCACGTGATCGAATGCGGCCCGCGGTACGTCGTTCCGCGCGAAGATGGGCACATCCTGATCGGCTCGACGGAGGAGAACGTGGGGTTCGTCAAGGAAAATACACCCCCAGCCGTCGAGGAGCTCCTCCGCTTCGGAGCGGAGCTCGTCCCGGCGATCCGGGAGGCCCGGATCGAGAAAACCTGGGCCGGGCTGCGGCCCCACGCCCGGCGCGGCCGGCCTTGGATCGGGCCTTCGAAGACTTGTGAGAATGTTCTGTTGGCCACGGGCCATTTCCGGGCGGGCCTGCATCTCTCCCCCGCGACGGCGCGGCTCCTGGCTCAGCACCTGTGCGGCGAGCCGACCGATCTGCCGCTCGATCTGTTCGGGCCTGATCCTGGGGAATGACCGGGAGCCTGCCTCGGCCACACCGGTTCGGCGACTCCCGTCCTTAAGAACGAGCGGCTCGAACTCGTCGTAACTCCCGTTCGAGGTTGCCCTTTTCGTCGTTTTGTCCCTACCATCACGCTCGATCGGCGGGAGTCCGCCCGGAGCGTGGCGACGTTCCGGCTCGCCGCCGAAGGACAGGATTGCCCCTGAAATGAATTCAGGTCTCAACCGGCTCGGAAGCCATTCGCTGGCGAGCCCGCGCTTCGCTCCCGGCTCCCCCGTCGAAACGACGCCCGACGCGCACTCGACCGACGTCCGCGCCGCTCTCGAACGGACCGTCTCCTGGATGTTCGATCACCAGGCTTCGGAGGGATACTGGTGCGGCGAACTCGAAGGGGACACGATCCTCGAGTCGGAATACATTCTCCTGCTCGCGTACCTCGGTAAGGGGCAGAGCGAGATCGCCCGGAAGTGTGCCGAGTACATCCGCCAGCAGCAGATGCCCGAAGGGGGCTGGGCGATGTTCCCCGGGGGGCCGATCGAGATCAGCGGCTCGGTCAAAGCCTACTGGGCGCTCAAGATCACCGGCCATGATCCGCAGGCGGAGTACATGGTCCGGGCCCGCGAGGCGATCCGGGCCGCCGGCGGGGCAGAGAAGGTCAACAGCTTTACGAGGTACTACTTCGCCCTGCTGGGGATCATTGCCTACAAGCAGTGCCCCGCGGTCCCCCCCGAAGTGATCCTGCTGCCGAAGTGGGCCCCGTTCAACATCTACGAGATGTCCTCCTGGTCGCGGACGATCCTGATTCCGCTGAGCCTGCTGTGGGCGTATCAGCCGTCCGTCAAACTCCCGGAATCGCAGCAGTTCCGCGAGCTGTTCCTGACGTCGCCCGAAGCGCTGCCGGTGACGATGCCGCCGTCGGAGCAGCTCGACGCGATGAAGAAGCCGTCGCGGGTCGACTGGCACAAGGTCTTCGCGGCACTCGACCGGAGCTGGAAGGCTCTCGAAGCGGCGCGGCTCAAGCCGCTCCGCCGCGTTGCAGTCCGTAAGGCCGAAAAGTGGATGAACGACCGGTTCGCCAAGAGCGACGGGCTGGGCGCGATCTTCCCGCCGATCATCTGGAGCATCGTCGCCCTGCAGTGCCTCGGTTACGCCGAGGACTCCCCGGAGATCCAGGCAGCCCACCGCGAACTCGAGAAGCTGACGATCCACGAGGAGACCACGGCGCGGCTCGAGCCGTGCCGCTCGCCGGTGTGGGACACCGCCATCAGCCTGATCGCCCTTCGCGAGGCCGCCGTCCCCGCGGACGACCCGCGGCTCCGCCGGGCGGTCGACTGGCTCCTCTCAAAGGAAGTCCGCGACCAGGGTGACTGGTCGGTCCGGCTCCCCGATGTGGAACCCGGCGGCTGGTACTTCGAGTTCAACAACGAGTTCTACCCGGACATCGACGACACCATCATGGTGACGATGGCCCTGGCGAAATGCCTACCGGGGGACCTGTTCACCGAGTGGCGGGCGGAGTTCGTCCCGACGAGCCAGGTCGGTCCGCAGAAGGACTACTCGGCGGTCGTCGCGGGCAAGACGGCGCGGGGCGTGCGGGCCTGCGGAGACCTCGAGCGGATGCAGCCGATGCTCGCCGCCATGAAGCGGGCGGTCCGCTGGATGACCGCCATGCAGTGCCGCAACGGCGGCTGGGCGGCGTTCGACCGGGACAACGACCGCGAACTCCTGACCCGTGTCCCGTTCGCCGACCACAACGCGATGATCGACCCGCCGACGGCGGACATCACCGCCCGGACCCTCGAGATGTACGGCCGGCTCGGCTTCACGCTCGAGACACCGCACCTCGCCAAGGCGCTCGAGTTCGTCTGGAGCGAGCAGGAGAAGGATTTCGCGTGGTACGGCCGCTGGGGGGTGAACTACCTCTACGGCACGTGGCAGTGTCTCGTCGGCCTCCGCGAGATCGGCGTCCCCGCGACCGATCCCCGAATGCGGGCCGCGGCCGACTGGCTCAAGTGCAAGCAGCAGACGGACGGCGGCTGGGGTGAGACCGCTCGGACCTACGACGAGCCGCACCTCCGTGGCCAGGGACCGACGACGGCGTCGCAGACCGCCTGGGCGCTGCTCGGCCTGCTCTCCGCAGGAGAAGTGGAATCGACGGCGGTCCGCCGCGGGATCGAGTACCTGATGCGGGCTCAGCAGGAGGATGGGAGCTGGAACGAACCGGAGTTCACCGGCACCGGCTTCCCACGGGTGTTCTACCTTCGCTACCACCTCTACCGGATGTACTTCCCGCTGATGGCGATCGGCCGGTACGCCCGAATGGCCGGCATCCTGACCGAAGACTCGATGCTCCGCGCGATGGCCTGAACCGGCCCCCGGTCTCGCTCTCCTTACGCCTTGTTCTCGCAGGTTTTGTCCATGCCCAGTTCTGCCCCCGTCGCCATCATCCTCGCCGCTGGTAAGAGCAAGCGAATGATGTCCGAGACCCCGAAGGTCCTGCACAAGGCCTGCGGAAAGTCGCTCGTCGATCACGTCCTCGACGCCGCTCGCGAAGCGGGAGCCGTTCGGTCTGTTGTCGTCGTCGGCCACAAGGCGGACGAGGTCAAAGCCGCCCTCGCGCATCATCCCGACGTCGAGTTCGCTCTCCAGGCAGAACAGAAGGGGACTGGACACGCCGTCATGATGGCGCGTCCCAACCTCGAAGGGCACACCGGTCCGATCCTCGTTCTGACGGGGGACACGCCTCTCTTGCTAGGCCGCTCGCTCGCGGGGCTGCTCGAGGACCTCAAGTCGAACACCGCCGTCTGCGTCGTCGGGACCGCCCGCACCGAGCAGAACCAGGGGCTCGGCCGCATCGTCCGGGACGCCGCCGGCAACTTCCTCAAGATCGTCGAGCAGCGGGACGCCACTCCAGAAGAGCAGGCCATCACCGAGATCAACACCGGTTGCTTTGCTTTCGACGGCGCGGCGCTGTTCGAGGCCCTCGACGAGGTCCGCCCCAACAACAGCCAGGGTGAGTTTTACCTCACCGACTGCGCCGAGATCCTCCGCAAGAAGGGCCGCAAGGTCCTCGCCTCCGGCCGGCTCGATATCTCCGAGGCGATGGGGGTCAACACGCAGGAACAGCTCGCGGAAGTCGAGCAGGTCATGCGCACACGTCCCGCCTGAGGGGACAAGAAAAATCGCCGCGACCATTGAGGTCGCAGCGATTGGTGTCTCCCGCCAGTCTTTTCTGGGCGGATCTTATCCGCCGTGCTGGGCGTGCGTTCCTTTGGCTCCGAGGCCGGCGGCGATCTTGTTCAGCGCCTGCAGGTAGGCGTGGCCGCTCGCTTCGATGATGTCGGTGCTGACCCCCTTGCCGTGGAACTTCCGGCCTTGGTGCTCGACATCGACCGTCACCTCACCCAGCGCGTCCTTGCCCGACGAGACGCCGCGGACCTGATAGTCCTCGAGCGTCGGCGTCAGCTGCGTGATGCGGTTGAGGCAGTGGAACAGGGCGTCGACCGGCCCGTCCCCCGGCGCGGCGTCCTGGATCCTGCGGCCATCGGAGTGCTGCAGCTCGATCGTGGCGGTCGGAATCGTCCCCGACCCGCCGAACGTGTGGAAGCTGATGAGCTTCCAGGTCTCGGGGACCTGCGAGCTCCGCTTGTCGATCAGGGCGGAAATGTCCGCGTCGTAGACGTCCTTCTTCCGGTCGCACAGGGCGATGAAGTCGTCGAACACCTGCTGGAAGTCGGCGTCCGCCAGTTCGTGTCCCATTCGCTTCAGGTGGTCGCGGAAGGCGTGCCGGCCGCTGTGCTTCCCCAGGACCATGTTCTGCCCGACGTAGCCGACGTCGTCCGGACGCATGATCTCGTAGGTGGTCCGGTTCTGGAGCATCCCGTGCTGGTGGATTCCCGCCTCGTGAGCGAAGGCGTTCTGGCCGACGATTGCCTTGTTCCGCTGGACCCGCATCCCGGTTGTCGTGGCGACGAGCCGGCTGATCGGACAGAGCTTGGGCGTATTGATCCGGGTGTCGACCCCGTAGTAATCCTTGCGGGTCCGCAGGGCCATCACGACCTCCTCGAGCGCCGCGTTCCCGGCCCGCTCGCCCAGGCCGTTGATCGTGCACTCGATCTGCCGCGCCCCCGCCTCGACTCCGGCCAGGCTGTTCGCCACCGCCAGCCCCAGGTCGTTGTGGCAGTGGGTGCTGATCACCGCCTGGTTGATGTTGGGGACGTTCTGCTTCAGGTAGGAGATCACCTTGTAGAAGTGGTTCGGCGTCGCGTAGCCGACGGTGTCGGGAATGTTGACCGTCGTCGCGCCGGCGGCGATCGCCTGTTCCACGACTTTGCAGAGGAAGTCGGGTTCGGTCCGGGCCGCGTCCTCGGGAGAGAACTCGACGTTCGGGCGGGTGATGTCGGGCCGCTTCGCCATCTGGTCGGCGGTGTAGCGGACCATTTCGACCGTCTTCTTGAGGATCTCCTCCTCCGCCATCTTCAGCTTGAACTCCCGGTGGATCGGGCTCGTCGCCAGGAAGATGTGGATCCGGACGTTCTGGGCCTCCTTGAGCGCTTCCCAGGCCCGGTCGATGTCTTCGGCGCGGCAGCGGGCCAGTCCGCAGATCGTCGTCTGATCGCCGAACTTCCGGGCGATCTTCTGGACCGCCTCGAAGTCGCCGGGCGAGGCGATCGGGAAGCCCGCTTCGATCACGTCGACGCCGAGCTCGACGAGCGCCTTGGCCACTTCGAGCTTCTGCTCGGTGTCCATGCTGCAGCCGGGGGACTGCTCGCCGTCGCGGAGAGTCGTATCGAAAATCGTGATGAAGTCGGACATGGGAGTGCTTGCGGCAGAGGGCCTAAGGCGGGGGGCCGAAGGCGATATGGGGCTTGAGACCGGTTCGTGGAAGGCAGAAATTCGGGTGGCGAGGTCGTCGCTTCAAAGTCGTCGGGCAACAGTCATTATGAGGCTCCGGAAAACAAAAAACCCCTGAGACCAGGGAGTCTCAGGGGTGGATTCGAACAGGGAATCAGCACACCGACCTAAGACCTCCCCCCGGGAGGCAGGCTAAGAAGGAGGGCGGTGCTGAGGAGAATCGTCTGCATGGGGCTCGATTATGTCGCGGTCCGGAGTTCTGTCAAGAACGGCCGGACACCGGTGGTGGACTCGAGGTTCGCGCGAACGAACCCCGGCTTCCGCTTTTATCGGCTGTCGATGACGCACCACTGAAGGCCGGCCTGATGACCGGACGCCGACCGGAGTCGGCATCCCGGCAACCATCATGGTCTGGATCAGGCGCTGACGCGGCGGAACAGGTCTTCGAGCTCCTTCCGCTTCCCGGCCCAGTTGGAATTGTCCCAGAACTCGTCCTTGAGCGGGAACGATTCCGGCAGCGGCTTCTTTTCCTGGAGGTCGAGAATCCGCTGGTAGACCAGGATCCCCTTGAGGATCAGCTCCGCCAGATCGTCGTCGTCGGTGATGATCGAGTCGCTCTGCGTCAGCTGCCGCTGGGCGTCGATTGCCGACTTCATCTCGGCCAGCCCCTTCTCGACATTCTCGCGGGCGGCCGCGAGTTCCTGTCGGAAGTAGAGCTTGCGTCCCTGGGTGAGAGCCCGGGTCGCCTCAAGGACGCTCGGCTGCATCTCGAACTGGCCCCGCATCCGCCAGAAGCGGTAGTTGGCCGTCGACTGGTATCGGGCGACCCATCGCTGCTTGTCGTCGAAGGAGTAGGCGTTCCCTTCCTTCTCGCACAGCGCCTTGATCTGGTCGTCTTTGACCGCTTCGAAGTAGATCAGCCCGCCGGGGCTCATGAACTCCTTGTGGCCATAGATGTCGGTCCACTCGGTGTAGAACTGCTGCCAGGCGGAGGTCGTTTCGGCGTCGAGCAGACCTTCGTCCTTGCGGGCGGTCGCGTAGTCACGGAGCGAGTGGTACGGGTAGGCGAGCATCAGGATGGTGTCCATCCGGTGCTGCTCTTCACCCGCTTCGATCAGCTCGTTCGACTTGAGGTACCACGTCCGGGCCCGCTGGTAGTTGTCTTCGTTGTTCGGGTTGATATCCGGATCCGCCTTGCCGCCGAACAGGTCGGTCCGGGGATCTTCGCGGAAGAACTTGCGGAACTGGACCTTCTCGTCCGAGCGGCCGATCTTCCGGCCGATGAACTCACCCATGTCGAAGTTGAGCTCGGGGGACCGTTCGTTCATCGAGATCCCGCGCTCGAGGTACTTCGCTCCCTGCTTGACCCAGTGGAAGCGGTCCTTCACGTCGTCGCACTCGGCGGAGACGTTGAAGGCGAGGTTCCAGGCCTGGTACTGCCACACCTTGTTGAAGTGGGGCTGGAGCTGCGAGATCGACTCGACGATCGCGCCGAGCTCGGCGAAGTTCTTGTGGTTCTTCTCGTACTCCGCCTGCTGCCACAGGACGCTCGCGGCGACCCCGCGGAAGCCGAGCAGGACGACGTTGAACGTCGAACTGGTCGGGTCGACTTTGCCGAGGCTCGCTTCCCCGAGCTTGTTCTCCGCCCGGAGCCGGGCGAGACCGTACTTGAAGTTGCTGCTCGCCTCGCTCGAGCCGAGCAGGAAGATCGGGACCATCAGGACGATGATCCCGCCGAGGTACACCATCTTGCGCTGGAAGGAATTGAGGTTGTTCACTTGGCCTCCAGTTCACGCAGCCGCAGGGCGAAGTAGCCCAGGATGTAACAGGGAATGAAATAGCCGACGAGCGTCATCAGGCTCGGAAGAACCGCGTGAGCCAGCGGGACGTCAAACCCGTTGGCGACATACTGCTTCGTATCGAACCCCTGCAGATCGGGGAGAACCCCCTGCAGGAGCTGCAGGACCTTGAAGATCCCCTGGTCGAGCCAGCGGATCGTCCGCGTTCCCCAGTTGTCCGGAAGCGGGGAGGACTGATTCATCCAGGTGACGATCCGGTAGAGGGACTCGAGTGTTCCCCCCCCGAGGACCTGCCCCTGATTCGTCGAGAACTGCTGGAGCTGTCCCACCATGAACTCGCGGAGACCGCTGATCCCGACGAGCGACAGGCCGAGGGTCATCAGCGTGCAGACGGGGCCCTTGAGGAACGTACTCCCCGTGGTGCCGATCAGGACGATCATCGCCAGCAGCATCCAGACTCCCAGCAGCCCCTTCACATAGGACAGGAAGAACGGCCGGTCCGGCATGCGGAGGAACAGGTCCCGCTCGGCGACCCCGATGAACTGGCTGGAGTCTTCGCACGCCACCTCGACGGTGAGCGTTCCGTTGTCGAGCAGGTCATTGATCAGGTCGACCGTCTTCGGTTCGGCGTCCGGCGCGTCGGCCGGCCGGTACGTCAGCTCCCGCGGCACTTTCATGAGGGGGAGCGTCGGAGAGGCGGAGAACTCGAACACCTGGAAGGTTTCCCAGGGGACTCGCAGGTTTTTGGTGGGGTTGATGAACGTCAGCGAGAAGCGGATCTGTTCGTCGACCTGGCCTTTGTAGGTCCGGAACGCTTCGAACTTCTGTTCCAACCAGAGGTTGCCGTCGTCGTGCAGATACGCAGCGGAGACATTCGGGAATGTCCAGATTCCGCGGGCGTTCGTCGCCCCTTCCAGGAAGTTGCGGTAGTTCCAGATGTCCCCGACGTTGAGCTTCTGGGTCGTCGCGTTCCCCTGGCGGTCGAGGTAACTCACGGTTCCAAAGACCGGGACGCGGGCGATCAGCTGCTCCTGCGAGGCGGCGGGGACTTCCCGCTTGAGCCACACATAGCCGAGCAGACCGACCACCAGCACGATCACGCTGACGAGGAAGCCGTAGCCGAGGAACCGCCCGAGGACGATCTCGCTCCGCTTGACCGGCTTCGTCACGACCGTGTGGATCGAGCGATCCTTGATGTCCGCCGGAAGCCCCCAGCAAGCCAGGATCAGCGTCAGGGGGAACAGGACGAACTGCGTCGTCGTGAAGACGAAGGTGATGTACGGCTTGGCCGGAGTGGCGGCCTCCGAGCTGCGGAGGAACCAGCCGGCGAACATGAACAGGAGCAGGAACACGCCGCCGACCAGGAGCGCCTTGCGGCGAATCGACTCCTTGATCGTCAGGATCGTGATCGCCAGGATCCGGCGCGGGGCGACGAACAGCAGCTCTTCGATGCCGAGCGACAGCATCTGCGCGAAGAGCTTGGGGCCGCGGGCGACGCCGGCCGAAGCGATCGCTCCGACCAGCCCCAGCAGCACCCCGAGGGCGAGGAGCACCCCCATTGTGGCCAGCCATTGCAGGAAGGCGGCCCTGGGATAAAAGTCACGTAGGAATTCCATGGATCACCCGAATGTCTGAAGACGAAAAGACATGACAGCCGTGGCTCAACCCTTGCCAGGAGGGGTGAAGCGACGGCCGGGGTGGGCCTTGCTTTCTTCGACGGTCTTGAGGAACAGTTCGTCCAGCGTCGCGGTCGGGTGAGACACGCCCCGCAGCGACACGCCGTGCTTCTGGAGAGCCGCTTCGACATCCTTGATCGCCGCGTCGCTCAGCCGCGACGTGAGGATCTGCGACTCTTCCTTGGCTTCGAGGAGCTCCTTCACGGTCCCGAGGACCTTGAGCTCGCCCTGATAGAGGATCGCGATCCGGTCGCACACGTCCTGGACATCCGCTAGGAGGTGGCTCGACATCACGACGGTCTTGCCTTCCGCCTTGAGCTTGAGGATCAGCTCCTTCATGTCCCGTGTTCCGAGCGGGTCGAGGCCGCTGGTCGGCTCGTCCAGAAGGATCAGATCGGGATCGTTGATCAGGGCCTGGGCCAACCCGATGCGGCGGGTCATCCCCTTCGAATATTCCTTGAGCTGCCGGCGACGGGCATGCTGCAGGCCGACCATTTCGATCAGGCGGTCGCGGCGCTCCTTGCGAACCGAGGCGGGCATGTTGAACAGCCGCCCGTAGAACTCGAGGGTCTCGTCCGCGTTGAGGAAGCGGTAGAGGTACGACTCTTCGGGAAGGTAGCCCAGACGCTCATTCTTCGAGACGTCGTGTGCCGGCTTGCCGAGGACGGTCACATCCCCCTCGGTCGGGAAAAGCAGGCCCAGGAGCATCTTGATGGTCGTCGTCTTGCCCGACCCGTTGGGGCCGAGCAGCCCGAAGATCTCACCCTTCTTCACGTCGAGCGAGAGCGAGTTGACGGCCCGAACCTTCTTGCGTCCCCAGAAGTCCAGATAGATCTTCGTGAGGTTCCGAATCTCGATCACCGAATCCGATTGCATACACGCCTCAATCCCGTCGCTCCCGAACACGGCAGAGCGAGCTTCAATAACGTGACAGAAACACGAGTTGCGTATGTCGAGCGGTGGGAAAAACGGAAAAACAATCTCCGCCCGGCACCTGCGCCCCCCCAGGAACGCAGCGCTGCTTCATACTCTACGGCGGGGGTTGAACCCCTTCAACTAACGAGAGTTGTGAAGAACTGGAGAATTGGCCCATTGTGCTTCCCCGCGCGCGACACGGGGGCCCTGGGAAGAAAGATCGGGTGAAGTTGTGCGGCAGGAGCGCATCTGCGGCGCTCCTCATTCCGACACCTCTTAGTCTCGCGTGCTGAGAAAGCGGTCCCGCCAGGCGTCCATATGCTCTAGGCAGATGCTCACGCCGCGGACCACAGTCGTCGGGGGATCCTGGTCGACCCGCACCGGAATTCCGACCTGTTCCTGCAGCAGGCGCGGCAGCCCGCGAAGCTGGGACGAGCCGCCGGTCAGCAGGAGTCCGGTGTCGGTCAGGTCGCCGACCAGCTCCGGGTCGCACCGCTCGATGACGCTGCGGATCCCCTGAACGACCCGGAACAGGGGTTCCCGCAGGGCTTCGCGGATCTCTTCGCTGGTGATCGTCGCCTTGCGGGGGATGCCGCTGATCGAGTCGAGGCCGCGGATCTCGGTGGAGAGCTCGACCGGCAGGGGGCTGGCGCTCCCGATGTCGAGCTTCAGCTGTTCCGCCGCAGTCCGGCCGATGCGCAGGGAATAGTGGAGGCGGATGTACTCGACGATCGCTTCGTCGAATTCGTCCCCGGCGATCCGAAGTGACCGGCTGGCAATGACTTCCCCGAGCGACAGGACTGCGATTTCCGTTGTGCCCCCCCCGATGCTGCAGGCGAGGTTGGCGAGCGGTTCCGAGATCGGGAGTCCTGCACCGATGCTCGCTGCGATGGCCGCCTCGACCAGATAGACCTGACCTGCCCCCGCCCGTTCGGCACTGGTGAGGACCGCCCGCTTTTCGACGGGGGTCATTCCACTCGGGACCGCGATCGCCAGCCGTGGACGGAGCCGGCGGCCACGATTGGCTTTGCGGAGGAAGTAGCCCAGCATCGCCTCCGCCAGACGGAAGTCGGTGACGACCCCGCCCCGGAGGGGACGGACGGCGATCATCGAATCCGGGGTCCGGCCGAGCATCTGCCGGGCGAGCGTGCCGACGGCGGTGCCGCGGCCGAGGATGCTGCCACTCTCTTTGTCGATCGCGACGACCGAGGGCTCGTCGAGGATCTCCTCCCCGTTCGCCATCATCAGCGTGTTCGATGTGCCGAGATCGACGGCGACATCGGCCCGCAGCCAGCGATGGAGGCGATGAAACATGAGAGGCGGCGTCCGTGACCGCGAAGGAGATCAGAAGACCGGATTTCGGCACCGGCTTGTACCGAACCGCGGGCAGTGCGCGAAGAGGTGTCCATTTGAACCCGCCCCTTCGAAGCCACCCGGGAGAGGCACCACCCGTTCAGCACTACCGCTTGGGGCTTCGCCGCACAGGGGTACAAGCGGTGTCGGCCCCTTTCGTGGGGAGCGAACACGCCCGCGGCGTGCGAAGTCGCCAAGTTCGCAAGTCATTTGTTTTCATTGGCTTGCGGTCAGTGAATTTCTGGCGAAACGCGGTGGCTCGCGGATTCGCGAGGAGGATAGCCTCGGCCGGAAACCGCCCGCAGATTTTTTCCAAATTCTCAATCTGGTACCTCAGCACAACCTGCGTCGAATCGACCTCGCGGCACTCTCTCGCATCGCTCCGGGACGCCTTGACCACCCTGAAGGGGATGGTAAGGTGGTCTCGTTGTGGGGACTCTGACTGGAGGTCGTGAACAGAAGATCAGTCTGTTGGAGTTCTGACAACTCCCGCACGATGCACTTCCCCTGGCCGGGTTCGCCCGGCTCCCCCGATGGTTGGGGTCCGCGGACGCGGCCTCTTCATCTCTGGGAGCGAAAGCTCCTTCCGCAGTGGTATCTCCCCGGCTTTGTGCTGCGCGGAGAGCCGTTCCTTGAAACACATGAGACTCCGCTTGCTACCGGGCACGCGGATAGGTGAGCTTCGGCTCACCAGCCTGCGGCTGGGCCTTCCCCCAGCCGCAAGCCATCCTTCCCGAAGCTGGATGCGCGGGGCGGATGGCTTTTTTTATGCGCCGGCCCCGGCACTTGGCTCCCCCGCCTTAAGTCGTCTGAGCAGGCTCCTGGCTGCGGTCGCCGCTTGAGGTTCGCTCCCATCGGCGAGCCGCTCGAGTGCCGGAGCGACGATCCGGGCCTTGTCCCCCATCTGGGTCAGGACTTCGTAACCCGCTTTCCGCGCGGTCCGGTCCGGGCTCCCCAGCAAGGCGGCCGCCTCGGGCGCCAGGGCATCGGCATCCTGGGTCCAGGCCCAGTCCGTTTTCAGGGCAGCGGCCCGGACGGCACTGTCGGCATCCCCCCGGACAGAGTTCCGAATCGCCGCGGCCAGCAGCGGGTTGACCGGCCGGCGGGCGGGGATCAGGGCCAGGGCGACCCGTTCCCGGGTCTCGCTGCGGGGGATCTCGAGCAGCCGGATCAGGAGCGGGGCGACACCGATCTGGACAAGGGTTTCCGCAGCCCGGTCGCGGGTCAAGGGGACAGGGTCGCTCACCAGGATTTCCGCGACGGGAAGGGCGGCCTCTTCGGCGCCGGGGCCGATGCTGGCCAGGGTGGTCAGGGTCGACTGGCGAACCCGGTCCCCCGGCTGCTGCATCTGGCGAAGCAGGATCGGGACCGCCCCGCGGGCCGCTCCCCCGAACAGTGCCAGCGAATCGGTGCAGGCAACTCGTAAGTCCGAGCCCCGGGAGACCTCGGGACCTCCCTGGGCAGGCCTCGACAGCATCTCGACAAGAGCCCGGAACGCGGCCGGATGAGAGGCACCAATCCGCCCGAGAACCTCGGTGGCAGCCAGCTGCAGAAGGTGATTTTCCTTGGGATTCGCCAGGATCTGGGCCGCCATCGGGGCCGCTTCCGCCCCCACCGGGCCGAATCGCGCCAGGGCCGTCAATGCCCACAAGCGGGTCTCTTCGGTCTGCCGGGCGTCGCTCCCCAGCCTGATCAGATGCGGCACCGCGGTTCGGGCGGGCTGCCCCATCCTTCCGAGGGTCAACGCGGCCTGCCGACGGCTTTCCCAGGGAGCTGCTGAATCGTCGACGATCTCGATCAGCCCGGGGACCGACCGGGCCGCTTCCGGCGAGGAGTAGGAAAATGCCTTGATCCGGACGTCCCACTCGTCCAGCGTCAGCCCGTCATACCGTTTGGCCCCCTCGTCCGCCGAAGCCCCGGCGCCGAGGAAGGCGAGCCACGCCGCAGCGATCAGAACGGCGAACCCGCGTCTCAAAGGAGACGGCCCAGGCCAGCCGGAAGTCGTGCGCCGAAATCGCATCACGCTATTGTCGCGCACATCAGGCGCTCGGCAAGCCCGCCCGAAGGGACTCCCCTGTTGGCCGTGCGCGAGACGCGCTCGCGACTAGCTCGCTTCGGGGCGGTTGGCGGGCCACTGGTGGCCGCACCGCTCGCAGTTGAACCCGATGATCGTCGCCGTGCCGGGGATTTCGCGGCCGTTGCGGTCGAACTCGGAGTCGTTCAGTTCCAGCGGCGCGACCGTCGCGCGGCGGCAGCCGGGACAGCAGCGGTTGGCGAAGCGGACTCGAGCCCGCGCGACGATGTTGAGGTCGCTCCGCATCGCAACCCGCACGGCAATGCGGCGCAACGGGAGGATATGGGGACGCTGGGCAGCCGACCGGTGTTCCGGATCGAAGAGGCGAAGCACGCTCATCCTTGAGCTCCTCAAGCAGTGATCGAGATCCATCTCAACGATGCGTGTCCTCACACACCGTCTTGATCACGCAGGAGAGAATACCCACGCCAATTCGAGCGCCGCAAGAGTTCGCGCGTTCAGTACGGGCGGAGCCCCGTTGACACCGTTTCGGAGCTTGTCCATCCTTCGAAAACTCCCCATTCACACGTCAGGAACCGGCATGGCGGCCCCGCTGCTCGAGATCGAGAACCTCAAGACGTACTTTCACACCGAGGGGGGACTCGTCCGGGCGGTCGACGGACTATCGGTCTCGGTCGCCGCGGGACGAACGCTCGGGATCGTCGGCGAGTCGGGCTCGGGGAAGTCGGTCACCTCGCTGTCAGTGATGCAGCTCCTTCCTCCTGCATCGTCGGAGATCGCCGCAGGGCGGATCTCGCTGCTGGGTCGCGACCTCGTGAAGCTCCCCGAGAGCGAGATGCGGCGGATCCGCGGCAGCGAGATCAGCATGATCTTTCAGGAGCCGGGGACGTCGCTCAATCCGGTGTTCCGCGTCGGAGACCAGGTGGCCGAGGCGATCCGCCAGCACCAGAAGGTCAGCGCCGCGGAAGCCCGCGAACGGACGATCGCTCTGTTCCGCGAGGTCGGCATCCCCGATCCCGAACGCCGCGTCGACAGCTTTCCGCACGAGATGTCCGGCGGTCAGAAGCAGCGGGTCATGATCGCCATGGCCCTCTCCTGCAGCCCCAAGCTCCTCATCGCCGACGAGCCGACCACGGCGCTCGACGTCACGATCCAGCGGCAGATCCTCGACCTCTTGCGCCAGCTCCGCGATCAGCGGAACATGGCGATGCTGTTCATCACGCACGACTTGGGGGTCATCGCCGAGATCGCCGACGACGTCGCGGTGATGTACCGCGGACACCTCGTCGAGTACGGCGCGGTTGATCAGATCTTCGCCCAGCCGAAGCATCCCTATACGAAGGGCCTGATGGCCTGCCGGCCGCAGCTCGAGACCCGCTACCGCATCCTGCCGACCGTCGCCGACTTCATGGAGTCGCGGAAGAAGGAAGACGGAACCTACGAGATCGTCGAGAAGAGACTCGATCCGGTCCGCCTCAAGGAGATGACGACCCAGGGGCGTGGCCGGCTGCTGCATCCGCAGAGCGAGGTGAAGGCGATCCTTGGTGCGAAGAGTGAGCCGCTGCTCAAGTCGCTTCCGTCGGGGACGACGTTCGTTCCAGAAGGGACGAAGCCGATCCTCACCGTCGAAGACCTGCAGGTCTACTACCCGATTCGCAAAGGGGTCTTCCGAACGACGGCCGGGTACGTCAAAGCGGTGGATGGAATCCGCTTCCAGGTTTACCCGGGGCAGACTCTCGGACTTGTCGGCGAGTCGGGGTGCGGCAAGACGACCACCGGTCGGGCGATCGTCCGGCTGGCCAAGATCACCGGCGGCCGCGTCCTGTTCGATGACGAGGACATTACGGAGCTGAGCGGCAGCCGGCTGCAGGACTACCGCCACCGGATGCAGATCATCTTCCAGGATCCCTACAGCTCGCTGAACCCGCGGATGACTGTCGAAGGGATGCTGGTGGAGGCGATGGCGATCCACGGCCGCGGGACCTCGAAAGCCGATCGCCGGGCCCGCGCGGCGCAGCTCCTCGTCGAGGTCGGCCTCGACCCGGTCCATCTCGGCCGGTATCCCCACGAGTTCTCGGGGGGCCAGCGGCAGCGGATCTCAATTGCCCGCGCAATTGCGGTCGAGCCGGAGTTCCTGATCTGTGACGAATCGGTCTCGGCCCTCGATGTCAGTGTTCAGGCGCAGGTGCTGAACCTGCTCAAGAAGCTCCAGCAGGACCGGGGGCTGACCTACATCTTCATCAGCCACGACCTGAGCGTCGTGAAGTTCATGTCCGACATGATGGCGGTGATGAACGGCGGCAAGATCATCGAGTTCGGCCCCTCGGACCTGATCTACGCCGAGCCGCGTGAGGAGTACACGAAGAAGCTGATTGCGTCGATTCCCGACGCGTCGCTCGAGAAGATCCGGGAGCGGGCCCGCCGCATCACAGCGGTCTGACCCTCGAACCATGGAAGGGAGACCATAGGCGACTCACGAGGCCTCGGAGACGTCCTGATCTTCGGCGTGGCCGCGCTCGGGCTGTTTGTGGTCCCTGGAATCGTGATTGATGAAGCGGTCCTGGCCCGCGTCACTCGCCAAGTCATCGACCCCAATTGTTCGGCGACGCTCCGCGCGGTCATATCGACCCTGGCGGGGCTCGTGATGCTCCCGTCTCTGGTCCGGATCCTGACCGCGGGAGAGCTCCTCGTCGCGGCGATCGCCGCCGGACTGTTCTTCCCGATCGCGGATTTTCTTGGGCGGCTCTGGATCACCGTGCGCGTTCCACTCCCGTACCTGGACTGGGTTCCACGGTGGCTGGTCTGGTTCCCCGCAGCGGCCTGGCTGGCGGGGATCGTCCTCCTGATCGCCGTTCTCAGAATTGGCCGTTGGTCAAGCCCGGAAGAGAGGGAACACCCCGGCGACGCCGGACAACTCCCGGACTAGAGCATTCTGCTCGACCGTGTGCGGGGGGATGGGCGCCCATCCTAGGCCAAGAATTGGCGACCGCCCGCGAGCACGCGCACACGCATTTGTGAACTGCTCCAGTCCCCGTTGCTCCGCGGGAATTGTGGTTCGCCGCGATGAGGACGATACTCGCGGCCGCTCGCGCCGTCGGAATCGAGTTCCTTGCAGGAGAACGCTGATGCCCAGTCCCGCTTGCCTTCTTCGGAAACCAGTCCGCGCGATGGCAATGCTCTGTGGACTGCTGATCGCCAGCGTGGCGCCAGGCGACGAAGGGGACCGCCAGGGGGTCCGCGACGCGGCGAAGAAAATCCTCGGTGCTCAGATTCCAGCGCCCGAACGGGACGCACTGATCGCGTCGAATCGGGATCGAGCCGGGGAGCTCATCGCCGCGCTCGCGGAGGGGCTCGGCCAGGACAGCGCAGAGGAGTACCGCCGCATTCCGCGGATCTGGCAGGTCGCCATCGCCGCCGGGAAAGAGAACAAGGAGGAGACACTCCGCGAAGTCCTAGGAGTGTCGCTCCCGCAGCCCGGTGCGGCCCTTGCCGACTGGCAGGCGGTCGTCATCGGCGGAGGGGTCATCAATGGGATCGGTCTGATCGGAGAATGGCCCCGGGCCAGGATTGAGCAGGTCCTCGATTCAGACGCGGCCCTCAAGGCCCGCTGGGAGCGGTCGCTCAAGGCCGCGGTCGTGATGGCGGACAACCCGGAGGTCAAGAACGGGACCCGCTACGACGCGCTCCGGATGGTTGCGATGCTCGGCTGGGACCCGTCGCGCGAGCAGTTGTTCCGGTACCTCGGAAAGGGTTCCAACGCAGAACTCCAGATGGGGGCGGTCAGCGGGCTCGTTGACATCCCGGACCCGGCGGCGACGGATTCACTCCTGAAGCATTTCCCGGGGCTCACGCCCGGCAACCAGAACATGGCCCTCGAAGGCCTGCTCCGATCCGACGAGCGGATGCTGGCTCTCCTGGCGGCGATCGAACGCGGAGACGTGACGATCGCTCAGCTGGGAGAGGAGCGCGCGAAGCGGCTCCTCGCAGCGGAATCTGCCAAGGTCAAAGAACGCGCCTCCGTCGTTCTGAAACCCGCTTCGTAGCTGCGACTCGCGGTCTTCAACGGAGCGACTTGAATCGGGTGGCACGAGCAAGGTGCGCAGGAGAGAGCCTGCACGCCGCGCGGTCGTTGACTCCATGGCGCATTGTCTCAGCACGCTTCGTAGATGCCGGTGAATGCGCTGACGCTCCGACCGGATGGCGTTCGACGCGATCGACACGCTTGCCAGGCATCGGCACGCCCAAGTGTCCACGGGGACGGTCTTTGGAACGCCGTAAAACCTCTCGCCAGAGGTGACTCCCTATTGATCTCGCGCGCGCCGCGGCCTACCGTCGTCCCAATCCCCCTCATCATGATTGGCACCAGGAGTCGCAACCATGCTCCGGCGGGATCCCCTCTGGTACAAAGACGCTGTCATCTACGAGGTTCATGTCCGCGCGTTCCACGACAGCGTGGGGGACGGAACCGGAGACTTCCGCGGGCTGGCGCAGAAGCTCGACTACCTGCAGGACCTCGGGGTCACGGCGATCTGGCTGCTGCCGTTCTACCCCTCTCCGCTCCGCGACGATGGCTATGACATCGCGGACTACATGACGGTCAACAAGGACTACGGAACGCTCGAAACGTTTCGCGAGTTCCTCGACGCCGCTCATGCCCGCGACCTGCGGGTGATCACCGAGCTCGTCATCAATCACACGTCGGACCAGCACGCCTGGTTTCAGCGGGCTCGCCGGGCCCCTCCCGGCTCGCCGGAGCGGGACTTCTACGTCTGGACCGACAATCCCGAGAAGTATCGGGACGCCCGGATCATCTTCAAGGACTTCGAGACATCGAACTGGGCGTGGGACAAGGTCGCGCAGGCCTACTACTGGCACCGATTCTACTCACATCAGCCGGACCTCAACTTCGACAACAAGGCGGTCTGGGACGCCCTGTTTCCGGTGCTCGACTTCTGGATGGAAATGGGCGTCGACGCGATGCGGCTCGACGCCGTCCCATACCTCTTCGAGCGGGAAGGGACGAACTGTGAGAACCTCCCCGAGACGCACGGCTTCCTGAAGGCCCTGCGGAAGCATGTCGACGAAAAGTTCCCGGACCGGATGCTGCTCGCCGAGGCGAACCAGTGGCCCGAGGACTCGGTCGCCTACTTCGGCGAGGGGGACGAATGCCACATGGCGTTCCACTTCCCCGTGATGCCCCGGCTGTTCATGTCGATGCACATGGAGGACCGGCTGCCGATCATCGACATCATGCAGCAGACACCGGCGATTCCGGAGAACTGCCAGTGGGCGATGTTCCTCCGGAACCACGACGAGCTGACGCTCGAGATGGTGACGGACGAAGAGCGGGACTACATGTACCAAGCGTACGCCTCGGACCCGCGGGCCCGGATCAACTTGGGGATCCGGCACCGCCTCGCGCCGCTCCTCGGAAACAACCGCCGCCGGATCGAGCTCATGAACGGGCTCCTGTTTTCTCTGCCCGGAACGCCGGTGCTGTACTACGGCGACGAGATCGGGATGGGGGACAACATCTACCTCGGAGACCGGAACGGGGTCCGGACCCCGATGCAGTGGAGCGCCGACCGGAACGCCGGATTCTCGCGAGCGAACCCGCAGCGGCTGTATCTCCCGATCATCATCGACCCGGAGTACCACTACGAGGCAATCAACGTCGAGGCGCAGCAGAACAACCTGAACTCGCTCTTGTGGTGGACGAAGCGGCTGATCGGTCTCCGCCGCTCGCACCGGGCGTTCAGTCGGGGGACGCTGGAGTTCCTGCGGCCCCTCAACCGCCACATCCTCGCGTTCCTCCGCTCGACCGAAGAGGAGACGATCCTCGTCGTGGCGAACCTCTCCCGGTTCGTGCAATGTGCCGAGCTCGATCTGTCGGCGTTCGAGGGGAGCGTCCCGATCGAGCTCTTCGGGGCCACCCGCTTCCCCGCCGTCGGCAAGCAGCCTTATCCGATGATGCTCGGGCCGCACTCGTTCTACTGGTTCCAGCTCTCGCGGGAAGGGGCGAAACCGGTCCCGGCGCAGGCCGATCTGCCGGTCGTCCGTTTCACCTCGCCGTGGCGGAATCTCTCGGCCGATCCGGCGATCGACCAGCTCGAAACGATCCTGGTCGAGTTCCTCCCCGCTTCGATCTCCCGGCCGCGGCATGGCCGGCCGGTGCGGCGGGTCCGGGTGACCGACGTCGTTCCATTCAACTCGTCACAGGGGCTCGTTCAGGTTCTCCTTCTCGAAAGCGATTCCCCCGGGACGAAGAGCGAGAAGACCTGGCTTCCGGTGGCGCTCCTCTCCGAGGAGACCGCGCGGAACGCGACGTTCGAACATGGGACCGCGGTCATCGCCCGGGGCGAAGGTCCCGAAGCGGGATGGCTCGTCGATGCGCGGGTTCTTCCCGAGTTCCACACGGATCTGACGACGTTCATCCTCTCCGGACAACGGGCGATGGGATCAGGCGTCGGAGTCACTCCCGCAAGTACAGGAACCCGCCTGGTCGGGGTGACGAGCCGGCTCGCCGCCTCGGGGCCGCTGACCCCGGAGATCCCCGCGGTGCGGGGGCTCAATACCGGTGGCTCGTCCCTCAACGCGACGCTCGGCGACCAGTTCTCGCTGACGGAGTTCGCCCGACTGGAGCCGACCCCGCTGCCGGAGTTCGCACTCGGGCGATGGCTCTCGGAGCGGCAGGACCTTCCGAACGTCCCCCGCTGGCTGGGGGGGCTCGAATACCACCGGCACCGCGAGGAACCGCTGATCCTCGCTGCGCTCCAGACCTGGATCCCGGCCGACGGGACTGCCTGGCAGGATGCGCTTGACGAGCTGAGCCGGTTCTACGACCGGGTCCTCGCTCTGCCTCCCGAATGGCGGATCCCTCCCGGTGGAGCGGCGGTCGACTTGGGGCGGCAGACGCAATCGGAGGCGACGGAAGTCGAGGGGACGCTCGGGGGCTATCTCGGGGAGGTCCGGACGATTGCGAGCCGGCTGGCCGAGGTGCACCGTGCGGCGGGAGCGGGGGACGACCTGCCGCAGTTCGAGCCCGAGCCCTACAGCCTGCAGTCGCTCCGGTCCCTCTATCAGTCGATGCGGAACCTGATGCAGCGGGTGCTGCGGGACCTGCACCAGCTTGAAACCCAGCTCCCGGAAGAGGTCCGCGGGATGGCGCAGGCCGTGCTTCAACGGCACGCCGAGATCAACGCGATCTTTCACCGCGTCGTCGAGAGGCCGGTGCAGGCGTGGCGAATGCGGATCCACGGGGACTGCCACCTGGGCCACATCATCTGGGCGGGGCACGACGTCTACTTCACCGACTTCGACAACCCGGCGCAGTCGGTCGGAGAGAATCGCATCAAACGCTCGCCCATTCGTGATGTGGCCGGGCTGCTCCACTCGTTCGACATCGTCTCGACGGCGGCCCTGCACGGAGTCAGTAGCCGCCGTGGACAGGCGGTCGGAGTCGTGCGCGCCGAGGACCAGGAGGTTCTCGGCGGCTGGACCGAGTACTGGCGCCGCCGCGTCTGGGACACGTTTCTTGCGGCGTACCGCGAGTCGGCGGCGCCGGTGTCGTATCTCGCTCCATCCGACGGAGACTTCCGGTTGCTGCTCGATGTGTTCCTGCTCGAGCGGGCGCTCGCGGATCTCGGACACCGGCTGGCGACCCGTCCCGCCGAGTCGGGGCTAGGGCTGCACTCGGTGCTGCGGACTCTCGACTTCGCGCGAGATCATTCCTTTTGAGCGCGCTCGTTGTTCCTTAGCTGGATCCCGGACCGATCGACCACGGTTGATGTCGCCGTGAGGGTGGTTGTTGCCGTCCGTCCGGTGGGGTAAGGTGGACCCCCCTGCTTCATTGCACCTGTTTCCCGAAAGGTTGAGGCGTCACAGTCTGTTACGACGACTTTGGCGGTTCGGCTCGGAATTTGACCTGCACACTGCCGGCAGCAAAGGACGATCCATGACTCCGAACGCCCGCGAGATCGCGCCATTGATCTCCTGCTTCTCCCCGCAGGCCGCCCGGAGCGGCCCTCCTCCTGTTCGGCTCGATGCCGGATGAGGGGCGGCATTTCCGCCGTCCCTCGTTGGAATCGCCGCACTGCCTGACGCACCCGAACCGGTCCGCGCCCGCTGCCGGTTCTGAAGTCGCGCTCAGCGCCCCCTGCATTACGTGAGGTCCTCCATGTGGAATCGGGAGCAGCTTTCCGAACTCATCACGACCCAACTCGGCAACCGCAAGTTCATCGTCGTCTCGAACCGCGAGCCGTACATCCACCGCTATTCGGCAGCGGGGATCGAATGCGTCTGCCCCGCCAGCGGGATGACGACGGCGATCGACCCGTTGATGATGGCGAGCGGCGGGACCTGGATCGCGCACGGAAGCGGGGACGCGGACGCCGAGGTAGTCGATGCCCGGGACAGCGTCCCGGTTCCTCCCGAGAATCCGAGTTATCGCCTCCGGCGGGTCTGGCTCACGCGCCAGGAGGAGGAGGGCTACTACTACGGCCTCGCCAACCGGGCACTGTGGCCCCTTTGCCATGTCACGTTCACGCGGCCGCACTTCGATGAGTCCGACTGGAACACGTATCGCCGGGTGAACGAGAAGTTCGCGGATGCCGTGATCGAAGAGGCGGCGGGGGAACCGGCGGTCGTCTTCATCCAGGACTACCACTTCTGCCTCCTCTCGAAGATGCTCAAGGAACGGGGAGGGGACCTGCGGGTGATGCAGTTCTTCCACATCCCCTGGCCGAACCATGAAATGCTCCGGCCGTTTCCGTGGAAGGAAGAGCTGATCGAGGGGATGCTCGGCAACGACCTGCTCGGGTTTCACATCCGCTATCACTGCCAGAACTTCCTGAGCACCGTCGACCGGTTCCTCGAAGCGAAGATCGATCAGGAACAGTCGGAGGTAGTCCGCGGCGGACACTCGACGATGGTCCGCCCGTTCCCGATCAGCATCGATGCCCAGTCGCATGCCGAGAAGGCGGTGTCACCCGAGATCACCAGCCGCATGGATCACTGGCGGAAGCGGCTCCGGCTCGGGGACCGGATGCTGGGACTCGGGATCGAGCGGCTCGACTACACGAAGGGGATTCCCGAGCGTCTCAAGGGGTACGAACGGTTCCTGCAGGACCATCCGGACGCGCACGGGAACATCGTGTTCCTGCAGATCGCGGTGCCGAGCCGCTCCCATATCGACGAGTATCAGGAGATCGAGGAGGAGGTCGACGACATCGTCGAGAAGATCAACTGGAAGTACGGCCGCTCCAACTGGCAGCCGGTGGTCCTGATCAAGGAGCATCAGAAGGCTGAGGAGATGATGGCGCTCCACCGGCTGGCCCGGTTCATGGTCGTCAGCTCGCTCCACGACGGCATGAACCTCGTCGCCAAGGAGTTCGTCATGAGCCGGGAGGACGAGGCCGGGGTCCTGATTCTCAGCCGCTTCACGGGGGCCTACCGTGAGCTGGAGCAGGCGGTCGGGATCAACCCGTTCGCGATCCACGAGATCGCCCAGGCGATCGAACTCGCGGCCGTGATGCCTCACGAGGACCAGACCATGCGGATGAAACGGATGCGGGAACAGGTGCTGCAGAACAACGTCTACCGCTGGGCGGGCAAGTGCCTGCTGACACTCCTGCGGATGTCAGATCGGATTGAGCCATGATTCACTGGTCCGATGCCCGGGAACGGCTCGCCGCCGCCGCCTCCGCTCCAAAGCTGGCGCTCGGCTTCGATTTCGACGGGACTCTCGCTGTGCTCGCGTCGCGGCCCGAGGGGGTGGGCCTCCATCCCGAGATCCATGAAGTCCTGCTCCGCTGGTCGACCTCGGCGGATCCGACCGTGCGGATGGCGACCATCACCGGGCGCGCGCTCGAGGACGTGCGAGGACGGGTTCCGATCCCGGGAATGCGCCTCGCGGGGAATCACGGTCTGGAACTCGACGACGGGCGGCTGCTCCTGGAGCCGCCTCCGGCGTATCGCGACCAGCTCGAGCTCGCCCGGATGCATCTTCCCGCGCGGCTCGCCCCGTTCCCGGGGGCCTGGATCGAAGACAAGACCTGGACGCTCACCATTCATCTCCGGCCGGTGGCTCGGGACCTGTGGCCTCGCGTCTACGACGCGATGCAGGCCTTCGTGGACGAGCAGTCTGAGATCCCGGGACAAGCGGCGATCGGTCTGCGGACCGGCAAAGCGGTCATCGAGGTCCGCCCCCCCCGCGGGGCGACCAAAGCGGATGCCGCCGCGGAGTTCCTGCGGCAGTGGGAGATTTCCCCGAGTCACTTCTGGTTCTTCGGGGACGACGACACCGACGAAGACGTCTTTCGCAGGTTTCCGCAGGGGACGATGGTCCGGGTGCAGCGGAGCGAGACCAGTGCCGCGCCGTACTTCCTTGACGATCCGTCGGATCTCGCCCGTCTGCTGCACTGGATGGCGGACATCCGGGCCGGCGGTCGATGACAGGCCGAAATGCGGACTCCGGCGTTGCGGCTACTCGTTCAGGATGTCGTCCGCCAACTGGTCCCAGTGGACCTCGTTGAGGGCGGCGTAGAGCATGTCCTGGTAGATCCCCTTGGCCTCGGGAGGGACGTTCGACAGGATCTCTTCTTTGAGCCGTTTCCGGAGCTTGCTGCGGGCCGCGTCGTCGAGCGTCTTGCGGTCGGCGTCGACCGACAGCGACCGCTCCGCTTCAGCCCGGCATTCCTCCGCCTGCTCGAGCCAGTGCTCGTTGAGCTTGTTGTCCCCCCGGATCCACTCGCCGACCATCTGGGTGGCGTACCCCTTGTCTCCGTCGTCGTTGTAGTTGTCCCGCCCGCGGCCCCGCGGGACGTTCTGCGACTCGGGGACCCGCCCCTCTTCGACCGACTGGAACAGCGCTCCCCCCTTGGCGGGGCTCTTCGAGGAGCCCATCGGGAAGTAACCCATCGGGTCCATGAAGTAGTGGGCGACCGCTTCCTTGACCTTCTTGTCCTGCGAGACGATCCACATCACGAGGAAGAACGCCATCATGGCGGTCACGAAGTCGGCGTAGGCGACTTTCCAGGCGCCGCCTCCCTTGCCAGCCATGGTTCCCGTCCCCCGTCCTTGAGTTCAACGATCTGAAGCGTTTGCGGCGGCCTGCCTCTGTCGCCCCCCGGATCCCCGCGATTCCGTTACTCCGCTCCTGCTTCCTTGAAGACCTGCTCGAGCTCTTCGAGCGTCGGGCGGACTTCGGTGCCGACGCCGCGGCGGGCCTGCATGATCATGTCGCGGGGAGTGGCTCCTTCGTTGAGCGCGACGACGGCGGTGATGATCGTCCGGAAGAACGTCATCTCCTCGATCCCCTGCAGCTCCATCCGGCCCGCCATCGGGCCGAAGAAACCGTACGACATGAGAATCCCGAGGAACGTCCCCACGAGAGCGGTACCGACCTTGTGGCCGATCTCTTCGGCCGGGCCGTTGATCGCACCCATGGTGATCACGATCCCGAGCACGGCCGCGACGATTCCGAAGCCGGGGAGGGCGTCCGCCGTCTTCGAGAGGGCCCCGACCGCGACGTGGTGTTCTGTCTCGACCACGCTCAGCTCGGTCTCGAGGGCCGACTTGAGCTGGTCCGAAGTCATCTTGCCGTCAGAAAGCATCCCCAGTGCCCCGACGATGAAGTCGAGCATGTGGTGGTTGTGGGCGATCCGCGGGTATTTGTTGAACAGCGGGCTCTCGTGCGGGTTCGTGAGATGCGAGTCGAGCGCGAGGAGCCCGTCGCGGCGGACCACCTGCGACAGCGAGTACATCAGCTTGAAGAGATCGATATAGGCCGGTTTGCCGAATGGCGAGGGCTTCAGGATCGCGATCAGCCCCTTGAAGAGGTCGAGGATGACCTTCTTGGGGGACATCGTGATCAGCGCCCCGAACGCCGCGCCGCCGATCGTGATGAATTCCGACGGGTGGACGAGCGCCATCACCTGCCCGCCGGACATGGTGAATCCGGTCAGCACGGCGCCGATGACCACGATCGATCCGAGAATCACGAACATTGCGCGTTACCCGCAGGCTGGGCCTTGTTGCCAAGACAGTGCCGACGCCTGATGACGCGGCGCCCTGATCCGCTCCCCCTTGTAGAGATCGGCCCCCCGCGGCGGATCATCCAGCCAACGAGCGGAGGTTCCCCCCGTCTCGCTCGATACAGACCGGACCGCTTCGCCTGCTTACGCAGGTTTCCAGGTGAAAGCCGGCTGCGCGTCGGCGGTTTCTGCCGAAGGCCCCTGTTGCGAAACGGTGCCGCCGATCGAACGTCTGCTGGTCACCGTGCCGGTGAAAGGGGGCTGAACCGGATCGGGACGGTTGCTGGAGAGGAACCCTGTCCACGATCGGGGCATTCGCCAGCGGCCCGCTCAGGATTCAGGCAGCACGCCGCACGGAAGCCGGTTCGGCTTCACGCTCATCGGCCGGGGTCGCTTGTGAAGCAGCCGCTGCTGACGTGGCGGGGACGACCAGGAGCGTGCCGATGCACGCGTAGATGGTGTTTCCGATATCCATCCCCAGGCAGGCTCCGGCCAGTCCCAGCACGGAGAAGCCGACCGTCAGAATGCAGCCGCCGTAGAGCCGTTCGCTCCGGAGCGGGTCACCCGGCATCCATGCCATGATCACGGGGGCGCCCAGCAGCAGAATGAGCGAGACAAACCCGATGACGCCGTTTCCGACGGCGTAGTCGAGATACAGAAAATGAATGTGGGTGTACCGGAAGACCTGGCGATACGCAGGCGGCTCGAGCTTGGCGATCGCCTTCATCCTGTGCTGCATGCCGTAGCCGAGCCAGGGGCGCCGCCAGAGCGCTTTCCAGGCGGCCCGGATCTGGATGATGCGCTGATCGACACTTTCGGCAATAACTTCGGCATCGTCCACCTGGTCGAGTCGGGTTACCAGATTGCTGAATCGCCTCGCTATCGGAGAGGTCTTCCATTGGGGAAACGTCGCCGCCCCCAATACCAGGAGCAGCAGTCCCGCCAGTCCCGCCCGCCGGAGCACAACGAATTCCCGGTTCCGGACCAGGGACCACCCGAGAACGAGCATCAGCACGCCCGCGGTGACGGCTGAAGCCCGGGAGCCGGACAACCCGACTGCTCCCAGGCCGCACGCGAGCCCCGCCAGCGACACGCGCCGCCAGGCGGGAGTCTCCCGCGAGAAACACATCATGCTCAGGAAAGCGAGAACGAACGCGGCCTGGCCGTAGAGGGCGGAATTCCCGGTCCCGCCGGCTGGCCGGAAGTTATCGACGATCAGGAACAGGTACTGCACGGCACCGACGAGAAATCCGGCGATCGAGCCGATTGCGGCGCCCCGCGCCAGCGGACGCCGGCAATCGATCGGTCCCAGGCTGGCGAGCACGCTCAGCGACAGGAGCGCGTACAGGAACGGCCAGTCGTTAACGGCCCGGACGAATCCGGGCCATGGATCCTTCCGGACCAGTCCCGAGACGAGCGTCGTCAGGGCGAAGAACAGATAGATGCCGACCAGCCACTTCTGAGCGCGGCTGAACCGGATTCGAGGGCGGACGATCAGCAGATAGAGCAGGGACCACGACGCCCCGAGGATGCTGAGCACCGTGACGGCGCTTCCGCCCACGGTCGGGAGCGCGCCATACAGGAACGCCGTGATGGCGGTCAGGCGGGGAGCGTTCTCGGGCCGGGGGGCGATCCAGGACCAGACTCGCAGCGGCCAGAAGAGGTCGGCACGGGACGGCGGAGAGGCAGGCACCGCGGAACCGCTCATCGCATCGTCTCCGCCCGCCACGCTCAGCAGGCGGAGGGATGGCGATCGATCGCGATCCTGCGACTCCATGGGGCCTCCATGCCAACACGTTCGAACGACGCCCGCTCCTGGGCTGTCAATGCCGATTCTGACCGAGTTCAAAGATTTTCAGGTCGAAACGGAGCGGAAAAATAGTCGTGAATTTGACTTACCGCAATATCGGTTCGTTGCGGAACTGCCAGCTTCCACGCCGCGGCGGCTAGGAAATTTTCAGGAATTCTCTCTGGCGAAGGGGAAGACCTCGCCCGCGGTCTCCGGCAGCGAAGGGGGAGTGCCCCCTTGCGGCCGTTCCGGATGGGACGGCTCTGGCGAAGGCCGTCAAGTGAATTGAGGCTCGCGAACCCGGCGGAGCGCTTGGCCGAGGCCGAAGTCTCGATAGCATCTGTGTTGCCTCGCATGCGTTTCCCCCCCGATGACGACGGGCGCCCTCGCCTCGTCCGTCCGACCGACATTTTCCCCCATGATTGATCCCGTCCTGTCGCTTGGGTTCCTCCCTCAACGCAATCACGAAACGGTGCTGGTCCAGCGTCGGGAGCTTCTGAGGTACATCAACCTCAAGCTGCGGGCGAACGGCTTGCCGACCCGGCCCAATGCCGAAGGGGCGGAACTGATCGGCCTGGCCGCGGGATTGCTCGATCACATGCAGGAGCAGTCGCGGGTGCTGGCGGAGTACCGCTGCCCGGCCGACCAGCGGATCGAGCATTTCCTCCAGTCGTACTTTGCCGATGCCCCGCCGGAAGCGCCGCTGCGGTTGCCGACTTCGACGTTCATCCTCGACCGGCACGGGATCGCGCGGGAACTGTCGCTCCCCGAGGGGGGCGACCTCTTCGATGGCGGACTGATCACGTCCTACCGGGTCCGCAACGGGGTGCTGCACAACCCGCTGAAGGACCGCCGGACGACCGTCGGAACGTTCCACGTCGCCGAAGGGGGGCTGGCCGTTCCGGACGACAAGAAGTCCGTTCCGAAGCAGACCTTCGCGGCGCTGTTCCGGCGGGCGGTCGCGGCTCCGCCGGAGATGCTTGTCCTCCCGTTCTCCGTGGCCGGCTCGACCCCGTCGCTGGACGACGCCGGTCTCTGCCGGTCGTGGGTGTCGGTGCTGCTGCGGCCTGTCGTGCAGCCTGAGGTTCCCGGGTACAGCCCGGAACGCTCCATGGAAGTCCGGTTCTTCGCGCCTGGGATGCTCGTCAGCAACGCGGACTTCGTGGAGTCGATCTTCGGCAATGCGGGGGATCCGTACATCGCCGCGAATGATTCCGGCCTCGATATCGAGCACTGGTCGGGCCACACGGGCTGCATCATTCTCGCTCCGCACCTGACGAAGGTGACGAAGAAAGAGGTCGGCCTGCCGCACATCAGCGAAGCGACCGACCGCCAGAAGCGGGACGGGATGTGCTGGTCCAAGGAGACGGAGCTCTACAACGAGGGGGAGGCGTTCAAGATCACCTGCCGGACCGATGCCGGCGTGATCGTCACGCTGATCAGCGACTCCTACTACGGCTACTGCAAGAAGGAGATCAAGACTCAGATCAGCTATGCCACGAACCTGATGGGGAACGCCGAAGAGGAGCACGCCGGAGGCGCCCTCTGCTTCCCGAGCTGGAACCTAGGCGACAGCTTCCAGTTCAACAGCCGCCGCTACAACGGCGCGACGTTCGAGCAGGTGAAAGAAGAATACGCCGGCCGGATGGAGGTGAAGTCTGAGGGGTACGGGATCGACAAGTTCTACCCAGAGCTTTACTACATCCCCGAAGACGCCTCGGCGGACGTTCACAAACAGAATATTTCGTGGACCCACGGCGGGCAGACGCAGTCGATTCCGCTGCTGCCGGGCCGCGTCTACATGGCTCCGTCGGGCTACAAGCTGCGGCTCGAGAAGCATCCAGGGGCTCCGAGCTGGCGGCTGATCGGGACCGCCGGCGAAGGGATCTTCATCCATAAGCCCTGCACCGTGAGCGGCGGGGGGAAGAGCGAAATCAGCAAGTCGCTCGTCGACTACATGCAGTACGGGTCGGTCTATGTCGCCGACTACGAAAAGGACATGGCGATCGTCTCCGAGATCTTCGCGCGAGACTATACCGATCGCTGGAGCACCGCCGAGCTGCGCGAGCAGCGCTCGAAGAAGGGCAGCCGGTCGATTCTCAGCAAGGACCGCTCGCTCGGGAGCGTCATCAAGCTCCTGACGCCGTCCGAAGAGTACTCCGAGGCGTACAACGGCTGGCTGCGGTCGATTCCGGACCACATTTACGCCCTCGTCTTCGCGATCAAGCGGTTCTACCTGCCCGAGTGGGGGGACGACTGGCGGAAGCAGTTTACGGTCGACGTCGTTAACGGCAGCCTCGGGCACGAGCTCAAGGTCGGGAACCGGCGGATCGTCGGAACGTACCTCCGCGTCGGGATCACCGGCGACCACGGCTGGCGGACGTTCAAGGTCCGTCAGGACTTCGCTGCGGCCTTCAAGGTGCAGACGGAAGACGATATCAGCGCATCGGTCGTTGTCCCCGGGAAGCACGTCGTCGGACGCGATGTCAGTCTCACCGCCGCAGCGACGGAGAGCCGCCCGGCGGACGCAAGCTCGAAGTTCGTCATCAACTGCGAATACCGGCTGTTCCAGCGGCCGGACGACGCGATCCACCGCGGTCTCGACAAGCAGGCGGAATCGGACCTCGCGCGGCGGGACGTCAACTTCATCTCGAACTACGAACCGCTGACCCGCGACAACGTCCTCGAGATGGTCGAGAAGGTGGTCGATTTCGACGCCTTCACTCCGCCGATGAAGGAGCTTCTCGGCTCGGTCTCCAAGGGGGAGAGCGGCTACATCGTCTGCTCCGCCAACCCGCGGCGGATCGGGGGCGGGGTCACGAAGAACCCCCGCTATCTCCAGGACCGGCCCGACATGGTCCGGCCGCTCGACAAGTACGTCTCCGACATGGGGGTGCGGCTGTTCCGCAAGCTCAAGGCGGACCAGCCGGTCCATTTCCCGGTCGACGCGGTCCTCTCCGGCCGCCGCAACAATCCCCCCGAGCCTGAGAAGGGGATCCGCAGTCTCGCGGTCTACGCTCCGCTGCACTACCAGGAGCTTCCCGAGCTGTTCATGGACTTCGTCTGTTCGCTGACCGGCAAAAGCCCGTCGACGACTGCGGCGGGGTCCGAAGGGGCGCTCACCAAGGGGCCGTTCAACGCGCTGCGGACGACGGCGGACCTCAACGCGGCTCTCGTCGACGCGATTGTGACCGGCGTCAGCGGGTTTTCGACCGCGGCGGGGCACATCGGTCCCGAGGCGTGCTTCGAGCACGACATCAGCCTGCTCATGCCCGAGATCTGGTGCCGGCTCTCGGCCGAGGAACGCGACCCGCACTATCTCATCCGCGAGGGGCTCCTCAAGCCGGTGACCGACATCACCTGGAAGGGGCAGGCGATTCCGGCGCGGCGGCTTGGCTACCGGATCACCGACCGGTTTGTCCGGCAGTTCTTCGGTCGCGTGTTCGACAACCCGGGGAAGGTCTTCGACCGCCGGATCCTGGAGCCCGAGACGCAGGACATCGACTCCTACGCCGACGGCATCCTGTACATCATGGAGGCGTACCAGCGGGTCGCGAAGATGTACTTTGCGGATGGCTCGATCGAAGAGGCCTGTCCGCCGCTGAAGGCGATCCTGTCGATCATGGCGTTCGGAAACTACGAAGGGAAAGACGAGCGCGATCCGGAGATTCGGAAGCTGTTCGACAAGGAGAACCTGCTGGCGAGCGACTGGTACCGAGCCCGGCTGGCGGCGAAGCAGCAGCAGGAGATCGCCCTCTGGACGCGGCATGTCCAGTACGTGGAGAAAAAGCTCGGTGCCGGACTGGCGAAGCCGTCCGACCTCGAGCTGGCTCAGGCGGAGCTCAAGCGGGTTTCGAGCCCGGCCTACCTCGCGGACCTGACCGGCACGCTCGGCCGCCAGCCCAAGTTCGGCTGACCAGCGTTCCGCTGGACCGGGGCGGCGTCGCACGACGGGTTGCGCAAGGGGGACTGCGACGCCAATGGTCGGTGTTCGGGAGGACGAACTCGGCGAAGGCTGTTGGGGTGCAGGGGCCCGCCCCTGCCCTCGCCGGAGGCGCTTCCGTACAGGGAGCGGTTCAACCTTCGCTGGACTGTCCCGTTGAGCAGGACGGCTGCCCTCCGCTTCAAGATGCCGCAAGGACAACCGGCATCTTCGGCGCGTCCCCGTCGTCGACCCGCCTGGACGGGCACAATCGAAGGCGAAATTCCGGTCTGAGAGGCTGGTGATCGGCCGCGGGCGCGTAGAATTCCTCGAGAGCAGCGACCGCAGCTGCGCGGTGTCGCTGCCTGGAAACTTCGGAGGTGCGACTATGTCTCGCTTTCATCGTCATTCGGGCCGTCATCACGCCGGCGGGCACGAGCCCGCGGTTCAGCATGATCGACGGACGCTGCAGATGTGCGGCGAAGTCCGACGGACGCTCGACCTGGTCATGACCGGCGAATGTGACGACGACGTCCTGCGCGGGCTGTACGTGCAGAGTGTCGTCCCCGCGCCGGACGCGGCTCATCTGCTGGTGACGGTCTCTCCACTCGATCCTCAGGATGCGACGCCCCCCCATACCGTGCTGCAGCACCTGCAGATCTTTGCGGGGAAGCTGCGGACGGCGGTGGCCGAGTCGATCAATCGTCGGAAGGCGCCCGACCTGATGTTTCACCTCGCGGCCCCCGACGCGTCGTGACCTGTTCTCCACTCCCTTGAATGTCCCCACGGGGCAGGCAGCCGGATCCGGTTGCCTGCCCCGAGTTCTTTGACTGCGAGGCAAAGTCTGTGCACCCGGGAGAGCTTGCGGCCCGTCGTCCGTTCCGGGCTGTCGCGGCTCCGCGAAAGAGGCGGAGCGTGGTCTGGAGAAGCTGCGGAGGATTTAAGGGTGATGGACCCCGATGGAGGCCTTCCGAGACGGGATTCCCCATTCCCGTCGCAGGTTCTCTTGTAAGACTGATAGTCGGGATGACAAATCCTCTTGCTGGATCAGGGCGGGTCCTGGGCATGGAACCTGTCCGGCCGTGCGCTACCACGGTGATTTCCTCGCTGTCTCATTTGCTCATGACCGCGACACCCCCTTTGTAAGGGCTTCCGCTCCGCCGCGGGAAAGCGTTTCCACGCTTTGCAAGATTCATCTTGACTTTCCGTCCGGCAGGCTCTGCCGGACATCTCGAAGTGATTGTGGAGGTGGGAGATGTGTCAAATCGATTTTGTCGCGGAGCGAATGGCACGGCCGCTGCATAGAGCTCTTTTCATCAACGAAGTCAGAGTGACACAAACAACACAACACCAGTCACTCGGCTTCACAAACACAAGACGGAAATCCAAGGAACAGGAGACACGACCATGTTGGTTCTCACCCGCAAGCAGGCTGAAATGATCCGCATCGGCGACGCGATCGTTATCAAAGTGATCTCGACCGGCCGGGGCAAAGTGAAAATCGGAATCGAAGCTCCGAACGACGTCCGCGTGATGCGGGCCGAGCTCGAGCCCAAGGTGGTCCCGGCCGCCGAACTCGTCCGGACCGCCAGCTAAAGGAATCAGTGCTCTCGACTTCAACACGGCTGCGACAAGACATCCCTCTCTCCCCCTGGAATAGGATTCCTGCCATGAACCGCTCCCCCCGACCTCTGCTCACGAACAGCTGGTTCCTGATCGCCTGCTCGCTCGTCATCGCCATCATCACCGCCCCGGCGGCCCAGGCGATCGAGCCGCGTCACTTCGATAAGAACGACGACTTCTCCCCCCGCTCCGGCCTCCACGTGAAGGGGGCTTCTTTTGACGCGATCGAGCATATGGCCTCGGTCGAAGATCCCCCGGATCTGCTGCAGACGGCCGTGGTCCCCGGTGCCGGCGGCCAGGCCGCCAGCAGCAACGGACTGGGCTCGGCCCCGCTCTGGAACGGCAACAACGGTGGGGGCTTCGCTCCTCCGGTCGCCGCCCCGGGGCTCAGCCCCGGCCAGTTCGGCGGCGGGACGATTCCGGGGGGCTACGGCCCGATGGCTCCGCAGAACGGAACCATCCCCCAGGGTGGCTTTTCGAATCCGAATCCCGGCTACGGCCCCTCCGCTCCCTTTGGCGGATACCAGCCCCAGGCCCCGGTCTATCAGCCGGCCAAGCCGACTGACGAGGAGATGCACAACGCCAAGGTGACCGCTCGGTACCAGGACTCAGCGTTCCTGAGCTTCCTCTCCCGGTCGAACATGAACCAGATCACGTCGCTGTACATGGAAGCGTCGAACCTGATCGACACCCGCCACGTCAGCCCGACGTCTTACGAAACCCGGACTCAGGCGGCTGTTCGCGGCCTGCTCGTCGCCCTCTCGAATCCCGCCTTCCTGCGTGCCAACGGTGCGGCGCCCCGGCCCGATCAGCTTCAGGCCTTTCAGAACGACCTGTCGCAGATCATGAACACCCGGGGCCCGCAGACGGCGGCCGAATCGGTCGGTGTGATGCAGTGGGTCGCCTCCACGGGAAGCCAGCGGCTCGGACTTCGCCAGGAAGTGGTGGCGATGGAGTTCCTCAGCGAGACTCTCGATAGCCTCGACAAGTACTCTTCGTTCGTCCCGGAAAAGACCGCCATGGCCCCGAGTGCCTCGGCGGCCCTTGAGACGACCGCCGCCCTGGAAGAGAGCATCGTCGGGATCGGCGTGGAACTGAAGACCCATGAGCAGGGTGCCCTGGTCATGGGGACGATCGAAGGTGGTCCGAGTGCGGAAGCTGGTCTCAAGAAGGGTGATATCCTCGTCTCGATCAACGGTCAGGAACTCGCCGGGATGCCCCTCTCGCAGGTGGCGGACCGGATCACGGGTCGGGCCGGAACTTCGGTGACGATCAACATCCGCCGCAATGGCCAGCGGTTCGCCGCGACCCTCGTCCGCCGCTCGGTCTACGTCAGCAGTGTGGCCGGTACGCAGATGCTCGACGGCAGCCGGGTCGGTTATGTCCGCCTCAAGCAGTTCTCGGAATCGTCGACCAAGGATCTCGAAGCGGCGATGATGAAGCTGCACAACAGCGGGATGCAGGCCCTGGTGCTCGACCTCCGCGGGAACCCCGGTGGCCTGCTGACCCAGTCGGTCACGGTCTCCGACCTGTTCCTGACTCAGGGGACGATCGTGGCGACCCGCGGCCGGAACGAGTCGGACAACAGCGTGGAGACGGCGAAGTTCGATCGGACCTGGAACGTGCCGCTCGTCGTCCTGGTGGATGACAACAGTGCGAGTGCCAGCGAGATCTTCGCTGCTGCGATGCAGGACAACCGCCGGGCGGTCCTCGTCGGCCGGAAGTCGTACGGCAAGGGAACGGTTCAGACCCACTTTCCGCTGAAGTCGGCCGGTGGGACGCTGAAGCTGACGACCGCCAAGTTCTACGCTCCCAGCGGGCGGGAAATGGCGGGCCAGGGTGTGACCCCCGAGTACATGGTGAATCAGCCGAACATGGACCTCGCGACCACGCTGACGGAAGACGCCGACGTGATCGCCGCCCTGCAGGTGGTTCAGTCGGGAGTCGCGACGCAGCTCGCTCAGGGTGGCCCGGTTCAGCCCTACGGCAACCAGGCCGGGTTTTCGCAGCCCCAGCAGCAGCCGATCAGCGGTCTGCCGAACTACGGCCGGCAGCTCGCCCCGATGTGGAACGGACAGGCAAGCTACCAGATGAACCCGGCCCGCTGAGGCCGGACGGATCATGGAGGGGGTAGAGAGCAACGCCCGCCTCGGGAGAAATCCTGAGGCGGGCGTTGGCGTTTTTCAGAGCGTGTCGGAAGCAATCAGTAGGCGTAAGTCTTCTTGGGAACGTCGACCTGATGTGCCGGGGCAACCACCGTCTGGAAGAACTTGTCCCACTCCTTTTCGTTCTCCAGCTTGGGGTTCCCCTTCTTCAGCCGATCGAATGTCCCCGGATCGTACTTCGCTGTCATGTCCGTCATCGCCTTCCACTCCTCCACGGTCAGGGGACCGTCCGGTTGAACAGGGGGAGGAGCGGGACCCGAACAGCCGGCAGCCAGCACCATCGCAAGAATCGTGAAAGCGATTCTCCTGCGTGCCTGAACCGCGCTTCCGGGAAAACCCTCCAGATTCCAGAACATCGAGCCGTTGTCTCCGTCTTTCATCTCTGTCGTTACTGCATGTTGATGATTTCTTTGCCAGCGCGAGTCGACAGATCCCTGTAGACCTGGCGGCTGATGTTCTCGCTGTAGAAATTCACCGAGCCGTCAGCCATGGCGAAGTTGGCTCCGCCAACGTGCTGGCTTCGGAACGCACCGTAGAGCGTGGACGTGTTGTTGTGGGTGTTGAACGGGTGGTAGGTGCTGCCCCAGTTGTATCCGATGTAGCCGTACGACCAGACCCCGCCCATTTCGGTGGAAGGGACGCCGCGCGGCGTGAAGTCCGTCTCGCCGATCAGGTAGGTGTTCGACGTCCCGTCGGTGACGTCCGCCAGCCGGGTCGGCTTCGTCACCGGATATGTGGTCGAGTTCGGCTTCACCGGGATGATCACACCGTCGTAGGCCGGGGGCGTTGCCACGTAGTGGAGGTCTTGAACGTCCACCGTGCCGGCGCTCAGCAGATAACTCGTGGGAGCCCGATTCTCCGTGGACCCGAGGGGGCCGGTTGGCAACGTCATCGATGGGCAGAGATACGTGGGGACGATCTTCTGCTGGAGCTGGGCATTTGTGACGCCGTCACCGTCGGTGTCGACGGTGCTGTTTCGCGGGAGCTTGGGGTCCCACCGCTTCGCCACGGCATCCTGCTCCAGATACGGAAGAATCTGGATGTGTCCGGTGTAATAGGTGGGAGATCCAGTCTCGCCCGGAAGTTGATCTGCAACCGCGTACGGAAGGTTGTTGAACACTTCGTGGAAGTTGTGGACTCCGATCGCCATCTGCCGGATGTTGTTCTTGCACTGGCTGGCGCGGGCCGCTTCGCGGGCCTGCTGGACGGCGGGGAGCAGGATCGCCACGAGGACGGCGATAATGGCGATAACGACGAGCAGTTCGATGAGCGTGAAGCCGGCGCGGGACTGCTGTCCGCGGGCGGGGGAGAGAGGCGCACGACGCGGGTGGGCGTGCATAACGGAAAACTCCTCAGGGCATTGTAAATTCAGGCCTGGCCGCTAACCCAACGGCTCATGGCAGGGGATCCAGCGGCGGGCCGGATTCACCGAACGGGTGACTCGGGGCGGACGCGCCCGGTCACTTGTTGAGAATCAGCTTTCCGTTGCGGGTGGCCCGGAGGCGGTACTGCTGTCCTCGATACTCGATGACCACTTCCTTCTGACCGGCCGAGATCGAATCAAACGTGATCGTCGGGAGGTCCACGACGGTGGGTTCCCCCCCGTCGGAGTTGGTCATCGGAGCCAGCGGCTTCTCATTGGAGGACATGCGATACGCCCAAGGCGGACTTACCGGTCGAGAAAGCTACGAGCCTGGCTGGTGCTGGGCTGGCCGCCTGTCGGCAGTCGTTCAGCATTGGCTGGGGAGCGAACGCAACGTACTGAGACTGAGTCTCACCTGCAAGGAGGTCAAATCGAATTTCGCCGGCGGAGGCCGAATTCCGGATTTCCCGCGCTGGCCTGAGGGGTGCTTCTCGTTGGGGCGGGAGCGGCCTCTGCAAGTCGTTTCCGTGGTCGCTCGGAATCGCATCGGGAAGCCCCGATCAAATTTCTGGTTCTCCTCCCTTGCAGGCTCCTTCCGGCTCGATACGATCCTGAGACTGAATCTCAGTGCTTTCATCCGCAGCCAGCCAGCTACCTTAATAGCCAGCCCGCGATTGAACGTGTCTGCAGCCAGCCACGCTTCGGATGTGCGCCCCTGCCGCGACCCGCGACAGGACCACATCGTGCTTGGAGGGCTGTATTCCCATGACGGTTCCCGTTCGGCGGCGAGGCTTCACTCTGATCGAATTGCTGGTGGTCATTGCGATCATCGCGGTGCTGGTAGCCATCCTGCTCCCCGCCGTGCAGCAGGCCCGTGAGGCCGCCCGCAACGCTCAGTGCCTGAACAATCTCAAGCAGATCGGGATCGCCATGCATGGCTATCACGAGGTGAATGGGATGTTTCCCCGCGGCGATCTCGACGGCACCTTCGCCAAGACGAGCGCCTTCGTTTCGGTGCTGCCGTATCTCGATCAGGGAGCCGCCTACGCCAAGTACGACTTCGGCAAGGGGAACACCGACCCGGCCAATGCCCAGATCGTCGGACAGCGCGTCCCCGGTTACCTGTGCCCGTCGGCCGCCATTCGCCGCAACGTCCCGACTACGGGGTGCGACTCCGATCGCGCTCCCGGTACCTATGCCCTCAGCAGCGGCTCGGTTGAGCCCTACGGCACGGCCCTTCCCGGCGGCCTTCCCCAGAACGGCGTGTTTGTCGGATCCGGGGCAGGATCGGTCCGGATCGCCGACGTGACCGACGGGACCTCCACGACGCTCTTGGTCGGCGAGTCCGCCTGGAACTTTGCCGACTACATTTTCACATCCTCGACCAGCCCCTGCTACAACCAGACCCGTTGGGGGGGGACCTACTGGTCGTCGCCGGCACCGACCTCCACGATGTTCACCACGCTGGGGCCCTTCAACCCCAAGGCGATGCTGGGAGACTCGAACCGCCTCAAGAACTTCCGGAGCGACCACCAGGGCGGGGTCAACATGGGTATGGCGGACGGCAGCGTCCGGTTTGTCACCGAGAGCATCGACCACGGTACCCTCGACAGCCTCGCCACGCGGGCCGGTCGTGAGATCGTGGGTGAGTTCTAGGAGCCCCCCATGAACAGACTTCACCTCTCCAGCCTTGTTGTTCTCGCCATGAGCGTGGTCGGTTGCGGCGGTCCTGCTGCCGGGCCCCCCCGTCAGGAAGTGGCTGGCCGCGTCCTTGTCAACAACCAGCCGCTCGGCACCGGGCGGGTGCGCCTGACGCCGACCAAGGAAACCAAGGGACCAGCGACGAGCGCCGCCGTGCAGGGGGGATTCTTCCAGATCCCCGCCGAGCATGGAGTCCCCGCCGGGACGTACCGCGTCGAAGTCGAAGAGGTCGGCGCCGTCGACCTCAATGACGAAGAGAATTTCGCGAAGTACCGCGGGCAGAAGGTTCCGGCCCAGCGGATCCCGCCGCAGTTCAACCAGCGTTCGGAGCTCCTCGCGACCGTCGAGGCGGACAAGCCGAACATGCTGAATCTCTACATCGATTTTTCCGAGACCCCCTAAGCGAGTCTTTCTCATGAAGCGTTGGTTCCGATGGGCGGCCGTGGCTGCCTTCCTGGCGATGCCCCTCGCGGCCCAGGCCCACTTCATCTTCCTGCTGACCAAGGCTGAACCGGCCGGCCGGGCGATCCACGTCTACTTCTCGGAAGAGGCCGCTCCGGACAATCCGGCTCTGCTCGACCGGCTCGCCGGGCTCGAGGTGTGGCAGTACACCGCCGGCAAGGAGCCGAAGAAGGTCGACGTCGCCAAGGGGACGAACTCCCTCACCGGCAAGCTCGATGATGCCGCCAAGGACAGCGTGTTTGTCTCGAAGCGGGATCTCGGCGTCATGACCCGCGGCGAAGTCAGCTTCGGTCTGCAGTACTACGCCAAGACCGGTCCGGCCGCGCCGAACCATCCGGCCTGGAAGATCGACACGAGCAAGGTTCTCAAGCTCGACGTCGTCCCGACGATCACCGACGGCGAAGTTGCTCTCAAGGCGCTCCTCGACGGCAAGCCGGCCGAAGGGGTCGAGATCGCCGCTGACGGACCGAAGCTCGGAATCAAGGACCTGACGAACGCCGACGGCGTCGCCAAGTTCAAGACCGCCGGTCCGGGGGTCTACTCGTTCCGCGCCAAGCTCGTCGACAAGACGCCGGGCGAGAAGGACGGCAAGAAGTATCCGGAGCTGCGGCACTACACGACCGTCGCCTTCGAGATCCCCGGTTCCGCTCCGGCCGAAGCCAAGACTCCGGCGACCGCGGAAGCGAAGCAGCTTCCCAAGCTGCCGCACGCGATCACCAGCTTCGGCGGCGCCGTCCTGAACGGCGACCTCTACGTCTACGGCGGCAACATGGCCGGGGCGCACTCCTACGCCCACGATCAGCAGGGAAAGACCCTGCAGAAGCTCTCCCTCAAGGGGGGGGAGTGGACCAACGTGATTGAAGGGCCGGGCCTGCAGGGGCTGGCTCTCGTGCCGCATGAAGGCAAGCTCTACCGCATCGGCGGGTTCACCGCCAAGAACGCCGAGAACGAAGACAAGGACCTCTGGTCGCAGGCGGACGTCGCCGGCTTCGACCCGGCCAAGAAGGAATGGATCGCCCTCCCGCCGCTCCCCGAAGCCCGCTCGTCGCACGATGCCGCCGTCCTCGGCAACATCGTCTACGTCGTCGGGGGCTGGAAGCTGCAGGGGAAGGACGCCAGCCAGTGGCACAGCACCGCCTGGCAGATGGATCTCTCCTCGTCGCAGCCGGAGTGGAAGCCGATCGCGAACCCGCCGGTGACCCGCCGGGCGCTCGCTCTCGCGGCCCACAACGGGAAGATCTACGCCATCGGCGGGATGCTCGAGAAGGGTGGACCGACGACGAGCGTCGTGGTCTATGACCCGAAGACGAACCAGTGGAGCGACGGTCCCAAGCTCCTCGGCGAAGGGATGAACGGGTTCGGCGCGTCGGCTTTCGCGACCGGCGGCCAGCTCTACGTCAGCACGCACCACGGCGACCTGCAGCGGCTCACTGCCGACGGCTCCGCCTGGGAAACGATCGCCAAGCTCCCGACCGACCGGTTCTTCCACCGGATGCTCCCGATCGACGAAGACCACATGGTCATCGTCGGCGGGGCGAGCATGAAGTCGGGCAAGTACGAAGAAGTCGAAGTGATCCACCTCGACTGAGAAGACTCCACGGGCGGGGTTCCGGTGTGGCGCCGGGGCCCCGCTTCTTTTGAGCACCAGCGAGCTGTTCCTCTCCCATCCGTCTGGTCTCGAGGTCGTTCAGTCCTGAGTTCTCGGTCGTCCGCTGCGCCTTTATCTCCTCGTCTTCATTCCGACGTCCGAGAACTCTGCACTGAAGTCTTTCACGAGCCGTTCCGATGGACGAATCGTTTGACCGGATCCGCGACGCCTACGAGGCGGGTGAGTTCGAGACGGCGCTCGCGCTGACGAGGCGTCATCTTGCCCGGCATCCCGACGACGGGCGTGTCTGGGAGCTGGCCGGCCTGATTCACTACGCCGCCGGCGAGTTTTCGAAGAGCGTGTCGGCGATCGAGCGGGCGTCGCTCCACATCCCGCTCCGGCCTGCGGCGCGGGTCTGCCTCGGGCATGGTTACGGGAAGCTCGGCAAGAACCAGCTCGCCCGGGATCTCCTGGTCCAGCTGATCCGGGACGATTCCGTGTCTGTGCCGCTATTGCTTCAGGTCGCCGCCGGTCTCGATGCCGTCGATCACCCGACGGAGGCACTTCAGGCTTGCCGTCGCGCTGCCGAGCGGGACCCGCAGCATGGCCAGGCGTACTACGACATGGGGTACTATGCCGCCCGGTGCGGCTACGAATCCCGTTACACCGAGTCGCTCGCCAGGAAGGCGATTGCGCTCGATCCGGACAACGTCTGCTACCGGGTCGGCCTCGCGGCCCATCTGTTCCGCCAGGAGCGGACGCCGGAGGCGTACGACGTGGTCCAGTCCCTCTCGAACGAGCAGATCGAGGCGATCTCCTGCTCCTGCTGCCTCAAGAAGATCGTCTCCGTTTACGAGGCGGCGGGGGATTACCGGCGGGTGATCCTCTGCCGGCAGCAGCTCCTGCAGATCGAGATCCAGGGGCTCGAGCCGGACTGCGAGTAGGCCCTCTTCGAAGTCTCTGTTCCCGTTCCCAAGCCTGCGCACCCGTTGGAGGCGATGATGTCACTGATGCGATTGATCGGCATCCACCTCGAAATCTTCGTGGCCATCGCCTCCGGTGCGCTCCTCGTGGCCTATACTCGCCGCGCACTCTCGATCCTCCGAGTCTCTTTCCCACCTATCCGTCGCCGACTTTCCCGGTTTTCCCCCTCCATGCCCCAGCTTTCGACTCCCTCTTCGGCATTGCTCCTTCCCGGTCGTACTCGGCCGCAGACCGACTTCGGGCGGCTCCGGCGTCGAGTGGTGCATGGGGTGATTGCCGGGGCGGGCCTGCTGACTGGAATCAGCGGCAGTCATGTTGCGGCGGGTGAGGCGTGGCCCTCCTTCCAGAACGGGGGACAGGTGACGATCTCGGCTCCGGTCCCGCGGAGCTGGACGGAGCAGGCGGGAGTCGCCTGGAAGGCGGACGTCGAAGGATACGGCCAGTCGAGCCCGGTGGTCTGGGAGGGGCGGATCTACGTCACGTCGGTCAGCGGGCCGCAGAAGGAGACGTACCACGTCGCGGCCTACTCGCTCGCCGACGGTGCGAAGCTCTGGCAGCACGACCTCAAAAACGCCGCGCCGCAGGAGAGCACTTCCTATGTCAGCCGGGCCGCGCCGACGCCGGCGGTCGATGCCAGCGGGCTTGTCTGCTTCTTTGAGGGAGGCAACCTCCTCGCCCTGACGCACGACGGCAAGGTCCGCTGGGAGAGGAATCTCACCGAGGAATACGGCGCGATCGACTCGCGGCACGGGATCTCCGCCTCGGTGGAGCAGTCTCCCGAGGCCGCGTACATCTGGGTTGAACGGACGACCGAGCCCTACGTCCTCGCGATTTCGAAAGAGACCGGAAAGAACCTGTGGAAGGTCGCCGGAGCCGGCGCGACGAGCTGGGCGAGCCCCCGGCTCGTGCCGGTCGATGCGGGGAAGCAGCACCTCGTACTGAGCGCAATCGGCCATCTGATCGGCCTCGACCCGGCAACGGGGGAGCGGCTCTGGTCACTCGACGAGATCGCGGGAAATTCCACTCCGACGCCTGTTCCCGCCGGGGAGGGACGGTTCCTGATCGGCGCGACGACCGGGCAGGGGGCTGAGAAGGCGGCCAAGGCGAACGAATCCAACGGGATGATCGGGATTGCCCGTAGCGGGGACGGGACCTGGAAGGCGAGCTGGCTGTGGCACGCCGCCCGGGCGACGTCGTCGTTCGGTTCGCCGATCGTGGCCGGGGGGCGGGCCTACTTCGTGAACCGGACCGGCGTCCTCTATTGCCTCGACGACAAGACCGGCGAGGAGAAGTACGCCCAGCGGACGAGCGACAGCATCTGGGCGACGCCGGTGGCGACGGGGGATGCGATCCTCCTGTTCGGCAAAAGCGGAGTGGTGACGGCGGTCGCAGCGGGGGACAGCTTCGAGAAACTGTCGGAGAGCCCGGCCTGGCCGCAGGAAGCAAAGCCCGAGGCCCCTCCTTCCGGAGAAGGCCGCGGCGCGGGAGGCATGCCGGATCGATCGGCTCCGGTGCTGTATGGGGCGGCGATTGCCGACGGGAAACTGGTCCTCCGGCGCGGCGATCAGCTGATCTGCATCAAGGGGAGCTGATCGCCCGCATGACCGGCGGAGCTTCGCTCAGGCCGTCTCTGTTATGGGGCGGTCCAGAAGTGAAGGCCCCCCTTGTCGTCGCCGGCAATGAGCGTCTTGCCGTCGGCCGCGATGGCGGTGGCGATCGGAAGCGCCGGAACGGGGAGCGAGTTCCGTTCGTTCCCGTCGGGGGACCAGAGCCGGACAATCCGGTCCCGTCCGCCGGTCAGGAGTTCTCCCCCCGGGCCGAACGTGGCCGCCAGGATCCCGCTTCGGAGTTTGCCGTAGACCCCCGGCCCCCGCTGCGGCGGATGGGCATTCGGCTTCGAGATTGCCGGCCAGCCGTCGTTGGCATCCCACCAGACGAGCAGGCCGTCTTCCCCGGCGGTCGTGAGGAGCCGACTGTCGCCGCGCCAGTCGAGGGCGACGACCGACGCCTTGTGCTCAGACAGTGACAGCAGCAGCCCGCCGGTTTCCGCTTCCCACAGGTGAACGCCCCCCGCCCGGTCGGCGGTCGCGAGCTTCCGGCCATCGGGGCTGAAGCGGAGCGACGTGATCCAGTCGGTGTGGCGGGTCAGCTTGTACTGGAGCGTCCCGTCGGCGGTGGCGTAGACCTTCACGATCTTCCCCGACCCGCCGATCGCGACGAGCTTCTGATCGGGGCTCAGGTCCGCCGCCAGGATCGCGTCGACTTCGTCGCCGATCTCGGCGAGCCGCTTTCCCGTCCGGACGTCGAACAGGACTGCCTTGCCCGCCTGGACCGGCTTTCCGCCGGCGACCAGAAGCACCGCCCCGCTCCGGCTGAAGCGGACGATGTGCGGCACACCCTCCGGGAACGGCAGAAGGCCAAGGTCTTTTCGAGTCTCGGTGCTGACGAGCCGGACATGGTCCTGTCCCGCCACGGCCACCAGCGGAGCCCAAGGACTCGCGGCCAGCGAGACGATCGGCAGCGGGTGAGTCACGGCAGGGACCGGTGCCGCGGGAAGATTCTCGGGCATCGGCGGAGGGCCCTCGGGGCGCTGTCCCGCGGTGGCCGGCTGGACCGACAGATTCCGCGCGGCGGTGAGGGACTTGCTCGTCGCCGAGGCGAGGAGCCCCTTGTCGATCCAGTTGCGGATCGTCCCGATCTCCTCGTCTGAGAGGGGAGGCTGGCTCGGCGGCATCCGGGCGTCGGCGTCTTCGTTCGTGATCGCCTGGTACAGGAGGCTGGCCGAGGATCGGCCCGCGACGAGCGCCTTGCCGCCGCTGCCGCCTTTGAGGGCCGCCTCGAACGACTGCAGGTTGAGTCCCGACTCCTGTTTGTCGTCGCCGTGGCACTTGAGGCAGTGGCGGCGGAGGATCGGCTTGATGTGGTCGTCGTAGTTGGGAGGGGCCGGATCGGCCGCGAACACATGGGGCGCGGCGAGAAGGGCGAAGAGGAAGGAAAGAGCTTTCAAACGTCACTCCAACCGATGAGCTGTGCGAACCGGACGGCAGGGGCAGGGCGGGGGCGGGCGAAACGGTCAGTGATTGAACGTGAACTCGGTCGAGGTCAGCAGGCTGCAGAAGATGTCTTCGTACGCCTTCGGATCCTTCGTCTCGTCTCCGACGAGCTTCATGAGCGCCCCCCGCTCGTCGCTGGTCGGCAGGCGGGTCAGGGTCCGGATGAAGAGCTCGTCGAGGATCTCGTCGGGCGATTTTCCCGCCTCGAGCAGTTTGCGGACGACCTTTCCGTCGCCGACCCGCCCCTGGATCGTGTCGCCGACGAGCAGATGCAGCGTCTGCGACAGGGTCGACTCGGTGCGGGTCTCGCAGGCGCAGATCGAGCCGCGGCGTGAGCGGCCGAAGGTCTGGAAGAACGGGTCGCCCGCGTCTGGCAGGACCGTGTCCCCGGCGGTCCGCGGATAGTGCTGGATCGCCTTGGTCCCCGGCGGGAAGTAATTGAATCCGCGGCGGCCTTCGGTGGCAGTCATCAGACTGTCGAGCAGGACGTCCGGCCGGAGCCGCCGCAGCCGGCTGTGGGAGAACTGCCGCGTGTCGGCGGCGTTGGTCGCGTTGGGCTCGGCCGAGAGCTGATAGACCCGCGAAGTACAGATGTCCCGCACCAGGGCCCGGAGGTTGAAGTTCGAATCGGCGAACCGCCGGCCGAGAGCGTCGAGGAGCGGCTTGTTCGTCGGCGGGTTGCTGACCCGCATGTCGTCGACCGGCTCGACGAGCCCCCGGCCGAAGAAGTGCTGCCAGATCCGGTTCGCGAAGTTGTTCGCGAAGTGCGGGTTCTCCTTCGACGTCAGCCACTCCGCGAGGGCGAGCCGCTTGTCGGGGATCTCCGCCACGGGGGCTTCGCCGCCGAGGACCCGGGCGGGCATCGGCCGCTCGTCGACGAGGTGCTTCGCCGGCGGGGCGGCCCGGTCGTTGTAGATGTACATCTCGCGGGCTTCGGCCCCGAGCTTCCGCTTGATCCCGGTGAAGAAGCTGACGAAGCCGTAGTAGTCGTCCTGCGTCCAGCGGTCGAACGGGTGGTTATGGCACTCGGCGCACTGGATCTGGATTCCGGTCATCAGCTGCGAGAAGTTGGCCGCGAACTCCTTGGGGGTGAACCGGACGTCGTGGACCAGCATCGTGTAGAGGTTCGCCGGCCCGTTGTTGATGTTGCTCCCCGAGGCGGTGATCTGGTCGGCCACGAACTCGTTGAAGGGACGGTTGGCGGCGAACTGGTCGTGGATCCACTGGTAGTACGCCTCGGCCGCCTTCACGTCGGTCCCGGTCGGGGCGTAGCCCCCTCCCATGATCCGGACCCATTCGGCCCACAGGGCGGTCCAGACCTGGGTGAACTCCTCGCCGGCGAGCAGGCGGTCGACGAGCGCCTCCCGCTTCTTCGGGTTTGAGTCGTTCAGGAACTCCCGGTACTGCGCCACGGTCGGCGTCGTCCCCGCGAGGTCGAGGTAGACCCGCCTGAGGAAGGTCTCGTCGTCGCACAGTTCCGATGGCAGGAGGTGCAGCTTCTGGAGACGGTCGTAGACGAGTTCGTCGATGAAGTTGCTGGCAGGGGGATTTGTCCAGCGGTACTGCGACTCCTTCGGGAGGACGATCACCTCCGAGCCGACCGTAAAGCGGTTGAAGCGGGCGAAGACGAATGTGTCCCCCCGCTGGCCGGGGGTGACGGCTCCGTCCCGGTCGATCGCCGCGGTGTCGGGGTTGTTCGAGAAGAAGAGAGCGAGGCTCGTGACGTCGCGGGTGGAGCCGTCGGAGTAGCGGGCAGTGACTTGAGTGGGGACAGGTTTGCCGCCGACGTCGAACAGGAGTTTGTCGGGAGCGAGCGTGATGGCGACCGCATCGGGGACCTGCCCGCTGTCGTCCGGAGCTCCCTGCTCGATCCAGGTCCGGAGCGTGGCGTAGTACGGGCTATCCGCCCCGAACCGCTTTCCGCCGGTGTGCGGGACCTGTCCGGCCGCCTTCGTCAGCAGCAGGCTTTCTTCCGGCCGGGCGATGTTGATCCGCCGGCCGACGAGCTCTTCCGTCAGTCGGAAGTAATCCCCCTTGGTGTCGTACCCGAAGAGGGAGAGCATGAAGCCATCCTTCCCGCGGGCCGAGCCGTGGCAGGTCCCGGCGTTGCAGCCGGCCCGAAAAAAGATGGGCATGACATCCCGGCGGAAGCTGACGGGCTCGTCGGCCGTGGCGAACGAGCCAAGGCCGAAGAGCGTCAACACGGCGAGGCGAAGAACGCGGGGAAGGGGCATGGTGGGAGTCCGTCGGGAGGCGTGTTTCGTGTCGCGGGACGACGTCCGGGGATCTGGTCGATCGGCGCTGGGACTAGGCTAGGGATCGACCCGCAGAGTCGCGCGTCCCAGGCGCTCCTTGATCTCTTCCCCCTTCTCGACGAGCGTCACCTCGCAGGCGAGTTCGCGATAGGAGCCGAGGAGGGTCTCGGGGGCAATCTCGATTTCGAAGGCGAGTTCCTTCTGGCCCCCCTTCAGCCGCGGCGGATCGCCGACGGTCCGGGCACCGGTCGGAAGCCCGAGCAGCGTCGCGGTCGCTTCGCCGTCGAACGGGCGGCGGTGCTCGACCGTCCAGACGAAGCGTCCCTTCTGGCCCCGGCGGATGGCGGTCGGCGGGGCTTTGACGTCGATGTGCGGGTCGGCGACTTCGACCGGGAAGAACGGCGTCGAGACCCGCATCCGGCCGGTGCCGGTGTAGTAGCCGGAGTCGACCCCTTCGGTCGTCGTCGCCACGAGCGCCATCTGCGAGGTCCCGATCGGGGCCCCGCCGCTGGCGGTGATGTTGTAGGCCGTGCTCGACTTGTCGGGGGGGATCGTGATCGCCGCGCCCCCGGCGACGCCGGGGGGGAGCCATTCGACCTGGATGTCGACCGGACCGGTGAAGCCGGGGTTCCGCCGGACTTGGATGTCGAGGTCGAGCGAGCCGTTGCGGATCAGCGGGATCTTCGGCGGAATAACCTCGATCGTGAACGGCGACGTCTCCGTGACCGCGAGGGCGTACCGGTCGACCGTCACCGGATGCCACGCCCGGCCCCCCGAGTGACTCACGAACGGGAATGATTCCTGGGAGCGGCTGATAAACCGCTTCCGGTCGTTGCCGGGCTTCTCTCCCTCCGGACGGGCGAGGACCTCGATCAGGGCGGACTGCGGCTTCGCGTCCGCCGCGGCGATGAACTGAACCGGCACGCTCGACTGCCCCGCGGCGATTGGCGGGACGGCCATCGTCACCCCCTCCGGCAGACCGTGGGCGACGAGTTCGAGCGGCCCCTTGTAACGGTTCCCCAGCTGCTCCTTGAGGTTCATCGTCACAGTCCAGCGGTTGCCGACCGGGACCGCCGTGGCGGTGAGCCGTGGGCACTGCATCGAGTCGATGACCCGGGCGAACAGTGAGGTCGAGATCCCGTCGACCGCTGGCTCGATCTCGATCCGGTAGACCGACAGCGGATCGCCGAGCCCCCGCATGTCGCTGATCCCGAGCAGATAATCCCCATCCTCGCCGACTTCCCAGATGAAGGTCGGGTCGAGGAGTTCCTTCCGCTGGATCGAGCCGCTGGCGGAGTAGAACCGGCTCTCGCCGATCGAGGTGTCGTCCCCCTCCGCCACGGTGCGCGACGTTTTGGCGTTTTGGATCCAGACCCGAGGGTCGAGCGGCGAACCGACGCTGCGGGCGAAGACCTGGACCCGGTACCGCTCTCCCTTCCGGGCGGGGATCAGGTACTGATCCTCCTGAAAGCGTTCCGAGATGATCCCGTTGAGGGCTGCCGGAAGCGTGGCCGGCGTCGGCCCGGCGGGCTGTTCGAGGACATTCTTGAGGGGCGACGTCCGCAGCAGAACCGGAGACGGGGGCGACCCGGCGGGATCGTTCGGGAACAGGGCGTAGTCGCCGGACTCCGACAACGCCCACGCGATCGTCGCTTCGCGCGGTCCGGCGGGATCTCCCAGCAGCTGAACCGTGAGCGGGCCGGACATCGGCCCCCCCGGCGGGAAGGCGACGAGCGGGCGGGCGAACGTCCCGATGTGCGCGAGATACGGAACCCGTGAATCCCGGTAGACGCTCTGCTTCACGACAACGAAGTAGTCCCCGTCCCGCGGCGCCAGGATCGAGAGGATCGGGTCCTGAACATGGAGCGCACTGTCGTCGTTGCGGCCCAGGACCGCTCCCTGCTCATCGACGATCTGGACGCTGAGGTCGTATTCGGAGTCCGCGTAGGCGACATCCGCAAGCCAGACCGAATCGATTTCGACGGAGATCCGCTCGCCAGCCTTCCGCGAAACCCGGTACGTATCGAGGTCCCCATGCAGCTCGGCGGCGATCGTGACGTTCCCGGCCGGGATCGGTTCGGCCCGGTCGGCGGCGTCGTTCTTTCCGCGTCCCTCTTCCGTCTCCTTCACGATCGGAAACGGCGTGACGGCGAACGTGCTGACGGTCGTCAGTTCACGGGCGGTCCGGAGCCGGAAGGGGTGCACCCCCAGGGGAGCGTCGGCGGCGATCCGGAACCGGCAGGTGACTTCCTGGTCCATCCGGGCGCCGTGCATCAGGCCCCGGGTCGGGATCGACTTCGCGGCTGAGAACTCGATCCCTTCGATTCCTCCACGGTAGAAAATCGCCTCCCGGACATCCTCGAGCGCGACGCCGCGGATGGAGACTTCGACGGTTGTTCCACGCTGCCCCGCGCGAGGCAGCACCTCTTCGAGATGCCGCTGCACCGGCCCTGCATCCGCCGTCGAGATCCCGAGAACAAAGACCATTGCGAGCAAGACGCACAACACGAGTCGCTCTGTGCACCTCTGGGATCTCAGTGGCAAAGATCCGAAGGCATCAGCCACAGAGGACACGGAGATCTCAGAGGATGCTCTGCATGAGGCAAGCCTCTGGAGAATCGTCGAGGAATGATCTGTAACCCAAGTCATGACGAACAGTCCTGCTCTCGTGTCCGAGGCTGACGAGCGATTCCGTCTGCCCGACGGGATCGCACGCGGGGCATCTCCGCGGCTCCGTTCCCGATCCGGTTCGGATCAGGCGGAATGCCGGCGGGCGTCTCTGCGGCCGATGTGACTGGTGGCGTGAGTGTCCAGCTAGCCGATGAGGCCGGGGACCAGCGTGCCCCCATTGATGATCTCGATCGGCCGCGTTCCGAACGCCAGGAGCTCGTGGTTCGCGTCGATCCCGAGCTGGTGGTAGACCGTGTAGAGGAAATCCTCCAGGGGGACCGGATCGCGGGCGGGCTCGGTCGCCGTGGCGTCCGAGGCGCCGTAGGTCTGGCCCCGCTGGATCCCGCCGCCGCCGAGGATCATCGAGTAGGACCGCGCCCAGTGGTCGCGGCCGCTGTCGACGTTCACCTTCGGGGTCCGGCCGAACTCGGTCGTGATCATGACCAGTGTGCTGTCGAGCAGCCCCCGCTGGTCGAGATCGGTAAACAGTCCGGCGATGGCGTGGTCGAGCGCCGGGGCCCGGTCTTCAAAGTCTGGCTTGATGTTGGCGTGGCTGTCCCAGCCCCCGTAGTCGAGCGTGACGAACCGCACCCCCGCCTCGACGAGCCGCCGGGCGAGCAGCAGCCGCTCGTTCACCGCCGCCGGCGAGTTGCGGAACTTGAGGCGATAACCCGAGCCGTAGAGCGCCCGCGTGGCGTCCGATTCTCCTTCGAGCGAAAACGCCTTCTGGGCCTTCTCGCTCGTCAGCAGCGACGCCGCCTGCGTGAAGAACTCGTCCTGCGTGTTGAGCTGGTCGACGTCCGCCTTCATCGTCCGGAGCCGCTGCTCGACCACCCCCCGGGCCTGCCGGCGGCGTTCGAGCTGGGCCGGGGTCACCCCCTGCGGCACCGAAAAGTCCTGAACCTTGAACGGGCCGGAATTGCCGGGGTCCGCTCCAAGCTGGAACGCCCCGTACTTGCTGCTGAGGTAGCCCGTCCCGCCGGAGAAGCCGTTGAGTCCCGGCACCGCGACATAGGGAGGAATCTCTCCCCGCGGGCCAAAATGCTCGGAGACGACCGCCCCCATCTGCGGGTAGTCGATGACCGTTGTCGGGAGGTAGCCGGTGAAGAGGTGGTACGTCGCCTGCGAGTGGTCGGGGATCCGGCAGAAGCAGGAGCGGACGACGGTGAACTTGTCCGCCACCTGACCCATTTTCGGAAAGTGCTCGCTGAACAGCTCGCCGGTCCTGGTCTTTGCGATCCCGAACGGGCCGCGGTATTCGCTCGGCGCCTCGGGCTTGGGGTCCCACGACTCCTGGGAGGAAAAACCGCCGCCGAGATTGAGGTGGATGATGCTCCGCGCGGGGCCGTCCTGCTTCGCGGTCGATTCCGCCCGCAGGAGGTCCGCCACCGACAGCCCGAGAGCGCCGCAGACGCCGACCCGCAGTGCATGCCGTCGCGAGATGCGCGCGAGCGTCTGATACCCGGCGCAGCCACCGTTTGCCGTTCCCCGAAGCCCCATGGAGCGCTCTCCAAATCTGCCCGATACCGACTTCGACTGCCCCGGATGAGGGCGGTCGCTCATTCCACAAAGATAAGCGGAGGGCGATTGGTTGGGAACGCTGGTTCCGGTGGGCGAACCGAACCTGAAGAATCTGTCAGTGGTGTGACGGGGCGGGAGATCCTGAGGAAGAGGGGGGATCAGAGTTGTGGCGAAGTTGGCCCGATGCGGGAGCACTGGAAGACTTAGTCTCAATGAACCCGACCGATGCCGTTCCTGGCGTTCCCCGGTTGATCGATTGAGGTTTCTTCGCATGATGGGGCAAGCGGGCCACCGACGATTTGGCCCAGGCTTCTGAGCAGGTGCCGCATGCGTTGCCCCTTTCGGGTTTCGTCCCTCGTCCTCGTCGCGCTGCTGCAGGCGATTCCCGCCGCGGCGGAGGGGATTGACGTGGTCCGTGCGTTCCCGGCGAACAGAGGGCCCGGCTGGAAGGCGTCGATCGACGTGGCGGGAGCCGTCGGCCAGCGGCACGTCGTCGATTTCGACGTCGCCGGCTTCGTCGTTCAGGATAAGGAGACCGGTGCGGTCCAGCGGCGGCTGACCACGCGCGAGTTCTGGCATCAGGTGGAGCCAGCCGGAACGCTCTTGCCGGTTCAGAACGCGAACGACGCCCGGATGCTCTACGATCCACTCTCTCACCGCTGGTTCGCCTGCGCGGCGGGAACCACCGAGCCTGACTGCTTTCTGGCGGTCTCGACCACGCCCGATCCGCTCGAGCCGTGGCGGGGGGTGAAGCTCCCGCTCCCGCAGATCAATCCGTATATGCGGATGGGGGTCGACCGGCATGGGCTCTATGTCTGCTCCTGCAATGGCCACGTCGACTTCGCGAAGGGGACGAACTGTTACGTGCTTCCGAGGCAGGATGCACTGGCCGTCGGCGGGCCGGTTCTGACCCGCGGCCAGATGTTCGAGGACGTGCAGTTCAGCTGCATGCCGGCGATGGATCCTGATCCGGAGAAGCCGGCGGACGCCCCGGCGGTGCTGCTGGCCAATGAGTTCAGCGACGGGACCTGCGGGCGGCTGTTCCTGTATCGGATCGTCTGGTCGGGAACCACGGCCAGTATCTCGGGACCGCAGGTCGTTCCGCTCGGGACGACGTACCTGACTCCCGACAACAAGACCCCTCTCATGGAAGCGGTACAGCCGCCGCCCGGGCCGAACTTCCGTGTCGGTGGCGGGGGGCGGCGGATCGACAGCGCCTTCGTCCGGAATGGGCGGGTGTATGGCTGCAACGGGGCGAAGCGGACCGCCGGGTCGCGGCCGGGGGTGCTGTGGTACGAGATCCGGATTCGGGATGGAGCTCTGCTGCAGGAGGGATTCGTCGACTCGCCGGACCGCGATCTGATCCATCCGTCGATCGCCGTCGATGCCAGGGGGAACATCGGGATCGGCTGCACCGGGACCTCCAGGACGGAGTACCCGTCGGTCTACGTGATGATGCACGGGGCGATGGATCCCCCGGGCTCGATGAGGACGCCGGTTCCGGCCCTGCTGGGGACGACCAGCTACCGATACCCGGATGTGCCGGCGATCAATCTCAGCCACTACTCGGCGACCTGCATCGATCCGTCCAATCCGGATCGGCTCTGGACGCTGCAGGCCTATTCGGCCAGTGAGGTGGAGAAGCAGTGGTGCACGGGATGGGCGGTGTTTCGGATTGCGGACTGAGGACGCGCGGAACTGACCGGAGCGGTGCGGCCGAGGCGGGGGAGACCGGCAGCACTGATCTCAATACGATGGCGCATTGGCATCCAACGGATGCCTGGACACGGAATGAGGAATGGCTGTGGTCGGACGGATTCATCGGTCCGGAATCACGTTACGGCGATGTGGGAACGACGTGCCGTCACTTCGCATCCGGTTTGCCAGTCAAAGAAAAGAATCTCATTTCCTCATGCTGGAGTCATCTTGACCCGATCAGTCAGGCGGGTGAAGATTTGGCCGCCCCAGCCCCCGAGAGGTCTGTTCGTGAACGTGTTGGTCCACAGCGTGATGATCGCAGTGATGCTGCTCCACAGCATCTGCGGTTGCTGCTGGCACCACAGTCACGACGAGTGCTGCTCTTCCGGAGCGGAGTGTCACGCCGATCACGTTGCGGCGGAGACGCACGATTCACACGACGGGCATTCCGATACCTGCGGGCATTCGCACGTGGCGGATCATTCGCCCGTTTCCGGTGAAACGCCCCACGAGCCGCATGCGCCCGGGCCCTGCAATCACGAAGAATGCGTCTACGTGGCCGCCAAGGTTCTGGGGGGCCCGGTGACGTTCGAGTTTGTGTTCGTGGCCAGCCTGGATTGTCCGTGTGCGGCGGGTGCCGTGGTGGATCTCCATCGTCGCGTTGAGGTCGCTGAAGCGTCTCCGCGTCGACTCTCGTCACTGGAAGCCTGCGCGCTGTTGCAGGTGTGGCGCGTCTAGTACGCGCTCTCGCAGCTCATGCTGAGCCCCCATCGGGAACGTGACTCCGCTTGGCGTCCGTCCCGGCTCCCCTGTTCGCCGTGAGCTGTTGCGTGGTGCTCTCCGTCTGGAGAGCGCTCGACTGCCGCGCGTCTGCGGCCACCCTGGCCCCTTCGGTGACGGGTTTTCCCATGAACCGCCTTCTGTCATTGCTTCGTTCTCCCCTTGCCATCCTCCTGCTGTCCGGCGCTGCGATTCTGCTCGCCTGGACGACCCGCGATCGCTGGCTTCCGTCCGTGAACTCGAGCCTGGACCGACTGGCCGGGAAGAAGCAGGTCGGTGACCAGGAGAGCGGCGAGCATGCCGGCCACGCCGCTCATGAGGAGCATGCGGGGCACAGTGATGCAACGTCGCTCGAGCTCTCCCGGCAGGCCCGGGAGAACCTGGGGCTGACCGCCGAGTTTCTGAAGCCGGTGGGGCTCTCGACCTTCCGGAAGACGGTCTCGGTCCCGGCGGTGATCACGGAACGCCCCGGGCGGACCCGGATCCTCGTCTCGACGCCGATGACCGGGGTCGTGACCGACGTCGCCGCCTATCAGGGATCGGCGATCGAGCCCGGGACGCTCCTGTTCCGGGTCCGACTGACCCACGAGGACCTCGTCCAGTCGCAGACCGACTTCGTCAAGACGCTTGGCGAACTCGATGTCGAGCGGCGGGAGGTCGCCCGGCTGGAGGGGGTGGCCCAGAGCGGAGCCGTTGCGGGGAAGACGCTCCTCGAACGGCAGTACACCAAGGACAAGCTCGAGGCGCTCCTCAAGGCCCAGATGGAGGCTCTCAGGTTGCACGGCCTCTCTCAGCGGCAGGTGGACCAGATCATCAAGGACCGGAAGCTCCTGAGCGAGCTCCGGATCGTGGCCCCCGGCGAGTCGCAGAGTTCCGTGGATGAGCTGCAGCTCTCGGAAATTCTTCCGCTGCAGTCGGTCGCCCTGCTCGGAGACGAGCGGGCAGACAACGAGGGACCGAAACGAAAACCCTCCGGCGAGTCGTCCCATCCGCTGGTCGTCGAGCAGATCCTGGTGCAGCGGGGGCAGTCGGTCGAGCAGGGGGCGCAGCTCTGTTCGCTGGCGGACTACGCGAGCCTTTCCATCGAAGGGCGGGCGTTCGAGCAGGATGCCGGTGCGATCAACACAGCGCTGAGCGCGGGATGGAAGATCGCCGCCGCCTTTCCGGACGGGACGGTCATTGGCGATCTGCCGCTTGAGTACGTCGCCAGCGAGATCGATGCGGAATCGCGGACCCTCAAGTTTTACGTCAACCTGCCGAACACGATCCTGCGGGACTCGAAGAACGACGAGGGGCTGCGGTTTGTCTCCTGGAAGTACCGGCCGGGGCAGCGGCTGCAGCTCAAGGTCCCTGTTGAGGAATGGCCCCGGCAGATCGTGCTGCCGGTCGATGCCGTCGCCCAGGAGGGGGCGGAGTCGTACGTCTTCCAGCAGAACGGCAAGCACTTCGACCGGGTCAGCGTGCATGTCGTCTACCGCGACCAGACCTCCGCGGTGATCGCCAACGACGGCTCGGTGTTCCCCGGCACGGTCGTGGCGCTTCGGAGCGCCCATCAGATGCAGATGGCCCTCAAGAACAAGGCGGGGGGGGCGGTCGATCCTCACGCCGGTCACACCCACTGAACGGCTGCGAGCCCCAGGAGAACCCCCATGCTCAACGCCGTCATTCGTTTCGCCCTGCATCAGCGCCTCTTGACGATGGCGCTGGCCCTGTTCCTGACCGGATACGGGACCTGGATCGCACTCCGGATGCCGATCGACGTCTTTCCCGACCTCGACCGCCCCCGCGTCGTCGTGATGACCGAGGCCCCCGGCCTCGCGCCGGAGGAGGTCGAGACCCGCATCACGTTCCCGCTCGAGACCGCTCTCAACGGCGCCAACGGCGTCCAGGCGGTCCGCAGCACGTCGGGGATCGGGCTGTCGGTCGTGTACGTCGAGTTCGACTTCGGGACCGACATCTACATCGACCGGCAGATCGTCGCCGAGCGTCTCGCCACGGTGACCGGAAGCATGCCTCCCGGCGCCCGGCCGCAGCTCGCGCCGATCTCATCGGTGATGGGACAGATTCTTGTGCTGGGGATGTGGAGCGAAGACGGGAAGACCGATCCGATCTCTCTGCGCACTCAGGCGGACTGGGTCATCCGACAGCGGCTCCTGACGATCCCCGGCGTCGCGCAGGTTTTCACGATGGGGGGAGGCCGCAAGCAGTTCCAGGTCCTGGTCGAGCCGGATGCCATGATTCAGTACGGCGTCAACCTCGGGCAGATCCGGGAGGCCCTGCAGCGGAGCAACGAGAACGCGACGGGGGGCTACCTCGATCAGCAGGGGCCGAACGAACTCCTCGTGCGGGGCCTCGGGCGGCTGCAGACGATCGAAGACATTCAGAAAGTGGTGGTCACGATCCGGGACGGGCGGCCGGTCGCCCTGGCTCAGGTGGCCCGCGTCGTCGAGGCCCCGCAGGTCAAACGCGGAGACAGCGCAGCGTTCGTTCGCGACGCCGAAGGGAAGGCCTCGGGGGGCCCGGCGGTCGTCCTCACCATCAGCAAGCAGCCCGGCGCCGACACCCGTGCCATCACGACAGCGATCCTCGACGCCGTCGAAGAACTTCGGCCGTCGCTCCCCAAGGACGTCCGGATTGCGCCGCTCTACAGCCAGAAGGCATTCATCGACCGGGCGATCGAGAACGTCATGGAGGCCCTGCGGGATGGCGGCATCCTGGTCGTCATCATCCTGTTCCTGTTCCTGATGAATGTTCGGACGACGTTCATCTCGCTGACTGCGATCCCCCTGTCACTCGTGATGACCGCGATCGTGTTCAAGCTGACCGGGATGTCGATCAACACGATGACGCTCGGGGGGCTGGCAGTCGCGATCGGTGAACTGGTCGACGACGCCATCGTCGACGTCGAGAACATCTTTCGAAGGCTCAAAGAGAACCGGGCAGCGGAGAATCCCAAACCGGCCTTGCTCGTCGTGTATCAGGCGAGCACCGAGGTCCGGAACTCGATCGTCTTCAGCACGATGATCGTCTGCCTCGTCTTCGTGCCGCTGTTCGCCTTGGGGGGAATGGAAGGGCGGCTGTTCACGCCGCTGGGGATCGCCTACGTCGTTTCGATCCTGGCGTCGCTGATCGTCTCGCTGACCGTGACGCCGGTTCTGTCGTACTGGCTGCTCGGCTCCGCCACCGGCAGTGCCCACGAGCATGACGGTCCTTTGCTGCGGCTGCTGAAATGGGGAGCCGACAAGGTGATCCGCTTCAGCCTCGCTTTCCCGCGGTTCAACCTGCTCGCGGTCGGCGTCGCGGTGGCGATCGCCGGGCTGTGCGTGGTCCGGCTGGAGCGGGATTTTCTGCCGCCGTTTAACGAAGGGGCGGTGCAGCTCAACGTGCTGCTACCGCCGGGGACGTCGCTCGCTTCGAGCATCGAGATCAATCGCACCGTCGAGCAGCGTCTGGCGGCGCTCGATGACGTGGTGGCCTTCGTCCGCCGGACCGGCCGGGCCGAGCTCGACGAGCATGCCGAGCCGGTCAGCGCCAGCGAATACGTCATCGAAATGGACCCGAAATCGCCCCGCGGCCGCGAACAGCAGCTTGAGGAGCTGCGGAAGGAGATGGCGAACATCCCCGGCATCGTCACGGCGGTCGAACAGCCGATCTCGCACCTGATCTCGCACATGCTCTCGGGGGTGAAAGCCCAGATCGGGATCAAGATCTTCGGGGACGACCTCGATGTGCTCCGCCGCAAGGCGGAGGAACTCAAGTCGAAGATCCAGTCGGTCCAGGGGGTCAAGGACCTGATCGTGGAACAGCAGACGATCATCCCGCAGCTTCGGATCGAGCTCGATCGGGACCAGCTTCTCCTGCACGGGCTGAACGCGGCCGACGTCAACGAGTTCATCGAGACCGCCATGAACGGTCACACCGTCTCCGAGATCTTCCAGGGGCAGCGGTCATTCGACCTCGTGCTGCGGCTCGAGGACGATGCCCGCGAGAACCTCGAAGTCCTCAAGCGGCTGACGATCGATCTTCCGGAGGGGGGGAAGGTTCCGCTGGAGGGGATCGCCCGGATCTACATCTCCGGCGGACCGAACGCGATCAACCGCGAGAAGGTCCGGCGGCGGATCGTGATCCAGTGCAACGTCTCCGACCGGGGACTGGTCGATGTCGTGCAGGAAATTCAGCAGCGGTTGAAACCGTTTCAGGAATCGCTGCCGCAGGGGTACTACCTCGAGTTCGCCGGACAGTTCGAAAGCGAACAGAAGGCGTCGCGGCTGATCGGGTTCCTGTTCATCGTGTCGCTGATCGGCGTGTTCCTCGTCCTGTTCACGATGTTCCGCTCGGTGAACCTGTCGCTGCAGGTCATGGCGGCCCTTCCGATGGCGTTCATCGGTTCGGTGGCGGCCCTCGTCCTGACGCACCAGACCCTCACCGTGGCGGCGATGGTCGGGTTCATCTCGCTGGCGGGGATCGCCTCCCGCAACGGGATTCTGCTGCTCAACCACTATCTCCACCTTGTTCGTTACGAAGGGGAGTCCTGGACCAAGGAGATGATCGTCCGGGCCGGGCTGGAACGGCTGGCCCCGGTGCTGATGACCGCCCTGACCGCGGCGATCGGCCTCGTGCCGCTGGTCCTCGCGGCCAATGAACCGGGTAAAGAGATTCTCTATCCCGTCGCGACGGTCATTCTCGGCGGGGTCATCAGCTCCACGCTGCTCGATTTCTTCGTGCACCCCGCGCTGTTCTGGCTCTTCGGCATCCGGGAAGGGGAGCGGGTGGTCCGGGAATCGCATGAAGAGATCGAACTCGTCGAAGAACACGAACTCCGTCCGGCCGTGACTGCCGCGACGTCGCTTTCCTCCGCGCCGGCGTCATCCGACGACGTTTCCGGCCCGGGAGCTCACTGAACTGGATTGGCCCATGAAACGCATTCACTTCACCTGGATCCTTACAACGCTCCTCGCCTTCGGGACGGGAGCCGTTTCCCCGGCCATCTCAGCCGAGGAGCATGGTCACAGCCATGACCATGACGGACATGCCCACGGAGAACTCGTGGCGTATCGCCTGGCCGACTGGACGGAGATGCACTTCGACGACCCGATGAAGGCGGCCCAGCATCTGAAGGCGGTGCAGGACCTCGGCTGCGAGGCCCACCAGGCCAACCACCGGGGGCACGTCGATGTCGTCTACCGCTGCCCGGAGTGGCGGCAGGTGCCGGTCCAGACCCACAAGCTGGCGGAGCAGTGGCTCGGCTGGCTCAAGGGGGCAGGTTTCGACACCCACCACCCGGACGTCCACGAAAACTTCCTCCATGGCGACGAGGTCCTTGAGATCCGCCTGACGGACTGGAAGAAGGCGCACCTCGAAGGCCCGATGGCGGCTCAGGCCCGGGACTTTGCGACGACGCTCAAGAACCTGGGGTGCGACGTCCGGAGCGAAAGCCACGGAGACCATGTCGACCTCGCCTACCGGTGTCCGATCTGGGTGACGCTCCACCTCGCGAACCACGCCGACGCGGAACGCTGGCAGGGCTGGCTCAAGGGCCAGGGGTTCGAGACCAAACACACGCACTAGCGAGTGCTGCCGCAATCGGCGGATCGAGTTTCCCGACAACAACCGACCTGGGCAGGGATGTCGATGTTCTGCTTCCGGAAGGGTTCACCCGGAGGTGGCGGCTTCCCTCCCTTTTCATTCCACTGCGTCTCACTCCGTTTCTGGAAGGATCTGCACCATGCCCCGTACGACCCGCCTGTTCTCGCTCGCTCTCACGCTCGCCGCGGTCGGCTGCGGAGGGACTTCGTCCACTCCCTCTTCGGGGCCGATGACCGCCCCTCCTCCCCCGACGGTCTCGGGAGACCACGGCCACAGCCATGACGAGCATGGGCACCCGAGCGAGGGACCGCACCACGGCGTCCTCGTCGAGCTCGGCAAGGAGGAGTACCACGCCGAGGTCGTTCATGACGACAAGGGAGGAACCGTCACCGTCTACTTCCTTGACGGCACGGCCGAAAAGACCGCCACGATCGATGCGACGGAGGTGACGATCAACGTCAAGCACGGGGACAAGCCGGAGCAGTTCAAGCTCCCCGCCGCTCCGGAGAAGACCGACGGCGAAGGGAAGAGCTCGCGGTTCCAGCTCAAGGAGAAGGAGCTGATTGAGCATCTCGACGAGAAAGACGCGAGCGCCACGCTGCAGGTGACGATCGGCGGGACCCCCTACAGCGGTAAGATTCCGCAGGGAGGCCACGAAGGCCACGGTCACACGCACGAGTGAACCGACTGATCCGCTCGCCAGTGTCGTCCTCCGTCGCCAGCTCCGTTGGATTCGATGTCCCAGTCCCGTCTGTCTGACTCCGCCGCACGCCCGTCTGACGCGAGCCGTGCGGCGGCGATCCATCTGCTGGTGTTCCTGTCGGGATTCGCGGCGCTGGTCTACGAGATCTCTTGGACACGGCAGCTCGGGGGACTGTTCGGCCAGACGAGTCATGCGGCGGCGGTCGTCCTCGCGAGCTACTTCGGGGGGATGGCGGCCGGGTATGTGCTCGGGAGCCGCTGGTCGCGGCGGATGTCGCCGCTCCGCGGTTACGCCGCCGCGGAGCTGGTCCTGGCGGTCTGGGCGCTGGCCGTCCCCGCGCTGCTGCGGCTTCTTGGCGAATCGGCCTTCACCTCCGTGGTCGACGGACCGAATCCAGTCGTGGCGACCGTGTTCCGGGTCCTGCTGACGCTGCTGGTGCTGGGGCCGGCGACAGTGGCGATGGGGACCACGCTGCCGTTCCTCGCCGCTCATTTCGCGGCGACCACCCGGGAGGGTGCCGCGGCGACGTCGTCCGCGTATGCCTGGAACACGCTCAGCGCGTTCGCCGGGATCGCGTCGATGATCGGCTTCCTGCTCATCCGGCTCGGCGTCGAAGGGAGCGGGATGGCTGCGGCCGCCCTGTCGATCCTGTGCGCCGCGGGAGGGATGGTTCTCTCCCGGAGAAGCGTTCCGTTGTCCGACGCATCTTCTGAGCCTCTGGCGACTTCGGAGCCGCTACCAGTCGAACCCCAAACTCGGGTGGGCCAGGCCGCCGGGATTGCGGCTCTCTCGGGCTTCGTGACGCTGGCGCTCGAGGTGCTCTATACGCGGCTCTTCTCGCTCGTGTTTCACAACAGCACGCAGACCTTTGCGCTCGTGGTCGCAGTGTTCCTGTTCGGGCTCTCGCTGGGGGCGTTCCTCGCCTCGCGGCTCGGGGGCTGGCTTTCTGCGGCCCGGCTGGTCCAGTGCGGGCTGCTGGCGGGGGCGGTCAGCATCCCGCTGTCGGTCATCGGTTTCGTCTGGTGGACGGGGCTCGACTACGTCCGGATGGGGCCGACGTTTTCCGCGTACCTTGTCCGCAGCCTGACCCACGTCGTGGCCGTCGTGCTGGTCCCCGCGACGGTCCTGGGAGTCGTCCTGCCGGCCGCCTGGCGGCTCGCCGGGAATGCCCGGCTCGCCGAGACGGTCGGGCGGCTCACGATGGCCAACACCCTCGCGGCGGCTGCGGGGGCACTCTCTGCCAGTTTCGTCCTGCTTCCGGCGCTGGGCCTCTGGAAGGCGTTCGCCTTGCTCGGCTGCGCCGCGGCAGCGGGAGCACTCCTCGTCGCCGGGACCGCGCCGCGTCGTCCGGTCTTTCTCTGCACGATCGCCGGGCTCGCGACCTTACCACTCTGGCTGCGCGAGCCTCCGCGGAGTGCAGACGGGACCGCTGCGGCCCGCGGTTTCGTCGAACGGTGGTCTGCTGCCGAGCGAGGGGAGACGCTCCTTCGCCGCTGGGAGACGCCGTACGGCTGGATCGATCTCACAAAGCACGACACCTCGAAGGCGTACCGGATCCGCCAGAACCTGCATTACAGCTACGGCTCCAGCGGCGACGATGTCTCCCGCGAGCGGCGGCAGGCCCATCTGCCGCTCCTCTTGCATCCGGAGCCGCACGACGTGCTGTTTCTCGGACTGGGGACCGGGATCACCGCCTCCGGTGTCATTCCGCACCCGGAGATCCGGACCGCGACCGCCGTGGAACTGATCCCGGAGGTGGCGACCGCCGCCCGGATTCTCGCCGAACTGGCGGGGCGGCCGCTCGACGATCCGCGGCTGTCGATCGAGGTCGAAGACGCCCGGCACTTCCTGCGGAAATCCCGCGCGGAGTTCGACGTCATCGTCTCGGATCTGTTCGTCCCCTGGGAGAGCACGACCGGCTATCTCTACACCGTCGAGCACTACCGCGCCGCCCGCGCGCGGCTCCGGCCGGGGGGCATCTTCTGCCAGTGGCTCGCCCTCTATCAGGTCGGAGAACCGGAGCTCGAGCTGATCGCCGACAGCCTTGCGTCGGTCTTCCCGCACGTCACTCTCTGGTGGGGCCGGCTCAGCGCGGAGCGGCCGATCATCGCCCTCGTCGGATCGGACGCTCCCCTGGTTCTGGAGGCCAGCCGCCTCGATTCAAGGTTGGCGGCCCTTGCGGCGAACCCGCAGTACCGGGACGAGGAGCTCGCCTCCGCCACGCGGCTCGCGGAGGTGTGGATCGGAGACTGGCCCCGTCCGGAGGGAGCCGCACTCCTCAACACCGAGGAGTTTCCGCGGGTTGAGTTCTCGTCACCCGCGTCGCACGGCAATCGCCGGATGCTCAGCGGGCGCCGGCTGGCGAGCTATCTCGACCGGCGACTGCTCGCGCTGCCCCGCGCCGCGGTGGAGTTCCGCGGCGGCCCGGAACCTCGCGAGGTTCGCTGGCAGCGGACCGTCCTCTTCCCGGAAGTCCCCTGATCACGGAATCGTCGCCGGAGGGGCGAAGTTCAGCGGGATCGTGGACGAGCGCGGCACCGCGGGGACCGGCAACGTCGTCGGCCGGGGGCCGTTGAGAGGGACGCCGGGAGCGCCGAACGGGGGAGGGGGAGCGGGAGCCTGTTCGAGGCCTCCCGGCGGCGGGGCGACCTCGGGGCCGCCATCGTGCGACGGACGGACGCCGACGTCATGCATCAGGTGATGCAGCAGCCCTTCCATGTGGGCCATCTTGTCGACGATCCCGAGCTGGCCGATCTGGCGGTAGTGAATCCGCTGCCACCCTTCGACATCCTCCTGGACGTGGTGGAACAGGTCGTCCATCGGCCCGAGCGTCCGGGCGAGCCCGGCCCGGTCCTGCTGATGTTCCTGCGCGTGCGCCCACCGGGCCGCTTCGAGGATCTGGTACGCCTCGGCGTAGGTCTCAGCGAAGCCGGGGTTCTGCTGGTAGTTGTAGTACAGGTCGAGGCAGAACTGGTTCGCGATCTCCTCCAGCCGGGAAGCGAGATCATCGACGTGCGAGAAACTCCCGAACTCGACTGCGACCGGCTGCGGCGCGACGGAAATGTTCTGCGCGGTCATGACCGGCTGCGACGGGTAGTAGTAGTGGGTGTTGGCGTAGGTGTAGTACGTTCCCTGGTACTGCGGCTGGGCCGGGATGACGTAGCGGTAGCTGTCATGGTGCACGACCACCCGGTGGCCGTGCGGGTCGATCAGGACGTGGTGGTGATGCCACGGCGTGGCGCGGTGATGGTGATGCTGCGCAAACGCGGAACCCCCGCTGAGCAGGGATGCCGAAACGAGAACACGCCAGACGGGATTCATGACCACATCCTGAGGGAGGGGGAGCTGGGGCGGAGCGTCAGGGAACGACAGTTCCGGTCCGCTGTCGAGCCTGCCGGGGGCCGGGACGTCGACACGCAACCGCGGTTGCGACTTCGCAGTTTGCATGCCGCCCTTTCGAGTCCGGATGAACATTCGCGGGGCCAAGCCGGGCACAGCTTTGGGGCGAGCGCGATCCCTCGGCCATCTCCGGCAGAACCCCCAAGTCGATGACGCGGAGGATCGAAATGACGACGTCGTCGCGGAGGAGTGATCTCCCGGCGGCCGACGGTTTGCGGCGGAATCCGCGCGTGGATTCAGGCCGTGTCCCGGCACAGGCGAGTTGGCCGAGTCGGATCCGGAGACGCTGTCTCTGAAGGCAAGAAGCCGGCTTCACGGCGGTGTCGAACGCTGTACCACACGGGCTGTTCGCTGAGTCGCAGTCCGTGTCGCGCTCCGGCGATTCCCGGACCCTTTGTGCATTCACGACGCCGTGACGATGGGTGGTCTGGCGCGCCGAAAATGATCGGATCTCGCATGCGGCTTTCTCGCATACCGCCCACTCCTTGAGCTAGGCGCGCCTCGTCGAACTGAGTCGGTCTTCGCTCAGACATCTCGAGTGCGCGGTGGCACCAGCATAACTTGTTCGGCTTCATCGAAGCCTCGTCGGCGCTCTGCGGAGATGAGCCTCTCGAGTGGCTCGCGCTTCGTGCATCAGCCCCTCGTCGGCGCGCACACATCACTGCGGGTGGAGAATCCCGCATTCGCTATGCATCCCAAATCCCACAATCAGCCACACCCAGAGTTTGTGCGATAAGGTTCGGGCAAGATCGCTCTTTCCCCTTTCAGAATGAGGTTCCTGCAGTGAGTACGAAACTGAACGCTCTCGTGATCGACGATTCGGGCGTGATGCGCAAGATGGTCATGAAGGGTCTGACCGACGCGAAGCTCGCCGATTTCGAATTCGTCGAAGCGGAGAACGGGCAGGATGCCCTGGAGAAGCTCCGGGCCAACGACGACATCGACATCGCCTTCGTCGACTGGAACATGCCGGTCATGACGGGGATCGACTTCGTCGTCGAAGTCCACAAGGAGGCGAAGTGGAAGGGGAATGACGCCATTCCGATGGTCATGGTCACCAGCGAGAAGACCATGGGCAAACTGCAGGAAGCGCTCGACCAGGCGGGAGCGGACGGATTCATCTCGAAGCCCTTTACGGTCGACGAGCTCCAGCGGAAGGTCAAGAAGCACATCGAGACGGCGCAGTCGCTCCGGATCCGCCGGAACCGGACCAAGCAGCTCGCCGCCGCCGGCTCGGCAAAAGGCCAGCCGCAGCAGGGGGGCTGGCTCGGCAAACTGTTCGGCTGAGCATTCCCATGTCACGGCGGGCCCGAATGGTTCGAGCCCACGTTTCTTCACCTTCCACCGTAAAGCCTTCGTATGATCCAGGCCGTTGAGCCTGCGGACGCGGTTCTCCCGTCCGCCATCGTCGATGCCGTGCGGGCTTCCGTCGACCAGACGTACACCGCGTTCTTCAGCGAGATGCCGGTCCTGCGACCGGGTGCGCACCAGAACCACTCGGGCCGCTGCGTCGCCGGAATCATCTCGTTCCTGGGGGACGTCTCGTGGTCCCTCTCGTGGGTTCTCACCGAAGAGTCTGCTCCGGTGCTGGCCCGGCGGTTCTGTGGGTTCGACATCCCCTTCGACAGCTCCGACATGGGAGACATGGCGGGGGAACTCGTGAACGTCATCGCCGGTGAGATCATCGCCCAGCTCGAGCAGCGCTCGATCCGGTCGCAGATGTCTCTCCCGACGATCGCCCGCGGCAATCCCCTCGAACTGCTCCCCGAGAGCGGACCGGGGATCGTCCAGCTCGATTACGAGTCGAAGGAAGGCCCCTTCTGGCTCCGGGTCGCGGTGGCTCGCAGCCGCCCGAGCCGGCTGCCGGGCAAGTGAGCCGGGCCCAGGTGCGGGCAGAACTCAGGTGAGACTGTGAGCGGGGGGAGGCGGAGCGCGCGGCGATGAGCCGCGCCTCCTGTGACAACGGAGAAGAGGCCGTGACCGAACTCGACAGCGTCATCAAGGAATTCCTGGTCGAGAGCTATGAGAACCTCGATCAGCTCGATCGGGATCTCGTCGCCCTCGAGAAGGATCCCTCCAACCGGGACCGGCTCGGGAGCATCTTCCGGACGATCCACACGATCAAGGGGACCTGCGGCTTCTTCGGCTTCGGGAAACTGGAGTCGGTGGCCCACGTCGGCGAGAACCTGCTGAGCCTCCTCCGCGACGGAGTGCTGATTCTGAACCCTGAGCGGACGAGCGCGCTCTTGGCGCTCGTCGACGCGGTCCGCGCCATGCTGGCGGCGATCGAGACGACCGGGAACGACGGGGACTGCGACTACCCCGAACTGATCGAGAAGCTGACGAGCCTCCAGGAGACGGAAGATCACGGCGACGGACAGGGGGCTGTTCGCGGTCCCGCAGCCCCGGCGGTTGAGCCGGAGCCCGCGCCGCCTCAGACGCTCGGCGAAGCCCTGATTCAGCAGGGAAAAGTCGCCCCCGAGCACGTGCTGCACGCGATCCAGAGCCAGGTGGAAGGGGACCCGATGCGGCTCGGCGAGATTCTCGTCGAGCGGGGGGTGGTCCAGGTTCAGGATGTCCGCGAAGCCGTCCAGTCGCTTCAGGAACACAAGAACACGACCGCCGCGGTTGCCGAGACCAGCATCCGGGTCGATGTCGGCCTCCTCGACAAGCTGATGAATCTCGTCGGCGAACTGGTCCTCGCCCGCAATCAGATTCTCCAGTTCAACGCGACGCAGAAGGACGCCACGTTCCTTAGCACGTCGCAGCGGCTGAATCTCATTACGACCGAGCTGCAGGAAGGGGTCATGAAGACCCGCATGCAGCCGATCGGGAACGTTTGGAACCGCTTTCCCCGCGTCGTCCGGGACCTCGCCGTCACCTGCGGCAAGGAGGTCCGGCTCGAGATGGAGGGGAAGGAGACCGAGCTCGACAAGACGATCGTCGAAGCGATCAAGGATCCCCTGACACACATCGTCCGGAACTCGGTCGACCACGGCATCGAGAAGCCCGAGGTCCGCGCGGCCAAGGGGAAGCCGGCTGCCGGGACGCTCCTGCTGCGGGCCTTCCATGAAGGGGGCCAGGTCAACATCGAGATCATCGATGACGGAGCGGGGGTCAACGTCGAACGGGTCAAGGCGAAGGCGCTCGAGCGCGGGCTGATCAGCCGCGAGCAGGCGGCCCGGATGAGCGACCGCGAGGCGACGCACCTGCTGTTCATGCCCGGGTTTTCGACCGCCGAGAAGGTGACGAACGTTTCCGGCCGGGGGGTCGGGATGGACGTCGTGAAGACGAACATCGAAAAAATCGGCGGGACGGTCGACCTGCAGAGCAAGGCGGGCCTCGGAACCACGATCAAGATCAAGATCCCGCTCACGCTCGCGATCATCCCGGCATTGATCGTCACGTCCGACGGCAACCGCTACGCGATCCCGCAGGTGAGCCTCCTCGAGCTCGTCCGTCTCGAACGGGAACAGGCTCTCAAGGGGATCGAGAACATTCACGGCGCGCCGGTCTACCGGCTCCGCGGGAAGCTGCTGCCGCTCGTGTACCTGAGCGCGGCGCTCGACAGCAAAGGGATCGGTCGCCCCCCGGTCGGCGACGCGGTCAACATCGTCGTCCTGCAGGCGGACGACCGGCAGTTCGGCCTCGTGGTCGAAGGGATCAACGACACGGAAGAGATCGTCGTCAAACCCCTCGGCAAATCCCTCAAGAACATTCCGGTGTTTGCCGGCTCGACGATCATGGGGGACGGGAAGGTCGCCCTGATCCTCGATGTCCTCGGCATCGCCCAGCGGTCCGGCGTCGTGTCGGAAGTCCGCGACCGTGCGCTCGCCGAGCGGGGAGGCTCGGAGGACGAGAATGAAAATCGATCGCAGAACCTGCTGCTGCTCGGGATGGGGAAGGACCGCCGGACGGCGATCCCCCTCTCGATGGTGGCGCGGCTTGAAGAGATTCCGTACAGCGATGTGGAGTGGGCCGACAACCAGGAAGTGGTCCAGTACCGCGGTCAGATCCTCCCCCTGATCCGGCTCTCGAACGTCCTCGGGACGGAGAGCACCGCCGATCCGGCGGGGACGATGCAGGTGGTGGTCTACTCGAACCGCGGGCAGAGCGTCGGGCTCGTCGTGGACCGGATCCTCGACATCGTCGAGACCTCCCTCGAAGTCCACCGCGAAACGCGGCGGGAAGGGGTGGTCGCCTCGGCGGTCATCCAGGACCGAGTCACGGACCTCCTCGACATCCACGGGATCATCCGGTCTGCGGGACTGGAAGTCGCCGCGGCCGGGTAGGTCGGAAGAAGAGAAGAAGCGAAGAAGAGTTAAACACCAAGACACTAAGGAGGCACCAAGGGCACAAAGAGGAAAGAGGCTCAGACGCTCTGCGGGAGTGTCTGTGACTGAAGAAAGCTAAGGCGGATTCCGTTGTCGATGAGCGACGTCCGTTCGCAATCCTTGGTGTTCTTCGTGCCTCCTTGGTGTCTTGGTGTTTAACCCGAACACGGAACCGGTCATGTCCCTCCGCAATCAGTTCTGCACGTTTCACCTCGACAACCTGTTCCTGGGCGTGGAAGTCCAGAAGGTGCAGGAGGTGATTCGTTACCAGGAGATGACCCGCGTGCCGCTGGCGTCGCCGGTGGTCCAGGGACTGATCAACCTGCGAGGGCAGATCGTCACGGCGATCGATCTCCGCCGCCGGCTCGGACTCGAGCCCCGGCCTGAAGGACAACTGCCGATGAACGTCGTCGTCCGGACGGACGACGGGCCAATGAGCCTTCTGGTCGACGAGATCGGGGACGTCCTCGAAGCGGATGAAGAGACCTACGAACGGCCCCCCGAGACGCTGCGGGGCGTTGCGCGGGAACTGATCTCCGGCACATACAAACTGCGGCATCGGCTGCTGCTGACGCTCGACACCGAGCGGGCGGTGCAGGTCGACGGCGAACGAAAACTGTAAGCGGGCTGCGGTCGCCCGGCGCCACTTTTCCTCACTGGTCCTGGCCTACGGTCTGGACTGATCAGGGACGAACCGACTCCGATCATGGAACCGAAACGGAAACGCCGGCGACGAGTCAAACGGCGCCCGGTCGCGGCGGCCAGCCTGTTCAAGCGGGTCGGCGGGCGGTCGGCGCTCGAGGCAGTAGTCGAGACCCTCTCCGTCCGGATCCGCGCCGACCAGGCCCTGTATTCCCTTATCGCCGCGGCGGACCTCGCCGCGCAGTCCGCCCGGATCCGCACCGCCCTGTGGGGCTCGCTGATGCGGTCCCGGAAGAAACGGCCGGGCGTGGCCCTCCAGGGGCCGGACCCCGACGGTCCGCTCGACTCGAAACAGATTCATCGGGTGATCCATCACCTGATCTCCTCGCTCAAGGACGTGCAGGTCAGTCCCGACCTGATCGAAGACGTGGTCGCGGCGGTCGCGCCACGGATTCCGGAAATTCTCGACACAGCTTCCCTCACCACAGCCCTCGACAGGTTCGACATGGACACCAGCCTCCCCACTGCGGTCCGCCGCAACGGCAAGACACCCCACAATGGATATGTTCCCGCTCCGCCGGTTCCGGCGCCGGTCCATGACGAGATCAACGTCACCGATCTCGCCGCTCAGGTCGGCGCGATCGACCGGGTCATGGCGGTGATCGAGTTCGAACTCGACGGGACGATCATCCGGGTCAACGAGAACTTCGAGAAGGCGATGGGCTACCGCCTCTCCGAGATCCAGGGGAAGCACCACCGGATGTTCGTCGATCCGGACTACGCCACGAGCGCGGAGTACCGGCACTTCTGGTCGAAGCTGAACGCCGGCGAATACCACAGCGGTGAGTTCAAGCGGTTCGCGAAGGGAGGCCGCGAGATCTGGTTGCAGGCCTCCTATAACCCGATCTTCGACGAGCATGGCCGGCTCGTGAAGGTGATCAAGTTCGCCAGCGACATCACGGAGATCGTGAAGTTCAAGTTCGAAGCGGGCCGGACGATGTCGATGCTGGAGCAGGCTCCCATCAACATCATGTTCGCCGACCGTGAGCTCAAGATTCAGTACATGAATCCGGCTTCGTCGAAGACGCTGCGGACGATCGAAGCGTACCTGCCGGTCAAGACGGACCAGATGATCGGCCAGTCGATCGACGTGTTCCACAAGCGGCCCGAGCATCAGCGGAAGATCCTCAGCGACGCCGGCAACCTGCCGCGGCGGGCCAACATCCAGGTCGGACCGGAAACCCTCGACCTGCTCGTCAGCCCGGTCCTCGATGCCGACCGGAAGTACATCGGGGCGATGGTGACCTGGGAAGTCGTCACCCAGAAGCTGGCGATGGAACGCCAGATCCAGGAAGCGGCCGAGAAGGAACGGGAACAGGCCGAAGAGCTGCGGGGCAAGGTCGACGCGATGCTCGACGTCGTGAACGCCGCCTCGCACGGCGATCTGACCCGCGAAGTGCCGGTGCAGGGGGAAGACGCGATCGGCCAGATGGGTGAGGCGCTCGCCAGCTTCCTGGCGACCCTCCGGACCAGCTTCAGCTCGATCTCCGAGACCGCCAACACGCTCGCCGCCGCCTCGGAAGAGCTGACCGCGGTCAGCACCGAGATGAGCACGAACGCCGAAGAGACGTCCGCTCAGAGCAACGTCGTCTCCGCCGCCTCGGAGCAGGTGAGCAAGAACACGCAGACGGTGGCGACCGCCATCGAGGAGATGAGCGCGAGCATCAAGGAGATCGCCAAGAACGCCTCGGACGCGGCCCGCGTCGCTACCGACGCGGTCAAGCTGGCCCAGACGACCAACGGCACGATCGCCAAGCTCGGCGACTCGAGCACCGAGATCGGCAAGGTGATCAAGGTCATCACCTCGATCGCCCAGCAGACGAATCTGCTCGCCCTCAACGCGACGATCGAAGCGGCCCGGGCGGGCGAAGCGGGGAAGGGCTTCGCGGTCGTGGCCAACGAGGTCAAGGAGCTGGCGAAGGAGACCGCCAAGGCGACCGAGGACATCAGCCAGAAGATCGAGACGATCCAGACCGACACCAAGGACGCGGTCAGCGCCATCGGCGAGATCACCTCGGTCATCAACCAGATCAACGGGATTTCGAACACGATCGCGAGCGCCGTCGAAGAGCAGACTGCGACGACGAACGAGATCGGCCGGAACGTCTCCGAAGCGTCGAAGGGGACCTCCGAGATCGCCCAGAACATCGCCTCGGTCGCCAATGCCGCCAAGAGCACCTCGGAAGGGGCCGGCAGCAGCTACAAGGCGGCGAGCGAGCTGACCCGCATGGCGGCGGAGCTTCAGAATCTCGTGGGCCAGTTCAAGACGACGCCGGACGAAGTCGCTCCTCCGACCCGCCAGCCGGCCGCTCCAGTGCGGAAGGGAGTCCCGACCCGCAACGGTCGGTACTCCTGAGCGGCAGACGACCGGGCTGATCCGCCGTGACCGCTGATCCGCGGGAGCGTCTCCCACGGATCGGCGTCACGGTGAGACGGGCTTGAAAGATGAGCGAAGGGGAGTGGGGAGGAACGATGGGCTGGCCTGACGAGCGACAATCGGATGTGTCGGCGTCTCCCGTCCCGGTGACGGGGCTGCGGCGATGGCTCTGCATCGCCGCCGGGCTTGTCTGCGTCGGGCTGGGGATCATCGGAGCGTTCGTGCCGGTGCTGCCGACCACGCCGTTCCTGCTCCTGGCGAGCTGGGCGTTCGTCCGGTCGGAGCCCCGGCTGCACCGGTGGCTGCTCGCTCTTCCCGGCTGCGGGCCGCTCGTCCGCGAATGGGAAGAACGGCGGACGGTTTCGCGGGGAGCCAAGCGGGCGGCCTACATCACCGTGACGGTGGCGATCGGACTGAGCCTTGCCTTCGGAGACCTGAGCCGCCCCCTGATGGGCTTGTTGTTGGGATTGGGCCTCGTCGGACTGACGGTCGTCTGGAGACTGCCGGCCGGGGGTCAGGAGGACTCCGCCGTCGCCCCACCGGAAGCGGCCGAAGCGAATGAGAACATGAGGGAGCCGGACCTGGTCGGTTGCACCGCCCGGGGTCCGCTCTACGACAGGAGATCAGCGTGAAAGCGATCGTGATCGATGACTCGCGGGCGATCCGCACCATCCTTGGCGGCATGCTGCGCGGATTCGGCTTCACCGTGGAGGAAGCCTCGAACGGCCGGGAGGCCCTGATGGTCCTCAAGGCGAACAACCCGCCGCAGCTCGCGCTGCTCGACTGGAACATGCCCGAGATGAACGGGTTCGAGCTGCTGCAGCGGGTCCGGGCGAATCCGGCATTCAGCACCATGCAGATCGTGATGGTGACGACCGAGACCGAGATGTCGCAGGTGGCCCGGGCCCTCGAGGCGGGGGCCAACGAGTACGTTATGAAGCCGTTCACGCCGGACATCATCCGGGAGAAGCTCGAGATCGTCGGGGTCCTGGAGCCGGCTCCGGTCCCGGCCGAAGGCTGATCAGGCGGACGAGTCGGGAGTGGCGGATTCGTGGCGAAAAGTGAGCCGGGTCAGACCGGCAGAGCGGACAACGTCTCGATGGGCAAGATCCGGGTCCTCGTGGTCGACGACGCCGTCGTTGTGCGGCGGATGGTCAGCGACGTCATCGCCGCCGATGCCGCCCTCGAGCTGGCGGGGGTGGCGGCGAACGGCAAGATCGCGCTCGCCAAGATCCCTCAGGTCAACCCGGACATCGTGACGCTCGACATCGAGATGCCGGAGATGAACGGCCTCGAGACGCTGGCGGCGATCCGGAAGCATTATCCCCGGCTGCCGGTCCTGATGTTCAGCACGCTCACGCAGCGGGGGGCGGCGAGCACGATCGATGCCCTGACCCTGGGAGCCAATGACTACGTCACGAAGCCGGCCAACGTCGGGAGCGTGACCGAGGCGCTCGCGTCGCTCCGCGAGCAACTGATTCCGAAGATCAAGATGTGGTGTCAGCGGACGACGCGGACGGACGCCGCGCCGCCGCCGGCAGCGGTCAAACCGGCTGCCGCGAACGTCGCTCCGGCGGCGCCGGAGCGGGGGGGGCTGGTGTCGGTCGTGGCGATCGGCGTGTCGACCGGGGGACCGAATGCGTTGGCGGCGCTCCTGCCGCAGATCCCGGGGAACCTGCCGGTTCCGATCGTGATCGTGCAGCACATGCCGCCGGTGTTCACGAAGATGCTCGCCGAACGACTCGACAGCCAGTGCGAGCTGGAGGTCCACGAGGGAGCGGCGGGGGACGAACTCCGTCCGGGCCATGTCTACATTGCCCCCGGCGGTTCGCACATGGTCGTGAAGCGGCAGGGGGTGTCGCTCCGGGTTCAGACGAACCAGGAGCCGCCGGAGAATTCCTGCCGTCCGGCGGTCGACGTCCTGTTCCGTTCGGTGGTCGACATCTATGGATCAGGCACCCTGGGAGTGATCCTCACAGGGATGGGACAGGATGGCCTGCGGGGCTGCGAACGGATTCGTGAGGCGGGAGGCCAGATCGTCGCGCAGGACGAAGCGACGAGCGTGGTGTGGGGGATGCCCGGCTTCGTCTGCCGGGCGGGACTGGCGGACCAGGTCCTCCCCCTGGAACAGATTGCGGGTGAACTCGTCCGGCGCGTCCGCCGGGGGCGGGGAGAGAGTCCGGCCGCGCCGGGCAAAGCCCTCGCTCGATGCTGAACTCCGCGATCCCAAGGGATGGCGGCTGGAGAGTGGTGATGTCGCTTGCGACCGTGGATTTCGACTACGTCAGCAGCCTCGTGCTGAAGCGTTCGGCGATCGTGCTGGAGCCCGAGAAGAACTATCTCGTGGAGTCCCGGCTGTCGCCGATCGCACGGCAGGAAGGGTACGCCTCGGTCGCGGAACTCGTCGCCGAGCTCCGGAGCGGCCCGAAGGACGTGCTGCGGAGCAAGGTCGTCGAGGCGATGACGACCAACGAGACGTCGTTCTACCGCGACCTCAAGCCGTTCGAGGCGTTTCAGAAGGTCGTGGTTCCGGAGCTGCTGCAGGCGCGAGCCAAGGAGAAACGGCTTCAGATCTGGTGCGGCGCCTCGTCGACCGGCCAGGAGCCCTACACGATCGGACTCGTGCTGAAGGAGCACTTCGGGACCCACGCCCACTGGCAGTTCCCGATCATCGCGACGGACCTCTCTCTGAATGTCCTCGAGCGGGCCCGTCAGGGGCGGTACACGCAGCTGGAGGTCAACCGGGGGCTGCCCGCCCCGCAGCTCGTGAAGTATTTCCAAAGGCAGGGGACGGAGTGGCAGCTCAAGGACGAGGTCCGAAAGCTGGTCGAGTTCCGACAGCTGAACCTGATCGACGCGGCATGGGGAATCGGTGCCGTTGACGTCGTCTTCCTGCGGAACGTGCTGATTTACTTCGACGTGGCGACGAAGAAGGAGATCCTGCGGAAAATCCGCCAGATCCTTCGTCCCGACGGGTTCCTGTTCCTCGGCGGCGCGGAGACGACGATGAACCTGGACGACCACTTCGAACGGATCCCTTTTGAACGCTCCGGCTGCTACCGACTGAGGAAATCGTGATGGAAACGCTCGTTGCCGATGTGGGGTCGCGTGAGATCGCCGACGTGGTCCGGACGATCTGGGAGGCGGTGTTCCAGTGGGAGCTCGACGAGCTTCCCGAAGGGACGCCCGAGCCCGAGATGGGACCGGCCCGGACCGGCTTCATTCAGGTGGCCGGGGTCTGGGAAGGGGCGATCGTCTGCGTCGCCGCCGAGGAACTGGTACGCGAGATCACCTCGCACCTGTTCCATCTCGGGCCAGCCGACCTGACGGTCGAGCTGCTCCACGATGCGCTCGGGGAACTGACGAACATGATCGGCGGGAACCTGAAGGCGCTCCTGCCGGGGCCGAGTTACCTCTGCCTGCCGGCGGTGATCGAAGGTTCGAACTATTCGATCTGCGTCCCGTCCGCCAGGGGAGTCGCGGAGACGAGCTTCGTCAGCCGCGGGCGGCCGATGACCGTGAAGCTGCTGCGCGGAACGGCGGGTGTGGACAAGGACCGCAACCGGTGGAGCTGAAGCCGCGGTGGTCACAATCGCAGGGGAGTGGTTCCGCGCCAGCAGGAGCGGGCCCACCAGCTCCGCCTCGGCATCCGGGTGACCGGACAACGAGGGGTTCCGCAAGACCGTTGGGCCGATAGGGCGCGCGAAAAGGCCGATGCTGCGCCCGGAGAGCGGAGCATCGGCCGAACAGATTCAGACTGACTACTCGTCCGTCACGCAGCCTTCGCTCGCGCTCTTCACGTTCTTGATGTACTTGTAGAGCGTCCCCCGCGTAAAGCGGTAAGCCGGCGCCTTCCAGGCCTTCCGGCGGGCCGCCAGCTCCGTATCCGAGACGTCGAGGTCGATCCGGTTCTTCTCCGCATCGATCGTGATCTTGTCGCCGTTCTTCACGAGGGCGATCGGCCCACCCTCCTGAGCCTCCGGCGTCACGTGGCCGATGATGAACCCGTGCGACCCGCCCGAGAACCGGCCATCCGTAATCAGGGCCACCTTGTCGCCAAGGCCCGCTCCCATCAAGGCGCTCGTCGGGGTGAGCATCTCCGGCATCCCCGGCCCCCCCTTGGGACCTTCGTAGCGGATGATGATCACCTCGCCCCCCTTGATCTCGCCCCGCTCGAGACCATGGAGCATCTCTTCTTCCTGGTCATAGACGAGAGCCGGACCGGAGAACGTCAGGCCTTCCTTGCCGGTGATCTTCGCGACCGCTCCGTCGGGACAGAAGTTCCCCTTCATGATCCGGATGTGGCCGGTCGCCTTGATCGGATTCTCGAGCGTCTGGACGACGGTCTGCCCCGCCTTGAGCCCCGGGAGCGCCGACAGGTTTTCGCCGAGCGTCTTGCCGGTCACGGTCAGGCAGTTCCCGTCGACCAGCCCCTTCTCGAGCAGGTACTTTAGGACAGCCGGCGTTCCGCCGACCCGGTGCAGGTCTTCCTGGACCCATTTGCCGCTCGGCTTGAGGTCGGCGATCAGCGGGATCCGGTCGCTGGTCTTCTGGAAGTCGTCGATCGTCAGCTCGACCCCGACGGCGCGGGCCATCGCGATCAGGTGCAGCACGGCGTTGGTCGAGCCCCCGACCGCCATGATCAGGACCATCGCGTTCTCGAACGCCTGGCGGGTCATGATGTCCCGCGGCTTGATGTCCTTCTCGAGGAGCACCCGGATCGCCTTGCCGGCGTCGAGGCATTCCTGGAACTTGGCCGGGTCTTCCGCGGGAATCGACGACGAGTACGGGAGGGTCATCCCCATCGCCTCAATGGCGCTCGCCATCGTGTTCGCCGTGTACATCCCGCCGCAGGCGCCTGCGCCGGGGCAGGACTTCTCGACGATGTTCTTCCGCTCCCCTTCGTCGATCTTGCCGGCGAGGTACTGCCCGTACGACTGGAAGGCGGAGACGATATCGAGCTTGTCTCCTTTGGCTGAGCAGCCCGGTTTGATCGTGCCGCCGTAGATCATGAGCGACGGCCGGTTGAGGCGGCCCATGGCCATGAGGCAGCCAGGCATGTTTTTATCACAGCCCGGGATCGTGATCAGGCCGTCGTACCACTGGGCTCCCATGACGGTTTCGATCGAGTCGGCGATGATCTCGCGCGACTGGAGGGAGTAGGACATGCCGTCCGTCCCCATCGAGATTCCGTCGCTGACGCCGATCGTGTTGAACTGGAGTCCGACGAGCCCCGCCTCGTTGACCCCCGCCTTCGCCTTCTGGCCGAGGCCCAGGAGGTGCATGTTGCAGGGGTTCCCCTCGTACCACACGCTCGCCACGCCGACCTGGGCCTTGCTCATGTCCGCTTCGGACATTCCCGTCGCGTAGAGCATCGCCTGGGACGCTCCCTGGGACTTGGGCTGCGTGATGTGGGCCGAGTACTTGTTGAGCATGGTAGTTCGAAGATTTTTCGAGCGGGCGGAAACAACCTCGCCGCCAGCGGATGGATGGGAGCCGCCCGCCCGGCGCGAAGCGGCCATCATAACGAGCCACCAGACCCCCGCCACCGCCACGGGTTCACTCGGTTTTCCGGTCGGCGGTCTGCCGGTTGCGGTCCTGCCGGCCTTTCGGAAACTTCACGATCGACGACCGAGCCCGTAGACTTTCCGCGTTCCAGTCAGAACGGGATCGAAGTGGGATCGACCCTTGGACCGACATGGAGACCGCGCATGCTCGTAATCACGCGTCGTGTGGATGAAGCCGTCCAGATCGGGCGGGACATTGCGGTGACGATCGTCGAGGTGGATGGCTCGAAGATCCGGCTGGGGATTGATGCTCCGTCGGATGTTTCGGTGCGGCGGACCGAGCTGGAGAGCTGCGAGGGGGAGACGATTGTGATTGTGGCGAGCCGCGATCTTCCGGGAACGGAATGAGCGATCTCCGGCCCCGTTAGCTCCAACCGCGTTCTGGCCGGCACGACCCCGCCAGCTCAGGCCCCTCTACCAACGGCCACCCGGGTCCAGCACGCTGCTGGCCCCGCCGGAGGCGCTCTCCGTCGCCGCCCCATGGCACACGACAGGCCCCCGAACGCGGACCGGCGCTGAATACCCCTCTCTCCAACCCGCCCGCAACGCACTCCCCGCGATCGAGGGAAGGGGAGCCCGCAACGTCGGTTCCCCAAAGCCAGCGCCAGCAAATTTCCACGGTTCCACATGGAAGAACGCCTCCGGCGAGGCCAGCGTCCCGCTGGACCGGGCTGAGGTGCCCATTACGCAGGGACGTTCCTTTCACCCGGCGCGGCGACCACAGCGCAAGAAAAAACTCCCCAAGCGCACTCGGGGAGTTTCGTCTCTTCGGGATGGCCCGGAGCAGGGGCACAACGTCTGCTGCGGATCACGACCGCCGCACGTTTGGCCCCGGCAGCGACTAGATCATTTCCTTGAGCTTCTTCAGAGCGCGAACCTTGACGACCTTGCGGGCCGGCTTGGCGGCGATGGTGATCGTCTCGCCGGTCTTCGGGTTGCGACCCTGCTTGGCCGGGGTGGCCTTCTTCTCGATCCGGACGATCTTCATCAGGCCCGGAACCACGAACGTCCCCGAACCCTTCTTGGCGAGAGCCTGACCGATCAGGGCCTCGAGACCGTCGAGAACGGCGGTCACTTCCTTCTTGCCCAGGCTGGTCGATTCGGCGATCGACGCAACGATTTCGCTCTTCGACATCGGCTTCTCAGATCCCTTGGCCATCGTGGCTCCTTTCAATGGAACGGCGTATACGGATTGGGTGCGACTCACTCGCGCGGCTCAGTAGAACGCTGGGATTTCTCATTGTCAATTGACCGGAAACGCTGTTCGCTTGGAAAAATACAGGAAATTCTGAAGGCGATTCGTTAGCGCCCTGCGAATTTCCTCGCCTGCGCGGCTTCGTCTTGAGCGATTCGAGGTTCCCGGCAGTGCCAGGCCACCTCGTCTTCCTGATGCTCCCTGACTCATCAAGGAGCGTATGCGGGAACTGCGCCAGAGAGCGCAACCGTGTTGAGGACAAGCAAGAGTTGAGCTGTCCTGACTGCGCTCATGCTCCGGAGACCGCGCCGCACGGCGGTCAGCCCGCTTCGTTCGATTCCGTCGCGCAGCCGCAGTGCTTCGCAAAGGCCTGCAGTTCGTCCCGCAGGGTCGTGCTCGGGATGTCGTAGTGTTCGCCTCCGGCAATCTCGACGTATCGCTTCTCGATCCCGGACCGGGAGCGAATCGGCATCGCGCGGAACAGCTCCCGTCCCGACTCGATCGGGACGATCGAATCCGCCGTTCCATGGAACTGCAGCAGCGGACAGGTGACGTCGGCGATCCGTTCGCTCGAGAGGAACGGGTCGAGCAGCATCAGCCGGACCGGGAAGATCGGATAGAGACGGCTTGCTACGCCGCGCACCGATGAGAAGGTCGATCCGAGGACGAGACCTGCGGGGGGCTGGTGATCGAGGCAGACGGATCGGGCGACCGCGGTGGCGACTCCGCCGCCGAGGGATTCGCCGAACAGCAGGATCCGCTCGGACGGGATCTGCAGGACCTCCCGCGCGAAATCCCACACCGCCCGGCCGTCCCGCACGAGGTCCGCTTCGCTCGGCGCGCCGGGGTTGATTCCGAAGCCGCGGTAATCGACGTAGAGGACGTGGAACCCCGCGGTGGTCAGCTCGCGGACGATCCCGGAGTTCCGGACGCGGTTCCCGGCATTCCCCTGGAAGTAGACGATCAGCGGGAGGGCCGACGACCGGAGCGTCGAGAAGATCTGCGAGGGCTCCTTCACCGGGCGGGCGAGGGCGAGCCAGCCCCGCAGCGGGAGGCCGTCGTGCCCGGGAACGACCACCTCGCTCACCTGGGTCGGGGCGAGTCCCGAGTCGGCGAGCGTAATCGACTCCGCCCGCGACGGATGATAGAGGAGCGTCCGCTGGAAGACCCCCAGGAACAGCAGCAGTCCGACATAGACGAGAACGACAATTCGCGCCACCCGTTTGAGTGCCCGAAACCACCAGGGGCTCGCCGGCAGTCTGGCGGACTCGTTCGAGATGCCGGCGGGCGCGGCGGATGGTCTCTCAAAAACTCCCATGGGCCCTGCTCATCCTCGAATCGCAGACAATGTCCTGGCCGCGCCGGCCCCTCCGTGGTGGTCTCGGCGCAAACTGGCGTTTCTGGAACGCCGGTTTCCTTCAATAATGTACGCAGACGGATTCTGAACTGTTGATCTGACTCATGGATTCCCGACCAGTTTTCCCGGTTTCGCCTCATTCCGCAGCACCCACCCGCGGCACCGCGGGGGCGCCGGTCATCCTGGCTGCCCTGGCTTTGCTGGGGGGCGTCGTGGCGACGCGCACCGTCGCGCTCAGACCGGATCCGTCGATTGCGGCGGTGGTGGAAACGCCTGATGCCGGTCCCCCTTCCGTCCCCACCGACGACGAACTCCGGCAGCGGATCCTCGGAACGTGGCGTCTGGAGGACTACGGAGAGCGGATCGTCGAGAACCGTCCCGACGGGACCGCGACAATGATCGTCCGCCTCAACTTCGCGGGGGCGCTTTTCTACGGCTCGCGGCTCGACTTCGAACTCACCTGGACCGTCGTGGACGGGGTCTTGACGCATTCGATCGTCTCAGGGACCCCCAAGGCGAATGTCGAAAAGCTGGTGCGCGACTGGGGAAGTTCGATGTCCTCCCGGATCCTGAGCCTCGACGACCGGATGCTGCATCTCGAAGAGACGAACTCGTCGCGCGATCGCTATCGCTGGTACCGCTGGCCGGAGCTGAAGTAATCCGCTCTGAAAGAGGACTGCGCCTCCGCCGGTCATGAGTGCGGCACGATATCCTCGAGTTCGAGGTTGATCAGGTCGATCATCTGCCGCAGGCGGCCGAAGCCGCGGCGGTTGAAGTGGAACGCGATCCGGGGGAGGTCGACGAGGTGCGGATCGTTGACCTCGTAGGGGTGCGTCTCGACCCGCTCGATCCGGCCCGAGACGATGATGTCCCGGAATTCGGTGTTGAGCCGCTCGAGCAGGGCCTCCGTCGGCTCGACGTGGAGCCGCAGGTAGAGCTTCTCGCGGATGTACCGCATGCTGTTGTAGACGGTGTAGAACTGCAGCACCTGTTCCGCCGCCTCCTGCTCGTCATCCACAACGGTGAACAGCGACATATCCTCCGGCGAGATCAGCGCCGTGGCGTAGAGATGCTTCCGGATATAGGCAACCCAGTCCTTCCAGTAGTCTCCCCCCGGCTGGTCGACGAGGACGATCGGCATCAGGTCCCGCTTGCCGGTCTGGATCAGGGTGATCGTCTCGAAGCACTCGTCGTGCGTCCCGAAGCCCCCCGGAAAGATCACGATAGCGTGGACTTCCTTCACGAACAGCAGCTTGCGGGTGAAGAAGTACTTGAAGTTGATGAGCTTGGGATCGTCGTTGATGACCGGGTTCGCATCCTGCTCGAAGGGGAGCATGATGTTGAGGCCGATCGCCTTCTCGCGGCCGCAGCCGACATGCGCCGCCTCCATGATCCCGCCCCCCGCTCCGGTGACGACGTACCACCCTTCGTCGCCGAACCGCCGGCCGCAGGCGACTGCCTGGACGTAAGAGGGGTTGTCGGGCTTCGTTCGGGCGGAGCCGAAGATCGAGACCTTGCGGTTCTTGCGGTACGGCGCGAAGACCTTGAAGGCGTACCGCAGCTCCTTGATGGCCCGCGAGACGATCTTCACGTCGCCGGGGACGGCGTGGTCCCTGTCGAGCTTGTCGGCGGTCCGGCGGATGTCGTCGAGCAGTTCCTGCGTCCGGTCGTGAGCCGCGACCTGCTCCGTCGGCATCGGATACATCTCGGAGACGTCCGGCCGGCTCCTGGGCTTGGGCTTCTTCATGCGGGTGCGAGCTCCTCCGTGCGGAAGCGGTGACAGGACATCGGCGTCCCTTCGCGTCCCGACACATTCGATTGAAAGGGACCGGCGAACGCAATGCGCGTTCGCTGTGCGACGCGGCTCCGCGGGTGACGAACTGGCAACCCGCCGCGATTGCATGTGCCGAGGGGGGGCGGAATAATCACGATGGCTCGCGTCCATTCGGACAGACTGCCCAGTTCCCCTCCTCGGAAACACCTCGGGTGACGATTCTGTTCGCCGGAGGTCCGCCTCTCGTGAAAGGAGACTCGTTTGTCTCCCGAAGATCTGCAGACCCTGCCGCGCACGCGGCTGGCTCAGTTGGCCCGCAACCACGGGGTCGCGGGTTGGAGTTCCCTCTCCAGGCTGGAGCTGATTGCCGAGCTCAAGCGTCCGGTGGCGGTCGACGACCGGATCACGGTCGAGGTCGAGGATCCGCACTGGCTGAAAGTCGAGTGGCAGTTCAGCCCGGCGACGACCGACCGGATCGCCGCGACGCTCGGCAGCCGCTGGCGAACCGCGAGTCCGGCCCTCGTCGTCTATCTCTGCGGCGACCTCGAGACCTCCGTCGCCTCCCGTCGCAAGCTGGCGGTGCTGCGGATCCCGCGGGATGCGACCCGCTGGCACGTGCAGATCGATCATCCGGGGGAGTGCTACCAGGTCGAGCTGGGGATCGGACACGGGGACAACGACGTCATGCCGGTTACGCATTCCGCCCTGATCCGGACGCACAGTCCGCGCGGGAGCGACGTGCACCGGCCGGTCGAAGAGCAGAACGGCACCCCGCTGCCGGGTGAGCGGCTTACGCTCCATGTGGCGTGCGAACTCCTCATCCACGGTCAGACCGCGGCGGGTGCGGCGATTCAGGTCGACGATCAGACTGTGACGGTCGACCCGAGCGGCCGCTTCGAGCTGCGGCGGCCTCTCGACGACGGCCGGACGATGCTCCCGGTCGTCGCGACCGCTCCCGGCGGGGAGCAGTGCACGGTCGCGCTCGTGGTGGAGCACCACGGCCGGCGCCTCGAATCGGAGCGTCCCCGCCGCGCCGACCGGGGACGCCGCTCCTGATGAAGGCCTGCTGACGGTCGTCCTCGATCGTTCCGGGTTGCCTCCGCCTCGGCCACCGCTCCGTTGCCACACCGACAGGCCGATCGCCGATGAGCATGGAACTCTGGGAGCTCTTGAGCTACGTCGTCACGGTCTTCGGTCTGCCGCTGGCGATCTTCGTGTTCCTCTACGAACGCCGGAAGGAACTCGAGAACGACGAGGAAGAGGTCTACCAGCTTCTCTCGGACAACTACCAGGATTTTCTCAAAGTCGCTCTCGAGCATCCGGACCTGCGGCTCTTCTCTTCCGATGAGACTCCCAGTCTCTCCGAGGAGCAGAAAGAACAGATGCTGATCATCTTCAACATGCTGATCTCGCTGTTCGAGCGGGCGTACCTGCTGCTGTACGAAGAGGAGATGACCCCCACCCAGAAGCGCCGCTGGTTCTCGTGGGACGACTATATGCGGGAATGGTGCCAGCGGGCCGATTTCCGGGTCCGGCTCGACACGCTCCTACAGGGGGAAGATCCGGACTTCGTCCAGTACATGAGGCGGATCGCCTCGGAGACGGGGTCCGCCAAGGGGCCTCCCGGCTGAGTCCACCCTCGATCGAACGGCCGCTCTTCGAGAGGGATCGCCGTGGGCGGGCTACAGCCCGGTGAGCTTGAGAGAATTGAAGAACCGCGCCCGTTCCTCGGGATAGTCAGTCTTGTAGGCGAACTCCAGCACGATCATCTTCCCGGGGGCCAGGATGAACTGGACCGCCTGGTTTGTGCTGTCTTCCGTTGCCTGGAACTCGATGGCGGGGAGCCCCTGGATCTGGGTCCGCTTCCGGGACTGGATCGACTGGTTCGGCTTCAGGAACGAGTCGATGCTGTTCATCAGCTGATTCGCCATGACCTCGGGGGGAATTCCCGCCGCCTGCGGCGGGAGGGGGGCCACCCCGACCGAACAGGCGAACCGCTGCCGGACCTCTCCGACGTACACCTGCTGCCCCGAAACGAAACGGGAGGCCGGAGCGGCCGGCATTTCGACCTGGATGTTTCCCCCCGGATGGCTCCAGGCACGCCACTCCGCTTTCCCCGCCAGCACTCCGGGAAGCGCTGGAAGGACCTTGAGGCCGATCCGGATCACGAGCAGCAGCACCAGCAGTCCGCCCCCGGCCGCCGCACCGACCGCCACGCCCCCCCCTCCACCACTCGAGCTCGACCGCTTCCTTTTCTTCTTCGGCTTCTTCTCGACCGGCTTCGCCTCGTCCTCTTCGATCGGCTCCCCCTGATCGGCGAGGAGGGAGTCCCATTCATCCTCGGGCTTGGGCTTGGGGCGGGGTCTCGCCGTCGGTCTGGGCGGAGTCGGCGCGCTCCGGCTGGCCGACGCGGGGGAGAGGGAAGCCGTACTGCGGCTCGAACGGGGGGGACGGTCCGGCTCGACCTCGCCGGGGCGGGCCCTCTTGGGAACCGGCGGAACGTCGGAACGGGAGGGGGGAGCGGTTCCCCCGAAGGCCGGGACCGTCACCGGCTCTCCGCACCCCTTGCACCGGAACCGCTTTCCCGCGAGCGCGTCGCTCACGGAGTGTTCGTACCCACACTGCCCGCACGGCGATGCGATCGCCATAGGTCGATCCCTGATTGAATCCGATGGCCTGCCAAAGCGGCCTCGATTCTGCCAGTTGCCTCGCCGTCCCGCGACGTTTTTCCTGGGACATTTGCGAGAACGGATGAAGTTGCGGGGCCGTCCGGGGGCAGGCCTTCGGCTAGGCTCATTTCTCCCCGGCCTTTCACCGCAGGTGCTTTGGTTTGAGCGGATCGTCGTCGAACGGCTTTCCCAGGAGCGAGTCGAAGTCCTTCCGCTGCTGCGGGGTCAGAACGGTCAGCAGCTTCCCACGGCATCTTTCGCGAATCCGGAGCCTCTCCCGTTGCCGCTCTTCGATGTTGAGAGTCGTGTCGGTCAAGACGTTCACCAGTTCCTCCTCCATCGCTCCGTAGATCTCGCCCATCTTCTGACGTTGCTCGTCGGTCAGCTTCAAAACCCGCTGGACGCGATTGTTGTTGAAGACTTCGGGGCCGGCCGTTTGCGCGCCGATCTCCCAGAAGCGAGTTGCTTGCCGCTGATCGAGAACCGCAATGAACCGCTGTCCCTGCTCGGCAACCACGGTATCCGCGGCCCGCTCTCCGAGCGTCCGCGCCTCCTGTTCGTTCTCGGCATTGGCGGCAGCTTCCTTGCGGCGCTGCGCGATCTTCGTTCGCATCTCTGCCACGATCTCGTCGACCTGTTTCTGCTGGTCGTCCGTCAGATTGAGTTCCCGCTGGACAGATCGATGCTCGAAAAGCGTCCGCTGCGGGGAGTCATCCGCAATGGCGTAGGCCGCCGCGCAGCAGAGGAGAATTCCAAACGCCAGCCAGGGAATGCCGCGGAACAGAGTCATGTCATCGGCCCTTTGCGATCCGAGTTACTTCGACTCGGAGATTCGGTCCTCAATCACTCGGCACGCCAGGTAGCGGGACTGCGCCCGCCGGCTCCTACTCATCCTACGCCCATCGGGACCGCGGACTGAGACGCTGGCCACCCAGCCGGTCTTCGTTTGGTAGATCGTCCCATCGCCGTTGGCCGCCTTTCGATGACGTCGCATGACTGGCTCCTGTGGGATTGGAGCCCGCACGCAGCATCATCTCAAGAATTGCTGGTGAGTCGATGAGAAACCGTCCAAGAGTCCACGAAGGATTCCGATGCCCGTGCACGAATGCCGCCTCGCTTACCCTTCTTCGGTCGATCTGGGGCGTACACCGCGAGCAGGATCATGACAATCACCATGACCGCCAAGCAAATTCCCGCCATCAGCTGCACCTCGCCTGGGTCCGGTCTGTGACCGCAGCGGGGACATTTTGTCACGGCTGTTTTCGGGCGATACGAGTAGTAGCACTTCGGACAGGTGAACTTGAACGCCATGCGGTTCACCTACTTCGCCCAAGAAGAAATGCCCCGCGATCCGTGCGGGGACTCGCTCGAGCGTTCCATGCTCAGCCTAATGCATCAACGATACCCGTGAGTCCTCGCAATCACCACGGATCGGAGAGCCCGACCCGCCAGGGGCACGCCCAAAGCGATGAGCAGAAAGCCCAAGAAATCATAGCGCAGGGATGAATCAGGATGCGTCAGAATCTCTTGGTCGATCGAAGAAGCGTCGCAACAGCCATTCGACAGCCCCAGCCCAAAGGAACGGCGCAGCGAAGAAGGAGAATCCAGCGAGATCCCTTACTGCGTGGGTCCGTTGAGGAAATAACGCGAAGAGGGGATTCAGGCCGTACAAGGTGGCAAGCCACAAGACACGCATCCTGGGATCGCGGTCTCCATCTCGAAAATACTCGGCCGCGCAGCAGGCCGCGGCGACGAGCGTGGCCCCATGCACAGCGACCAGTATCAGAAAACGCTTCACGCAGCCGTACCAATCGGATGGAGTGTCTTGGGGGCTTCCTCAGTATCCCCCCCCATCAAACACCACAGGGGAGTTGGTCGGTCGGCTATCAGTTCACGTTTCGTTCCGTGGCAGCATCCCTGCGGTGCCATGTCTGTTCATCTGGGTCGAATGGACTTCCGGTGGAGACCAACAAGAGGAACCGATCGTTTGACTGCCAAATGAGGTGACCGGAATATCTGTACGCGAAGCGGCGTCTGCCAAGAACGCGGCGGCCAAACTCTCCCCACGTTTCATCCGGCAGCATGACAAGGCGATCGCCCCGGCAATACCAGGACCCCGAGTTGGTCACGGTCCCGTCCGGCAGGTTGGAGACGCCGTACTCTTGAATTGTGAAGCGGCGATCTGGCGTGAGGCGGAACTGCTCGTAGTGCACAGATTGCTTCCAAGGCCCCACCAGCCGCAACTCGTTCGCATTCAGGGGGCGGAACCGCCAAGCGATCGGTCCTCCGATCAAGAGCACCAGGCTTCCAAGAACCACCCACGGCCAGCGGCGACGCTTCTTGACGAGTTCGATTGTTTCAGCCAAGTGCTTTTGCCTCGGGGGACTTCAGCGGGCCAGTGGACTTGAGTCACGATCAGTTCGAACGGCGTCGTCACTGCATTTGCGGAGGTCCTCCTGGAGTCGTGCTATCGCACGTTCCGCGTCCCGGCGCCGATGTCGCTCCTCCGTGTACAGAAACCAGAGGCCCATTAGGAGAGCGAGACCCAGGAACGGACGAATCCGGGCGATATCAACTTTCATGCCTACCTCACCAGGAACCCGCGATTCAAAGAGGGTAAGCCCTCGGTAGAGGGCGGGCTACTGCAACGAAGAAGCCCGACACCGGGAGTCTACAGGGGCGGGCCAGCTCCTGCGTTCTCACCGATGCCGGGCTGTCGTCAGGATAGCACCGTCATCGCGCCCGGGCGTTGCCTCCAGCATTGAAACGGAGCCGGGTGTTGGGCCGGTGGACCGCTCCGATGAATCTCGACGGTGGCTCACCTCGTCGGCTTCCCCGAATTGAGCACCGGGGGCGTGACCTGCTGGGCGTTGGGACGGGCGAGGTCGCCGCGGATCCCCTGGAGTATCTGCGTCTGCTCCTTGATGGCCTGGGTCTGCGCGTCCATCTGTGGATCAGGTCTCCCGGACATTCCTTCACGCGTCGCCCCCTCAACCGCACCTTGAACCGCACCCCAGCGAGTTCGATACAGGTCCATGCTTCCGGGCATTCTCCCCACGATCTGCGGAAGCTGAGACGCCTCGTGTGCCCATTCTGAGGGAACGCCGAGTCCGGTAGCCGCGTCGAAGATCTTGTCACTGAGTGCTCGACGGGGAGCGGACAGAAAGCCGCTGTCCCTCTCCATCGCCAGGTTCTCACGAGCGATTCGAACCAAATCGAGCTGTTGATCCTGGGCGAGCTTCAGCCGCTCGTTCTCGTTGATCAGTCGAGTCTCCCCGGCATTTCGCCCGCTCGTTCCCTTCCCGACCTTCTCCCAGTACTCCGAGTGGTTCGCCGAAGCCTTTCGGTACTCCCCGAGCGTTTCTCCGGTCTCCATCGTGTGGATCATCGCCGAGACGTTCTCGGTTCAGAAGATGTCGCCCAAGTCATCGATCTCCAGGAGCCGCTCCTCAAGCGAGCCCGGGGCCGGAACCGGGCCCACCCGTTTTGCGCCATGGACGCCCGGTCGCTCGGCCTGGCGGACGGGGCGTTCGACGCGGCCCTCCTGTGCGGCGTGATCCATCACCTTGATGACCCCGGAGCTCGTGCGGTGCTGGGGGAGGTCCGGCGGGTGCTCCGACCCGGGGGGCGGCTTCTGATGTGGGAGGATGTCCCGACTCGAAGCGTCTGGAACCTCGTGGGGCGGCTCGTCCACCGGCTCGACGCGGGGGGCCTGATCCGCACGGCGGAGCACTATGCGTCCCTCCTGGAGCCGGCATTCGTCCTCGAATGGACGGAATCGCTCCGGAGCGGCTTCATGGACTATCAGGTCTTCGCGGCCCGGCCGCGGTGAACCGTGCGTAGACCACCCCGTTGGGCGATCGTCTGCCAGAGGCGTTCCACACCGCTCGCTGACCTTGGGAAACCCGTCCGTTGCGGATACATGTTGGTGGATCCTCCCTTTTCCCCTCTCCGCGTCCCGACTTCCATCGGCTCGATCCCCCATCCTTCCACCATGTCCCACGTCCCCTTCCTCGACGCCGAGCGACTTCTCTCCGAAACATTCCTCGCCGACGCGCGGCTCTTCGGCGAGCTTTCCTCGACCAACGACTACGCGGCCGCCCTCGCCCGCGAACCGCACCCCACTCCGCTCCTGATCGCCGCCGAACTTCAGACCGCCGGCCGCGGCCGGGGCGCGAACCGCTGGCTCTCGGGGGCGGGAGCCCTCACGTTCTCGGTCCTCCTCACTCCCGCCCGGCACGAGATCCCGACCGATCGCTGGCCGATCCTCTCCCTGTCGGTCGGAGCCTCGGTCTGCAGCGCTCTCGACTCCCTCCTTCGCGGCCGGGGGGATGTCCGCCTCAAATGGCCCAACGACGTCTACATCGACGGCCTCAAGGCATGCGGCATCCTCGTCGAGTCCCCCCGCGCCGCTCCCGAGACCCTGATCCTCGGCATCGGCATCAACGTCAACAACCGCCGCCACGAAGGGGACGCGGCGCTTCAGGCCCGCATGACTTCCATTGCCGACGCGGCCGGCACAGACCTCGACCGGACGGACGTTCTCATCGCCGTCCTCCGGGAACTCGAAAACACCCTCGCCCTGCTTGCCGAGGACCCCGCCCTCGTGATCGCCCGCTGCCGCGAGGCGTGTTACCTCACCGGCCGGCTCCTCGCCGTTCACGACGGGCAGCGCCGCGTCAGCGGGGCGTGTCAGGGGATTGATGACGACGGGGCGCTGCGGATCGCGACCCAGGATGGGCTGGAACGGTGCATGGCCGGGACAGTCGAGATTCTGGACTGAGCGCACAGGGCGGCTGGACCGTTCCGCAACGGGAACATCTCCTTGCCGAGCCCCGTCCTACCGGTCCCGGACGTCCCCTCGCGCCGCCCCGAACCTGACAATCCCGAGATCCAGGAGGATTTGAGTCCTCAGAGACTCCGGTCTCGGGGGAAATCAGGGGATCCGCACTTCCCACGGGCCGGTCAATTCGACAGAACATGAGACAAGGCAGGATCCGGTGTTCGGGATCGCTGCCAGGCCCTGAACCGGGAGCAGATCCGTGGCGGATATGACGTGCGACGTGGTGGTCATCGGGACCGGCCCGGGGGGCGAAGGGGCTGCGATGCAGGCAGCCAAGCACGGAAAGTCCGTGGCGGTCGTGGAGCGGGCGCACGTCGGCGGAAACTGCACGCATACGGCGACGATCCCCAGCAAGGCGCTGCGGCACGCCATCAGCGAGATGGTCCAGATCCGGAACAACCCGCTGTTCCGCAGCCGGGCGACTTCGCTCGACTTCACAGTCCGGGACCTCCGGCGGGCGACGCATTCGGTGATCAATCAGCAGATGCTGATGCGGACGACGTTCTACGAGCGGAACGACTGCGAGGTCTTCCGCGGGACCGCCCGGTTCGTGAACGCCAACGAAGTGGAAGTGGTCGAGGACGACGGCGGCCGCAAGACGATCGCCGCCTCCTTCTTCGTGATCGCAACCGGTTCCCGGCCGTACCACCCGTCGTTCGTCGATTTCCACCATCCGCGGATTTACGACAGCGACTCGATCCTCAAGATCGACAGGGACATCAAGACCCTGACGATCTACGGCGCGGGGGTCATCGGCTGCGAATACGCCTCGATGTTCCGGAACATGGGAGTGCGGGTGAACCTGATCAACACCCGCGACAAGCTCCTCGACTACCTCGACGAAGAGATCATCGATGCGCTGAGCTACCAGTTCCGCGAACGAGGAGTCGTGATCCGGAATCTGGAAGAGGTGGACAAGGTCGAAGGGCACGACGACGGCGTGGTGCTTGCGTGCAAGTCGGGGAAGCGGTTCAAGACCGACGCTCTGCTGTGGGCCGCCGGGCGGACCGGCAATTCGAGCGAGATGGGCCTCGAGGAAATCGGGATTGCGCCCGACTCCCGCGGCAACATCAAGGTCAACGAGAACATGCAGACAACCCAGCCGCACATCTATGCGGTCGGGGACGTCATCGGGCAGCCGGCGCTCGCCAGCGCCGCGTACATGCAGGGGCGGTTCGCCGCGATGCACCTGCTCGGGGAGAAGGATCTCTCGGCGATGAAAGACATCCCGACAGGGATCTACACGAGCCCCGAGATCAGCTCGCTCGGCAAGACGGAGCGGGAGCTGACGAACGCCAAGGTCCCGTACGAGATCGGGTACTCCCACTTCAAGAACCTGGCCCGCGCCCAGATCAGCAACCAGACTGCGGGGATGCTGAAGATTCTGTTCCACTGCGAGACGCTGGAGATCCTCGGGATCCACTGCTTCGGGGCGAACGCCTCGGAGATCATCCACATCGGTCAGGCGATCATGATGCAGCCGCCGCCGAACAACACGATCCGCTATTTCATCAACACGACGTTCAACTACCCGACCATGGCGGAGGCGTACCGGGTGGCCGCCCTCAACGGGCTGAACCGGCTTTTCTGAGGGAGATGGCCTCTTCCTTCCCCCCGGTGGCGGCACGAAACCGGAATGTCGTCGTCCTGAGACTGGACTGTTGGGGAGAGCGATGGCCGGGAGGGGAGACTCAACTAAGAAACTGTTTCAAATCTGCACGAGGACGAGTCCGCAGTCCGGATGGGAAATCCATCCCGTGCCTCTGTGTTCATCTGTGGCTGAAAATTCATTAGCCACAAATGAACACAGATTCAGAAGAATCTCGGTCTGCTTGGGTTCTGAAACGGCTTCTAAGCGAACGATCCGCCCGAATACGACATCGGCGGAAGAAACGCCGCGTTCTCGTCGTTCCGGTAGGCGGTGATCAGGAGGGCGAGTTCGACATCGTTCCGGACGTTCAGCTTCTTGAGAACGTGGGCCCGGTGCTTGAGGACCGTCTGAACGCCGATCCCCAGCAGGGAGCCGATTTCCTTGGAGTTCTTGGCCCGGACGAGGAGTTCCATGACCTCGTACTCGCGGCTCGAGAGCTGCTTGAGGCTCTCCCTGACCGCGGCGTGGTCGCGGCGGTTCTGAAGTCCTTTGGAGTCGATCGCGAGCGCCGCGAAGACCTGGTCGACGAGCATCGGTGCGTCGACCGGCTTCTGGAGGAGGGCGAGCGCCCCTTCCTGGATTGCCCGGATCGCGACCGGAATGTCGTCCTGGCCGGTGGCGGCGATGATCGGGACCCGGCTCCCCCGGCGGCGGAGCTCCTCCTCGATCGTAAGCGCGCTCATCCCCTCGAGGCCGAGATCGAGCAGAACACAGCGGGGGCCGGTCAGTTCCTCCATGGGAGCTTCGAGGAACTGGTGAGCGCTGTCGTAAACTTGCACCTGGATTTGACGATCCGCCAGCACCTGCATCGCAAGGGACCGGAAATCCCGGTCCTGGTCGACCAGCGAAACGATCGGCTGTGAGTAATCTACCGTCATCGCAAGGGCCCTCTGCACCAACGGCACGCCCTGCCCAGTCCTCAGTGTACCCATGAGGACACCATTGTGTTCGTGTCTTGTGGTCAGAACATCGTCACTTTATTTCGAAATTTGTGACAACATCTGTCACACCCAGGGAAGATAGGCCCGATCCTCGAAAGTGAAGAGCGCGATGTGCGAAATCGGCCCATCCAAGACCCCCGAATTGTAGACAATAGCGCTATCGCCGAAGCCTGGAATCAGGGGATTTCCGGATGTTCATTGACCCGGTGACGATCCGTGTCAGTGGGGGGCTTCGAGGAGTGAGACTCGGTCTCCGTGCAGAGAGCCGAAACCGGCTCTACAGCCCCTCGATCGAGACCCCCAGCTTGGTGGCCGTCTCGCCGATCTGCCGCCACGTTTCGTCCGGGATCGAGACTCCCGCGGCGGCCCGCTCCACTCCGCGGCGGCCCTCGATCTCGCCCGGCAGCAGGATTTCGCTGACGCCGGGGAGCTTGCGGGCGCTCTTGATGTAGCCGACGTACTTCTCCATCAGGCCGTCGAACTCCGCCCGCGGGATGAACCGCTCGATGTCGACCAGGTAGAGCCACACGCCGTTGGCTCCCCGCGGCAGGTCGTCGCGGCAGACGCCGCTCCCCGAGAGCATCCCGCAGAACACGTCGATCATGACCGCGAGGCCGAACCCCTTGTGCCCCATCGCCGCCCCCCCGAGGGGGAGGATCGCCCCGTAGGGTTTCGTGTAGTAGTCCCCCGGGTTCGTCGACGCGTTTCCGTGTCCGTCGATGATCAGCCCTTCGCCGATCGACTCCCCCTTCTGGTGCGAGACCCGCAGTTTTCCTTCGGCGGTCGCGCTCGTCGTCATGTCGAGGACCAGCGCCTCGTCCTGGCTGGGGGCGGCCATGCTGATCGGATTCGTCCCGAGCCGCCGGTCGATCCCGCCGAACGGGGCGACCCCCCCCGGGCCGGGGGCGTTGACCGCCATCAGGGCGAGGAATCCTTCTTTGGCCGCCTTGTGAGTGTAGGAGCCGAGCCGCCCGACGTGATTGCAGTTACGAACGAGGATCGTCGCGGTTCCGGCGGCCCGGGCCTTGGACATCCCCATCTCGAGGGCTTTGGCCGCCACGACCTGGCCGAAGTTGAAGTGGCCGTCCAGCGTCGCGAACGCCGCGGCCTCGTTCACGACTTCAACCGGGCTCCCCGGTTTCACGAAGCCTTCATTCAGCATCTGAACGTACTGCACGAGCCGCATGACGCCGTGGCTGTCGTGGCCGACGATGTTCGCCTCCGCCAGCTCTTCGGCGACGATCGCCGCCTCGTCAATCGAGACGCCGGCACCGGTGAGGATCCGCTGGGAGAGCTGAAACAGTTGCGAGCGATTGAGCGTAGGCATGGCGGGATCAGGGGGCGAAAGTGACCACAATGTGCGTGGGGAGGACTGTATCGAGCGGCCGCCGCAGCCACCACCACCCCTGCTGTCGGATCGGACAGGGCCCGGCCGGCGATCGGGAGTTACCGCTGGGGGGCGCGGAGCGGCGTGAGATCCCCGGTCGCTGCGCGGAACAGGTAGGCGTCCCGATCGGGAAAGAGGGAGACGAATTCCTGGAGATTGTCCCGGTCAGGCCGGTATCGGGCCCGGAGCAGGCGGCCATCGAGCGCGGGGGTGTTGTAGACGTAGTCGATGTGCCGGTCGGCGGGATCAGGTTCGATGAAGATGATGGCGGGGCGGTTCCCGGTCTGCTGCGCGAGCCGCTGTTCAACGTCAGCGTAGCGGCGACGGGAGAAGGCGAGCTCGGACAATCCCTCCGGAAGCGTCCCGGGCCAGAGAGGGGGGAGGCTGAACAGGTTGACTGAGACCGCAAGCGCCGTCAGAAGCGTCCACCAGCCCGCCATCCCGCGCGAGCCGGCGAGTCCCCAGGTCTCCCGGATCTGCCGCGAGGCCTCGGCGAAGGCCAGCAGCAGGAGCGGTGCGGACTCGAAGACGTAGTGCCATCCCATGATCCCTTCGAACCAGTAAGGGATGTGGACGATGTGGAGCGAGACGATCGACGCCAGGACCAGCCGCCAGTCGGTGCTCAGCTTCGGGAAACCGAACAGGAGCCACAACAGGGCGAACGTCAGGGGGACGATGCCGAGCGTCCAGCGGAAACTTGAAGTGGTCCGGCGGGCGACGTTCCGGGCTGCCAGGCCGGGGGTCAGGTTCTCCGCCCAGCGGTCGTAGTTCTCGAGGACCTTCGGCCCGAGTTTCCGTTCGCCGCGGGTGACGTTCTCGAACCCGTAGACGTGCCGGGGCGTGTAGAGGTCGGTGTAGAGCTGGTACGGGGAGACGGTTCCCTGCCCGGTGATGGCCTGGTTGTAGAAGAACATCCCGACCATCCCGGCGACGAGCGGGCCGCCGAGCGCCAGGGCGAGTCCGATCCGCCGGCCGGGCGAGACGCGGTCCGGCATCGATGGCGGACCGTCGCCGGTTGCGACGTCGGCCCGCTGCGGTCCGCGGCCGGTGGCCAGCACGCTGATGAACCAGACACCCCATGGCAGGGCAAACCCGGCGGCGGTCATGGGCCGGCAGAGCATCGCGAACGCCAGTCCGCATCCGGCGAGGAGGCCGTCACCCCACCGCAGCTCCTGGCGGAACCGCGTCATCGCCACGAGAAACAGGCCGAGGCCGACCAGTGTCGGCAGGTGGGCGAGGAGCGTGTTGCTGAACAGGATCAGTCCCGGCGAGACGGTGCAGAGTCCCCCCGCGAGCAGCCCGACGCCACTGTTCCGCAGCCGCCGCCCGGCCCAGAACACAAAGCTTGCCAGCAGCCCCAGGGCGAGATGCTGAGCCATCCACGGATTTCCCAGCCGGACGAACGGCAGGAGCCACAGTCCCGCCCCCGGGAAATACCGGCTCGCAAACCGTCCCTCGTTGAGGACGTGCATCTGGTCGAACATTTCGCCGTGCGGGGCGAAGCTCGGGTACGACACCCGCCCGGCGGCGAACGTCTCGGCCTGGAACAGGTAACTGAACTCGTCGTGGTAGGCCGGCGGCCAGCCGTCGAACCCCCGACCAGCCCAGAGACTTGTGCCGAAGGCGGCGGCTCCGCACAGGAGAGCAAGCAGGCACCCGAGAATCCTCGGCCCCGCTCCCGGCGAAGCGGCACTCTCCTCAAGCCAGGCCCAGCGCCGCGCGACCCGCGGACGGGTGCCGATGCCGACTGCGACCCCTGCCAGAAGGAACCAGACCGCATAGGGAGCCGCGTCCGCCGGTCGGCCGAACAGCCACCCATGAAGCGCCTCTGCCCGTGTCGTTGGGTTCGCCCAGCGACTCCCCTCGGCAACCGCCAGCCCGAGCGCGACGAGCGTGAACACACACCAGAACCGTTTGACCTCGCCGCGCATCACGAACCCGGCTGCTGCGACCCTTCGACAATTCCCGGGCGGGCGTCGCCAACCGCGCCTCAGGAGACCGCACTCTCGTCGTCCCGCACTCCGGTCGCAAGGGCTCCGTCGACAGCCACCGGGCCGTCGCGTGAACCGACTCGAACTCCTTCACATCGGCCGGTCGGGAGCGATCCCCCTCTTCCCGAGTATGAATCTTCCGAGATTCCCCTTCTCAGGCAGGTGGGCCGCCGGGATACAATACGGAAATGGACCTGACGCTGACTGGTTTCAGCCCGACAGGTCCTGAACGACTACTCTCTCACCACGCCTCGGGGGAGGGATCTGATGAATGCGGCCGCTTCTCGGCATGAGCAGTTGCTCGCCATCGTGGGCGAGCATGAGGATCTGATGCTTCGGATCCAGGCAGAACGGATCTGGTGGGAACAGCTCCGCGAATACGGAGATCCGCTGTTCGGCGAAATGGGGGCGCGGCTCCGCGACTTCCGCCAGCGCCTGGCCAGCCATTTTGAACACGAAGAACAGCTCGAACGGGAGACCTTTGCGGATCCCGGCCAGAGCGTTCCCGGTGAGCTTCGCCACCTCCCGCAGGAGCACCAGGATTTCCTGGGGCAGCTCGACGAAATCTCGGGGCAGCTGACCCGCTGCGACGAGAGCTACGACTGCTGGGGACGGGCAGGGGACGTCTTCGCCCGCTTCACCCAGGCCCTCGAAGAGCACGAGCAGGGAGAACTCACTGCCTTGCAGCGTCTGCTTCGCGGGACGAGCTGGCCGAAGACGTACATCGTCTGACGGCGACACGCCCGAGGCATTCCCTGCTCCAGCGGCAGGGATCCGCTACTTCTTCTCCTTGGCCCGCCGCTCGGCGTAATCCGCCAGCACCCCTTCGGGGTCATCCTCAAACGCCTGCTTGCAGCCGGTGCAGCAGACGTAGTACGTCTTTCCCTTGTGCATCACGGTGATCGTTCCAACGCCCCCCGTCACCACGCACTCCGGACCGGTCCCCCCTTCGCGGGCCAGCCGCGTCCCCTCGCGGGTGTAGCCCACCTCCGCGACGCGCGAGAACTGCTCCTGCTTCGCCGTCCGCTTCTCGAACAGCACCAGCGTCCGGATGTCGCTCAGGCTGTTGACCGTAATCCGGTGGATCTCCTCCCCCTGCAGATCGCTCTCCAGCACCAGCCGCTTCCCGTCGAGCTTCCCGGTGTAGGTCCGCTGCGACTTGTCGGGGAGGTTCGCCACAAGCGTGTACCGCTTGTCGACCGGCGAGTAACTCAGCCGGGCGTTCGTCAGGATCTTCCCGTCCTTCACGAGGTAGTCGAGTGCGACGTCCGATTCATGGAAATGCCAGACCCACTCCGACGTCTCCGTCCACGCCCCGGCATTCGATCCCCGCCGCGGCTGGCCGACTCCCCGCCAGCCACCGACCAGCCCGTTGAACTCCGACAACCCCGCCTTCTGCGCCGCCACATTCGGCGACGGAGCATCTCCGCTCGCCAGCAGCACCACGAACAGAAGCCCCAGACCGGATCCACTGCATCGCCAGGTCATGCCGATTCTCCCCGACTCTCGTCTCACAGGCGCCGACGGCCCGCATCCAGAATACTCCCGCGTCGCGCTCTCTGCACTGTTCTTTTGAACCCGCTTGGAGCCGCCTGGTTCCGGGAAAATCTTGAGGCGACGTGAAGTGGGGCGTTTGCCGAGAGGGTTGCTCAGCGAAGTTTGCACGGTTCCCTGTACGGAAGCGCCTCCGGCGAGGGCAGGGGCGAGCCCCTGCACCCCAACAGTCCACGCAAAGCCCGTCCTCCCGAAACACCGACCATTGGCGTCGCAGTCCTCTGAGCGCAACCCATCGTGCCACGCCGCCCCGGTCCAGGGTGGAGCTCTGGCGGCGAGGGCAGGGGCGAGTCCTTGCACCCCAACAGGTCTATTTCGGGACCGCCATCGGACGAATCGGATCCCCATCCTTCAACCCCGCCGGCGGCGCCAGAACGATCTGGTCCACCGTCGACAATCCAGAGACGACCTCCACTTCAAATTCGTTCATCAGCCCGATCTCCACCCCCGTCTTCCGCGCCTGGTCCCCCCGCACCGCAAACACCTGCCACTTCCCCGCCCCATCCCGAAACACCGCCGCCCGCGGAACCTTCAGGGCATCCCCCTTCTTGTCGGTGAAGATCTTCACCCGCAGCCGGTAGTCCACCCCCAGCACCCGCTCCTGAGCCTGCAACTCCGCCAAGCCCGACGTATCGAACCCGATGATGACCTTGACCCGCTGCTGCTCGACTCCCAGCGACGACACCTTCGTGAACCCCTGCGGGAAAATCCGCGTCACATGCCCCGTGATCGGCTTCGCCCCGATCGACGCCCCCTCGATCTGAACCGGATCCCCCACCTTCACCCGGACCACGTCCTGCGTCAGCACGTCCGACTCGATCTCCAGCTGCGTCAGATCCCCGACCTCCAGCAGCACACTCCCCGCCGACAGCACCTTCTCGTTGGAAACGGTCTTGCTCAGGACCGTTCCCCCCACGGTCGCGTGGATCTCTGCCCGACCCCGATCCCGCTTCGCCTGCCGCAACTCCTCGGAATACTCGGTCTCGAACAACCGCAGAGCCGCCTCCCAGAGGAGCGTGTCCGTCGCGTCGAGCTCGTCCTTCCGGAGGTCGCTCTCCGCCTGCACCTTGAGCAGCTCCACTTCTTCGACCTTGTTCTCGGTCGTCGCCGAGTCCGTCAGCAGCTTCTTCTGCCGTTCGAGCTGCGACTTGGCATAGTTGAACTTCGCCTTGCTCGCGGCCACCTGAGCGTCGTTCGCCTGCTTCCGGTTCGCGACCGCCAGGAAGGCCTGCACCATCCGGTCGACCTGCGTCGCCTTCTTCAGGACGTCGGTCTCGAGGTCGTCGATGTCCATCTTGGCCACGACCTGCCCCTTTTCGACCTGGTCCCCCTCACGGAGGGTGATCGGAAGGATCCGTCCCTGGAGGGGCATCGTGATCTCGAACACCTCGGGGACCCGGGTCTTCGCCTGCTCCTCGACGTAGGCGGTCATCTCCCCGGTCTCGACCTGAGCGACATCCACGACCGCGCCCCGGTTTCCGTTCGCCCGCACCACGGCGACCACGATCCCCGCGACGACCAGCAATCCGATGATCCACTTTCCCATGGCGTCATTCTTTCTCACGAGGGGCGATCGCATTCCGGCGATCTGCCGGCAGGACACTATTCCTTGGCGTTCAGGGCGTCTTTCCAGTCGAACCCGTTGATGACTCTCTGCACGAGTCCCTGAGCGACCGATGTAAACAGGATTCCGAGGACCACGGCCCAGACGTAGCTGGAGCCATTGATGACAAAAGGCAGGGTCACGACGTCGGTCGCCATGTAGCGATCGATCCGCCACGAGAACTCGTAGCCGATCGGGAGCCCCAGCAGGATCCCGATCGTGTTGACGACGACCGACTCCCGGAAGAACAGCCCCCCGACGGCGGAGGGCTGGTATCCGAGGACGCGGAAGGTCGCCACTTCCTGCCGCCGCTCGGCGAGGGCGATCAGGGTCGAGGTGACCATGCTCCCGCAGAAGAGGGCGCCGCCGCAGACGATCATCACCGTCACCATGATATTGAGCGCGCCGACGTTCTCTTCCATCGCCCCCTTCAGCTCCTTGGCGGAGTTCGCCTGCTGGACCCGCGGCACTCCCTTGAGGGCGAAATAGAGCTCGTCGAGGGCCTTCGGTTCCGGCGTCAGTTTCACCTGAACCTTGTTGATCGCGTACTCCTCGCCGACCAGCCGGTTGAGATAGCCGAACTCGGCGTAGACCGCCGAGCCGGTGTAGCTCTCGACGATCGTGGCGATCGGGAACCGGAGCGGGTCGCGGTTCCCCTTGGTCGGCAGGAACGTCAGGACGTCCCCCACCTGAGCCTGGAGTTTGTCGGCGAGATGCGTGCTGATCAGGATCCCGGAGGCGGGGAGCGGGACGCGGCGGCCGCTCGAATCGCGCGGGATCGTGAGTCCCGCTTCGGGCAAGAGCCCGGTGATTCCGCTTCGCTCCGAATAGAGCCCGTTCCGGAACGTCCCGCTGACGATCAGCAGCGGCTCGGCCCGGTCGACTCCGGGGAGCCGGTCGACGTCGTAGAGGGTCTCATAGGGGGACTCGTCCTGCAGCGTCAGGTCGACGTCGCTGACGAGGACCTTTTCGTAGGTGAAGGAGAGCATCTCTTCGATCGAGTCGGTCACGTGCAGGACGAGGAGGATGATCGCGGTCCCCATCGTGGCGGCGAACAGGTTCGTCGCCGTCCGGATCCGCTGGCGGAACAGGCTCCGGAGGGCCATCTGCCAGCGGAAACCGAGCCGCCGCCAGAACCAGCCCCCCCCGAGCGTCTCGAGCCAGTTGCGGTGAACGCTCGTCGGGGGCTTGGGACGCATCGCAGCCGCCGGATTGAGGCGGAGCACCTGCTGCACGCCGTTGATCGTCCCGACGATCGAAATCGCGAGGCTGACGAGGACTGCCCCGGCCATCAGCCAGGGGATCGGGGCGTTCTCGATCCGCGGGAATTCGAACAGCGACTTCATCTGCTCGAACATCGCCAGGCTTTCGAGCTGCCCGAGGATCGCCCCCAGGACACCCCCCGCCAGCCCGACGACCATCCCGAACCGGAGGTAGTGCCACGAGAGCGTCGTGTTCGAATAGCCGAGCGCCTTGAGCGTCCCGACGATCGTCCGCTGCTGCTCGACGATCCGCATCATGAGGATGTTCATGATCAGCGCGGCGACGATGAGGAACAGCGACGGAATGATCAGGTTCACGGTCCGCATCTGGGCGATGCGGGCCGAGAGCAGGTTGTGGGCCGGCTGGTCGTCCCGCTCGGTCACCTGCGGCTCGCCGTAGGGACGGAGCGCGGTCTCGATCCGGTCGAAGATCAGGCGGCCCCGGTTGCGGTACTCCGGCGAGAGGAGCCCGACGACCTGGTTCGCCGCCCCCTGATAGTCGAACGCCTCCTCCGCAAAACTCTGCTTGATGTAGAGGATCGCGTAGTTGCGGTTGTCTGGGAGGCCGCCCGGCGGAATCGTCAGCGAGAACTCGGAGGCCATCGCGGTTCCGACGACGAACAGCTCCTGGCTCCGGCCGTTGAGCAGGACGTGGATCTTGTCCCCCGGCTGGATGTTCCAGCTCCGGGCAAAGCCGTCGCCGACGATGACTTCTTCGTCCCGCCAGCCGGTGAAATAGCCGCCGCGGCGGATCACGATCTGGTTGATGACCGGCGCCGGCTGGTCGGGGAGCGAGACGACCCGGCCGGAGATCGGCCGCGTCGCCGCGTCGAGATCGAGCGAGACCGGAAACGAGATCCTCGCCCGGGTCTCGGCAACCCCGGGAATTCGAGTGAGCCGCTCCAGTTCCGGGAGCGGGGCTTTTTCGACGTCGACCCAGAAATCCGCCATCCGGCACTGGGAGTAGTAAGCGGCCAGCGAGCTGTCGAGGTTCAGCGACAGCGTGAGGAACATCACGAACGACATGATCCCGATCACGATCAGGACCACGATCGTCGCCAGCAGACCCTTGGCGGCCCACAGGTCGCGGCGGAGCTTGCGATCGAGGACGCTCACCAGGTCACCTCGGCCGCCGGAATCCGATGGGGGTTCCGGGTCACCTCCTCGATCGTTCCCGAGCCGATCCGGACCAGGACGTGCGCGATCCCCGCGATGGCGACGTTGTGGGTGATGATCAGAATTGTCTTACGCAGGTTCTGGTTGAGCTGGACGAGAACGTCGAGGACCTGCCGGCCGGTTTTGAGGTCGAGAGCCCCGGTCGGCTCGTCGCAGAGGAGCAGGTCGGGGTTCTTGGCAAGGGCTCGGGCGATGGCAACCCGCTGCTGTTCGCCGCCGGACATCTGCGACGGAAAGTGATCGAGGCGGTGGCTGAGGCCGACCATCGTCAGGGCTTTGACCGGTTCGATGGGGGCGTCGCAGATCTCGGTGGAGACCTGGACGTTCTCGACGGCGGTGAGGGTGGGGACGAGGTTGTAGAACTGGAACACGAAGCCGATGCGGTGGCGGCGGTAGTCGGTGAGCTGCCGGTCGGTGAACAGGCTGATTTCCTGGTCGCGGAAGTGGATCGTCCCGGTCGTCGGGGTGTCGATTCCCCCGACCATGTTGAGGAGGGTGCTTTTGCCCGAGCCGGAGGGGCCGACGATGACGGTGATCTCTCCCTCGCGGACCTCGAGGTTGACCCCCTGGAGGACGGGGACGGCGACCTCCCCCATCTGGTAGGTCTTGCCGACCTCATGGAGGGAGAGCATGGGGGGGGCCGCGGTCTCGGTCGGGAGCGGGGCCGGGGCGTCGGGCATCGGGGGCTCGGCGGAAGGAGGTTCGGGCCGTCGCAGGCCGGCCCGGCTCAGTCGCAGTTCAGGGACTGGAGACAACCCGCGGATCGTAAGCACTTTTCACCAGAAAGTCTGTGCGCCCCGTCTCCCTGCCGGCTGGACCGCCAATGCGCGAGATGGCACCGCTCGGCCACTGGGGTGCAGGGGCTCGCCCTTGCCCTCGCCGGAGGCGCTTCCGTACAGGGAACCGTCCAACATTCCTGTGCTTCCCGGGCGCCACGGACAGTCGGCAAACCCGGACCGCATCTGCTAACTTCCCGGTCATGATCCGTTTCCTGCAGACGCTCGACCGCCGCTGGATTTTCCTGCTGATGGCTCTCGCCGTCGCGGTGCCGATCCTCTGGAACATCCAGTTCCGCGAGCAGCCGGGGCAGTTCGCCCAGGACGTGTTCGACGCGATCGAGAAGCTGGAGCCGGGGGACGAGGTCCTGATGGCGTGGGATTATGATCCCTCGACGGAAGGGGAGCTTGGCCCGATGGCGACGGCATTCGCCATGCACTGCTGCGAGAAGAAGGCGAAGCTCTACTTCCTGACGCTGCTGCCGGTCGGCCCGCAGATGGTGGAGCAGACGATCGACAAGGTGATCCGTCCCGACTATTCCGGCATGGTGTACGGGATCGACTACGTCAACCTCGGGTTCAAGTCGGGGAACGAGGGGGTCATCAAGGTGATCGTGACGAACCTGCGGGGGCTCTATACGACCGACGCGCGGGGGACAAATATCGACCAGATTCCGATGTGCCGGGGGATCGACAACATCCAGAAGATGAAGCTCATCGTGAACGTGAGCGGAGCGTATCCGGGGACCAAGGAGTGGGTGCAGTACGGCGTGACGCCGTATCAGGGAAAGCTCAAGATGGTGGCGGGGAACACGGGGGTTCAGTCGCCGCAGATGTTCCCGTACATCCCCGAGCAACTGGTCGGGATGCTGACGGGGATCAAGGGGGCGGCGGAGTACGAGCAGCTCGTGGTGGAGCGGTACCGGAAGGAGAACCCGGACCCGAAGTACCTGCAGGCCCGCCGCCGGATGGGTCCGCAGGCGATGGGGCACATGCTGATGGTGGGCCTCGTGATCCTCGGCAACGTCGTCTTCTTCGCGACGCGGCGAGGGTAGGGCGAGAGGTTAAACACCAAGACTCCAAGGAGGCACGAAGAACACCAAGGATTCAAGCCATCTGGGCGCGCAGAAGGTCTCGCTCGACGTCATTCTTCTTCGTGATCTTGGTGCCTCCTTTGTGCCTTGGTGTTTAACTCGCTTCCCCGCTGACGGCGTGCAGCCCGTCCGTCGGAATTTCTTCTGCCAGCGGGACCCAGCTTCGGCAGCCAGCGTATTCGGGGCGCTCTTCGATCCAGTGGACCGTGTCCCGGACGAAGACCTCGAGCGTGACGACGTAGAGTCCCGGGTTCCGGTAGTGGAACCGCTCTCGGACGGTCTCGGCGGAGAGAATCTGTTCAGGGACGCGGCTCAGGACTTCCGCTTCGTCACGGCAGAACGCGACGCCGGTCACGACGGCGTAGACGTCGAGCGGCACTTGGCCCATCGGCGGGATCGGGATCGAGGGGAGCTGGTCGGCGATCTCGACGCGGATCTGGTCCGACGTCTGGTGGAACTGGGTCGGATAGAGCCAGAACTCCCCATGCTCGATCTGGAATCCCCCCGGTCCTTCGGAGATCCCTCCTTTCCGGAGCAGGATCCGCTGCGTCCCGCGGCGGAGCGCTTCAGTGACGATCGCCCATTCCTTGAGGGCGATCCGGTTCGTCACGAGTGAGGGAGCCATCGTGAACCTCCGATCGACAAGGGGGCCGCTTCCACGCTTCATGGCAGCGGAACGGGCACTCAGGCACCGTTCCGCTGCGCATCATGCCACGCATTGCCGCCGGGGCGAACAGTTATTTCGGCTGCAGCAGCGACAGGATCACCGGATCGACCAGGCTCGTTGCCACCGCCTTGGCGCGGGAAAAATCCATGTGCCGGCTGTGGGCGTGCGGAACCGAGATAATGTGGGCTCCCGCCTCGGCGGCGGCGTTCGTTCCCGCTTCGCTGTCCTCGAGGACGAGCATCTCGTGCGGCGCGACGCCGATCCGTTCCGCCGCCTTCTGGTAGATCTCGGGGTGCGGCTTGCCCTGCGTGACGTCCTCGGCGGTGAGGGACATCTGGAACCGCTCGTACAGGCCGAACCGGCCCAGCATCCGCTGCAGGTACTTTCGATCCGAAGAGGTGGCGACCCCCTTGGGGAGTCCCGACAGCTCGATCCGGTCGAGCAGTTCCGAAAGGCCGGGCATCAGGCCCAGGTGCGCGTCGAGGAGCGAATCGAAGATCTGCCAGGACTCGATCGCCAGGGCTTCGACCGTCTCCTGGAGCTGCATGTGCTCCTTCATCGCCAGGAAGGACTCGTTCGCCCGGCGGCCCATCATCAGGTTGAACAGTTCCTGGGTCGCCACCTTGTTCCGCCGGCGGAGCAGCTCATGCCCGGTCAGGTGAAAGACGTCTTCCGTGTTGAGCATGAGACCGTCGAGATCGAACACGACGGCGCGAATCCTGGACTGCGACACAACATTCCTCCGGCAGCGCGGGGTGGCCTCGCCGGCGGGACCCTCCCGGGGCGGACTCACTCCATCACCGCATCGCGAAGCGATCTTTCCTTAGCCGGGATGCGCTTCCCGACGCCGAAAACTACTCCGCGGCTTCCTTTTGAATCTTGGCGACCTCGTCCTTGGTCAGCTCGCGGACCTTGAGGTCCTTGATCCCGCCGACGGTGCGGAACGTGCTGATCCCGAACGGGCGGCAGGGATCGACTTCGATCCGGATCGAGATCTTCATCCCGGTCGTGTCGACGTTGACGATCCGCTCGTCCTGGAGCCAGGCGACGATCCGGTTCTCGAGGACAACCAGCCGGACCGAATACCACTTCTTGCGGTCGAACTGGTAGTAGCCGGTCGTCTCGTTCTCGGAGGCGTCGTAGCCATTGAGGCTCGACAGACCGATCACCCCTCCCCCCCAGCCGCCGAGGACGAGCGAACAGGAGCTCTCCTTGACCGGGAAGGTCAGGGCGCAGAAGAAGTCGTCCCCGTCGATCCGCTGTCCCTGCAGGCGGACCTCGTAGTTGGTCTTCGGCAGCTCGGCGCCGTTCCAGGTGATCCCCGTCAGCGGCTCACCCTTGCCGATGACGATCTGCCCCTCTTCGACTTTGACGCTCCCGGCGCCGCCGAACTCGGAGTCTTTCCAGTTCTTGAGGGTCTTGCCGTCGAACAGCGACCGCCATTTTTCCTCGCCGGCAGGCTTGGCGGGAGCCGCCGGAGCCTCGCCCTTGCCTTCGTCCGCGAGGAGCCAGTCGGCGGAGAGAGCGGCCAGCGCGAACGAGGCGAGGACGTCACGGCGATGGCACGGAAGCATGCGAAGTCTCCGGGGCTGGACGAGGCGGGCGATTGGGATTCCGATCGTATTCTGATCAGCAGGCCGCAACCTGTGTAGCAGGGGATCGAGAATTCCCTGGCAGGAATTCGAGAAAGCGAGAACGCGTCCCCACGATCGAGAGACAGATCCGGCACCGCGATTGGGAAACGTCTTATGCCGCGTGGCGGGATGCCACGGAGTCGCTCGTTTTCGCTTCCAGCGGCTGCGGGAGTGGCCGCGGGCGACATGACGCAGACCAGCGCTGCGCAACGCGTTTCCCGAGCGCGATCATGGGGGTTTCGAACCACCGGAACAGAACAGCGCTCGCAAGAGCGGTCGCGGTCATGGCCGCAGAGATCAGGAGGATCGGTCGGTCCCTGGGGAGAACCTGCTGCAGGACGGTGAAACTGAGGAAATGCGTGAGGTAGATCGAAAAGCTCCAGTCTCCCAGCCGGCGACCGGCCACGGCGAACGAACGGAACGGGCTGTCGGTGGAGCCCGCCGCGACCGCTCCGACCATTCCGATGGTCAGGAGCGACAGGGCTCCCCGTCGCCAGCCGGAAACCAGGAGCGCCTCCTCCGGCGTGGTCATGCTGACCGAGCCGAACAGGATCAGGCCGAGGAGCAGTGACCACCTTGCACGAATCAGGCGGGCGTAACTGCCAGTCTCATCACAGGAACTCAGCAGGCGGGCGAGGAGCATGCCGGCCACGAAGAACGGGAGGTGATTCGTCACGTTGACGTAGCAGCTCCAACTGTTGCCGGCCGGCAGGAATGTTGAGCTGAACAGCAGCCCGATGGCGGCGACGGTCCCGCAGACCAATCCCGCGGACAGCCGGCTGCCGCGGACGAGCGTCCAGGCCAGCGCCGGGAACAGGAGATAGAAAACCATCTCGACGCCGATGGACCAGCCGGCGATGACGACGCTCTGCTCCGGCCCTGTCAGGCCGAACAGGAGCGTGAGATTCCCAAGAAGCCGGGAAATCGACGGCAGCTCCACTCCGGGAGTGTGAAGAACGAGGACAGCGATACCCTTGAGGACCAGGGTTGCGGCGAGCACCAGATAGAAGAGCGGAGCGATCCGGAAGTATCGCCGGATGGCGAATTGACCGATCGCCTCCGGAGCGGTGAAGTCCGTCGTCCGGTAGGCAAAGGCGAGACTCATTCCGCTGATCACGAAGAACGCTTCGACGGCGTAGAGCCCGATCGATGCGAAGATCCGGTCCCCGCAGGTGCCGAGGCTCAGCGAGGTCCAGAGCAGGTAGTGGTAGCTCATGACGCCGCACGCCAGCACTCCGCGCAGGGCGTCGATCCCCTGCAGCCGCGGGGGGGCGGAAAGCGGTGTCGATGAGGTCATCCCTGGCCTCCGGAGCGATGGGGGGCGGCGTATTGGGGCGTTTCGCGACGGACCATGTCAATACGGAGTCTACGATCGGTTCCATCCCCTTCCGTTCACCCGCCGCGGCGGCTCTCGCCCCTCGGCCGTGTCGCCCCCCGATGCAAATTTCCGGATCCTCAAGGTCTTCGCGGGACGAAATCGGCCCAAACAGAGAAGGAATCGAGCATTTGCCCTCGCTGAAAAACTCCGTCATCATGACTCCCGGCGGCTCGTTCTTTCGTCATTCCTTCACGCCGCATCCTTACCGTGCCCTCTCGGCCTCCCGCGGGACGTGTCGGCCGGCGGTCCACGAAGTCCTGATCCTCCTCCATGTTCGAATCTTCTCCTGCTCCTTCCTCCCCCACTCCGGAGTCGGTCGAGGTCAATCCCCTCCGCAAACTCTGGTGGGGGCTGGGACTCCTCGGCGTCGTCCTGATCGGCCTGTACCTGTTTCTCCCTCGCGGCCAGGGAGGAGGGGACAAAAAGACCACCACGACCACGGCGGAGTGGAACAGCGCCCGCTGCGACCGGGTTCTGACCGACGCCTACCGCAGTCTGTCCCCCGAACGGCTCGGGATCACCTCCAATGAGGACTCCACGCTGCGGGACCTCAACCAGTGGGCCGAAAGGTGCGGCAAAGCGGGGGAAGGGACCTGGGACACGAAGCCCCTCGCCTCGCTCCTTCCCGCAGAGACGCTCCCGGCCGTGGAGTCCCCCCGGTTCCTGCGGCGGGACGCTCTCCATGTCCGGACCTCCCGGACTGCGCGAGACATCGTGCTCCGCCTGATTCCGCAGGTGCGGTCGGATGCCGACCGGGCCAGGGCCTTGTTCGAATACGTCGTCCGGCAGGTGGAACTCCGCCCCGCGGGAGCCGAGAACCCGCCGCTGTTTTCTCCCTACGATTGCCTGATCTACGGCGAAGGGACCGCGGCCGAACGGGCGTGGCTGTTCGTCGAACTGCTCCGCCAGGTTCCGCTCGACGCGGTGGTGTTCACCTCCGACGAGGCGAGCCTGGCCGATCATCCGCTCGTCGGGGTCCTGTCCCCCGACCAGGGGTGCCTGCTGTACGACTGCGTCCTGGGGCTGCCGATTCCGGCGGCCCTCAAGGAAGACGACGCCCCCCTGTTCTCGAAGGCGGCGACCTGGAAAGCGGCGACTGAGTCAGACGAGCTGTTCCGGCAGCTCGATGCCGGCGACCTCAAGCACCCCTGGTCGGCGGAGAAGCTCAAGGGGGCGACGGTCGGACTGGTCGGCACGAGCACCTGGTGGTCACCCCGGATGGCGCGGCTCCAGTTCCAGCTTCAGCCGATCGCCGGCAACAATGTGATGCTCTCGGAGCCGCTCCTCGACGTCAGCAAGGACCAGCCCGGCTATCTGACGCGGGTCGCGAAGTATTCGGCGGGCGGGACCGCCTTCGAACAGGACCACGTTCGGGTCTGGAGTTTCCCGGAGAACCACCTGGAGGAAGCGGCGACTGCCAAGACACCGAATCCCTACGGGGCGGCTCTGCAGCGGGTGTTCAACGGGCCGACGGTGGTGCAGGTCAAGGTGGTCGGCGACCAGCGGGAAGAAGTGCAGGCGGCCAGCAGCCGGCCTCTGAAGCTCATCCGGGTCTGGCAGCTCCTCGGCAACGAGGAGACGCTTCGGGGCTATCTGACGATCCGTAACGCTCCCTCGGAAATTTCGAGCAACGAGAACAATGCCGCAGCCCAGTTCGCGACCTATTGGGTCGGCCTGTCGCAGTACGAGCAGGGAAGCTTCGAGGCGGCCCGCGAGACCTGGACCGGCTACCTGCGGGTCAATCCGCAGGCACTCCGCGGGGAAGCGGCGGTCCGGATGATCGCCGAGTCGCTGGCGGTCGAGAAGAAGCCCGAAGCAATCGACATCCTCTCGAAGATCCGCGGTTCGTCGACGCCGCTCCGGAACGGGGTGCTGCTGCAGCACTGGAAGCGGCTGTTCGGCGCGTCCGAAGCCGCCCCGGCCAAGCCGCCGGAAGCCCCCGAAAAGGAGAAACCTGGCGCCGAGTGATCCGCGGGACGTCTCGGGGGCTGTGGACCGCGGCCTGTCTCTTCAGCTTGGGGCATCTTGGGCGCTCGCAGCACATTTCCTGTTGAATCGGGGGACCTGCTGCGTTTTTGAAGGAAATTTGCATCGTTTTCTTCGGACTGATACGATCCGACGTTGCGGTGGTCTTGCCAGGTCTTCAAGGAGAGTGTCATGCACGTGCTTCGTGCAACGCAGTCGGGCCCTTCGTCTTCCGAGCGGAAGGGATTCACGCTGATCGAACTGCTGGTCGTCATCGCGATCATCGCGATCCTGGCGGCCATGCTCCTCCCGGCGATCCAGCGGGCGCGGGAAGCGGCCCGCCGCAGCCAGTGCATCAACAACATGCGGCAGATCGCGCTGGCGTCGATGAACTACGAGAGCGCCCACTTCGTCTTCCCGTCGGGGTGGCTCGCACAGTCCGGCGTCGTCCTGTGTGAAGTCGATCTCGGGACCTTCCCCGAGCCGCTGATGATTCCGCGGCCGCTGAATCAGGCACCCCTGCGGATCAGCGGGTGGGCGATGTCCGGCGACTACAGCTGGCACAGCCTGATCCTGCCGCAGATGGACCAGGGGGCGGCCAAGCTCGACTTCAGCCAGGTGAAGACCTATCCGCAGAACTGGCTGATCTACCAGGCGGCTCCGATCGATTCGTATGTCTGCCCGAGCGGTGCGTACCCCTCCGCCCGGCCGCAGCGGCTCGGCTACACGAGCTACCGCGGGAACCTCGGCTGGTGGGCGACGAGCGATCCCAACGCACCGCTCAACAACGGGATGTTCTATGAGAACAGCCACATCACGATGCGGGACATCACGGACGGTTCGAGCAGCACGTTCCTGTTCGGGGAATCGCTGTTCGGTTTCTGGGCGGACCGCTACTCGTGCTGTGCCCGGGCTCGTGACGACGTCCCGAACTTCGACGGTCACTGGAACGCTCCGACCCAGGCGTCGATGAGCATGGGGGGCGGGAGCGGCATGATGAACTGCCCGTCGATCCAGTCGACGATGGACCAGATCCACTACTTCGGCTTCGGCAGCTTCCATGAGAACCTGTCGAACTTCGCACTGGCGGACGGCTCGGTGCACTCGGTCGCCAAGAACTGCGACACGAACACCTTCCGCGCGATGTGCACCCGCAATGGTGCTGAAGTGCTGCAGCAGACGATTTACGCGAACTGAGCGGCGCCCGCCTCCGCGGTGTGTTGCCAAACGGCTTCGAGGCCGGTCGAATTCGACCGGCCTCTTTTTTTTGCAGACCGGAGTCCCCGGGATGGCGATCGAGCTCCGCAGCGACACGTTCACTCTTCCGACTCCCAGGATGCGGCGGGCCATCGCCGAGGCGGAATGCGGCGACGACATGGCGGGGGAAGACCCGACCGTGAACCGCCTCGAAGCCCGGATGGCGGAGCTCCTCGGGATGGAGGCGGCGGTGTTCGCCTGCTCGGGGACGCAGTCGAACCAGATGGGGGTGTGGGTCCACTGCAGGCCGGGGGACGAGCTCCTGATCGACGAGACGGGGCACATCGCCAACTTCGAAGGGGGAGCGCCCGCGGTCCTAAGCGGCGTCAGCGTCCGCCGCGTGCCGGGGGACATGGGGCGGATCGACGCGGCGCAGCTCGAGCCGATGCTGCGAGGTTCCAACGTCCACTTTTCGCCGACGCGGCTCGTCTGTGTCGAGAATTCGGCGAACCTCGGGGGCGGGGCGACCTATCCGCTCGAGCAGCTCGCCCGGATTGCCGACTGGGCCCGCGGCCACCAGATCAAGGTCCACATGGACGGGGCGCGGCTGTTCAACGCCTGCGTTGCCCGCGGGTATTCGCCGGCCGACCTCGGACAACATCTCGACAGCGTCTCCATCTGTTTCAGCAAGGGGCTCGGCTGTCCGATGGGATCGGTGCTCGTCGGAACGGAGAAGGACATGGTCCGGGCCAGGCGGGCCCGGAAGATCTTCGGCGGGGCGCTGCGGCAGGCGGGGATCGTGGCGGCCGCGGCCCTCTACGCGCTCGACCATCACGTCGAGCGGCTGGCGGAGGACCATGCGAACGCCAGGGAGTTCGCGAACCGGATCGCTCCGTTGCCGCACATCCGGTGTGACGCAGCGAAGATCGAGACGAACCTTGTCTTCTTCGAAGTCGAGTCGGCGTGGGGGACGGCGGCGGAGCTGTCACGGGCGTTGAAGGAGCGAGGAGTGCGAATCAATGGGATCGGTTCCCAGCGGTTGCGGGCCTGCACCCATCTGGATGTGGACCGCGCGGGGGTGATTCGGGCGGCGGAGATTCTTGCGGAGATCGTTCGCGGTCGTCGAACGGACGCGAGCGGCGGTGAGGAGGGGAGCGACTACTCGTGATTCTGGTCGGGCCGGGGGGGCGGGCCCGCTCGCTTTCGGGCTCCGGATTCTCCCACTGCTTGGTTTAGAAGCTGTTTCAAAACCGCATGCAGGACTGACGCGGCCGGGTCAACCGGGAGCGTGGTTACGGAAATTCCGCCCCGGTCCAGCGGGCCGCTGGCGGGTCCAGCACGCTGCTGGCCGCCGGAGGCCCTGAGCGCTCGAGAACCAGGGAACACGTTGCGTGTCCCAGCGCGGACCGGGTGTGGCGGACCCTCTTCATCAGAACGCTTCCCCTGCGATTCCC
>VFQQ010000168.1_pt1 | contig 165517 bp, 127 predicted proteins | sample 3512341 | NCBI WGS metagenome assembly VFQQ01 (sample SAMN10412373, study PRJNA504923) | tailings metagenome | isolation source: Relicate 2 Philex TSF1 revegetated site | place: Philippines: Tuba, Benguet | collected 2017-08-29 | reverse complement strand
GCATGGCGTTGTGGGATCGAGGGGCGGTAGACATGCGATGAAGGCGATCCGGTTGAACCCGGATGGCCAGGAAAGGTAGAGCAGTGCACATCATTATCACGGACGCCTGGCTGGCCAGGAGCCGCGCCATGCACCTCAGCGGACTCAAGCTCGTCGGCGTCGGCGTGCTCGCCTCGGTGCTGCTGATGCTGGGCGCCATCACCACCTACCACTGGGTGTTTCTTGAGGGAGTCCGCCAGGGTTGGCCCGGCTTCGCACCCGTGGCCCGGCTGGTGCATCAGGACGAAGCGAATTCCCAGAACGCCTACATGCGGGCCAACCTCGATGCCATGGCCCGCAAGCTGGGGGAGATGCAGGCCCGTATGGTGCAGATCGATTCCCTTGGTGAGCGGGTGGCGGGTCTGGCCGGGCTGAGTCCGGCGGAGTTCAAACCCAAACCCGGTGCCGGTGGCGCGCTGGTGGGTGGGCGTGATTTGAGCATGGACGAACTGATGGGCGCGCTGGACCGGATCGACCAGAGCAGCGGTTCGCGGGTGGACTGGCTGACGGTGGTGGAATCGCGCCTCTTCGACCAGAAGATCCTGCGCACCATGGTGCCGACCGAGAAGCCGGTGGCGGGTGTGCAGGTGGGGTCGCCCTTCGGTTTTCGCATCGATCCCATCACCGGGCGATCCGCCCTGCACACGGGCCTCGACTTCCCGTCCGATCCGGGCACGCCCATCCTTGCCGCCGCCGGCGGGATGGTGGTGGTGCAGGAGTACCACCCGGCCTACGGCAACATGGTGGAGGTGGACCATGGCAACGACCTCATCACCCGCTATGCCCACGCCTCGAAGGTGCTGGTGAAGAAGGGCGACATCGTGAAACGGGGCCAGAAGATCGCGGAAGTGGGCTCCACGGGGCGTTCGACCGGGCCGCACCTGCACTTCGAAGTCTGGGTTTCGGGCGTGCCCCAGGACCCCCAGCGGTTCCTGGCCGCAGGCGAAAACATGGCCGTGGCCAAGGCGGCGGGGCCAGGCCCTCGCAAGCCCTGAACAGGCCGCGGATGCGGCGGGTAAAATGCGCGTTTTGCTCTTGAAAGCCCTGCATTCGTCGGCACATCACGGGTAGTTCCCGTCGTTTGCTCTCCCGGGTCCGAGAGAGCCTTCCTACCTCCAATTGCCTGCCCGGAAACCACCAGGTGCCCGGCGCCGGCCCGCACGTATGGCCACAAACTTCCTCACCAAAATCTTTGGTAGCCGCAATGACCGTCTTCTGAAGACCTATCGCAAGACGGTGGAGCGCATCAATGGACTGGAGTCGAAGTACGAGCAGCTCAGCGACGATGAGCTGAAGGCGCAGACGGAATCCTTCAAGCAGCGCATTGCCCAGGGCGAAGCCCTGGAGGCCTTGTTGCCCGAGGCCTTTGCCGTGGTGCGCGAAGCCAGCAAGCGCGTCATGAAGATGCGGCATTTCGACGTGCAGCTGATCGGTGGTCTGGCGCTGCACCATGGCAAGGTGGCCGAGATGCGCACCGGCGAAGGCAAGACGCTCACCGCCACCCTGCCGGTGTACCTGAATGCGCTGACCGGCAAGGGCGTGCACGTGGTCACGGTCAACGACTACCTGGCCAGCCGCGATGCTCAGTGGATGGGCCGTCTGTACAACTTCCTCGGTCTGACCGTGGGCATCAACCTGCCCCAGGCGCCGCGCGAGGAGAAGCAGGCCGCCTACCGTGCCGACATCACCTACGGCACCAACAACGAATACGGTTTCGACTACCTGCGCGACAACATGGTCTACGAGGCCGCCGACCGCGTGCAGCGGGGCCTGAACTACGCGATCGTGGACGAGGTGGACTCGATCCTGATCGACGAGGCCCGCACGCCGCTGATCATCAGCGGCCAGGCCGAAGACCAGACCCAGGTCTACCTGGCGATCAAGCAGCTGGTGCCTCATCTGGTGCGCCAGGAAGGCGAGGCCGATCCGCGCACCGGCGAGGGCGTGATCAAGCCCGGCGACTTCACCGTGGACGAAAAGGCGCACCAGGTCTTCCTGACCGAGCAGGGTCACGAGAACGCCGAGCGCATCCTCAGTGGCGCCGGTCTGCTGCCCGAGGGGGCCTCGCTGTACGACCCAGCCAACATTGCGCTGATGCATCACATGGTGACCGCACTCAAGGCGCACCACCTGTTCCACCGCGACCAGCACTACGTGAACCAGGGTGGCGAGATCGTCATCGTCGACGAGTTCACCGGCCGTCTGATGTCGGGCCGGCGCTGGAGCGATGGCCTGCACCAGGCGGTCGAGGCCAAGGAGGGTGTTGCCATCCAGCCCGAGAACCAGACCCTGGCCTCCATCACGTTCCAGAACTATTTCCGGCTCTACGGCAAGTTGGCCGGCATGACCGGCACGGCCGACACCGAGGCCTACGAGTTCCAGGAAATCTACGGCCTGGAGACCGTGGTGATTCCGCCCAACCGGGTCAGCAAGCGCGACGACCAGCTCGATCGCGTCTACAAGACCACCAAGGAAAAATACGACGCCGCCATCGCCGACATCAGGGAGTGCCACGAGCGCGGGCAACCGGTGCTGGTGGGTACCTCGTCCATCGAGAACTCGGAAATCATTGCCGAGCTGTTGCAGCGCGCCGGCCTGCCCCACGAGGTGCTCAACGCCAAGCAGCACGCCCGCGAGGCCGACATCATTGCGCAGGCGGGTCGCCCGGGTGCCATCACCATCGCCACCAACATGGCCGGTCGCGGCACCGACATCGTGCTGGGGGGCAACCTCGAGAAGATGATCGCGGCCGTGGAGGCCGACGAAAGCCTGGACGAAGGCACACGGGCCCGCCGCATCGAGCAGGCGCGCGAGCTGTGGGCGGCCGACCACGAGAAGGTGGTCGCATTGGGTGGTCTGCGCATCATCGCCACCGAACGCCACGAGAGCCGCCGCATCGACAACCAGCTGCGTGGCCGTTCGGGCCGCCAGGGCGACCCGGGCTCCTCGCGCTTCTACCTGAGCCTGGACGATCCGCTGATGCGCATCTTCGCGGGCGACCGCGTGCGCGCCATCATGGACCGCCTGAAGATGCCCGAGGGCGAGGCCATCGAGGCCGGCATCGTCACGCGCAGCATCGAGAGCGCGCAGCGCAAGGTCGAGGCGCGCAACTTCGACATCCGCAAGCAGCTGCTGGAGTACGACGACGTCGCCAACGACCAGCGCAAGGTCATCTACCAGCAGCGCAACGACATCCTCGACGCGCAGGACCTGCGCGCGCAGATCGACGCGCTGCGCGACGGCGCCATGACCGACCTGGTGCAACAGTACGTGCCCGAGGAAAGCGTGGAAGAGCAGTGGGACCTGCCCGGCCTGGAGAAGGCGCTGCGCGAGGAGTGGGCGGTGGACGTGCCGCTCGCGAGTTGGGTGGCCGGGGCGGAGGCGGTCGAGGCCGAGAACATCGCCGAGCGCGTGCGCGAGGCCGCGAAGGCGGTGTTCGAGTCCAAGGTCGACCAGGTCGGTGAGCAGAACTTCACCTCGTTCGAGCGCGTGGTGCTGCTGCAGACCATCGATTCGCAGTGGCGCGAGCACATCGCCGCGCTGGACTACCTGCGCCAGGGCATCCACCTGCGCGGCTACGCGCAGAAGCAGCCCAAGCAGGAGTACAAGCGCGAGGCCTTCGAGCTGTTCTCCGAACTGCTTGAGAAGGTCAAGCGCGAAGTGACGACCATGCTGGCGCGGGTGCGCATCCGCTCCGAGGACGAAGTCGAGCGCCTGGAAGCGGAAGATCGCCGCCGCGCCGAGGCCGAGGCCAAGCGCATGCAGTTCCAGCACGAAAGCGCGGGTGGCTACGGCGCCGATGAAGAGGCCGCCCAGGTCCAGCAGGCGCAGGCCCAGGCGCCAGTGCGCGTCGATCCCAAGGTCGGCCGCAACGATCCCTGCCCCTGCGGTTCGGGCAAGAAGTACAAGCACTGCCACGGCCAGCTGGCCTGAGAGCACGCAACGGGGCCGCGAAAGCGGCCCCGCTGCTGTGCGGGCAGGCAAGGTCCGAGGACCGATCCAGCATGACCGAGGCCCTGCCCGAGCTGCGTGTCGCCGCCGGCCTGCTGTTCGATTCCGGCGACCGCGTGCTGCTGGCGCAGCGGCCCCATGGGCGCGAGGACGCCGGGCTGTGGGAGTTCCCCGGCGGCAAGCTCGAAGCGGGTGAGACCGCATACCAAGCCCTGCGGCGCGAGCTGTCTGAAGAGCTGGGTATCGACATCAGGGGCGGTGAGCCGCTGATCCGCGTGCCGCAGCGGCAATCGCGACGCCTGCTGTGGCTGGAGGCGATCGAGGTTCGCGAGTGGCGCGGTGAGCCGCGCGGGCTTGAGGGACAGGCCCTGCGCTGGGTGCTTCCGGAAGACATCGATCCCGCAGCGCTGCCGGCGGCCGATCGCCCGATCCTCGCCTGCCTGCGCCAGCCCGCGCAGTACTGGATCAGCCCGGAGACGGTCGCGCAGCCGGCTGCATTCGAGGCCTGGTTGGCCGCCGCCCACGCAGCCGGAGCCCAGCGCCTGCAGCTGCGGGTGCCGGCTCTCGGCGCGGACGCCCGCGCGGCGCTGGCGCGCCGCGCCGCCAAGCAGGCGCAGGCGCTGGGTATCGAGCTGCTTCTGAACGCGCGCGGTGAGGAGGATCTTGATCTCGCCGCTGCCCTCGGCTGCGGCGCCCAGCTGAGCCGCAGCCTGCTGATGCGCATCGCCGGCCGGCCGCCGCTACCTTGGGTCGGAGCGTCCTGCCACGACGCGGACTCACTGCAGCGGGCCGAGTCGCTGGGCTGCGATTTCGCCCTGCTTTCTCCGGTCATGCCCACGCGCAGCCATCTGGGGGCCCCCACCCTGGGCTGGTCAGGCTTCAGCGCCCTGCGCGCCTTCACCGCCCTGCCGGTGTATGCGCTGGGTGGGCTCGGCCCCGCCGATCTCGCTGCTGCACGCATGGCTGGCGCACAGGGTGTCGCCGGCATTCGCGGCTTCTTCGCCGGCGGAGACGCCTAGCAGCTTGTTGAAAAACTCCCTTCCGGGGAGTTTTTCAACTCGGCGGTCCGGCACAGGTCCGTACCGCCGCACGACGAATCAGGCGCTCACGCGCTCGATGAGTCGCTCCGGCCATCCATGGCCGGTCCAGCAGGCTGCTTTTCAACAGGCTGCTGGCGCCAGCCCCGCGCCGGAGTATCGAGCGCGTTCGCGCGCGGAGCCGGCGCCGCGACCCGGCGACGGCTCCACGGTGCTGCTCAGGCCCGACCGGGCAGGCGGAAATCGACGGGCACCCGGGCAATGGCGGAGACCGGCCGACCATCGCGCTCGGCCGGCTTGAAGCGCAGGCGCTTCAGCGCGTAGTCGACGGCGGCGCGATCGAGCACGCGGTGTCCGCTGGAGCGCTCGACCTCGACATGGGTCGGCACGCCCTGGGCGTCGACGTGGATGCGCAGCAGCACAAGCCCTTCCTGGCGGGCGCGCAGCGCCGGCCCGGGATAGGTCGGCGATCCAGGCGGCCGCGCATAGGCCAGCTGGCTGACCTCGTAGGGCCCGTCGTCGACCGCCGGCCCCGGGTCGGCGTAGGCGCTGGGCAGACTGGGCGGCGCCTCCACCGGTGGCACAAACACCGACATCGCGTTCGGCTCGGGAATTTCCACCGGCGGCGGTGTCGCGACCGCCAGCGGCGGGGGGGTTGGCACCGGCGGGCGGGGCTTGGGAGGGGGCGGAGGCGGAGGCGGTGGCGGCGGGGGTGGAGGTGGCGGCTCGATGAAGACCACCTGCGGTGGCGTGGTGGGTGGCTCTGCTTCGACAGTCTCGATGGGCTTGGCGCCGACAAACAGCATCAGGCCGGCAGCCAGATGCAGGCTCAGGGTGGTGGTCATGCCCAGGCAGCGCATGACCGAGAAGCCCTGCTGTGGCTTGGATTGGACAGACATGGAACGCGCTCCCCCTGGCGGCGGAAGGGCCAGGCGAAGCCCTGTACGCAGCGCGTCGGCAAACGGGGTTGCTGGCCTGCGACCTCTCGGACGCGGCTACGCCCGGCGCTTCGGGACTGCAGCCGGTGCCGCTATACTTCCGTGATCGTCGCCACGGCTTGATCGTGGGGGCGCTTGGAGTGTCCTCGCCTGCACGTGCGCCCTGCGCGCCCGTCGCCACCCGTCCCGCAGGCGTCCGGTCCGTCGCCGGTCGCCGTCATTGGAGCCGCTATGAGCATCGAACAGCTGGAAGACATCGCCCAGGCCATGGTGGCCCCGGGCAAGGGCATCATCGCGATCGACGAATCGACCAACACCATCAAGAAGCGCTTCGAGGCGGTTGGCGTGGAGAACACCGAGGAGCACCGTCGCGCCTACCGCGAGATGCTGCTGACCACGCCGAATCTGTCGCAGCACATCTCCGGCGCGATCCTGTACGACGAAACCCTGCGCCAGGCGACCCGCAGCGGCGTTCCGTTCGCCGAGTACATGGCGAAGAACGGCATCCTGCCGGGCATCAAGGTCGACAAGGGCACGGTGCCGCTGGCCGGCTTCCCGGGCGAGCTGGTCACCGAAGGCCTCGACGGCCTGCGCGACCGCCTGAAGGAGTACGCCCGTCTCGGCGCCAAGTTCGCCAAGTGGCGCGCGGTGATCACCATTTCCGACGACACGCCCTCGGGCAGCTGCATCGAGGCCAACACCCACGCCCTGGCGCGCTATGCCGCGCTGTGCCAGGAGCAGGGCATCGTGCCGATGGTCGAGCCCGAGGTGCTGATGGATGGCGCCCACGACATCGAGACCTGCTACGAAGTCACCGAAGCCACCCTGCGTTCGCTGTTCGGTGCGCTGTACGAGCAGAACGTGCTGATCGAGGGCACCATCCTCAAGGCCAGCATGGTCGTCTCCGGCAAGGACTGTGCGGAGCAGGCTTCGGTCGAGGAAGTGGCGCTCGCCACCCTGCGTTGCCTGCGCGCCTCGGTGCCCGCCAACCTGCCGGGCATCGTGTTCCTGTCCGGTGGCCAGAGCGACGAGGCCGCGACCCAGCACCTGAACGCGATGAACCAGCTCGGCCACCGGCCATGGCCGCTGTCCTTCAGCTACGGCCGCGCCATGCAGCAGGCCGCGCTGAAGACCTGGGCCCAGGACATGGCCGGCAACCTGGCGGCCGCGCAGAACACCGTGTTCGAGCGCGCCCGCGCCAACGGCCTGGCTGCACTGGGCGAATACGGCGGCTGACCAGCGCGGTCGTCGGCATCGCGCATGCGGCACCCGAACGCCGGCCCTTCAGGCCGGCGTTCGCGTTTGCGGGGCCGGTGAGCAGGGCGGCGGCAAGGACAGGGCCAGGACGGGCGCAGTCCGATCGGACCCGCGACGAGGGTTGGCGACGCGTGTTCCCGCGGCTGAGCCCGGCGGCGGACCTAGACCGAGGTCGAATGTGCGGCGGGCCGCGCCAGCGCCACAGTCCGCCTTCACAGGCCCACGACTTGCAGGCCGGGCGGTCTGCACCTGTCCAATACCGGAGCGCGACATGAGTGAGTCGATCGAACCGACTGCCCTGCAGTCGCTACCCCTGCCGATCGCCTGGTTCGATGCCGAGCGCAGACTGAGCGTCTGCAGCCCAGCCATGGGGCGTCTGCTCGGCCTCACGCCGCAGGCGGCGCTGCCGCTCGCTGCCGCTACGCTCGGCCTGTCGGACGCCGCCTTCGCTGGCCATGAGCATCCGCTGCAGCTGCACGGCCAGACGCTGCGACTGAGCCCGTTCCAGGACGGCTGGCTGCTGGCGCTTGCTCCCGCCGCGCGCCAGGATCTGCTCACGTTGGCAGCCACCCAGCTGCAGGCCTGCGACCTCAGCCTGCCCGAATTGCCCGCTGACGTCGGTGCAGACCCCCGCCTGCCGGCCTTGAAGTCCGGTTTCGGCAACCTGTCCGAAGCCTTGCGCCAGGCCGTCCTGCTGGTGCGCGAGGTGGCGGCGGCCGTACCTGCCCTCAATCACGGCAATGCCCAGGTGCGCGAGGCTTCGGGCCAGCAGGTGCAGGAGGTCGAACACGCGCTGGCCGCGGCCGAAGCGCTGGCCAGCGGGCTGCGCGAGGCCGGTGACGCGCTGGCCGCGGTGCGCGGCCTCTCCGACGAGGCCGGTCAGCTGGCGGGCAGCGGATCGGCGACGGCGCAGTCCTTCCAGCAGACCATGCAGGCGGTCGAGAACAGCACCCGCCGCGCCGATTCGATCATCGAGATGATCGACAGCGTCGCCCTGCAGACCAATATCCTGTCGATCAACGCGGGCATCGAGGCCGCGCGTGCCGGCGACGCCGGGCGTGGCTTCGCGGTGGTCGCCCGCGAGATCCGCGCGCTGTCGGAGCGCACCGCCGGCGCCGCCCGCGATGTCCGCGGCACGCTGGACGACATCCATTCGCGGATGGGCGACGGACTGCGCCAGGCCTCCGACACCCGCGCGGTGCTCGACCGCGTGGTGGGCCTGATGCAGCGCGCCGGCGAGGCCATGCGCGATGGCAGCAGCCGGGTCGGTGCCCAGGTGCAGGCGGTGGCGGGCCTGCAGTCGCTGTTGGGCGACGTCTCCGGCCATGCCCGCGACAACCTCGCCGCGGTGGAGTCCATGCTCACCGCCAGCGCCGGCATCGCCAGCGGGATCGGCACGCTTGAAGACTGCGTCGGACTGTTCCGGCTGAGCGCTGACCCGCTGGCGGAGCCCCGCCACGCGCGTGCGCTGGAGCTCGCGCGCAACGGTGCGGACCAGGCCGGGCGCGCTCTTGAGGCTGCCCTGGCCGCGCGTCGCCTCGCCGAGGACGCGCTGTTCTCGCGCGAGTACCGGCCGATCCCGCGGACCGAACCTCAGAAGCATTCGACCGCCTTCGACGAGCTCTGCGACGCGCTGATGCCCGAGTTCCAGGAACCCCTGGCCGGCGCCGAAGCCTGGGTGGTCTATGCGATCAGCGCCAACCGCGACGGCTACGTCCCGACCCACAACGACCGCTTCTGCCAGCCGCTGACCGGCGACCCCAAGCACGACCTCGTCCACAACCGCACCAAGCGGATCTTTGCCGACCGGGTCGGCCGCACGGTGGGTGCGCACACCGATCCCTTCCGGCTGCAGGTCTATCGCCGCGACACCGGCCAGATCATGTTCGACATGTCGGTGCCGATCCGGGTCAGGGGTCGCCACTGGGGCGGTTTCCGGGTCGGCTACTCGCTGGCCTGAGGCGCAGCGACAGGCGTGGCTGTGTCTCAGGCCAGCGCGGTGCGCGCAGGCTGCTGTCCGCTGGCCGTGATTGCGTACACTCCACGACCGCGCGGCCGTTTGCCGCAGTGCATGGAGACGTTCTTGAACGCGCGCATCCCCTGTCTGTCCGGCCTGCTGCTGGCTTCACTGGCGCTGGCGGCCTGCTCCACCGCGTCCGATTCCGAAGCCCCTGCGGTCACCGCCGAGTCGAGCGCGCCCGCTGCAGCCGCTGGTCCCGCAGCGGAGCAGGTCGATCCGGGCCTGATCGCCGATCCGCGCTTCGAGATCGCCGGCGTCAATGTCCCGCTGCAGCACTGGAAGCTCTACCAGCACGCGGGCGAGGCCTCGTTCGAGATGCGCGTGGAAGGCAACGAGGTCAGCCTGCGGCGGATCGGCGTCGAACCCTGGGGCACGATCGAGCAGGCGATGCCGGCGGATGCCCTGGTCGGCAAGACCCTCGAGTGGTCGGCCGAGCTGTGGGGTGAGCTGGGTGAAGCCCGCGGCGAGGCCTTCGACGCCACCGGACTCGCGGTCACGGTGATGGGCTTCGGCCCGCACGACCTGCCGATGATGGGCGCGCGGCATCTGCTGACCCAGTCCAGCGAGCCATCGCTGTCCACCGGTCCGGTGGCGCGCCAGCGCTATGCGGTCCGCTTCGTGGTGCCTGAGGGGCGCGAGCTCGAGCTCAAGCTGGCCCTGCAGCTGACCCGCGATGGCGAGCTGCACATGCGTGCGCCCAGCCTGCGGGTGATCGAGGACGCCGCTGCGCCCTGATCGAGGCGGGCGCGCTCAGCCGTCCGCCGCCTGCGGGCAGGTGAAGCCGCGCAGCGCGCCTTCCGGGCGCCCTGCCAGCCGCGCCTGCAGCGAGCCGGCGCGCCCCTGCAGCCGCCAGTCGTAGATCAGGCTGAAGGCCATCACCCGCGCGACGTATTCGCGGGTCTCGTGGAAGGGAATGGTCTCCAGCCACAGCAGGCGGTCGTCGAGCAGCGGTGCGGTCGGTGGCCGCGCCGCCAGCCAGCGACCGACAGCGGCCGGGCCGGCGTTGTAGGCAGCGGTCGCCAAGTCTGGACGGCCGCCATGGGCATCGAGCATCTGCCGCAGATAGGCGCTGCCGAGCTCGATGTTGAACTCGGGCTGGTACAGCGCCTGCGGGCCGCTGAAGCTCAGCCCCAGGCGGCGCGCGGTGTCGCGTCCGGTGCCCGGCAGCAGCTGCATCAGGCCGCGCGCGTCGGCCGGCGAGCGGGCCGACGGCATCCAGCTGCTTTCTGCGCGGATCAGGCCGGCGACCCAGGCCGGCGGCAGACCCTGCTTTCGCGCCTCGCGCCGCAGCGCGCGCTCGTGCGGCAGCGGGAAACGTTGGGCGTAGTAGCGCATGCCTTCGCCGCTGCCGAGGGTCTGCGAGGCGCGGTCGTACCAGCCGCGCTGAAGCGCCGCCTCCACCGCCAGCGCCTGGTGCGGCAGGGGCAGCCCGTCGATCGCGGACATCCACTCCTGGTGGGCCCAGCCGGGGCGATCGAGCGTGTACAGGTCGAGCGCGCGCGCTACCCCGCTACGCACCAGCACGCGGCGGTCGGCGCGCCCGCTGGCGGCCGGCAGCGGGCACAGGGCGTAGTCGCGGCCGCCGAGATCGGCCGCGAGGAAGCCGTGGAAGTTGGGCTCGCGTGCTGCCTTCGCGAGCAGCTCGGCGGCAGCGTCAGTGTCGCCGACCGCGGCGCGCAGACGCGCTTCGATCAGCTGCCAGCGCGCGCGCTCGCGCAGCTCGGCAGGCATCGCCGACAGTGCGTCGAGGGCTTCGCGGGGCTGCCGACGCGCGATCGCCTCGCGTACCCGCCATTCGTGCAGACGCGCGTCGAAGGCATCGGCCGGTACGCGGGCGAAGCGGGCGGCGGCCTCCGGCAGATAGCTGGCGGCGCTCCACAGGGCGATCGCGTGGCGCAGGCGGCCGATGCGCTCACCTTCCAGGCCCAGCGCTGAGGCCAACGTATCGAGCAGGGCTTCGGCGGTGCCGGGGTCGCGCCGCGCCAGCGCGACCAGCCCCGCCTCGACCGCGGCACGTGTGCGAGGGGTCGATGGCCAGCCCGTGGCGGCCGCTGTAGGCGTGTCGATGAAGCTCGCCTCGGCTTCGACGCGCGCGCGCAGGGAGGCGTCCAGATCGCGCGCGAGATGGCGCATCAGGCCGCCATGGCCGCGCTCCGCGGCCGCTTCGATGCGCTGCAGGATGCGCGCGGCGTCCAGGCGGCCGATGCGGCGCAGGGTCGCGATCACCGGGTCGCAGGCCTTGGGCAGGCTGTCGCCGCGGTCCCATTCGGCGAGCGCGGCATCGATCACGCCGGGATCGTCGCCTTGGGCAAAGCGCGCGCTCAGCGCATGGCAGCGCAGGTCCGGGTCGGCGTCGTCGCCCTCTTGCAGGCCGATCCGCCGGAAGGCCATCCACTCGCCGCGCTCGCCCAGCTGGCGCAGCGTCGCCCGTCGCAGCAGGCGGGCGGGCGGGGTGTCGCCGTGGCGATCGAGGAAGTCGATCACCGCGTCGACGTCGATGCGTCCGCCGCGACCGCGCAGGTGCTGCTGCTCGATCCAGGGCCACAGCGGATCCCCGTCGAGCGCACGGCCAAGTTCGCGAAACACAGTCGCGTTGGCTCGCGGTGCCTCGGCCATGGCAGTGCGCAGGCGCGCGAGACGATCGCGGTCGGCTGGCAGCAGATCCTCGGCGTGCACGGCGGGCAACAGAGCCAGTGCAAGCAGCAAGGGCAGGGTGGTGAGCAGGGGCTTCAACATTCCGTGTCGTCGGGGGCGTCTGTCGCGTCGGGCCGACGCGGGGCTCTGTGGGACAATCGCACGGCCCGAAGGTGCCCGGGACACGCGGGCCGGCGGTGGCGGCGCGTCGCACCGCGCATGACCATTCTTCCACAGGCCCGCGCGCCTTGAACCCACAGGTGGCAGCCACCCATGAGTCTTCTGCTGATCTATCTGGCGCTGGGCGCGTGTGCCGGCCTGCTTGCCGGCCTGCTCGGCGTTGGCGGCGGTCTGGTCATCGTGGCCGCCCTGGCCTGGCTGCTGCCACTGCAGGGCGTGCCGGCCACGCAGGTGATGCAGGTGGCGCTGGCGACGTCGCTGGCGAGCATCATCCTGACCGGTCTCTCCTCGGCCCGTTCGCATGCGCGCCGCGGCAGCGTGCTCTGGCCCAGCGTGTGGACGCTCGTGCCCGGCCTGATGCTGGGCGGCGTGGGCGGCGCCCTGTTCGCCACCGGCCTGGAGAGCGACACCCTGCGCTGGTGCGTGGCCGGGTTCTGCCTCCTTGCAGGCAGCCAGCTCGCCTTTGGCACGCCGCGCGCCGAGCGCGAACGCAGCGATGCGCCGCGTTCACCGGCCTTGGCTGCGGCCGGACTCGGCATCGGTGGCCTGTCCGCGGTGGTTGGCATCGGCGGCGGCAGTCTGACCGTGCCCCTGCTGGTCTGGCTCGGCGTGCCGCCGGTGCGCGCGGTCGGCACCTCCAGCGCCTGCGGCGTGGCGATCGCCGTCGCCAGCGCCAGCAGCTACGCCTGGCTGTCGCCGCCAGCGCCGAACCTGCCCGGTTCGCTGGGCTATGCCTACCTTCCGGCAGCGCTGGGAATCGCGCTGGCCTCGGTGCTGATGGCCCCGCTCGGCACCCGACTGGCGCATCGCCTGAGCGGGCCGTCACTGAAGCGGGTGTTCGCCGGATTCCTCTACCTCGTGGGTCTGAGCCTGCTGCTCCGATAGGCGGAATACCCGGCGTCGTGAACTGTGCGCCGACGGATCAGCTGTGCTGCGTGCGCTCTTGTCACGCCCCGGGCGCCGCGTTCACACTCCGCGCGCCGGCGGACTCGGGGGAGCCGACCGGCGCCATTCCGCGCCCACGGGCGCTTCATTCATGAGGGGAATCATGAACACCATCCGTCACCGCCTGGCGGCGGCGATCCGCTGTGCCCTGCCCGTTCTGCTGCTGCCCGCGCTCGCGGTGGCCCAGGACGATGCCCGTGAACTCGACCGCATCGAAGTCACCGGCTCGCGGATCAAGAAAGCCGAGATCGAAGGGCAGTCACCGATCCAGGTCATTACCCGCGAGCAGATCCAGCGCACCGGCCTCACCGCCGTCGCCGACCTGCTGCAGCAGATGACCGCCGGCGGCTCTTCGCTCAACACCAAGTTCAACTCCAGCGGCAACTTCGGGTTTCCGCCGGACGGCAGCGGCGTCGGTGCCGGTGCGGCCACGGTCGACCTGCGCCACCTCGGCGCGCAGCGCGTGCTGGTGCTGGTCGACGGCGTGCGCTGGGTGAATGAATCCTCGGCCTCGGGCGTGGGCTCGGCCACTGATCTCAACACCATCCCGGTCGGCATCATCGAGCGCATCGAGATCCTCGAAGACGGGGCGTCCTCGATCTACGGCTCCGACGCCATCGCCGGCGTGGTCAACATCATCACCCGTCGCGAGACCGATGGCGCCCAGGTCTCGGTGCAGTACGGCGGCTACGGCGGCGACCGCGGCGAAACCAGCTCGATCGACGCCAGCCTGGGCGGCAGCGGCGACCGCCACGCTTTCTTCCTCGGCGTCTCGCGCACCGAGCAGAAGGAGATCGCGTCCTCGCTCTACGATTTCTCGAACGTGCCGCGCCCGGGCACCGGTCTGGCGTTCGGCAGCTCAGGCACGCCGAACGGCCGCTTCATCTTCTTCCCCGGCGAGGCCAGTTCGGCCTGTCCGTTGACCGATCTCGATGACAACCCGGCCACGCCCTCGGTGCCGTTCTGCAACATCACGACGCCGAACGGCCAGTCTTACCCGAACGGTGTCAGCTACCCGCAGGATTTCATCCCGTTTACCACCGCGAACCGCTTCAACTTCGCCGAATACAACCTGATCCTGACGCCCAGCACCCGCAAGTCGGTGTTCTCGCAGGGTCGCATCGAGCTGGGCGAGTCCACCACCGCCTACGTGCGCGCGCTGTTCAACCGCCGCGAGTCGGCCAACCAGGCCGCGCCCGAGCCGATCTTCCTCGGTCCCGATGCCGGCACCGGCAACCCGTATGCGGATGACATCCGCATCTCGGCCAGCAACCCCTTCAATCCCTTCGGCTTCGACCTGATCTCCAGCGGCCCCGGCGCCAACCTGGTGCTGATCGGTCGGCGTCCGGTCGAAGGCGGCCCGCGTCGCTTCGAGCAGGTGGTCGACACCTGGTACTTCGGTACCGGCCTGGAGGGCAGCTGGGACGTGGGCGGTCGCAGCCTGCTGTGGGACCTGAACTATGCGCGCAGCAGCAACCAGGCCGAGCAGACCAACTTTGGCAGCTACAACATCCGCCGCATCGCCCAGGGCCTGGGCCCGCTGTCGGCCTGCCAGGCCGACCCGCGGTGCGTGCCGATCAACATCTTCGGCGGCCCGGGTACGTTGACTCGCGAGATGCTGGACTACATCCAGCCGGTGGTCCGCGACAGCAGCGAGAACAACATCGAGCTGATCTCGGGCAACCTGACCGGCGACCTCTTCAGCCTGCCCGCAGGTGCACTGTCGTTCGCGACCGGCTTCGAGCACCGCCGCCTGGACGGCTTCTACCGCCCGGACGCACTCACCGTCGCCGGCGAGTACAACGGCGTGCCCTCGCGACCGACCTCGGGCGAGTACGACGTCACCGAGTACTACGTCGAGCTCAATGCGCCGATCTACGAGGCCGGCAGCTCGCGCCTCGACCTCAGCGTGGCCGGTCGCTACTCCGACTACTCCACCTTCGGCGGCGAGACCACCGGCAAGCTCGGCCTGCGCTGGCAGATCAACGAGCAGTTCCTGCTGCGCGGCACCTTCGCGGAGGGCTTCCGCGCGCCTTCGATCGGTGAGCTGTTCGGCTCGGCCAGCCGCTTTGACGCCCAGCTGGACGATCCCTGCCTGATCAGCCTGTCGGGCGCGCCCCCGGCGGCCAACTGCGCGGCCTTCGGCGTGCCTGCGGGCGCCCAGCAGGCCAACTCGCAGATCTCGGTCACCACCGGCGGCAACGCCGATCTGCAGCCCGAGATGGTCGACAGCACCTCGGCCGGCTTCGTCTGGAGCCCGGGCTTCGCCGAGAACAGCGGCTGGTCGCAGCGTCTGGATATCGAGTTCGCGTGGTACCAGCACGAGCTGGCAGGCGGCATCCAGGCCATCGACGCGCAGACCCAGCTGAACCTCTGCGTGGCCGGCGGTCCGTCTTCGCCCTTCTGCGAAGGCATTACCCGCGCCTCCACCGGCGGCATCAACGGCTTCGACAACCGCCTGCAGAACCTCGGCAGCATCGAAACCAGCGGCTACGACATCGATATCGGCTGGACTCTGCCGGAGACCGGCCTCGGCCAGTTCCGCGTCGACTGGCAGAACACCTTCGTCGACGACTACGTGGCCCGTGGCGCCAATGGCGTGCAGCAGCCGCGCCGCGTCGGCATCGAGGTCAACAACAGCGCCATCCCCGAGTGGACCTCGAACCTCGCCCTCGACTGGACCTATGGCGACTTCAGCGCGCGCTGGACGACCCGCTTCATCGACCGGGTGACCGAGGACTGCGGCGACGCCCGGACCTTCGAGGTCTGCCGCAACCCCGCGCCGAACGCCAACCCGCTGGGCTCGACCACCTACCACGACCTGCAGCTGGGCTGGCAGGCGCCGATGCTGGAAGGCACCCGGTTCACCCTGGGCGTGAACAACCTGTTCGAGAAGCAGGCGCCGCTCTGCCTGTCCTGCTCGCTGAACGGCTACGACGCGTCGACCTACGACCTGCCGGAGCGCTTCATCTACGGCAAGATCGACGTGAACTTCTAAGCCATGCGGCCGGTGGACGAGGCTTCTCGCAGCGTCCACCGGCCGGTCGCGTGAACGGTGTATGCGCGCGCTGCATCAGGCGCGCATGCGACCGGGCAGTAGCCCGGCAACGGCTCGCGGATCCAAACCAGCAGCGGCCCTGAATCGCAAGCCCGTATTCGTCGCTGAGTACTCAGGGTGAGATCGCCGCCGCGCGCTCGCGTTCGATCAGCCGGTTCGCAATCTCCAGCATGCGCGCGTGACCGCCGGCTTGGCGTGCGCCGATCCGATAGCGTCCGTTGATGACCAGTTCCGGCGTGCCGGTGCTGCCGTAGGCCTGCACGGTCTGCTTCGCGCGCGCCAGCCTGGCATTGGTCGACATCGCGTTCATCGCCGCCAGGAACTCCTGGGGGTCCGCACCGTGCTCGGCGAAGAGTGCGGCGATGTCTTCGACGCTCTGGATCGACCGGCGTTCGCTATGCACGGCGACGAACACGGGGGCATGCGCTGCTTCGAGCACGCCCAGGGCCTCGGCCGCGAAGTAGGCGCGGGCGTAGAGGTCCCAGGCGCCGCCGAAGGCCGCCGGCTGATAGCGGAACACCACGTCGTCGGGCAGGCCCGGCTTCCAGGCGTCGATGTGCGGCTGCAGGGCCGCGCAGGCGCCGCAGCTGTAGCCGAACACTTCCACCACCTCGATGCTGCCGGGCGGGGCCGTCGTGGCCACGGCCGGTTCGATCAGCGTGTAGTCGCGCCCGGGCTGCAGCGCGTCCGCAGCCGCGGCCGGACGCAGCGTGAGCGCGGCGGCGAACAACGCCAGCAGCAGGACAGAAAGGCGCATCGACATGGTGAAGCTCCGGCGACGGGGATCATCCCCACAGGGCCGGCTGCGACCCGGAGCCAGGGGCGGAGTTCCGACTCCAGCGCCGAAGCGTGTCTAAAGCGCGCCGGGCACCTCGATCTCGGCTGCCACCGGCAGGTGATCGGCCGGCGCGCCCTCCAGCAGCCAGCGGCGCTGCACCCGGATGCCTTCGCTGACGAGGATGTGGTCGATCGCACGCTTCGGTCGCCAGCTGGGGAAACTGGGCAGCATCTGCTCGGGCGGCAGCAGGCGCGTGCGGCGGTACAGCGACTGCATTTCCGCGCACAGCGGCTCGCAGTTGAAGTCGCCCATCAGCAGGGCGCGCGGGGCGTCTTCGATCAGCTCGGCGATGAAGCTGAGCTGGGCCAGCCGCGACTTCACGCCCAGCGAGAGGTGCGCCACCACCACCACCAGCGCATCGCTGCCCTGGCCGTAGCGCGCCAGCAGGGCGCCGCGGCCGGGAATGCGGCCGGGCAGCGGGTGGTCGATCACTTCCTGCGGCTCCAGTCGGCTCAGCAGCGCGTTCGCGCTGGTGGCGATGCCGCCCATGCGCCGGTTCGGCTGGTGGCTCCAGAACGGGAAGCGGCCGCGTTCGGCGAGGTAGTGGGTCTGGTTGATGAAGCCCGAGCGCAGCGAGCCGGGGTCGGTCTCCTGCAGCCCCACCAGGTCGAAGCCGCGGGCCATGCCGGCCAGGGCATCGAGGTTGCCGCGCTTGTCGCGGTGCGGCAGGACGTGGTTCCACGGCCGCGACACGTAGTCCATGTAGCGGTCGGTACGCGCGCCGGCCTGGATGTTGGCGCTCAGCACGGTCAGCCGCGTCGAGGCCGACGCCTGAGACGCAGCGGCCCCGGGCGCGGGCGCGACCGGGGCAGGGGGCGTGCGCACGGGTGAAGCCGGGCGGCTTCAGCGGCCAGCGGCGGCCGCGTGCTCCTGCGCGACCAGCGCGTCGACGATCTCCAGCATGCGCGGGAAGCCGCCTTCGCGCGGCGACATCACGCGGTACTTGCCGTTGACGATCATCGAGGGCGTGCCGTCGACGCCGTAGCGCTGCACGGTCTGCTGGGCGCGCGCGATCTTGGCGTTGACCGCGAAGCTCTGCATGCTGGCCATGAACTCCTCGCGGCTCACGCCGTACTCGGTGTACAGGTCGGCCACGTCCTCGATGCTCTGGATCGGCTTGCGGTCGGTGTGCAGGGCCTTGAAGATCGCGTCGTGCGACTTGTCGAGGATGCCCATGGTTTCGGCCGCGTAGTAGGCGCGCGCATAGACCTCCCAGGCGCCACCGAACACCGCCGGCATGTAGTTGAACTGCACGTGCTCGGGCAGGCCCTTCTTCCAGTCGTTGACGATCGGCTGCAGGGTGGCGCAATGCACGCAGCTGTAGCCGAACACTTCGATGACCTCGACCTTTCCGGCCGCGGCGCTGGTCGGCACCGGCGGATTGATCAGCTGGTAGTCGGTACCGGCGGTGAGGTTGGCGGCGGCGGGCGCCTGCGCCGAACAGGCGACGGCGGAAGCCAGCAGGGCGGTAGCGGCGAACAGGCGCATCAGCATGTGGGGTCTCCAGATAAGTGAAGGCCCGCCGAGCTTAGGCGGGCCAGTCTGAACATCGGGTCACGGCGCGCGGGCGGAGCCTGCGCAGCCGCCCTGCGACCCCGTTCGGAGCCGCAGGTTCCCCGCAACTACTGCGCTTCGTGCAGACCTTCGATGTAGGTCGCCAGCGCCTGGATCTCTTCGTCGGTCAGGTAGCGGGCCACGCCCGCCATCACCGCATTGGCGTTGTCGCCGCGGCCGTGCACGGTGCCGTCGCGGAACAGGTTCAGCTGGGCTGCGGTGTAGCCGGCGTGCTGGCCGGCGAGGTGCGGATAGGCCGGACCCGGGTTGCCGTCGCCGGCCGGGCCGTGGCAGGCGCTGCAGGCGGGAATGCCGCGCTCCAGGTCGCCACCGCGGTAGAGCTTCTCGCCGACTTCGTAGAACTTGAGGCCCTCGTTCGGGCCGCTGCTGATTACGGTCTCGTCGGCGAGGCCGGCGCGGGCGGTCTGGCCGGCGAAGTAGGCGCCGATGTCGCGCATGTCCTGCGGCGACAGCATCGCCGCGAAGCCGAGCATGATCGCGTTGTTGCGCTCACCGCTCTTGTACAGGGCGAGGTGGCGGGCGATGTAGCGCTCGTGCTGCCCGGCCAGCTTGGGGTACTGCGGATCGGCGGAGTTGCCATCCATGCCGTGGCAGGCGGCGCAGACCGCAGCCTTGCCCTGGCCGGCCTCGGCATTGCCGGGGACGACGGCGGCCGTGTCATCGGCCAGGCTGGCGACCTCGGCCGCCGCCTGTTCGGGCGCGGCGGTGACTTCGGCGGCGTTCTGCGCGAGAACGGAAGAGGCGGCCAGCAGGCCCGCCAGCCCAAGGAAGCGGCGAAAACTCATACACTTGCTCCGAACTGGAATGCTGTTTCGACCGCTGGCACCACCGCAGGCTGCGGCAGGGCGCGGGAATCGCGGGATTATTCCAGCCCGCCCATGACGGGTCAACGAAGCTGAAGCGCGCAGCTTCGCCGTCCGCACTGGATCCTCTGATGTCCGAGCACCACCCCTTCCGTGCCGCCAGCTACCTGCTGAGCGTGCACAACCCCCGACAGCTGCCCGCGGATGACGGCCTCGAGGTCGCGATCTCCGGCCGATCGAATGCCGGAAAGTCCAGCGCGATCAACAAGATCTGCAGCCAGACCGGGCTCGCCCGGACCAGCAAGACGCCCGGCCGCACGCAGCAGCTCGTGTACTTCCAGCTGGCGCCGCAGCGCTACTTGGTCGACCTGCCGGGCTATGGCTATGCCAAGGTCCCGCCGGAGCTGCGCGATCACTGGCGCGGCCTGATCGAAGGCTACTTCCAGAGCCGGCGCGCGCTCGCCGGCCTGGTGGTGGTGATGGACATACGCCATCCGTTGCGCGAGTTCGACCAGCAGATGCTCGGCTTCGGCGAGGCCCGCGGCCTGCCCTGCCACGTGCTGCTGACCAAGGCCGACAAGCTGGGCCGCGGCGCACAGGCGCAGACCTTGCGGCAGGTGCGGGCGGAGCTGTCCGAGGGCCAGAGCGTGCAGCTGTTCTCCGCTTCCAGCGGTCTCGGCGTTGAGGAAGCGCGCGAGCGTCTGGCCGGCTGGCTGCAGCTCGGCGGCTGAGGTGGCATCCGTGGACGCTTCCGCGCGGCGGGTGCGCGCGCAGCAACTGCTCGCCAGCGGGCAAGCGCAGCGGCTGCTGGAGGAGCTCAGCGACTTGCCGCTGGGTGACTTCGACGCCGATCTCGCCTATTTCCACGCGGTGGCCGCTGCCAAGTGCGGACGTCGCGATCGTGCCGAGCCGGCGCTGGCGCACTGCCTTGCGCTGGCGCCGGACCATCCCGGCGGGCGCTTCCAGCGCGCCGTGTTCGCCCAGGCCGACGGCAAGCTGCACGCGGCACGCGAGGACTTCGCCGCCGCCGCGCGCGCTGCCCCCGCCTGGGCTGAGGCCCACTACAACCTCGGCGTGATCGAAGCCGGGCTGGGCGACTTCGCCGCGGCCGAAGCCAGCTATCGGGCGGCGCTGCGGGCCCAGCCGCGCCTGCTGGCGGCCGCCAACAATCTCGCCAACCTGCTGTGCGAGCGCTCCGCTGAACAGGAAGCCATCGCGCTCATGCAGGGCGTCCTTGCCGCGGCCCCTGGGTTTGCGATCGGCTGGGCCACGCTCGGCCGCAGCCTGCTGCGGGTCCGCCAGCCCGGGCCGGCGATCGAGGCCCTGCGGCGGGCGCTGAACCTTGATGCCAGCCAGGCCGCGGCCTGGCAGAACCTTGGCGATGCCCACCAGCTGCAGGGCGACGTCACTGCTGCAGCCGAAGCCTACGCAAGGGCGTTGCAGCTTGAGCCGCAGTCCGCCGCGCTGGCCTTCAAGCTCGACACCCTGCGTGGCGCCCAGCCGGCGCGTCCACCGGATGCCTACGTCCGCGATCTGTTCGACGGCATGGCCGGGGCGTTCGACCACTGGCTGGTGGACACCCTCGGCTACCGCTTGCCCGAGCAGCTGGCGCGCTATCTGCCCGAGGCGACCGGCCTCGACGTGCTCGACCTTGGCTGCGGCACCGGGCTCGCGGCGCCTGCGCTGCGGCCGCTGGCGCGTCGTCTGGAGGGCGCGGACCTGTCGTCGAACATGCTGCGGCAGGCGGCGGCGCGCGGCCTCTACGATGCCCTGCACCAGGCTTCGCTACAGGACCTGCTGGCGCGCGAGGCGGCGTGCTGGGACCTGCTGCTGGCAGCGGACGTGTTCGTCTACGTCGGCGCGTTGGAGCCGGTGTTGGCGGCGGCCGCGCGCGCCCTGCGGCCCGGCGGCTGGCTGCTGTTCTCGATCGAGGTGGCGGCGGACGCGGAGGCGGGCGGATTCGCCTTGCAGTCGACCGGCCGCTATGGCCACAGCGCCCGCGTACTGGCCCGCCAGGCGGAGGCGCTCGGGTTCACCGTCGAACTGGATGCGCCCATCGACCTGCGGCGTGAGCGCGCGCAGATGCTGCCGGGACGGGTGATGCGCCTGCGCCTCAAGGGCTAGGGCAACGCTGAAGAATTCAGCGTTGCCGCGCGCCATGGAGGGCGCGCCCGCGGATCGAGCGCGTATGCGCTTGATCCAGCGCAAGCGAGTCCGGACATGTGCCGGACACGCGACCCCTGATCAAGGCCTGGAGGGACTTGATCAGTCTTGCCCCAGCACGCCTCAGAACAGCTCGATGTCGTCGCCCTTGTTCTTCATCTTCTCCATGAAGTCCGCCAGCGCCTGCTGCACGCTCTTGCCGTGCAGCAGCACCGCCTCGAACATCTCGACCTCTTCCGGCATCGAGTAGCGGGCGCGGATCTTCTCCTGCAGCGCCACCCACTGGTCGGGCGTCGTCGCGCGCTGCTCGTCGCTGACCACCTCGGCCAGCCACTCCAGGCTGTGGCTGACGTGGCTGAGCCGCTGCACCAGGCGGTCGTAGAACTGGAAGGCGATGATCGACTGGTGGACCATGCCGGTCACCTGCGAGGCGGCGCCGGACATCCGACGCCGGATCTCGCCGAGCTCGCCGTCTTCCGGCAGCCGGCTCGCGTCTTCCGCGATCACGCCCATGTGCTTGGCCATGATGGTGAAGGTGTCGGTGAGCACCTCGACCGAGCTGTCGCTGTCGCGCATCGCGCCTTCGATCTGGCCGACCGCGAGCTCCATCATCAGCACCGTCTCGCGCATCTTGTCCCAGTTCGGGTCGGGGATCCGCACGCGGGTGCCGCGGGGCTCGGCGGGTGCACTCATGTCACGACTCCTGGATCGATGGACGGCTGGATCGATGGACGGGCGGCCGACGTTCGGCCTTGCCGCGCTCGGGCGGTGTGGTCGGAAAGCAAGTCCTGTACCGTCGTGCGGCCTGCGCGCCGACGCCCGCGGAGCAGCGCGCCCGGCATGCACGGATGCAACGCCGCTGCGGAAATTTGCGGCATGTGGCTTGCACCTCGGCAGGCTTTCCCGAACCCGGAAGTCCGCGGCGTGCGCGAGTCCCGCTCCCACCACCAGCCCGACCCGCCGCTCGCGCCGCAGCGGCGCGAGCGCCGGATCGGCCTGCTGGCGACCCTGGCCGTCCTCGGCATCGTCGGGCTGCTGGCCGTGGTCGCCAGCGCACCACCCCCGCATCCGCCGCTGGTGGTGGCCGTGGGGCCGTGGCTGGGCTACGACCCGCTGGTCCTGTTGCGCGAACAAGAGCGCCTGCCGCCTGGCATGCGTCTGGTCGAGCTGCCTTCGGCCACCGACACCCTCGGCGCGCTCGGCGATGGCCGCGTCGATGCCGCTGCCGTCACCCTCGACGAAGCCCTGCGCCTGCGCGCGCGCCTGCACGACCTGCGGGTGATCGCGGTGCTCTCGGAATCGCGCGGTGCCGATGGCGTGGTCCTGCGCGCGGGTCTCGATCCTGCCGTCGGCCTTGCGGGGCGGCGGATCCTGGTGGAGGACAGTGCGGTCGGAGGCCTGGTGCTGGCGGCGGCCCTCAAGGCCGAGGGTCTGGACGCGAGGCAGGTGCGGCCGGTCGAGGTGCGCGCACAGCATCTGGCGCGGCGCTGGGCCGATGCCGATGTCGATGCCATCGTTGCCTATGAGCCCCTGCTCAGCCGTCTGGTTGGCGAGGGCCACATCCTGCTGCACAGCACGCGCGAACTCACCGGCCTGGTCTACGACGTGCTGGTCGTGCGCGAAGCCGTCCTGCTTGAACGTGAGCGCGAGCTGCGGCAGCTGCTGGTGGCCTGGGATCAGGCGGTGGCGCCGTTTGCTGCAGGCGATGCGTTGCCGCTGGATCGGCTGGTGCCCGGCACGGGCTTGAGCGAGAACGAGTACCGGCGGGCCCTGGAGGGCATCGACTTTCTTGCGGCAGCGCGCAGCCAGGCCCTGCTGTCCGGCGCGGATACCGCCCTGCAGCGACTGCTGCCACGGTTCGCGACGCTGCTGCAGCTGCCGCAGGCTCCGTCGACGCCGCAGGCGGGCGGTCTGCTGATGCCAGGCCTGCAGCCGCAGTCGACCGGAACCTCGCGCGATGGTCGCTGAGCGCGGACTGCGTCGCCTGCTGAGCCACTGGCCGGCGCGCTTCAGCCTGCCGCTGGTGCTGAGTGCACTGTGTGCGGTCGCGCTGCTGCTGATGTTCAACCTGCGCAGCGGACAGGCCACGCAGCACGCCCGCGCCGAGATGCGGCAGGACCTCGGCGAGCTCGCCAACCTCACCGCACGCCGCCTCGACAGCTACGCCGAGCTCGGCGACAACGGCGGCGCGCGCGGCATCGTCACCCGCCTCGGCCTGTATGCGCTGGTGGTCGAAGCCTGGCAGCTGGATGCGTCCGGCCGGGTGGTGCACAGCCTGCGTCGCTCCGATACCGGTCGACCCTTCGAAGAGGTGCGGCAGCGCCTGCCCGATCCGCTGCTCACCCTGCTGTCCGGATGGGATGCGGCGAGACTGGACCAGGGCGCCAGCCAGGTGCACGGCACCCTGCGCCTGCAGGTCGAGCCGGTGCTGGTGCGCAGCGATCCGCCCGAGCGCGGGCGGCTGGTGTTGATCGGCGACAGCGCGGCGGCCGAGGCCGAAGCGCACTGGAACCTGCGCCGGGTGTTCCGCACCGAGGCGCTGATCCTCGGCGTCGCGGCGATCTTCGCCTGGTGGTGGCTGCGACTGCAGCTGCTCGACCGCAGCGCGCGCCTGCAGTCCGCCGCCGAGGCCCTGCGCAGCGGCCACGTGCCCCTGTCGTCCGAGGTCGGTGGTCGCGATGAGCTGGGCGCCATCGGCCGCGCCCTCGACGCCGGCTTCGCCCGCCTTCGCCGTCATCAATCGATCCAGCAACTCGCCCTGGCCAGCAGTCGTTGCCTGGTCGAGGAGCGGCCGCTGCCCGAGCGCCTGCAGACCGTCTGCGAGCTGCTGGTGCAAAGCAAGGCTTTCCATGCGGCGCGCATCCTTGCCGAGGATCCCGCAGCCACGCCGCTGTTCGGCGCCGGCCAGCTGCCGGGCCCGGGCAACGAGGTCTGGCGCTTCCCGATGCAGGTCTTCAGCATCGGCGATTCCTTGGAGCCCGCCACGCTTGAGGCCTGGCCCAGCGAGGCCGGACACGGCGACCATGACTGGAAGTCGGCGCTCGAAGTGCTGGCGCGCGACCTGGAGCAGCAGATCGCGCGGCTGCGCGCCGAGCACGCCCGGCGCAGCGCCGAGCGCCGCGAGCGGCTGGCGATGGACGCAGCCGAACTTGGAGCCTGGCAGCTGGAGCTGGCGCCGCCGCGGGTTCGCCTGTCGGCGCGGGCGGCGAGCATGCTGGGTGCGAGCGAGCTGGACCTGCCCGCCCTCATTGACGGCCACGCGGCCGCCAGCGCCAGCATCGAGTTCGGGCAGTCGCGCGACGGCAGTCCGGACCCACTGTTCCTGCTGGAACGCCTGCTGCACCCCGATGACGCGCAGCGACTGCGCAGCCGCCTGCGCCCCGGCGAGCCGTGTCCCAGCCTGCTCGACGAGGAGTTCCGCGTCGGCAGCGAAGGCGGCTACCGCTGGCTGCTCGGTCGCGGCACCGTGGTCGAACGCGATGCCGCAGGCCACCCCCGCGCGCTGGCCGGCGTGCTGATCGACATCGATGCGCGCAAGCGCGCGGAGTCGGCGCTGCGGCTCGCCAGCGAGGTCTTCGAAAGCAGCCAGCTCGGCATCCTGATCTGCAGCGCCGACGGCCTGATCATCGATGTCAACGCCGCCTTCGAGAGCATCACCGGCTACCCGCGTGAGCAGGTGCTGGGGCGCTCGCCCAAGCTGCTGTCGTCGGGCCACCACCCGCCGGACTTCTACCGTGCGATGTGGACCGAGCTGCGCGTGCGCGGCCGCTGGGACGGCGAGATCTGGAACCGCCGCGCCGACGGCAGCGTGTATCCGCAGTGGTTGACCATCACCCGCGTCGACGACGCCGAAGGCCAGCCGCTGCACTACATCGGCCAGTTCGTCGAGACCTCGGACCGCAAGGCCTTCGAATCGCGGATCGAGTATCTCGGCGCCCACGACCTGCTGACCGGACTGCCGCGCCGCGAGCGGCTGATGCAGGCGCTGCAGGCGGAGCTGCAGTCCGGTGGCTCGGGCGTGGTGCTGATGCACGTCGACATCGACCGCTTCCGCCAGATCAACGAGTCGCTGGGCTATGCCGCCGGCGACCTGCTGCTGCGGGCGGTGCCGACCCGGCTGGCGCGCGTGCTGCCCGCCGAAGCCTGGGTGTCGCGGATCAGCGCCGACGAGTTCCTGGTGCTGGCGCCGGCCGCTGGATCCGTGGATGCGCAGGCGCTGGCCATGCGGGTCCACGCCGCCCTGTGCGAGCCGATCGAGGTCGATGGCCGTGAGCTGGTGCTTGGCATCAGCCTCGGCTTCGCCATCGGTCCCCAGGACAGCGCCGATGCCGAGGGCCTGGCCCGCGCCGCAGAGCTCGCGCTCGGCGCTGCACAGCTGGCCGGGCGCAACCTGGTGCAGGCCTTCCGCAGCGAGTTCGCCGGGCGCAGCCTGCAGGCGCTGACCCTCGAATCCGAGATGCGCGCCGGCCTGCAGCGCGGCGAGTTCTTCGTGGTCTACCAGGCGCAGATCGATCTGCGCACGGATGCACTGGCCGGCTATGAGGCGCTGGTGCGCTGGCGGCATCCCCAGCGCGGCCTGATCTCGCCGGCCGAGTTCATCCCGCTGGCGGAAGACACCGGCCTGATCGTGCCGCTGGGGGAATTCGTGCTGCGCGAGGCCTGTGCCGCGGCGATGCGCCTGCGTGCGAGCGGCCTGCCGGCGGTGCCGGTGTCGGTCAATGTCTCGACCCTGCAGTTCAAGCGCGAGGATTTCGAGGCGACGGTCGAGGCCGTGCTCAGCGACAGCGGCCTGGCGGCGGAAGCGCTGGAACTGGAGCTCACCGAGTCGGTGCTGATGGACCATGCCGAGGCCGTGCTGCGGCGTCTCGATCGCCTGCGCGCACGCGGCCTGAAGCTCGCCATCGACGACTTCGGCACCGGCTTCTCATCGCTGGCCTACCTGGGTCGGCTGCGGCCGGACCGCCTCAAGATCGACCAGAGCTTCGTGCGCGGCATGGGCCGCTCGGTCACCAGCCAGGGCGTGGTCAAGGCGATCCTCGCGCTGGCCGAGGAGTTCGGCCTCGCCACTGTCGCCGAGGGCGTCGAAACCCACGAGGAAGCCGCAGTGCTGCGCGCGCTCGGCTGCGACGCCGGCCAGGGCTACCTGTTCGCCCGACCGCAGGAGGAACACCTGCTGCGCTGGCCGCTGGAGGCTGCCGGTCAGGATCAGGATCGGCCCACCCCCACGTCGCCCTGAGTCAACGCCCTCTCATAGGGTGGGCCCTGGCCCACCATAGGCTCCACCCTCGCCTCGGTTTCGCCAATTCGCTGCGTTGCTCGAAGCGAAGAGCATGAGCGTGCGCTCAGCCGCGCGGGCAGCCGAATCGCGGCTGTCATAGGGTGGGCCCTGGCCCACCGTGGCGCCGAGGTGTACGGATGTGCGCACGGAATCGCGCCAAGCCTGCGATGTGAGTCGAGCCCGCGGTGGGCCAGGGCCCACCCTATGAACCGCTCTGCTCGATGCGCGCACGCAGGCCGTCGACCGCTGCGTTGACCAGCACGATACCGACGCCGACCGTCGCCACCACGCCCAGCACCAGGGTGTAGTCGCGATTGAGGGCGCCCTGCACGAAATAGCGCCCCAGCCCCGGCAGGCCGAAGATCTGCTCGACCACCGCCGAGCCGCTCAGCAGGTTGATCGCCGCCGGCGCGATCCAGGCCAGCAGCGGCAGCAGGGCCACCGGCGCTGCGTGCCGCAGCAGAAGGCTCGACGAGGACAGGCCGCGCGCCCGCGCCGCGCGGTACCAGTCGGACTCCCAGGCTTCGAGCAGGCCCGCACGCACCAGCCGCGCCGCGTAGGCGAGGTTGGGCAGGCTGAGCGCCAGCACCGGCAACACCAGTTGATCGATTCGCCCCCAGCCACCGGCCGGCAGCAGCTTCAGCAGCACGGCGAACAGCAGCACCAGCAGCGGCGCGACCACGTACTTCGGTAGCGCGAGGCCAAGACCCGATACGCCCATCAGCAGGCGATCCGGCCAGCGCCCGTGCGCCCGCGCTGCCAGCCAGCCCAGCGGCAGGGCCAGTGCGATCGCCAGCAGCAGGGCGAGGCCGCCGGTGACGAGCGTCACCGGCAGGGCCTGCAGGATCAGCTCGCCGACTTGCTGGTCGGGATAGGTGAAGCTCGGGCCCAGATCGCCGCGCAGCAGGCCGCCGAACCAGTCGAGGTACTGCTGCCACAGCGGCGCATCGAGCCGATAGGCCTGGGCCAGTGCGGCTTCGATCTCGGGCGGTGCCGCGCGCTCGCCGTCGAAGGGCCCGCCCGGCGCCAGCCGCAGCAGCACGAAGCACAGACTGAGCAGCAGCCACAGGGTCAGCGCGGCTTCCAGGAGGCGTGAGGCGAGGCGCGGCAGCTTCATTCGGCGAAGCGCAGGAAGCGGCTGGGGTGGCGGTCCAGCGGGTTCGGCTCGAAGCCGCGCAGGCGCGGGCTGACCAGATGCTTCGAGGTGTAGAAGTACAGCGGCACGATCGGATAGGCGTCGAGCAGACGCGCCTCGGCTTCGCCGCGCAGGCGTGCGCGCGCATCCGGATCGCTGGCCGCGCGCGCCTCGCTGAGCAGACGCTCGTACCCGGCGTCGGCAAAGCCGCTCCAGTTCAGCGGGCTGCCGGGGGCGAACAGGTCGAGGAAGCTGCCGGCGTCGTTGTAGTCGGCAATCCAGCCGCCGCGGAACACCTCGGTCACGCGGCGCTGCCGGCGGTTGGCCACGAACACCTTCCACTCCTCATTGCGCAATTCGGTGATGACGCCGAGCTGCTCGCGCCACATCGCCGCCACCGCCAGCGCGACCCTGCGATGCACGGTCGAGGTGTTGTAGCGCAGCGTGAGTCGCGCCGGGTTCTCCGCCGAGTAGCCGGCCTCTGCATAGGCCGCACGGGCGCGCTCAAGCCGCTGTTGGGGCGTCCACCGCGTCCACTCGGGCTCGACGGGGCTGTGCCCGCGCACGCCCGGCGGTACCAGGGTAAAGGCCGGCGCTTCGCCCATGCCTGTCACTGCGCGCACCAGCAGCTCGCGGTCGAGGCTCAGGTTCAGCGCCTCGCGCAGGGGCCTGGCATCCAGTGGCGCACGCTCGATGTTCAGGCCCAGAAAGAACACGCCGAGGTAGGGACTGATGCGCAGCGCCTCGCCGAAGCGCGCGCGCAGCCGATCCAGCCGGCCGGGCGGCACCGTCTCGGTGATGTGCAGATCGCCGGCGGCATAGCGCTTGAGTTCGCTGGCAGCATCCTCGGTGACGTGGAAGCGCACGCGCTCGATGGCTGCGGGCGTGTGGAAGTGCGGATTGCGGGTGAGCGTGATCATCGACTGCGGCCGCCATGCTTCGAGAGCGTAGGCGCCGTTGCCGATCAGCCGGCCCGGCTGGGTGTGGCCGCTGCCGTGGGCCTCGACGGCGTCGATGCGCAGCGGAAACGCGATCGGCAGGGTCAGGCGCGGCAGCAGGTCGATGGGTTCCTGCAGGCGGATGCGCAGGGTCCTCGCGTCGAGGGCCTCGACGCCGAGCGCGTCCGGCGGCGCCCGGCCTGACTGCACCTCGGCGGCGTTCTCGATCGCGTACAGCAGCGGCGCCAGCGGCGCGGCGGTGGCAGGATCGAAGGCGCGGCGGAAGCTGGCAGCCACCTGCGCGGCATCAATGGCCTCGCCATCGCTCCAGCGCGCGTGCTCGCGCAGGGTGAAGGTCCACGCGAGCCCATCCTCGCTGCGCTGCCAGATCTCGGCCAGACCGGGGATCAGAGCGCCCTGCGCGTCTTCCGCGACCAGGCCCTCGTACAGATCGCGCAGCACGTTGGCGCAGGCAATCTCCTGGCAGCGATGGGCGTCCAGCGTCGAAGGCTCGGGGCCATTGCCGCGCTCCAGCGTCTCCGCGGCCACGGCCTGCGCGGCGCGAGCGGGCAGGGCCCAGGCGAGCAGCAGGGCGATGGCAGCAATGCAGGAGCGGGGTGGGCGCATCGGCGAGGTCGGGAGGCTTCCATGAGGGGCTGCTAAGCTCGCGGCCCCGCGCGATCTTCCGCGCGCTGCGCATGATGGCATTCCCTTGAGCCCGACTTCTTCCTCCACAGTCGCCGATGATTCCGCCAGCCTCGCCGAACAGCTGCAGGCCCTGATCGATGGCCTGCCCGACGATGGCCTCGCGCTCGGCGTGCTGCTGGATGCGGTCGGCGATGAAGGCCTGCTGCTGCTCAGCCTGCTGCTGGTGCTGGTGTTCCTGATCCCGGTCTCGATCCCCGGCGTCAGCACGGTGTTCGGCGCGGCTATCCTGCTGGTGGGCCTGAGCCGGCTGTCGGGCCGGCCGCTGTGGATTCCGGCGCGGCTGAAGCAGCGCCAGCTGCCGGCCGAGCGCGTGCGCGCCGGCTTGAGCTCGGGGCTGGTCTGGGTGCACCGCTTGGAGCGCATCAGCCGCCCGCATCGCCTCGGCAGGCTCGCCGACGGCCGCGGCATGCATCTGCTCAACAACCTCGCCTTCATCAGCGCGGCCCTGCTGCTGATGGCGCCCTTCGGCTTCGTGCCCTTCAGCAACACCCTGCCGGCGCTGGCCCTGCTGTTCTACGCGGTCGGCCTGATCCAGCGCGATGGTCTGGCCATCCTGATCGGCCATGTCGCGCAGATCGCCACCGTGATCTACTTCGGCGTGCTGATTGGTGCAGGCGGCCTGGCGCTCGGCCAGCTCTGGCAGAAGCTGGGCGGCTGAAGCGCAGGCGGCCTCGCTGCCGCTTCACGCAGCCGCGCGCAGTGTGCGCGCCGCTTGTGCGGCGGCCCGGCCGGCCCCACCTGCCAGCATTCGGCGGACGCAGTGCGCCCGCCACCGCCTCGGCCATGTGCCGGGGCCCATCGCACCCAAGGAGTCCCGCGTGTCCAGCCCCAGCAGCGCGCACGGTTCACGGATCGAATCCAAGCAGCAGCTCATCGACGACCTCGCCGCCGGCAACAAGCCGCGCGAGGCCTGGCGCATCGGCACCGAGCACGAGAAGTTCGGCTTCCGCCTCTCCGATCTGCGCCCGCCCACCTACGAGGGCCCGCAGGGCATCCGCGCCGTGCTCGAGGGCCTGGCCCAGTTCGGCTGGACGCCGGTGCTCGAAGGCGGGCATCTGATCGCGCTGAAGAAGGACGGCGCCTCGGTGACGCTGGAGCCCGCCGGCCAGCTTGAACTGTCCGGTGCGCCGCTGGAGAACCTGCACCAGACCTGCCGCGAGACCGCCGGCCATCTCGGTGAGTTGAAGATCGTCTCCGATCGCCTCGGCATCGGCTTCCTCGGCATGGGCTTCCAGCCGAAGTGGACCCGCGAGGACATGCCCTGGATGCCGAAGGGCCGCTACAAGATCATGCGCGAGTACATGCCGAAAGTGGGCGGCCTCGGTCTCGACATGATGACCCGCACCTGCACCGTGCAGGTCAACCTCGACTTCGCTTCCGAAGCCGACATGGTCAAGAAGTTCCGGGTCTCGCTGGCGCTGCAGCCGATCGCCACCGCGCTGTTCGCCGACTCGCCCTTCCGCGAGGGCCAGCCCAACGGTTTCCTGAGCTACCGCTCGCACATCTGGACCGACACCGATCCCGACCGCACCGGCATGCTCGACTTCGTGTTCGAGGACGGCTTCGGCTTCGAGCGCTACGTCGACTACCTGCTCGATGTGCCGATGTACTTCGTCTACCGCGAGGGCTGCTACATCGACGCTGCGGGCCTGAGCTTCCGCGACTTCCTGCGCGGCGAACTGAGCGTGTTGCCGGGCGAGAAGCCAACCCTGAGCGACTGGGGCGATCACCTCACCACCGCGTTTCCGGAAGTGCGACTGAAGCGTTACCTGGAAATGCGCGGCGCCGACGCCGGCCCCTGGAGCCGGCTGTGCGCGCTGCCGGCGTTCTGGACCGGCCTGCTGTACGACGACACCGCGCTGGATGCCGCCTGGGACCTGGTCCGCGACTTCAGCATGGAGGAGCGCAACGCCCTGCGCGACGGCGTGCCGCGGCAGGCGCTGAAGCTGCCCTTCCGCAATTCCAACCTGCTGGAGCTCGCCCGCGAGTCGCTGAAGATCGCCGCCCACGGCCTGCAGCGCCGCGCGCGTCTCAACTGCAACGGCGTCGACGAGCGCATCTATCTCGAATCCCTGATCGAGATCGTCGACAGCGGCCAGACCGCCGCCGAGCGCAAGCTCGAACGCTTCCACGGCGAGTGGGGCGGCTCGGTGGATCCGCTGTTCCGGGAGTATGCGTATTAGCTGGGATTGGGGATTCGGGATTCGGGATTCGCTAGAAGCCTGTTGACCCAATGCTGCGCAGCCGGCGCCACCACAGTCGGGATCGCGCGGCAGGTGAAACAACGACGTGGAATGTATCCCACGCTCTTACGAATCCCCAATCCCCACCCGGCCCTCGCGCACAGCGCTCGGGCGTTCGCCGGCGTGCGCGGCAGTGCCGCGCAAACACGCCGGCTCACCCCCAATCCCACGCCGCAGGCGCCGCCAGGCGCCTGCGGCGTTACCATGTCGACCCCAGCATTCCCAAGGCCGACACCATGCCCTCGATCACGCCGCCCAACGCGCCGTTCTCCGACGCCGACTTCGAGCGCCTGGATGACCTGCTGTGGGATGGGGCGGTGCCGCGCGACGGCATGAACCTGGAGGCGGTCGACGGCTTCTTCAGCGCGCTGTTCGTGTCGCCGGTCGCGGTCGACATCGAGGAGGTGCTGCCGGGCATCTGGGGCGGTGGCGATGCGCCCTTCGAGGACGCGGCCCGCAATGAGGAGCTGCGCAGCCTGCTGCTGGCCTTCTGGCGTTCGGTCGGGCGCCGCATCGCGCAGACCGATCTCGATGACGCCAGCGCGCACATCCCCGCCATCCAGCTCAGCGAGACCCTGTTCGAGGCGGTCAGCGAGAACCGCCTCGACACGCTGGAAGACGACACGCCCTACGGCGCCGACTGGGCCGCCGGCTTCGAGTACGGCATGTACCTGCAGCAGGAGGCCTGGGACGAGCGCCTCGAGGCCGACCCCGAGCTGGAAGAGGCGCTGAGCGTGATCTTCGCCCTGACCGAGCCCGAGGACGAGGAGTTCGACGAGGACGGCCTTGACGAGGATCTCGAAGACGACGATTTCGAGGACGTCGATGCGCTCGAGGGCGCAGCGGGTGAGGAAGGCATCGAGGCGATCTCTCCCGAAGACCTCGAAGCGGCGATGCGCGACCCCGAGCTGGCCCGCACCGCGCGCCTGATCGAGCAGGCCGGCGTGCCCGACACCCAGGTGCGCGCTGCGCTGGACGAGATCCTCAACGTGGTGCGCGGCGGTGATCCGGTGCCGGGCAGCCCGATCACCCGCGAAGGCATCGACGCCTCGCTGCGCGAGGTCATGGCCGAGCCCGATTCCGAGGATGAGGACTTCGACGACGAGGACTTCGACGACGGAACCTTCGATGACGAGGAGATGCTGGCGCCGCTGACCCCGGCCGAGCGCCTGCAGCTGATCATGGACCTGCCGGGCGTGCTGCAGACCCTGCACTTCGTGCGCCTGGAGGAGCTGAAGCCGCAGCCGGCGCGCCGCGAGTCCGAGGTCGGGCGCAATGATCCCTGCCCCTGCGGCAGCGGCAAGAAGTATAAGAAGTGCCACGGCGCGCCCGACGCGCTGCACTGAAGGCCACGCAAGGACGCCGCCCATGTCGCGCACCATCGCCATCGTCGAGGACGAGCCGGCCATCCGCGCCAACTACATCGACGCGCTCAGCCGCTACGGCTACCAGGTTCATGGCTTCGCCAGCCGGCCCGAGGCCCGCGCCGCCTTCGCGCTCAAGCTGCCGGACCTGGTGCTGATCGACGTCGGCCTCGGCGACGAGCCCGAGGGCGGCTTCGAGCTCTGCCGCGAGCTGCGCACCCGCGCGCCGACCCTGCCGATCCTGTTCCTGACCGCACGCGATGCCGATATCGACGTGATCTCCGGCCTGCGCCTGGGCGCCGACGACTACCTCAGCAAGGACATCTCGCTGCCGCAGCTCACCGCCCGCGTCGCCGCGCTGTTCCGCCGCATCGATGCGATGCGCTCGCCGGCCGCGCGCGACACCGTGTTCACCCTGCGCGGTCTGCGTCTTGAGCTGGAGCGCATGCAGGTCAGCTGGAACGGCGAGTCGGTGCCGCTCACCGTCACCGAGTTCTGGATCGTGCACGCGCTGGCCCGCCACCCCGGCCACGTGCGCTCGCGCGAGCAGCTGATGCGCGAGGCCGAAGTGGTGGTCGACGAGGCCACGATCACCTCGCACATCAAGCGCATCCGCAAGAAGTTCGAGGCCATCGACGCGAAGTTCGACGAGGTCGACACCGTGCACGGCGCCGGCTACCGCTGGCGGCCGTGATGGTCCACACGTTCCGCACCTGAATCATGCGCCTGCGCCAGCAGCTGGTGCTGCTCGCCGCCGCCGCGCTGGCCCTGCCGGCCGCCGGCTGGGTGCTGGTGCGCGAGCTGGAAGCGCAGCTGCGCCGCGGCCAGGAAGCCCAGCAGACCGCCACCCTGGAAGTGATGGGCAGCGCCATCGAGCGCGCCCTGCTGCGCGACCCCGGCCTGCTGCCGCTGGCGCCGGGCGGCCTCAACGTGCCGGCGCATGCGGGCCCGATCGAGATCGACGGCTACGACAGCGAATGGGCGCAGCCCGCGGCCGCGGCGCGGGTGCTCGACGGCGGCGGGCGCCTGCGCCTGCGCGCCGCGCGCAGCGAGCAGGCCCTGCACCTGCTGATCGAGGTCGACGACGCCAGCCGCGTGCGCGCCGAGGCCTCGCAGCCGGAGGCGCAGTATTCCGACCGCGTCGAGCTGGATCTCGATACGCCCGAGGGCAGGGCGCGCCTGCGGCTGGCCAACAGCGCCCCCGGCGCGCTGTCGGTGCAGGCCCTGGGAGGCCCCGCGCCGCGCCTCAGCGGCTACTGGCAGGAGGACGCGCGCGGCTATCGCATCGAATTGCGCCTGCCGCCGGGGCTGCGGCCGCTGTCGCTCGGCGTCCAGGCGATCGACCACGCGCGCCCGGGCGAAGCCGGCCAACGCCTCGGCGACGGCCTGCTGCGGCCGCTGCGTGAGCCCGAACCCGCACTGGGTGAACTGCTGGCGGCGCTGTGTCCGCTGGCCCACGTCTGCGAACTGCAGGACGCCGAAGGCCAGGGCCTGCTGCAGGTCGGTGAACTCGCCGCGGATGCCGGCCAGGTGTCCGGCTGGCGACGCCTGTTCACCGCCGTGGTCGGCGGCATCGAGCCGGTCGATGCGGAGGCTGCCGCTGACCGTGCAGAGGGGGCCGCCTCCGCGCGCTGGCGCGCGATCGAGGACGGCAACCGGCTGCAGCTGTCGACCCGGGCGCGCCTGCAGATCGAGGGCGAGGCGCGCGGCGTGCTGGTGCTGCGCCAGGCCAGCGCCGCCCTGCTGCTGGCCGACCGCGCCCTGCTGCGCGTGCTCGCCGTCAGTCTGGCCGTGGTCCTGCTGCTGGCGGGCCTGCTGTACGTGTTCGCCGGGCGGCTGTCGACCCGTATCCGCCGCCTCTCGCAGCAGGCCGAGGCCGCGCTCGCACGCGGTGGCGCCGATGCCGCGCGCGGCTTCGAGCGCAGCGCCGCGGTCGATGAGCTCGGCGAGCTCTCGCGGAGCTTCGGCACCCTGCTCGACGAGGTCGCCGGCTACACCGCCTACCTGCGCAGCCTGGCCGGCACCCTGTCGCATGAACTGCACACGCCGCTGGCGGTGGTGCGCGGCTCGCTCGACAACCTCGAAGCGCAGGGTCTGCCCGAGGCCAGTCGCGTCTATCTCGATCGCGCCCGCGCCGGCAGCGAGCGGCTGGCGGCGATTGTCCGCGCCATGGGCGAAAGCTCGCGCATCGAGCGCGCCATCGCCAGCGCCGAGCCGGAGGACTTCGACCTCGCCGCGCTGGTGCGCGCCTGCGGCGAGGGCTATCGCGAGCTGCTGGCGCCGCGCCTGCTCGCGGTGCGGGTGCCGGCCCAGTCTGTGCCCTTCCATGGCGCGCCCGACCTGATCGTTCAGGCCCTCGACAAACTGGTCGACAATGCGCGCAGCTTCTGTCCGCCCGAGGGCGAGATCCGCATAGAGCTCGGCGCCGCCGCGCAGGGCCCGCGCCTCGCCGTCGCCAACACCGGCCCGATCCTCGCACCCGGCCGCCACGACAAGCTGTTCGACGCCCTGGTCAGCCAGCGTCCGCGCGGCGCGACCGCCGGCAGCGCGCCGCATCTCGGCCTCGGACTGCACATCGTGAGGCTGGTGGCGGAGCGCCATGCCGGCAGCGCGCGTGCGGCCAACCTCGCCGACGGCAGCGGCGTCGAGTTCACGATCGAGCTGCGCGGCATGCCGCGGGCGCGTTGAGGGGCTCGAATGCGCCGGATGCAGCGCAGGCTTCCGACCCTCCTGCCCGCAAGGGTGTGCCTGGAATGCGTGACCTCGGCGTAGGGTGCGCCCGTGGCGCACCGCTCTGCCTCACGCGCCCGCCGCTTGGAGCTGCGTCGCGTGCGTTTCTCCCAGCGCGTGGCGAACGGCGAACTCGAGCATGGTGGGTGCCACGTGGCGCTCATGCACGGGGCGGATCGCGAACATGTAGAACGCCCCGAACAGGTTGCGGGTCTGGACGCGCGAGGCCAGACGGATCTGCCAGCTGCCTTCCGGCGTGAGGCAGACGCTGACACTCGAGCGGAACACGAGGTGTCGATCATCGGCGCCGAGAATCACCTCCGCCCAGCGGTCGTCCTCGTCGACATGGCGGGCAAGCACCGGAAAACGTCCCCCGAACCGCTGGGCGCAGTCCTTGGCCTGCAGGGACGAGACGGGACAGCCAAGTTCTGCGGTCCTCAGCCCGAGTGGGCCCACCAGCCGATTGCGCAGCCTCATCAGCAGGCCAACGCTGGTGGGTGGATTCTCGACGAAGCCCGCGAGTACCTGCAGCAGGAGACCGCGGGCCGAGGTCGCCGGCCAGCGCCCGGCAGCGAGCTCAAGCACGACGCAGTCGTCGTGGCCTGTCGCAAGCGCCTCGGGCAGTCGACTGCGGGCGGGCAGGGCAGGTTCGTGGCGCGCACGCAGCGGGGTGATCGCCGTGCTCACGAAGCCGGCAGCGCGGTGACCGAGGCGCAGTCGGCTGCGCAGTCGGCCTGCGGCTCGTCGCACGCGGGCGCATAGACCCTGCAGCAGGCCATCGGGCCCGTCTTGGACGCCGAGGTAGTGGTTCGCCTGCGCCGGGGTACTGGTGCTGATGAGCGGAAGCACCGAGTCCGGCAGGGTCTCGGTCAGGCCTGGAATGCTGGCCTCGTTGGCGAGGACGCGGGCCCGCGCTGCGGCATCGAGGCTGCCGCCCAGCTCATCGGGATGGCAGGACAGCGCGAACAGCGCGCCGTGCCCGCCATCTTGCCGGGCCGGCAGGAACTGGTGCCAGACGCCGCCGCCGAAGCGCACCGTGAACAGGCTGTCGGCAGGCATGTGGACGTCATGCAGCTTGCGTACGAAGCTGCACGGATCGACCGCGATCTCGGCATCGCTTGCGCAGGAGAACCGCAGCCGTGCCCCGGCGCTGCCGGCGATCGCCGTGAAGATCCGCGCGCTGGCGTGGCGATGGAAGGGGTGGCCAGTGGGCCCCACGCTGAAGCTGTAGAGCGAGGAAGGATCGCCATGGGCGAGGTGCATGCCGGCCAGGCGAACCGAAGGCTCGTCGAGCGCGTCGAGGAACCCGGGGTGTTCGCGCTGCCGCTCGGTGGCCTGCGCCAACAGGGCGTCGCCGCTGCCCGGCGCCAGCTGTGCGATCAGATGCACCTCGATCGGCTGCGAAGCTTCTCCGGTGGCGATGCGCAGGGTCGGGAAACCCTTCCTCACCTCGTGCGTGGCGTGCATGGTCATGCGCTCCTACTTGGGGTTCCGGGCCGAGCGTGCGGCGGACTCGCGCTTCAGCGGGCGTGCCACCGGGCAGACTTCCGCGGCCCAGGCGAAGACCGTGTTGGTCAGGCGTTCGGGCACCAGCTGGAAGAACACGAACTGGCCGCGCTTCTCGCGGCGGATCAGCCCGGCGTCCTCCAGGATCCGCAGGTGTCCGGACAGCGCGGGCTTGCTGAACTCGAAGCGCTCTCCGATCTCGCCGGCGGTCAACTCGCCTCCGTTGAGATAGGCGAGGATCTTGCGGCGCGGGGTGGAGGCCAGGGCGGCGAACACGCGATCGATGCTCATGGAGAGTTAGTGAATTAGTTAACTTTTGTCAGTCTAGCCGTGCGCTCGCGAACTGCGCAAGCGCCGGATCAATGTGGCAAGGGCCCGGTGCGGCGTGCGCTGCGCACTCGGAGGGCGGGGGCCGCTGGATCGATCGCCAGGTGCCGGCGTCTCCCCCGCGATGCCGAACGCGTCTACCCCAGCAGGTGCAGGCGGACCTGGTCGCGGCCGCTCTGCTTGGCGCGATACATCGCCTGGTCGGCGCGCCGCATCAGCAGCGAGAGGTCGTCGCTGGAGTCGCTGAGCTGGGCCACGCCGACCGAGACGCTGAGCTCCAGCGGCAGGCCGTTGACCCGCAGGGTCGCCTGTTTGACCGCGAGACGGAGGCAGTTCGCCAGGCCCTGCGCGGTCGTCGCATCGCCGCCGGCGATGAGGGCGACGAACTCCTCGCCGCCGCAGCGGGCGAGCAGGGCATCGGCCGGCAGCGGGGCGGCCATGGCGTCCGCGACCAGGCGCAGCGCGCGGTCACCGGTTTCGTGGCCGTAGTCGTCGTTGACGCGCTTGAAGTGGTCGACGTCGAGCATGAGCAGGGCGCAGGCGCTGCCGCTGGCCTTGCAGGCCTCCAGCCGCTGGCCGGCCTCGCGCAGGAAGGCGCTCCGGTTCAGCAGCCCGGTCAGGCCGTCGACGTTGGCGTGCCGCTTCAGGTCATCGAGATTGCGCTCGCTGTCGAGCAGGGCGAAGCCGAGCGTGGCCAGGGCCGGCGCCATCAGGGCGATGCCCAGCAGCAGGCTGTGCGACTGCGGTGCGCGGATCCAGTCCAGTCCGGGAGCCCAGTCCGCGACCAGCATGAGGGCGACCCGCAGCCCCAGCAGCAGGCCGGCGCCGAGCAAGCTGAAGGCGACCAGCAGGGCCTGCATCGAGCGCGTCGGCTGCGCCAGGCGCAGGGCCAGCAGGCCGGCGGCGATCGCGTAGCCGGCGCTGAGCAGCAGCAGGGTGCGCGTGCTCATCGGCTCGCCCGGCCGCAGCAGCAGCCAGGCCAGGCTGGCCAGCGCGACGAAGACAACCGGCAGGACGAAGCTGGCGGCGCCGGCAGGGCGTCCGCAGAAGGCGCGCAGGGCCCGCCAGTATTCGACGAAGCCGGCCATGATCAGGGCCTTGCCCGGCACCGCCAGCCACAGCGGGCCGTAGCTGCGCGACAGCTCCAGCACCAGCCAGCCCAGCGGCGCGAGGATCAGGGCGCGCGACCAGATCTGCAGCGGCAGGGCGCGGGCCGCGCCGTGGTGGCGCGACAGTCCGATCAGGCTGGTCCCGAAGGCGAGGCAGATCAGCAGGGCGATCAGCGCCACGGATTGCGGGTCGAAGCTCATCGGCACTCCCTTTGGACAACGCTGAACAATTCAGCGTTGTCGCGCGCCATGGAGGGCGCACCCGCGGATCGAGCACGCCAGTGCACGATCCAGCGCAAGCGAGTCCGGACACGTGCCGGACTCGCGACCACGGATCAAGGCCAGGAGGGACTTGATCCGTGTCGCCTCAAGACGCGCGACCGTACACGCACCGTCCAGGTGAATTGCGGACCCGCATCACAAGGCGTCCGATCGCGCGAGGCGCATGGCGGGATCCTTGGCATGCGGCCTCGCTGCGCGTCCTCGCGGGGGCTCGATTCCGGCCCAGAGAGGGTGTACAAATGTACACCTATGAGCCCCGTCGATCCTTCGCTGCCGCCGCCCGACCTGCCGCCCCAGCGCGCCGCCGTATTGGCCTTCCTGCGCCGCGAGCTGGCCGCCGGGCGGGCGCCCAGCCTGGCCGAGATCGCCGAGGCCTTCGGCTTCGCCTCGCGCAATGCCGCGCAGAAGCACGTGCAGGCCCTGCTGGCCGAAGGCCTGCTGGAGCAGGACCCCGGCCGCAAGCGCGGCCTGCGCCTGCCCGGCGGCAGCGCCGACCTGCTGGAACTGCCGGTGCTGGGGCGGGTCGCGGCGGGCGTGCCGATCGGCGCCGACATCGGGCTCGACCAGCAGCGCTGGCTGGACCGCCGCCTGTTCAGTCCGAGCCCGGACTACCTGCTGCGCGTGCAGGGCGATTCGATGATCGACGACGGCATCCTCGACGGCGATCTGGTCGGCGTGCAGCGCGGCGCCGATGCCCGCGACGGGCAGATCGTGATCGCCCGCGTCGACGGCGAGCTGACCATCAAGCGCCTGCAGCGCGAGCGCCGCCGCATCCTGCTGCTGCCGCGCAATCCCGCGCATGCGCCGATCGTGGTCGAGCCCGGCCAGGACTTCGCCATCGAAGGCCTGTACTGCGGCCTGGTGCGGTGCGCCTGAGATGGCCGCCGCCAGTCTCGATGCCCTGCTGCAGGCCCAGACCCTCTGGCATGCCGGGCGGCGTGCGCTGGCCACGGTCGAGGGCGAACCGACCGGGCTGCCCGGGCTGGACGCCCTGCTGCCGCAGCAGGGCTGGCCGCGCCGCGCCCTCACCGAGCTGCTGCTGCCGGCCGACGGCGTCGGCGAGCTGTCCCTGCTGATGCCCACCCTGGCGCGCCTCAGCCAGGCCGGCGAGCGGGTGCTGCTGATCGCGCCGCCCTATCTGCCCTATGCGCCGGCCTGGCAGCAGGCCGGGGTCGATCTGGCCGCGCTCGACATCGTCGAGGCCGCACCCGTCGATGCCCTCTGGGCCTTCGAGCAGGGCCTGCGCAGCGGCGCCTGTGCGGCGGTGATCGGCTGGCCGCAGCGAGCCGACGCGGCCGCCCTGCGGCGCCTGCAGGTGGCGGCCGACAGTGGTGCCTGCCTGGGCTTCGCCCTGCGCGATCGCCGGCATGCCGCCAACCCGTCGCCGGCCGCCCTGCGCCTGGAGCAGTCGCGCGGAGCCTGGCACGTGCGCAAATGCCGGGGCGGCCCGGTACCCGCGCAGCCGTTCGTGCTGGCGGCGTGCTGAGCCGCCGCCATGCTGTGGGCCTGCGTACTGCTGCCGCAACTGGCGCTGGATGCCGTCCAGCGGCGTCTGCCCGGGCCTGAGCGCGCCCTCGCCCTGGTCACCGGGCCAGCCCAGCTGCGCAGCCTGCAGGCGGTGAATACGGCGGCGGCGCAGGCCGGACTGCATGCGGGCATGCGGCTCACCGCCGCGCATGCCCTGCTGCCCGAACTGGCGCTCGCCGAATACCAGCCCGAGCACGAGGCCCAGGCCCAGCGTTTTCTAGCGGCCTGGGCCTACCGCTACAGCTCGCTCGTCTGCGCGCAGTGGCCGGGCTGCCTGGTGCTGGAGGTGCGCGGCAGCTTCAGCCTGCTGGGGCCCTGGCCGCGGATCGAGGCGCGCCTGCGCGAGGAGCTGCAGGCGCTGGGCTTTGCCCATCGGATCGCGCTGGCGCCGACCGCCCGCGCCGCGCATGTGTTCGCCGGCCTGCGCGATGGCCTCGCCCTGCTGCAGCCGCAGGCCATGGCCGACCTGCTGGACCGGGTGCCGGTGCGGCAGGCGCGGCTGCCCGACGAGGCCGGCGAGCGCCTGCAGCGGATGGGCATCCGCGAGCTCGGCGACCTGCGCCAGCTGCCGCGCGACAGCCTGCGCCGGCGCTTCGGCCTGGCCCTGCTGGAGCATCTCGATCGCCTGTACGGGCAGGCCGAGGAGGCACTGCCCTACTACGCGCCGCCCGATCACTTCGACATGCGCGTCGAGCTCGGCTTCGAGGTCGAGAACCATGGCGCCCTGCTTTTTCCGCTGCGCCGGCTGGTCAACGACCTGGCCACCTATCTGTCGATCCGCGACGGCGGCGTGCAGCGCTTCCTGCTGCGGCTGGAGCACGAGGGCTCGGCTTTCACCGAGGTCGAGGTAGGCCTGCTGTCGGCCGAGCGCGAAGTCGCGCGGCTGTTCGAGTTCAGCCGCAGCCGGATGGAGCGGGCGCGGATTGCGGCGCCGGTGCTGGCCCTGCGCCTCCTGGCCCGCGAGCTGCCGCCCTTCGTGCCGGCCACCCGCGACCTGTTCGACCGCCGCGAACAGCAGCAGCTGCCCTGGCCGCAGCTGCGCGAGCGCCTGCGCGCGCGCCTGGGCGATGCCGCGGTCTACCGCATCGCGCCGGCGGCCGACCCGCGCCCCGAGCACGCCTGGCGGCGCCTGCAGGGCGATGCCGCGCGGATCGGCGAAGCGCCTGCGCGACCGCCGCGGCCGCTGTGGCTGCTGCCGCATCCGATCCCCCTGCGCGACCCCTGCCTGCGCGTGCTCGAAGGCCCCGAGCGGCTTGAGAGCGGCTGGTGGGACGGCGCCGATGCGCGCCGCGACTACTACGTGCTGGAAACCTCGCAGGGCCAGCGCGCCTGGGCCTTCGCGCCGGCAGGCGAGCAGGGCGGCTGGATGCTGCACGGCTGGTTCGCGTGAGCGAGCAGGACCGCAACGCCGACGGCCCGGCCGGGCCGCCGCCGCGCGCCTGGCAGGTGGCGCAGCGCCTGCACGCTGCTGCCGCCAATGACGACAGCGCGGCCGACCTGCCGGCCTATGCCGAGCTGCATTGCCTGTCCGACTTCTCCTTCCTGCGCGGGGCGGCCAGCGCCGAGGCCCTGTTCGAGCGCGCCCAGCGCTGCGGCTACGAGGCGCTGGCGATCACCGACGAATGCTCGCTGGCGGGCATCGTGCGCGCGCTGGAGGCCTCGCGCGCGACGGGCCTGAAGCTGATCGTCGGCAGCGAGTTCCGCTTCGGCTGCGGCTTGAAGTGCGTGCTGCTGGTGGAAACGCTGGCCGGCTATGGCCGCCTCTGCGAGCTGATCAGCCGCGCCCGCCGCGCCGCCGACAAGGGCCGCTACCGGCTGCTGCGGGCCGACCTGGAGCAGCTGCTGGCCGGCCTCCCGGTCGAGGATTGCGGCCTGTTCGCGCTGTGGCTGCCGGCGACCCGGCCCGATCCTGAGGAAGGCCGCTGGCTGCGCAGCTGCTTCGGCGAGCGCGCCTTCCTCGCCGTCGAGCTGCTTCGCGAAGAGAACGATGCCGCGCGCCTGCGCCAGCTGCTGGACCTGGCCGAAGCCCTCGGCCTGACGGCGCTGGCCGCCGGCGACGTGCACATGGACCTGCGCCGCCGGCGCGTGCTGCAGGACACGATGACCGCGATCCGCCATGGCCTCACCCTGGCCGACTGCGGCGCCCACCTGTTCCGCAACGGCGAGCGCCATCTGCGCAGCCGGCGCGCGCTGGCCAACATCTATCCCGGCCAGCTGCTGCAGGCCAGCGTCGCGCTGGCACGGCGCTGCCATTTCCGTCTCGACGAGCTGCGCTATCGCTACCCGGCAGAACTGGTGCCGGCCGGACATACGCCGACCAGCTGGCTGCGCGAGCTCACCCTCGAAGGCATGCGCCAGCGCTGGCCGCAAGGCACGCCGCCCGCGGTGGTCGCGCAGATCGAGGACGAGCTGGCCCTGATCGCCGAGCTGGGCTACGAGGCCTTCTTCCTGACCGTCGAGGACATCGTCCGCTTCGCCCGCGCGCGCGGCATCCTCTGCCAGGGCCGCGGCTCCTCGGCCAACTCGGCGGTCTGCTACGTGCTGGGCATCACCGTGGTCGATCCGACCGAGAGCCGCCTGCTGATGGCGCGCTTCTTGTCGAAGGAGCGCGACGAGCCGCCCGACATCGACGTCGACTTCGAGCACGAGCGGCGCGAGGAAGTGCTGCAGTACGTCTACGCCAAGTACGGCCGCGAGCGCGCGGCGCTGGCGGCGACGGTGATCCGCTACCGCGGCAAGAGCGCGGTGCGCGACGTCGCCAAGGCCTTCGGCCTGCCGCCGGACCAGATCGCCCTGCTGGCCGAGTGCCATGGTTGGGGCAATGGCGACACGCCGATGGCGCAGCGCCTGCGCGAGTCCGGCTTCGATGCCGACAACCCGCTGATCGCGCGCATCCTCGCGGTGACCGAACAGCTGCGCGGGCATCCGCGGCATCTCTCGCAGCATGTCGGCGGCTTCATCATCAGCGACGCACCTCTGTCGAGCGTGGTGCCGGTCGAGAACGCGGCCATGCCGGGCCGCACCATCATCCAGTGGGACAAGGACGACCTCGAGACGATGAAGCTGCTCAAGGTCGACTGCCTGGCGCTCGGCATGCTGAGCTGCATCCGCCGCACGCTCGAGCTGATCGAGCGCCATCGCGGCTACCGCGTCGACCTCGCGCGCATCCCGCCGGGCGACCCCGACACCTACGCCATGATCCAGGCCGCCGACGTGGTCGGCGTGTTCCAGATCGAATCGCGCGCGCAGATGAGCATGCTGCCGCGGCTGAAGCCCAAGGACTTCTTCGACCTCGTGGTGGAAGTGGCGATCGTGCGCCCGGGGCCGATCCAGGGCGGCATGGTGCATCCCTACCTGCGTCGCCGGCAGGGCCAGGAGGCGATCCGCTACCCCTCGCCGGGCATCGAGGAAATCCTGGGCAAGACCCTGGGCATCCCGCTGTTCCAGGAGCAGGTGATGGAGCTGGTGATCCATGCCGGCTACACGCCCGCCCAGGCGGATGCATTGCGCCGCTCGATGGCGGCCTGGGGCCGCGGCGGCGACATGGAGCCGCACCGGCTGCGCATCCGCGCGCTGATGGAAGACAAGGGCTATGCCTCCGACTTCATCGACAAGATCTTCGAGCAGATCAAGGGCTTCGGCTCCTATGGCTTTCCGCAGAGCCACGCCGCCTCGTTCGCCAAGCTGGTCTACATCAGCTGCTGGCTGAAGCGGCACGAGCCGGCCGCCTTCGCCTGCGGCCTGCTGAACGCGCAGCCGATGGGTTTCTACTCACCCGGCGAAATCGTCCGCGACGCGCGCCGGCCGGGTGCGACGGGGCGCGCGGCGCTGGAGCTGCTGCCGGTCGACGTGCAGCACAGCGACTGGGACAACCGCCTCGAAGGCGGGCGCCCGCGACGGGGCGACGACGCCGGCGTGCAGCCGGCCCTGCGCCTGGGCCTGCGCCAGCTCAAGGGCCTGTCCGCCGAACGCGGCGAGGCCATCGTTGCCGCGCGCAGGCAGCGGCCCTTCGCCGACGTGCAGGACCTCTGCCTGCGCGCCGGCCTGGACGAGAAAGCCCGCAAGGCCCTGGCCGAGGGCGGCGCCCTGCAGGCCCTGGTGGGCCATCGCCACAGCGCGCGCTGGGCGATGGCCGGCATCGAGCAGCAGCGGCCCCTGCTGCCCGACAGCCCGGAAGAAGCCATCGTCGTGCTGCCGGCGCCCACGCTGGCCGAGGACCTGCTGTCCGACTACGCCAGCCAGGGCCTGAGCCTGCAGGCGCATCCGCTGAGCCTGCTGCGCGAGAAGCTGCAGCGGCTGCGGGTGCTGGACTCGCGCCAGCTGCGCGCCACCCCGCACGGCCGCGGCGTGCACGTGGCCGGCATCGTGACCCAGCGGCAGCGCCCGGGCACGGCCAAGGGCACCCTGTTCGTCAGCCTTGAGGACGAGCACGGCAGCGTCAACGTGGTGGTCTGGTCGCATGTCTCGCAGCGACGCCGCAAGGCGGTGCTCAGCGCCCGCCTGCTGGCCGTGCGCGGGCGCTGGGAATACGCCGACGGCGTCGGCCACGTGATCGCCAGCGACCTGCACGACCTGAGCCCCCTGCTGGGCGGGCTGCAGACGGGCTCACGCGATTTCCATTGAGCGCGGCCGGGCAGGTCGCGGGAATCTGATGGGCCGCTACTGGCGCTTGCAGCGCGGACAGGACCGAAGCCCACGGCGATGTTCTGGTGCATGCGCTTCGCTTATGCACCCTACGCGCACAGGAGCTGCCGCTCCGGTGCAGGCAAGGCCTCATTCGATGTCGTAGGGCGGATAAGCGCAGCGCATCCGCCAGCGGGTGCGAGGGATGCCTTGGCTCGAACGAAGCGGGTGCCAAGGACGCTATGGCTTGACCCAAGGCCCGCCAGATCGAAGCCCGTGGCGATGTTCTGGCACATGCGCTTCGCTTGTGTGCCTTACGCGCACGGCGGTTTGTCGCTCCGGTGCAGGCAAAGCGTCATTCGATGTCGTAGGGCGGATAAGCGCAGCGCATCCGCCAGCGGGCGCGAGGGATGCCTTGGCTCGAACGAAGCGGGTGCGGACGCCGCCCCGGCTCGATCCCGGTCAAAGCCCGCAGCGGTGTTGAAGCCCGGCATCGCACGACAGCGCAGCGAGAACCGGGCGAACGTGAAGCTCACGGTGGGCCGGGGCCCACCCTATGCGCCGAGCAGGGCGAGCTCGGCGGCTTTCGCCCAGGCGGCGTAAAGCTCAGCGCTCGGATGCAGGCCGTCTTCCGCGACCCACTCGGCGCCGCGCTCGCGCGAGACCGCGCTGGTGTCGACGAAGCGCACGCCGCGGCCCTGCGCGACCTCCGCGGCTGCGGCGTTGAAGGCGTCCAGCTCGCGGGCGATCTGCGCGGTGTCGCGGCCGCTCTTCGCACCGAACGGCGTCACGCCCCAGTCGGGAATGGCCAGCACGATCACCCGCTGCGGGTCATCGCCGGCCAGCGCCAGAGCGCGATCGAGCAAGGCGCTGAACTGCTCGCGGTACTCGTCGAGCGGGCGCCCGCGGTACTGGTTGTTGACGCCGATCAGCAGGCTGACCAGATCGAAATCGGCGCGTGTGCCAACCGGGTACTTCGCATCCATCGCCGCGGCCAGCTCGTCGGTGGTCCAGCCGGTGGTGGCGATGATCTCCGGCGGGTCGAAGCGGAATTCGCGGCGGTTCAGCAGGTCGACCAGCTGCACCGGCCAGCGCTGGTCGGCGGCGACCGCTTCGCCGATGGTGTAGGAGTCGCCCAGCGCAAGGAACTTGCGGCCCATCATGCGACCGCCCGTTTGATCGCCTGCGCCTGCCGCTCCAATGCGCCATCGATGCGCCGGAACACCTCGGCGATGTCGGCGGGCTCGGGCAGCAGGGTCACGCGGAAATGGTTGCGGTAGGCGACGTTGAAGCTCGAACCCGGCACGATCAGCACGCCGTCCTGCTCCAGCAGTTCCAGCGCGAAGCGGTAGTCGTCGAAGCCCGGCAGGTCGCGGGTGTCGACCCCCGGGAACGCGAACATCGAGCCGCCGGGTGCGACCACCGACAGCCGCGGGCTCGCCGCACAGGCGTCGATCACCGCCTGCCGCGCCGCGTGCAAACGCCCGCCCGGCGCGGTCAGCGCGCTGGCAGTGTCGGGGCCGTTCAGTGCCGCCGGAATCGCCCACTGCGCGGGCACATTGGCGCACAGGCGCAGCGCGCCGAGCAGGTCGAAGGCGTGGTGGTACTCGGACAGTCGCCCGCGGTGGCCGGACAGCACCACCCAGCCGGCGCGGAAGCCGCAGCCGCGGTAGACCTTGGACAGGCCGCCGAAGGACAGGCAGGGGACGTCGCCGCACAGCGGCGCCAGCGGCACGAACTCCGCACCGTCGTAGGTCAGACCGTCGTAGATCTCATCGACCATCAGCACCAGGCGATGGCGCTCGGCGATCGCGACGATCTGCTGCAGCAGTTCGCGCGGGTAGACCGCACCGGTCGGGTTGTTCGGGTTGATCAGCACCAGCGCGCGGGTGCGCGCGGTGACGAGCGCCTCGATCTGCTCGGGATCGGGCAGGAAGCCGTGCTCGGGCCGGCAGTGGTAGTAGCGCGGGTTGCCGCCGTTGAGCAGGGTGGCTGCGCTCCACAGCGGGTAGTCGGGACTCGGCAGCAGCACTTCCTCGCCGGGATTCAGCAGCGCGCGCAGGGCGATGTCGATCAGCTCGCTGACGCCGTTGCCGAGGAACACGTCGTTCGGGGTGACGCCGCTGCTGCCGCGCGCGACATGCAGTGCCGCGACGGCCTCGCGGGCCTGCGGCAGGCCCTGCTGGTGGCAGTAGGGATCGCTGTCGGCGATGTGCTCGACGATCGCCTGCTGGATGTGCGCGGGCGCATGCAGGCCAAAGGCGCCGGGGTTGCCGATGTTGAGCTTGTAGAGCTTGCGTCCGGCCTGCTCCAGCTCCCGGGCTCGCCGCGCCAGCTCACCACGGATCTCATAACGGACCTGTTCAAGGCGTTGGCTGGTCGGAACGGGGCGGTGCGACATGGGCGTGGGCAGGCGTTGAGAGGGCGTCAAGACTAGCGGGAAACGCCTCGCGGCGTTAGGAGGAAGCGTGTCGCTTCCTCCGGGATTCGGGATTTGGGATTCGGGATTCGCAGGCGGCGAGGTGCAGTGCGCCTCACGAACTCAGGCCGCCTCAACCTGTGGCTCACAAAAAGAAAAGCCCCCGCACAGGGCGGGGGCCTTCACTCTCGCGGGAACCGGCTTTAACGAATCCCGAATCTCAAATCCCGAATCCCAGCTCTCAAACCAACTTCTTGAACCGCACCCGCTTGGGCTTCGCCCCTTCCTCGCCGAGGCGGCGCTTCTTGTCTTCCTCGTACTCGCGGTAGTTGCCCTGGAAGAACTCCACGTGCGAGTCGCCTTCGAAGGCGAGGATGTGGGTGGCGATGCGGTCGAGGAACCAGCGGTCGTGGCTGATCACGAAGACGTTGCCCGGGAACTCCAGGATGGCGTCTTCCAGCGCGCGCAGGGTTTCGATGTCGAGGTCGTTCGAGGGTTCGTCGAGCAGCAGCACGTTGCCGCCCTGCAGCAGGGTCTTGGCCAGGTGCAGGCGACCGCGTTCACCGCCGGACAGGGTGCCGACCAGCTTCTGCTGGTCCTGGCCCTTGAAGTTGAAGCGGCCGATGTAGGCGCGCGACTGGATCTCGATGCCGTTGATGTTGAGGATGTCCGAGCCGCCCGAGACTTCCTGGAACACGTTGTGGTCGCCCGCGAGCTTGTCGCGGCTCTGGTCGACATAGGCCAGCTTGACCGTCGGGCCGGTGGTGATCGTGCCGGAGTCGGGCTTCTCCTGGCCGGTGATCATCTTGAACAGAGTCGACTTGCCGGCGCCGTTCGGGCCGATGATGCCGACGATGGCGCCGGGCGGCACGATGAAGCTCAGGTTCTCGATCAGCACGCGGTCGCCGAAGCTCTTTGTGACGTTCTTGAACTCCATCACCGAGTTGCCCAGGCGCTCGCCCGGCGGGATGAAGATTTCGTTCGTCTCCTGACGCTTCTGGTAGTCGACCGACTGCAGCTCGTCGAGCTTGGCCAGACGCGCCTTGCCCTTGCTGCGGCCGCCCTTGGCGTTCTGCCGCGCCCATTCCAGCTCGCGGGCGATCGCCTTCTGGCGCGCCTTCTCCTGGTTCTCTTCCTGCTTGAGGCGCTCTTCCTTCTGGACCAGCCACTCGCTGTAGTTGCCCTTCCAGGGAATGCCGCGACCGCGGTCGAGTTCGAGGATCCACTCGGCGGCGTTGTCGAGGAAGTAGCGGTCATGCGTCACCGCCACCACGGTGCCGGTGTAGCGGGCGAGGAACTGCTCCAGCCACTCGACCGATTCGGCGTCGAGGTGGTTGGTCGGTTCGTCGAGGAGCAGCATGTCGGGCTTTTGCAGCAGCAGGCGGCACAGCGCCACGCGGCGTTTCTCGCCACCCGAGAGCGGGCCGATCTTGGCGTCCCAGGGCGGCAGGCGCAGGGCGTCGGCGGCCACTTCGAGCTGCTGTTCCAGGGTGTGCGCATCGCCCGACTCGAGGATGGCTTCGAGTCGCGCCTGCTCGGCGGCGAGCTTGTCGAAGTCGGCACCTTCCTCGGCGTAGGCGGCATAGACCTTGTCCAGCTCGGCCTGCGCCGTGAAGATCTCCCCCAGGCCTTCCTGCACGGCTTCGCGCACGGTGTGCTCGGGGTTGAGCTTGGGCTCCTGCTCCAGGTAGCCGACCTTGATGCCCGGCTGCGGGCGGGCCTCGCCCTGGAAGTCGGTGTCGACGCCGGCCATGATCCGCAGCACCGTCGACTTGCCGGCGCCGTTCAGGCCGAGCAGGCCGATCTTGGCGCCGGGGTAGAAGGACAGCGAGATGTCTTTGATGATCTGGCGCTTCGGCGGCACGATCTTGCTGACGCCGATCATCGTGTAGATGTACTGCATGGCGGGGTCCTGATCCTCGGGCGTGGGTCGCGCAAGCGGAGAGCCCGATGCCGGAGAGGCAGCAGGCGTTCGCACAGGCGCGGAAGACTGCGAAGTCTAGCAGGGCGGGCGCCGGCGCGCCCCGGCTACCGTCGCAAGCGCCGACCCTTACGGTGGGTCAGGGCCCAACCTTGCCTCCATGCCGCATGGGGTGGGCCCTGGCCCGCCGTGAGCGCCGTGCTCGCCGAAATCTCCCACCCGAACAGGAATAGGGTGGGCCCTGGCCCACCATGAGCTCGACGCTCGCCCCGGTCCCGATCCCTATCCCGATCCCTATTCCTATCCCTGTGCCGATCCTCCGCACGCGCCAGATTCGCGCGGCATCGGGCGGAGGATCGCGGCGAAGATCGAGGCCACGGTGGGCCAGGGCCCACCCTATGGGCGCACGCTGCGATGCGTAGCCCCCCGCCCGCCCGATTGGCGCCGGCGTTTTCAATGACGCTCGCGGGACCCGCGCGACGTGTCGCAAGCGATGACCGGGGCGAAGATCGAGGCCACGGTGGCCAAGGCCCACCCGATGGACGTGTTGCCGAGCAGCATCGGCCGAAGGTACGGCAGCGGATGCCCGAGCCCGGCGGGTAGAATCCGCGGCCTTGCCACACTCCCTTGCGAGGCCACGCCCATGAGCGACACCGCACCCGCCGCCCGCGGCGGCAAGAACAAGGTCTATCCGAGCGCGGACGCCGCGCTGCGCGATCTGGTGGCCGATGGCCAGACGCTGGCAGTGGGCGGCTTCGGCCTCTGCGGCATCCCCGAAGCTCTGATTGCCGCCCTGCGCGACTCCGGCGTCAAAGGCCTGACCGCGATCAGCAACAACGCCGGCGTCGACGGCTTCGGCCTCGGTCAACTGCTCACGACCCGCCAGATCCGCAAGATGATCTCCAGCTACGTCGGCGAGAACAAGGAGTTCGAGCGCCAGTACCTGGGCGGCGAGCTGGAGCTCGAGTTCAACCCGCAGGGCACGCTGGCCGAGCGCCTGCGCGCCGGCGGCGCCGGCATCCCGGCTTTCTTCACCCGCACCGGCTACGGCACCGTGGTCGCCGAGGGCAAGGAGACCCGCCAGTTCCCCGATGGCCACTGGTACGTGCTGGAAACCGCCCTGCACGCCGACGTGTCGCTGGTGAAGGCGTGGAAGGCGGACCGTGCCGGCAACCTGGTCTTCCGCAAGACCGCGCGCAACTTCAACCCGGCCTGCGCCATGGCCGGCAAGGTCTGCGTGGCCGAGGTCGAGGAACTGGTCGAGATCGGCGACATCGATCCCGACCACGTGCACCTGCCGGGCATCTACGTCGACCGCATCGTGGTCAATGCCACGCCCGAGAAGCGCATCGAGCAGCGCACCACCCGCGCCGCCTGATCCGTCGGCACGCATAGGGTGGGCCCTGGCCCACCGGAGCTCGACACCGCCCCGGTCCCACCCGAATCACGATCCCGGCTCGACACCGCCCCGTTCACAACCCATCACGACACAGCGGCCCAAAGCCCGCCCAATCGAAGGAACCCTCGACATGCCCTGGACCCGCGACGAGATGGCGCAGCGCGCCGCCCGCGAACTCACCGACGGCGCCTACGTCAACCTCGGCATCGGCCTGCCGACGCTCGTGGCCAACCACATTCCCGACGGCATGGACGTCTGGCTGCAGAGCGAGAACGGCCTGCTCGGCATCGGCCCCTTCCCCACCGAAGCCGAGGTCGACGCCGACCTGATCAACGCCGGCAAGCAGACCGTCACCGCGCGCGCCGGCGCCAGCTACTTCGGCAGCCACGACAGCTTCGCGATGATCCGCGGCGGCCACATCGACCTTGCGATCCTGGGCGCGATGCAGGTCACCGACAAGGGCGATCTCGCCAACTGGATGGTGCCCGGCAAGATGGTCAAGGGCATGGGTGGTGCGATGGATCTCGTCGCTGGCGTCAAGCGCGTGGTGGTGCTGATGGAGCACACCGCCAAGGGCGGCGAGCACAAGATCCTGCCCGCCTGCACCTTGCCGCTGACCGGCGTCGGCGTGGTCAACCGCATCATCACCGAGCTGGCCGTGCTGGACGTGACGCCTGCGGGTCTGACGCTGGTCGAGCTGGCGCCCGGCGTGAGCATCGAGGAACTGGGCGAGAAGACCGGCGTGCCGGTCGCGGCCTGATCCGCGCTGCCTGCCATCACAAACACACAGGGCGCCCTTGGGCGCCCTGTGTGTTTGTGGCCACTGCGTTCCCAGGTGGTGGCACTGCGCTACACGCTCGCGGCGACTTCGCGTAGGTTGCAGCGCGAATTCGACCCGGGCTCAGCCCTCGCCGAGCAGCAGCGAAGGCGCGATGCGGCCGTTCTCGACCGGCAGCGTGTCGCCCGGCTTCTCGCGCAGGCGGCTCTCGCCTTCCAGCTCGCCGTAGCGCCAGCGCACGTCGTAGCCGACCACGCGCTCGCGTTCGCCGATCTGGATCTGCTGGCCCGGCTGGCTGGTGACGCGCTGGCTGCCGGTGCCGCTGTCGGCGCGGTACTCGACGTCATAGGCGACCACCACGCGCTCGCTGTCCTGCACATCGCGGCATTCGCTGACGGTTTCGCTGTAGGGGCGGCCACCGACGTGGCGACGGTCAGCCTCCTTGCCGATGGCGCCGCCGGCCAGCACGCCGGCCGCAGTCGCTGCCGCGCGGCCGCTGCCGCCGCCGACCTGGTTGCCGAGCAGGCCGCCAATCACCGCACCGGCAACCATGCCGTCCTTGTCGCCGAAGCGCTCGGGCGCGCGGCGCTGCACGGTGCGCTGGGTGCACTGCTGGCGGCTGACCGGGCGGTTCTCCTCGACCGGGGTCACGCGCAGCACATCCGCCAGCACCGGCTCGGTGACGCGGATCGGCTCGGCCGACAGCACCTGTGCCTGGTTGGCGCGCGAGAAGCCGCCGTAGGAGGCGACAGCGACGCCGCCCAGGGCGAGAACGGAAATCGCGGCGATGATCGGGGTCTTCATGGGATCCACCTGTGTTCGAGTCTGTCGGAGTGCAGCCCCCTGCCACGTCGGCAGCCTAGGGATTGCAACTGAATGTTTCCCGAAGTGCGGTGGTGCGCGTGGTGGCGCCGTTCAGCGGCGTGAAGCGGCGGTGTTGGCGGCGACCGGGGCGAGCGGTCAAGCCCACGGTGGGCCAGGGCCCACCCTATTCGAAGCGAGCATAGGGTGGGCCCCGGCCCACCATAAGCCACGCACTCGCCCCGGTCCTGAATCGAAGCGTCATAGGGTGGGCCCCGGCCCACCATGGGCCACACGCTCGCCACGGTCCCGAATCGAAGCGTCATAGGGTGGGCCCCGGCCCACCATGAGCTCAACGCTCGCTCCGGTCACGCGGAGCCCTGACCCTCCGCCGCCTGAAGCGGCGCGCGCTCAAACCCCGAAGCGCTGCGCCACGTCGTTCTGGCGCGGAATCGCCAGCGCCGCGCCGCGGCGCTCGGTGGACAGCGCCGCCACGCGGCCGGCTATGCGCACGGCCTCGGCGAACGGCGCATCGGGCGCGCTCGCAAGCGCCGCCGCCAGCGCGCCGCTGAAGGCATCGCCTGCACCGGTGGTGTCGATCGGTTGCACGCGTTCGGGCGCGCTGCGGTAGTGCGGCTGCGCATCCCCACGCAGGGCCTCGGCCGCATGCGAGACGAAGGCGCCGTGCCCACCCAGCGTCACCACCACCGTCCCCGCATGCAGCGCGCGGCAGAGCGCATGCAGGGCCTCATCGCCCAGGGTCGCCAGCGCATCCGCCGCAGGCGCATCAAGCCCGCGCAGCTTCAGCAGCTGCACGAACTCGGTCTCGTTCGGAGTGATCAGGTCAGCGCCGTCGACAAGTTCCAGGTCACGCGCATCGACCGGCGGCGCCGGATTGTGCAGGCAGAGCACGCCGGCGGCGCGGGCGATCTTCTGCGCGGCCAGCGAGGCCTCGTAGTTCACTTCATGCTGGGTCACCAGCACCCGCGCCGCACGAATGACCGCGGCCTGCGCGGTGATGTGGGCGACGCTGAGCGCCGCGTTCGCACCGGGCCCGACCACGATCAGGTTCTGCCCGCTGTCCTCGACCAGGATCGCCGCAGTGCCGGTGGCGAGCTCCGCATGCGTCTCGCAGTGCAGGGCCAGGCCTTCGCTGAGCGCGAGTTCGCGCATACCGCGGGCGATGGCGTCATCGCCGAGTGCGCCGATGAAGTGCGTGGCCACGCCCTGGCGTGCGCAGGCGATCGCCTGGTTGAAGCCCTTGCCACCGGGGCCGGTGTCGAAGGCGCCGAGACGCGTCTCGCCGGGCACCGGGAAGCGCGCGGTGCGCCAGAACATGTCCTGGTTGTAGCTGCCGACAACGACGACGCGCGCGGGCATCGTCTCAGCCCGCAAGTTGGGTCAGCACGCCGGCAATGGTGGCGGTCATCAGGGTCGCCAGCGAACCGCCGAGCACGGCCTTGAGACCAAAGCGCGCGAGGTCGCCGCGGCGCTCCGGCGCCAGCGAGCCGATGCCGCCGATCTGGATCGCGATCGAGCTGAAGTTCGCAAAGCCGCACAGGGCGTAGGTGGCGATGATGATCGAGTTCTCGCCAAGGCTGTCCTTGATGCCGGACAGCTGGTTGTAGGCGAAGAACTCGTTCAGCACGACCTTGGTGCCGATCAGGCCGCCGACCGCGTTGGCGTCCTCCCAGGGCACGCCCACGACCCAGGCGATCGGCGCGAGCACGTAGCCCAGCAGCACCGACAGGTCGACCGGCTTGCCGATCGCCCCCGACAGCCCGCTGATCTCGGCCAGCCAGCCGATCGGCGCATTGATCAGCGCGATCAGCGCCGTGAAGGCGAGCAGCATGGCGCCGACGTTGAGCGCCAGCTTGAGGCCTTCGGACGCGCCCGAGGCCGCGGCGTCGATGACGTTGGCGGTGGTCTTCTCGACCTCGACCTCGACCTTGCCGAGCGTGACCGGCTTGCCCGCTTCGGGGCAGAGAATCTTGGCGATCACCAGGGTCGCCGGCGCGGCCATGATGCTGGCGGTGAGCAGGTGCTTGGCGAACTCCGCCTGCTGGGCCGGGTCGTCGCCGCCCAGCATCAGCACGTAGGCGCCGAGCACGCCGCCAGCGATCGTCGCCATGCCGCCCACCATGAGCGTCAGCAGCTCCGAGCGGGTCATGCTGGACACGTAGGGCTTCACCACCAGCGGCGCTTCGGTCTGGCCGATGAAGGCATTGGCGCAGACCGACAGGGTTTCGGCACCCGACACGCGCATGGCCTTGGTGATCACCCAGGCCATGCCCTTGACGATGGCCTGCATGATGCCGAGGTGGTAGAGCACGCCCATGAAGGCGGCGAAGAAGATGATCGTCGGCAGCACCTGGAAGGCGAAGATGAAGCCCAGCGTCTCCGACTTGGCAAGGTCGCCGAAGATCAGCTGAGAACCCTGCGAGGTGAAGCTCAGCAGGCCGACGAAGCCCTGACTCAGCGCATTGAAGATACTGGCGCCCCAGGGCGTCATCAGCACGAAGATCGCGAACACGATCTGCAGGGCGACGCCGGTGCCGACCAGCCGCCAGTCGACGCTGCGCTTGGCCTCCGAGAACAGCCAGGCGATCGCAATCAGGCAGGCCAGGCCGAACAGGCCGAACAGGATCTGCAGCATCGGGTCTTCCCCTGCGGCGCGCGGCCGCTTGAATACGCGAAAGCGGCCACCGCGGCCGCCGGATCAGGTCGTTACCACGGCAGGCCGGCGGCCCCTGCGGTCAGGCCGGGCAGGGTAGGACAGTGCAGGCGGGGTGACAAGAATCGGGCCTTTAGAGCGGGATTGGGGATTGGGGATTCGGGATTCGTCGAAGCCGAGTTGCATAGGGTGGGCCCTGGCCCACCATGCGCCCAACACTCGCCAACGCCGACCCCACCGCGTGCCCGCACCTGCGCGCTGGCGTACACTGCGCCGCCCCATCGGGGAGTAGTCGCGCGCCGGTGTCCTTCGCGGAACCGGCGCGACCGCGCGTCAACACACTGGGCCGGCCGGCCCTGGCGCGCGGAGTCGTTGACCGGAGCGATCCGGCATCGGGCCTGACGAGACCGCTGGCGATGCGTCGACCCGGGCCGGGTGCGGCGGATCGTCCGCGCGTCCCACCCGTCACCCGGCCCTGCACGAGACGCCACCGCCATGGAAGCCCTGCTGTTCTCAACGCTCGCCGTCGCGATCGCCGAAATCGGCGACAAGACGCAGCTGCTCTCGCTCATCCTCGCCGCCCGCTACCGCCGTTTCTGGCCGATCGCCTGGGGCATCCTCGTCGCCACCCTGCTGAACCATGCGCTGGCCGGCTGGCTGGGTGCGGTGGCCGCGCACTACATTCCCGAAGGCGCGCTGCGCTGGATCCTGTTCGCCTCGCTCGCGGGCATGGCGATCTGGGTGCTGATCCCCGACAAGCTCGACGACGAGGACGCGCCGAAGCCGCGCTACGGCCCCTTCCTGGCCACGACGATCGCCTTCTTCATTGCCGAGATGGGCGACAAGACCCAGATCGCCACCGTGCTGCTGGCGGCCAAGTACGAGCAGCTGATGATGGTGGTGCTGGGCACCACGATCGGCATGCTGCTGGCCAACGTGCCGGTGGTCGCGCTGGGTGCGAAGTTCGCCCATCGCCTGCCGCTCAAGGCCGCGCGCTATGCGGCTGCGATGGTGTTTGCCGTGCTGGCGGTGCTGGTGCTGCTGTAGCGGGGAAACGCGCGACCGTTGGGCCAAGCGCCGCGCGGCCAAACGCTCATGCGCTCAAGTCCTGACGCGACCGTCGAGCCCGCTGCGCGACGTGGCCATAGGGTGGGCCCTGGCCCACCGAAGCTGCAGCCGCGCCTCGACATCCGTTCCGTGTCGCGCAGCCGAATCCCCAAGCCCCTGACGGTTCATGGCCATCGCGACGCGCACCGATACCGGAGCAAGGGTGGAGCTCCGGTGGGCCAGGGCCCACCCTATGGATCGCGCTGTTGCGCCTCACCGTACCGATCTCGCGACGAGAACCCGCGCGACCGGCGATTGCGAACCCCTGCCCGGCCCTCGCGCGTAGCGCTCGGGCGTTCGGCGACCCGCGCGGCAGTGCCGCGCAAGCGGGCCGCCTCACCCCCATCCCCGCTTCACCTATCATTCGCGGCACATCCACTTCTGATCGGCCGTCCGGCCACTCCCCCATGCCCATCCATGACAGCGTCACCGACCTGATCGGCAACACCCCGATCGTGCGCGCTCGCAACCTCGACACCGGCTGCTGCGAGCTGTTCTTCAAGCTCGAAGCCATGAACCCGGGCGGCTCGATCAAGGACCGCATCGGCCTGACCATGATCGAAGCCGCCGAGAAGGCCGGGAAGATCAAGCCGGGCGACACGCTGGTCGAAGGCACCGCCGGCAACACCGGTATCGGCCTGGCCCTGGTCGCCCAGCAGAAGGGCTACAGGCTGATCCTGGTCGTCCCGGACAAGATGAGCCGCGAGAAGATCTTCAACCTCAAGGCCATGGGCGCCGAGGTCGTTCTGACGCGTTCCGACGTCGCCAAGGGCCACCCGCAGTACTACCAGGACCTCGCCGAGCAGATCGCCCGCGAAACCCCGGGCGCCTACTTCATCAACCAGTTCGGCAACCCCGACAACCCGCGCGCCCACGAAGAGGGCACCGGCCCCGAGATCTGGGCGCAGATGGAAGGGAAGATGGACGCCATCGTGTTCGGCGTCGGCTCCTCGGGCACGGTCACCGGCCTGTCGCGCTTCTTCAGGCGCGAGGCCCCGCAGGTCGAGCTGATCCTGGCCGACCCGGTGGGCTCGATCCTCACCCAGTACATCAACGAGGGCACGCTCAGCACCAAGTCGGGCAGCTGGATGGTCGAAGGCATCGGCGAGGACTTCCTGCCGCCGATCTCCGACTTCACCCACGTCAAGAAGGCCTACTCGGTCAGCGACCGCGACAGCTTCCACGCCGGCCGCGAGCTGCTGGCGAAGGAAGGCATCCTCGGTGGTTCATCGACTGGCACCATCCTGGCGGCGGCGCTGCGCTACTGCCGCGAGCAGACCACGCCGAAGCGCGTGGTGATGTTCGTCTGCGACACCGGCAACAAGTACCTGTCGAAGATGTACAACGACTACTGGATGCTCGACAACGGCTTCCTGGAGCGCCCGCAGCACGGCGACCTGCGCGACCTGATCCTTCGGCCCTACGCGCAGCGCGACACGGTGGTGATCGGGCCGAACGATGCGCTCACCGTGGCCTATCAGCGCATGAAGCTCTACGACGTCAGCCAGCTGCCGGTGATGGAGGACGAGCGCCTGGTCGGCATCGTCGACGAGAGCGACGTGCTGCTGCACGTGCATGCGGACGAAGCGCGCTTCCGCGACCCGGTGTCCACCGCGATGATCACCACGCTCGACAAGCTCGACGTGCGCGCCCCGGTCGAAACCCTGCTGCCGGTGTTCCAGCGCGGCCACGTCGCCATCGTCATGGACGGCGAGAAGTTCCTCGGCCTGATCACCCGCATCGACCTACTGAACTACCTCCGGCGCAGGGTGGCTTGATTTTGTCGGGATTGGGGATTCGGGATTAGGGATTCGTAGAAGCGAAGCACGCGGGTTCGATTCGCGTCGTCGGTGCAGTCAGGTGCAACAAGGCGAGTCATAGGGTGGGCCCTGGCCCACCACGAGCCACACGCTCGCCGCACCTCGGCGCTTGATCCCATCACTCGATCCAAGGACGGCGATTCCATCACCCGAAACAGGGTCAACGCAGCGCATCGTTCCGATGCGCTGCGGCGACGGTGAGCTGTGCGCGTTGCCGGCGCCGCGATTCTTGGGAAGCTCGTGTCGGTCCGTGCGTGTGAACGGGGCCAGTGTCCGGCCCATGGTGGGCCAGGGCCCACCCTATGCAGCTCGGCTCTTGCGAATCCCGGATCCCGAATCTCCAATCCCGGCCCTCAAAGCCTGAACCGCGCCACGTTCTCCGCCAGCCGTGCGGCCTGTTCTTCCATTGCGCGGGCGGCGGCGGTGGCCTCTTCGACCAGGGCCGCGTTCTGCTGGGTGGTTTCGTCCATGTGGGTGACGGTGTTGCTCACCTGCTCGATGCCGGCGGTCTGCTCGGCGGACGCCGCGCTGATCTCGCCCATGATGTCGGTGACGCGCTTCACCGAGGCCACGATCTCGGCCATCGTCGCGCCGGCGGAGTCGACCAGCTGGCTGCCGGAGCCGACCTTCTGCACCGTCTCCGAAATGAGGCCCTTGATCTCGCGGGCGGCGGCGGCCGAGCGCTGCGCCAGGGTGCGTACTTCGCCTGCGACCACCGCGAAGCCGCGGCCCTGTTCCCCGGCGCGGGCGGCTTCGACCGCGGCGTTCAGGGCGAGGATATTGGTCTGGAAGGCGATGCCGTCGATGACGCCGATGATGTCCTCGATCTTGCGCGACTGCGCATTGATCTGGCCCATGGTGCTGACCACCTCGCTGACCACCTTGCCGCCGCGTTCGGCGACGTCGGCGGCACCGATCGACAGCTGGTTCGCGCTGCGCGCGTTCTCGGCGTTCTGGCGCACGGTCGAGGTCAGCTCTTCCATGCTCGCCGCGGTCTCTTCCAGCGCCGCCGCCTGCTGCTCCGTGCGTGAGGAAAGATCGGCATTGCCCGAGGCGATTTCGCCGGCCGCGGAATTGATCGCGCCGACCGCCTGCTGGATGTCGCCGACGATCTCGCGCAGGCGCGCCACCGTGGCGTTCGTCGCCCGCTGCAGCTCGGCGAAGCGACCCTGCGACTGGCCCTCGATGCTGCGCGAAAGATCGCCCTCGGCGACGGCAGCAAGCACGCGGCAGGTGCGCTCCAGGCCATCGTCGGCGGTGGCCATCAGCTGGTTGAGCGAATCCACCATCTCGCGGAACGCGAACTCGTAGCGCTCGGCCTCGCCGCGCAGATGGAAGGCCCCCGCGGCTGCTCCCTGCGACAGCCGCAGGATCTCGTCGCGCACGGCCAGCAGCTTTTCGCGCACGCCGTCCACCGCCTCGCTGATGCGGCGCTTCTCGCCGGGCAGCTCGGGCATGCGCACGCTCATGTCGCCGCGCGCATAGCTCTGCACCACCGCGACGATCTGCTCGCTGGTGCCGATATGGCCCTCGGCCAGGCGATTGACGCCGGCCGCCATCTCGCCGAAGGCACCCGGGTAGCGCTGCGCATCGATGCGGTGACTGAGCTCGCCGGCCTCGTGGCTGCGGCTCATTTCGGTCTGCTCGGACATGAAACCCTGCAGGGCCCCGCGCATGTCGAGCAACGAGCGGTTGAGGCGGCCGATCTCGTCCTCGCGCGTGCGGTCGATGCGCGCGTCGAAGCGGCCGCTGGCCAGCTGTTCGACGGTGGCGACGGCCGCGCCCAGGGGCGCGCCCACCAGGCGTCGCAACAGCAGCAGGGTGGCGGTGATCACCGCCAGCGACATCAGCAGCGCCACCCAGAACACGGTGACGCCGACGGCGCGGGCGCCGGCCAGCAGCTCGCTCATCGGCAGCTCGGCGGCCAGCGCGAAGCGGCCCGGGTAGTTGCCGATGCGGATCGGCATGTAGACCTGGGCACTGTCGACGTCGAAGCTCTCGTAGCTGCGGTCGGCGGCCACGGCCGCCAGCATCTGCGCGGCGTCCGCTGCCGCATAGGGCTTGCCGATCAGGCTGGCATCGCGATCGGCGACCAGCGCGCCCTTGGCCGAGATCAGGCGCACGCGCCCCTGCTGGCCGACGCTCACCGCCGCCAGCCGCTGCTGGAGCGCGGCAAGGCCGGTGTCCACGCAGACGATGCCGATGAACTCGCCGTTGCGGATCAATGGCGTGGTGAAGGTGGTGATCAGCACGTCCTTGCCGTCGATCGGGTAGAGGTAGGGCTCGATCATCACCTCGCCGCGGGTCTGCTTGGCCAGCTGGTAGTAGTCGCCGTCGCCCGGCGTGTCGTAGCTCTCCAGCACGGTCGCCTCCACCCCGCGCGGGGTGTGGAAGAAGTAGGGCACGAAGCGCCCGCTGGCGTCGTGCATGGCATCGGCGGATGAGAATTCGGCGTCGCGACCGTCGAAGGCGTCGGGCTCGAAGCCCACCGCCATGCCGACGAACTGGGTCTGCGGGGCCAGCAGGCTGGCGGTGAGGGTGGCAACGCGGCTGCGGTCCTGGCGACCCTGCTCGATGTCGTCGAGCAGCGTCCGCGCCAGCGAGCGTGTCAGCAGCGGGCCCTGGTTCAACAGGTCGGCGACCGCGTTGGCTTCCGCCCTGGCCACCGCGCGCAGCTCCTGCAGGGCGCTGTCGCGCGCGATCGCCGCAGCGCGCTGGTAGATCACCACGCCTGCCGCGATGAAGCCAAGTACGGTCAGCAGACCAATCAGCAGCGCGGCCTTGGCGGCGACGCTCCAGCGTCGGAAAGTGGACATGGACAACCCCCGGTACAAAGCCCCGGGGCTCGAATGCAACTGTCATACCTCCAGCGAAGAACGCTCCGCTGTGCCACCGGGCGCGGCGAGTCGCGGAGGCTGCCTTGGCGGTGTGCCTGCGCGGCACGGGCCAGGTTCCGGCCCTGCCTTGACGGTGCGGCGTTGCGACCGGGGCCGGGTTGCAGGCCACGGTGGGCCAGGGCCCACCCTATGCGCTCGGGTGGGCGCAGATGCGGCCGCTTCGAAGATCGCTGCTGCGAGAACCTCCGCTCCACAGAGGGTGGGCCCGGCCCATCATGAGCCACACGCCCGCCGCACCCACCAGCGCCCCGCACGCGCCAAGCACACGCCCGCACCGCAGCCGCGAGCCCATCGCACCGCCGCCGCGCACCCTAAGGGTGGGCCTCGGCCCACCATGAGCCACACACCCACCGCACCCGGGGCACTGCGCACCACGCCACTTACTGGATCAGGTCCACCTGCTTCGCCGCGGTGTAGTCCAGCAGCCCGAAGTGCCCATACGTATAGGTGGTACTGCTGTTCTCGCCCCAGATCGCACTGGAGTGCACGCCGCCGACCGTGCAGACGCCGCTGCCGCAGACGATCTGGTCGTAGTAGGACTTGATCGAATGCACGCGGTCGCCGAAGCGCGCGCCGTTCAAGCCGTTGAGGAAGGGGCTGCCCACTGACAGGCCCCAGTAGCCGCAGGTGCTGGTGGCGACATTCCACGGATAGCTGCCGCAGGTCCACAGGCCGCGGAAGGCGCCGGCGATGCCGACGAAGCTCTGCACGTAGGGGCGCAGGCCGTTCTGCTGGATCACCCGCCCGGCCAGGGTGCCGCCCATCGAGTGGGTGATCACGTCGACCTTGCCGGTGCAGGAGCCGGCGATGGCATTGACCATCGCGTTCAGCACCGGCGTCTCCTCGCTGCCGCTGTGGTCGTTGCAGGCCGCACAGGTCTTGCTGCCCCAACTCGGGCGGTGGATCTGCGCATCGGTGTAGCCGCGGCGCTTCAGCTCGGCGACGGTGTTGGCCCAGTCGGCCGGCGCGCCGGTATTGCCATGCACCAGAACCACCGCGTCGCGGCAGCTCTGCGCCATGGCCGGCAGCGCGCACACGGCAAGAGCGGCCACGCAGGCCGCGCGGATCAGAGTCTTCATGCTGTTCCCTCCCCAGGGTGATGGCGGGCAGCCGTGGTCGGCCGTCTCTCGCCAGCCCCGATGCTCCACCCGCGGATGCGCTTCCGCAGCTGTACGAAAGGACAGTGCCGGGCGGAAGGTGGGTCGCGGGGGCGCGAGCCTTGCGCGCACGGGGGGGGGGGCGGCTCCGTTGGAGGCGCGGCGTCACCCGCGGCTTGGTGGCGGATGCGCTGCGCTTATCCGCCCTACGCGCACAGGGACGTCGGCTTTGTTGGAGGCACAGCGTCACTCGCGGTTGTAGGGCGGATAAGCGCAGCGCATCCGCCAGCGGGTCCGGAAGGCGCCGTGCCCCAAGCGGAGCCGTGGCGCTGGCCTCGTTGATGGAACGGCGTTACCCGCGGTTTGGTGGCGGATGCGCTGCGCTTATCCGCCCTACGCGCACGGGGGCTGTCGGCTTTGTTGGAGGCGTGGCGTCACTCGTGGTTGTAGGGCGCATAAGCGCAGCGCATGCGCCAGCACGTCCGAAAGAAGCCGCACGCCCCAACGCAGCTGCGGTTGTAGGGCGCATAAGCGCAGCGCATGCGCCGGCACGTCCGAAAGAAGCCGCACGCCCCAACGCAGCCGATGCGGAAGACACCGCCCCACGCGGAGCCATGCCCATAGCCCGTTGAAAGCCAGCGTCACCCGCAGCTTCTTCTCAAGGCTCGGCGTCCCTCGCACATGGGTGGCGGATGCGCTGCGCTTATCCGCCCTGCGCGCACAGGGACGTCGGCTTTATTGAAGGCACGGCGTCACTCGCGGTTGTAGGGCGCATAAGCGCAGCGCATGCGCCAGCAGGTCCGAAAGAGGCCGCCCGTGCAAAGGCAGCCGGCGCGAAACACGCCGCTGCAATCGGCGCCGCAGGCAGGGCGCGCTGCGGCCGCGCGCTCCGTCGCCTCATCGCCCGCGCATCCACGCCCGCGCCGCGCACCAAGTCGCGCAAGACCCGTGCCGCGAACTGCAGCGCGACATCAGGCCGCCGCTCGCCCGTGGCATCCGCCTTGCACTCCTAACACCACCGCTATGGGCCGGAACGGCTCATCACGGATGCGAAGGAGGAGAGGACGTGCTTAAACCCTTGATAAACCTGATCTGCTTTCTGCTGAGCCGGATTTCCGCCGTGGCCCCTCGGCACGCGTTCCCGGCCGGCGTCAGCTTTCCGGCGCTGTTCGACCTGGTGCCGATCCCTGCCCGCGTCGGCCAGACGTCGGCGGCGCCCGTCCTCCTTCGCACTCCCCTTCTTCGCAGCCCGGCCCTCGCGCCCGGGCTGCACCTGCGTTCCGCCGCTGGCCCCTGGCCGGCGGCGCGATCCCTCCGGGCAGCCTGCCCGGAGCGCGCGGCCCGGGTGGGACTCCCCCCCGGCCGGGCCTGCAGCACCACGGCCTTCGGGCTGTTTGACGCCACGCGCGAGCGTGGGATGGGTCATCCAGCCGGCTAGGCGGTGCCCGTAGTAGACGGGGCACCGCAGTCGGTGCCTGTTGTTCTCTCAAATCATCATCAAGAAAGAGACCTCACCATGACTGATACACATCCCACATCGCCGCGGGGCGCACCCCCGGCACGGAGCTGGGGCAGGAGGCTGGCCGCATCCGCGGCGGGTCTGCTGCTGCTGGCGGGGTTTGGCAGCGCGCAGGCGCAGCTGACCGTTGATCCGACGAGCCGGGACTTTGGAAATGTCCTGATCGGCGCGACCGAGCAGCAGGTGTTCACCATTTCCAACGCGTCAGGTGGGGATCTGACGATCAACGAAAGCACGTTCGACCCCTTACTGACGCAGTACACCTTGCGCCTCGACTTGGGACCCGATCCGTGTAGCCCTGGCAACTCTATTCCCTTCACGATTCTGGACGGGGACAGCTGCACGGTCGTCGCCTCGTTCACCCCCGACGCCGCAAGCGCCTTCTCGACCACGGTTCGCGTGTGGGAAGACTTCGCGCTGACAAATCAGCTTGTGAGTTTCGGCCTGCAGGGCACCGGCACCGCGCCCGCAGACCCCAATCCCGTGGTCGTGAGCCCCGCCTCCCTGGATCTCACGCCGACCAACGGCGATGAGGCCAGTGCGCTGGTGCAGTTCACCAACCCCGGACCGGGCACGGTGGCCTTCGACGCCAACGAGAGCTACGACCCACCGACCCCGGGCCTCACCCACGGCGGTTCCACCTCGTGCCGCGGCGCGACCCTGGGCGCGGGTCAGTCCTGCCAGTTCGAAGTGCTGTGGAACGCGGACGGGTTCCGCGCGATCCAGACCGATATCCAGCTTGGCGCAGCCGGCTTCACACCCGCCATCATCTCGGTCCGCGCGATCTACAACGGCCTGACCGCCAATGTCACGCTCAACCGCGGGACGACTGGGCTGCAGCAGGTGACGCTGAGCAACACGTCCGGCGTTACCGTCTCTTTGACCAGCCTGAGCCTGACGGGCGACCCCCAGTTCTCGATCGAGCCCAGCAGCACCTGCTCGCCGACCACCACGCTGCTGGCGGCCGAAGCCTGTGTGGTGGACATTCTGTTCACCCAGCAGTCGATCGGGCCGGCCTCGGCCACGCTGAGCTTCACCACTGATGCCCTGTCCGGCGAGCCGGCCAACGTCGTGGTCAGCGCCACGGGCGTGCCGCTTCCGCCAAGCGAGCCCCTGAATGTCGGCGCGACGCCGGGTGATGCCAGTGCGCTTGTGGAGTGGGATGAGCCTCTTGATGATGGCGGCACGCCGATCACCGGCTACACCGTGACCTCCACTCCCGCCAGCGCGGGCTGCAGCACCGCTGGGCTGAGCTGCACGGTCAGCGGTTTGAGCAATGGCACCCCCTACACCTTCACCGTGACTGCCACCAACGCAGCCGGTACAAGTGGTCCGTCAGCGCCGTCGAGTGCGGTCACGCCCGCTGGGCAGCCCGACATCCCTGCGCCGCCGACGGGCACCGCCGGCAACGGTCAGATCTCCCTGAGCTGGGTTGCACCGAATGCCAACGGTTCGCCAATCACCGGCTACAACGTGCGCATCGCCACCGATGCTGGCGGAACCTATGTGGATCCCGCCGGCACCTGCGGCAACGCGAGCACGGTGAACAGCACGGCCACCACCTGCGTGGCCAGCGGCCTGACCAATGGGCAGACCTACTTCTTCCGCGTCGCGGCGATCAATGCGGTCGGAGGCTATGACGACCTGAGCGCCCCGAGCGACGGCATCACCCCCGCCGGCCCGCCCAGCGCGCCGACGATCACCGCCGTCACGGCGCTGAACAACAACGCCATCCAGATCGACTGGAGCTACGGTGCGGCCAATGGCGCCGACGTCACCGGCGTGGTGGTGACCGCCAGCCCCGGCGGCGCGACCTGCACCGATGCCGGCACCAGCTGCACGATCTCCGGCCTGACCAATGGCCAGAGCTACACCTTCACCGCGGTCACCGAGGCCAGCGATCAGGCCGACAGCGCGCCCTCGGCGGCGTCCGCCGCGATCCGCGCCAGCTGGCTGGTGCCCCCGCTGCTGAGCCAGACAGCGCAGACCCTGGGCAGCAGCGGCACCAGCCTCGGTGGCTTGGCGGCCAGCAGCTGCGGCGGTGGTTCCACCACCAAGTTCGTGGTGCCCTACGTGGTGCGTCTGGACCAGGCGGGTGACTACTTCTTCGAGACCCGCAACATCAGCTTCGACACCGTCCTGCTGGTCTACAACGAAGGCGGTTCGGTGGTCGGCTGCAACGACGACTTCGGCGGCACCCTGCGTTCGCGGGTGACGCTGAGCAACGCCACGCCGGGTGCCCTGCACACCATCTACGTGACCCACTTCGGCGGCGTACGTACCGGCAGCTTCGACCTGTGCTCCGGCATTGTCGGCAGCGAAGGCGCCTGCGGAGCCCTGCCGAGCTTCAACACGGCTTCGCAGATCACCGGCACCACTGCATCGCTGCTGAGCGGCACGCGGGCTCGCACCAACGAGAGCTTCACGGTCAACTACGAGCTGCAGACCGATGGCCTGATCGATCGCATCGATGACGCCATGCGCATCTCGGCGCGCAACGCTTCCAATGTGGAAGTGGGCTTCTGCGTCGGTGATGTCGCTGCCCCCGAAGAGCCCCTGCGCGCTGGCGAGAAGTCGCTGAAGGCGCCGGTGCAGGCCAAGGGCACGCTGCCGAACATCGCTTCGGGCAGCTGCGTGCTGAGCGGCCTCAAGCCCAGCCAGAACGTGGCCAGTCTGGTGGCTGTGTTTGAGGAGAACGGCCAGTTCCTGGCATCCACTTCGACGCCCTTTGCCTTCGACGTGGCCCGCAGCAACACCACCAGCACGCTGACCAGCAACAGCCCCAGCGTGTTCGGCCAGGACATCGTGCTGAGCGCGAGCTTCAACGCCACCGCGCCGGGTGCCAACCCGGTCACCGGTACGGCGCGCTTCGTGCGTCAGCCGGGTAACGTCACGGTCGTTGAAGTGCCGATCGTGCCGGGTATCGAGGGCGCGGCCAGCACGGCCACCACCACGATCACCAGCAATCCGGATGTCAGCCTGTCGCCTATCACCTACAACGTGGTGATCCTCGACAACACCGACTTCATCGGCAGCAACAACAGCACCGTGCACACGGTGCAGCGCGCCAGCACGACGGTGGCGATCAATTCGATCACGCCGGCCGCAGGCCCGGACATCGAGGTCAACGAGACGGTGACGGTCAGCGCCACGGTGGCCGCGGTGGCCCCGGGCGAAGGCACGCCGAACGGCACCGTGCAGGTGCGCGGCACCGGCGGTGACGCTGCTGCCACCACCGGCTGCGACATCAGCCTGTCCGGCGGCACCGGCACCTGCCAACTGAGCTTCAGCACCAAGGGCGGTGCAACGCTGGTCTTCAGCTACGTGCAGAGCGCCAACTTCGCCGCCAGCAGCAACAGCCAGGCCGTCACGGTGCTGGGCCTGCCGGTGACGCTGACGCTGACGCCGCCGGGCGCTGCGCCCTTCTTCGGCAATAGCTACGACGTGGGCTACAGCCTGACCGGCGGCGCCGGCAACTTCGACGGTGCGGTCAGCCTGAGCGCGACCGGCCCGACGAATGCCGCGGCCACCTGCGTCAGCAACAGCGCCCCGGCCAACAACACCGGCGTCTGCACCTTTGTCGGCGGCCAGAACGTCGGCGCCTACACGCTGGACGGTGCCTATGCGGGCGATACCCAGGACCTGCCGGCCATTGATGGCGACAGCCTGAGCATCGTGCAGGCCACCACCGAGCTGAGCGTCACCACCACGCCGAGCAGCTCGGCGGCGGGTGAGGACGTGCTGTTCGCGGTCGAGCTGAGCCTGACCAACGGCAGCGGCGCACTCGACGGCAGCATCGAAGTCACCGCGGGCGGCCTGACCAATGAAGGCACTCCCAGCTCGGGCTGCACCATCCCGGTCACCGCGCAGGCTTCGCCCTTCACGGCCAACTGCACCCGCGCCTTCACCCTGTTCGGCAATGACCAGGTGGTGTCGGCGGTGTTCGTGCCCTCCAGCACCAACTTCGCCGGCGACTCGGCCACCACGCTGCACGATGTGACCTCGGCGTCCACCCAAACCACGATCACCGGCTTCACGCCGATGAATCCGCAGGTCGGCGACGCGGTGACGGTCGGCTTCGACGTCAACGGCGGCGAAGGCACCTACGAGGGCGTGATCAACGTCAGCGTCAACGGCAGCCCGGTGACCTGCGACCCGGCCTACACCTTCGACACCACCTCGGGCATTGGCAGCTGCCGCGTCCCGGCGCTGTTCCAGGCCCCCGCCAACTACAGCTTCGTGGTGGCCTTTGACGGCACCGACGGCGGCAACGACGGTGATTCCAGCAGCGACGCCACGCTGGTCACGGTGGACGCTCGCAACACCACGCTGGCCCTGTCCGCAGCCCCGGCCGAGGACCAGCAGGCAGGCGTGGATGTCGTGTTCACCCTGAGCACGGCGGCAATCATCGACGGCTTCCTCGACGGCTTTGCCGACGGCAATGTCGCTGGCGGCACCGCCTATGTCTGCCTGTCCTCGTCGCCGGTCTGCGACAGCGCCAGTGCGCTGTGCACCGCGACCCTGAGCGGTTCCGGCACCACCGGCGCGGCCACGGGCACCTGCCCGGCAGCCTTTGCCGCGGTCGGTAGCTACAGCTTCGTGGCCCGCTACGTCGGCAACGACAACTTCGCCGCCAGCAGCAGCCTCCCGCTGACCTACACCGTGGAACCGCGTGACACCAGCATCGCCATCACCCGCGTCAGCAGCTTCACCAGCGGTGCCTCGCCGGCGGCTTCTGCCCTGGTGGGCGAGCAGGTGACGGTGAGCTTCGACGTGAGCGGCGGCCTCGGCGAGTACGAGGGCAGCGTCACGGTGTACGCGGACGGCCCTGGCCCGCTGTCGGCGATCTGCGACAACGGCAGCTTCAACATCGAAACCGGCGAGGGCAGCTGCACCTTCAGCGTGGGCAATGACAACGGCCTGGAGCAGGTGGGTACCTGGACCTTCATGGCCGACTTCATCCCGGGCGTGGAAGGCAACGACGCTTTCTCGAGCACGGGTGAAGAAGCTGCGGGCATCAACATCCTGCAGGCCAGCACCACCCTGGTGCTGAGCAGCAGCCCGGCGCCGAGCGTGTTCGGCCAGCCCTTCACCCTGACCGCGACGGTCACGGCGACGCCGCCTTCCGAGGGCTACCCGACCGGTGACGTCAACTTCTTCGACGGCGAAAGCAATGCCATCGGCGTGGTGACCCTGGCTCCGACTGCAACGCCGGGTGTGTCCACGGCGAGCATCGCCAATCTGACTCGCGACGTGGCCCTGCCCAACGGCTGGCGCTTCGTGGCGGCGACGATCACCAACCCGAACTTCGCGGGTGCCAACGACTTCGGCTATGACCACCTGGTCAACCGCGACAACCAGACGGTTGCAGTGACGGCGCCGGCTTCGATCGCCTTCGCACCGGCAGGCAGCTTCAATGTCTCGGCGGTCGCGACAGCGAACTTCACCGAACTGCCCAGCGGGCAGGCGGTGGAGCTGAGCGCAGGTCCGGCCGGCGTGTGTTCGGGCAGCGGTTCGAGCACGGGCGGCAGCAATGTCTCCATCAGCATCATCGGTGGCGGCACCTGCGTGATCACGGCCAGCGTTCCGCAGTCGAACAACTACAACGCGGTTGCGCCGCAGACGGTGGACGTCGAGATCACTCCGATCGACCAGACCATCAGCTTCGACCCGCTGCCCAACCGTCCGGCGGCTGCCGGCACGTTTGAGCTCGCGGCGACGGCGCCGGCCGGCACGGTCAGCTTCGCCAGCACCACGACCGACATCTGCACCGTCAGCGGCACCACGGTGAGCTACGTCGCTGCGGGCACCTGCTCGATCACCGCCAGCCAGGCCGGCAATGCCAGCTACAACGCGGCGCCGGATGTCGTGCAGGCCTTCGCCTACGTGGCAGTGACGGTCGGTCCGGTCGAGCTGGACGGCGGCACGCGCAACGAGGCCTACAGCGCGCAGTTCACCGCCAGCGGTACGGGTGCGGCGCTGCCGTTCACCTTCACCGTGGGTGCGGGCTTGCCGCCGGGTCTGACCCTGGCCGCAGACGGTGCGCTGACCGGCACGCCGACCTCGGCGGGCAGCTACACCTTCACCGTGACCGCCACGGACAGCAGCAACGCTCCGAACGTCGGCACGCCGTACTTCGGTTCGCGTGAGTACACGCTGGTCATCGCCAAGAACCCGCAGGTCATCACTGCATTCGCGGCAACCCCGGCCAACCTCGTCTACCAGGGCCCGGCGGCAACGCTGTCCGCGACTGGCGGCGGTTCCGATCAGCCGGTCGTGTTCAGCTCGCTGACGCCGACGATCTGCTCGGTTGCCACCAACCAGGTCACGCCGCTGCTGGCAGGCACCTGTATCGTGGCCGCCGATCAGGCTGGCAACGCTGACTACGAGCCCGCGGATCAGGTCGAGCTCGAAATCGACGTGGCCAAGGCTGAGCAGGACGCTCTGACCGCAGCTGCCGATCCCGCTACGGTCGTTTACCTGCAGACCAGCGCGCTGAGCGTCACCGGCGGTACCACGGGTGGTGATGTCACTTACGCGGTCACCGCGGGCGAAACCTTCTGTTCGATCACCGGCAGCACCCTGACGGCGATCGCGGCGGATGGCAGCTGCACCGTGACGGCGACGATGGCGGGCGATGACAACTACCTGCCGGTCTCCGATACGGTTGTGGTCACCACCATCAAGGCTGAGCAGGTCGACTTCGCGGTTGCCGCTGATCCGTCGACGATTGCCTACAACGCCACCAGCGCGCTGAGCACCAGCGGCGGCAACGGCGGCGGGGCGGTGAGCTACGCGATCTCACTGGATACGCCGACGGCGGGCACCAGCGTTTGCTCGCTGAGCGGCAGCACCGTCACAGCGACCGGCATCGGTACCTGCGAAGTCACGGCGACCAAGGCGGCCGACGCCAACTACAACGTCGCGACGTCCACGGTGCTGATCACCGCGGTCAAGGCCGACCAGACCATCACCTTCGGCGCCAACCCGGGCCCGCTGACCATCGGCGGCTCGACCGGCAATGTGGTGGCGACTGCGAGCAGCGGCCTGACCGTCGAGTACGGCGTGGCCCCGGGCAGCGAGTCGGTCTGCGACGTCAACTCCAGCAACGGTGGCATCACCATGATCACCGCAGGCACCTGCGTGCTGACGGCTGATCAGGACGGCGACCAGTTCTACAACGCCGCTCTGCAGGTCACGCAGGACGTTGTGATCAACCAGGAGCAGCCGAGCATTGGCCTGGTGGGCAGTGGTTCGCCGACCAGCCCGGGGGATTCGGTGACCTTCACGGCGACCGTCAGCGGTGGCTTCAGCCCGACCGGCTCGGTGACCTTCCAGAACAACGGTGTGGACATCGCCGGCTGCGTCAACGTGGCGCTCACGGGTCTCACGGCCGAGTGCGTCACCACGGCGCTGCCGCAGGGCAGCAACCCGGTCACCGCTGTCTACAACGGCGACATCAACAACCTGACCGCGACCAGCAACACGGTCACCCAGGTCGTGCTGACCGGCACCACCATCACGCTCAATGCCGGCAACCTGACCGAGGCGCGCTTCGGCCAGACGGTGAACGTCGGCTACACGGTGTCCGGTGGCGTGGCTCCGAACGAAGGTGCGGTGACGGTGACGGCGGCCCGCCCGGGTTCGACCGTGACCTGCACAGCGCCGGCTTCGGCGGGCACCTGTGCCCTGACCGGTCTGGTCACTACCGGCCCTGTGCTGGCGGACGGCTACACCGTCACGGCGGCCTATGCGGGTGATGCCAACGACGGTGCTTCGGCGACGACGGCGTCGCAGACGCTGAACGTGCTGCGCTCCAACACCAACACGGCGCTGACCATCGCTCCGGTCACCAGCTCGCCCTTCGGCCAGGGCTTCACCCTGACTGCAACGGTGACCGCGGTGGCTCCGGGCGGCGGTATCCCGCCGGGCACCATCGTGTTCCTGCGCGATGGCGAGTCGATCGGTGAGGTTCCGCTGGTCGGCGGTGTGGCGACCTTCAACGTGCCGGCGGGTCTGGCGGTGGGCAACTACGTGTTCCGCGCCGAATACGCGCAGACCACCAACTACCTGCAGAGCTTCGAAAACCGCAACTACGCGGTCACGGCCAAGGCCACGACGACGACGATCACCAGCAGCACGGTGAACCCGTCCGAACTCGGCGCTGCGGTGGGCTTCAACTACACCGTGACCACCACCCCGGCCGACACCACGCCGACCGGAACGGTGACGCTGACCGCGAGCACGGGTGAAACCTGTGCGAACACCGTTGCTGCAGGCAGCTGCTCGATCACCTTCGAAACGGCCGGTGCGCGCACCGTGACTGCCGCCTATGCCGGCGACCCGCAGCATGCTGGCAGCACGTCGGTGGCCTTCGCCCACAGCGTCAACCAGGCCGAGCAGGCTGCTCTGGTGGTGAGCGCCACGCCGCAGACCATCGCCTACCTGGGCACGAGCACGCTGGCGACGACGGGCGGTTCGGGCACCGGTGCGGTGAGCTACGCGGTGACCGGCGGTACCGGAACCTGCGCGATCACGGGCAGCACCCTGACCGGCAACGGCGTGGGGACCTGCGAAGTGACGGCGACCAAGGCGGGTGATGCGAACTACCTGCCGCAGACCGGTACGGTGACGGTGACCGTGGAGCAGGCCGAGCAGGCTGCTCTGGTGGTGAGCGCCACGCCGCAGACCATCGCCTACCTGGGCACGAGCACGCTGGCGACGACGGGCGGTTCGGGCACCGGTGCGGTGAGCTACGCGGTGACCGGCGGTACCGGAACCTGCGCGATCACGGGCAGCACCCTGACCGGCAACGGCGTGGGGACCTGCGAAGTGACGGCGACCAAGGCGGGTGATGCGAACTACCTGCCGCAGACCGGTACGGTGACGGTGACCGTCGAGCAGGCCGAGCAGGCTGCTCTGGTGGTGACCGCCACGCCGAACCCGGTGATCGCTGGCCAGACCAGCGCGCTGGCGACGACGGGTGGTTCGGGCACCGGTGCTGTGACCTACGCGGTCACCACTGGCGGCGCAAACTGCTCGGTGACGGGCAGCACCCTGACCGCGCTGGCTGCTGGCACCTGCACCGTGACCGCGACCAAGGCGGCGGATGCCAACTACCTGGCGCAGACCGGCTCGGTGGTGGTGACGGTGAACCCGGCCACGGTGGATCTGTCGATCGTCAAGACCGGCCGCTACACCCTGACCGGCATCACCTGGGAACTGCTGGTGAGCAATGCCGGCCCGGGTGCGGCCAACGGCGCCAGCGTCATCGACGCCCTGCCGACCCAGGTCGAGAACGCAAGCTGGACCTGCGTCACCAACAGCGGCGGCGGCACCTGCGTCACCGCCAGCGGCACCGGCGATGTGGATGTGGATGTCAACCTGCCGGCCAACAGCAGCGTGGTGATCACCATCACCGCGAATGTGATCGGCACTCCGGCGGCGATCAGCAACACCGCGTCGGTGATCGCGCCGGACGGCATCACCGACACCAACCCGGCCAACAACACGTTCACCCTGAACCTCACGGTGGCCCTGTTCGCGGACGGCTTCGAAGGCAACGGCCTGCAGGTCAACGCAGGGCTGAAGTCCTCGGGCGGTGTGGTCGAGATCGACGGTGCTGCGCTGGAAACGGTGGTCGACAGCTACAAGTCGGTCAACGCTGCCCGCTACGTGCTGGGTGAACAGCAGCTGCAGCTGCAGGTTCGCGAAGTGAACGGTCTGCTGCAGGTCCGCCTGCTGCAGTCCGACGCCAAGCAGGGCCTGAGCAGCACTCGCTGGATCGAGGTGTGGCCGGGTGACGCGGTGCGTATCGACTACGCCAGCGCCAACGGCGAGCTGCAGACCCGCCTCGCGGTGGGTGCCAAGTAAGCCAGCAGCCCGCGGCGGTGTTCGCACCGCCGCGGTTCAAGGCAAGACCCACACGGGCCGCGCAAGCGGCCCGTGTGCTTTCGGGGGATTGGATTCCGGGCAGCAGGCCCTGCAGGGGAAGCTTGCGGGTGGAGGTTGCGGGATCGGCCGGGAGATGAGATGTGTCGCGAGCCGCGCGGGTTGGATGATTGCCGGGACCCGCGCTGGTGGGATGGCCGAGGCTGGTGTAGGTGAGATGACCGAGAACGGGGCAGGGGGGATTGCCAAGACCGGGGCAGGGGGCGGCAGATGCGCTGCGCTTATCTGCCCTACGCGCCCATGTGCAACGGGCTGCGTTCGGAGCAAGGCGTCACTCGCGGTCGTAGGGTGGATAGGCGCAGCGCATCCACCAGAACCTCGCCTCAGTCCGGCTGCCGTAGGGTGCGCGTGTCGCGCACCAGGCGCAGGCGATGGTCGCAACGGGCCCGATGGATTCGAGTTCGCGAGCTCCGGTGCGCCGCAGGCGCACCCTACGCGCACAGCGGCTTTTGCCTCGATACCGGCGCGGCGTCACTCGCGGTCGTATGTCCGGCAGATGCGCTGCGCTTATCTGCCCTACGCGCCCATGTGCGTGGGGCTGCGTTCGCTGCAAGGCGTCACTCGCGGTCGTAGGGTGGATAAGCGCAGCGCATCCACCAGCGGGTCCGGGGGATGCGGTGCCTGGGGCGGAGTCCATGGCTCAGCCGTGCTCGCTGCCGATCGATGGATGCCCGTCCACGATCCGGGCGCGACGCGGCTTCGGCGGGGCATTCCCGCTATCCTGTGCGCGCCCTCAATGCCCGGAGCCACCCATGAAAATGGTCACCGCCATCATCAAGCCCTTCAAGCTCGACGACGTGCGCGAGGCGCTGTCGGAAGTGGGCGTGACCGGCGTGACCGTCACCGAGGTCAAGGGCTTCGGCCGGCAGAAGGGCCACACCGAGCTGTATCGCGGCGCCGAGTACGTGGTCGATTTCCTGCCCAAGGTGCGGATCGAGGTGGCGATCGAGGCCGACCGCGTCGAGCAGGTGGTCGAGGCCATCCGCAATGCCGCCAACACCGGCAAGATCGGCGACGGCAAGATTTTCGTGCACACGCTGGACCAGGTGATCCGCATCCGCACCGGCGAGGTCGGCCCGGACGCGCTCTGAGCGCCGGCATTCAAGGATTCGAAGCGAGCTGCATAGGGTGGGCCCTGGCCCACCGTGGGCGTGAGCCTTGCGGCCCGTGTCGACGGCGCGCGTGTGGATCGACGCTTCGAAGCTGAGACCGCGGCGGGCACTCGGCTTACGGTGGGCCGGGGCCCACCCTATGACGCTGTGATGGGGGTCGTTGGGGCGGTTTCGGTGATCGTGACCGGCGCGAGGGTGGGGCTCATGGTGGGCCAGGGCCCACCCTATGCGACTTCGAGTTTCATCGCGGCCTGCGCCATCGCCAGCGCTTCGTCAAAGCCGGCGGCGAGGCCGAGCAGGTTGGGGTGCTTGCCGAAATCCATCTGGTGCAGGATCGCGTGCGGCTGGCCGTGCAGGCCGGACAGGATCACCGCGGTGCCCATCTTCTGGCAGCGGCTGACGAACTCCTCCAGCGCGGTCACGCCCGAGGCGTCGATCAGCGGCACCTGGCGCAGGCGCAGGATGAACACCTTCGGCGGTTCGCGGATCGGGTCCAGCACCTGATCCAGCCGGTTGGCGACGGCGAAGAACAGCGGCCCGGAGAAGCGGAACATCTCCACGCCTTCGGGCAGGCGCTGGCGCGCATCGGGCTCGTCGTCCGCATCGCCGTCCTCGACCGGCGCGACGCTGACGCTGGTGCTCATGCGGTGCATGAAGACGAAGGCCGCCAGCACCACCCCGACCTCGATGGCGATCGTGAGATCGAAGGCCACGGTCAGGGCGAAGGTCACCAGCAGCACCACGCGGTCGCCCACCGGAGCGCGCAGCAGCTGCTTGAAGCGGTGGATCTCGGCCATGTTCCAGGCCACCACCAGCAGCAGGGCCGCCAGCACCGACAGCGGCACGTAGACCATCAGCGGCGCCAGCACCAGCATGAAGGCCAGCAGGAAGCCCGCGTGCGCCATGCCGGCGACAGGCGAGCGCGCGCCGGCGCGGATATTGGTGGCGGTGCGAGCCAGCGCGCCCGTGGCCGGCAGGCCGGCGACCAGGGCCGAGGCCGCGTTCGCCACGCCCTGGGCCACCAGTTCAGCGTTCGAACGATGGCGCTGGCCGGTCATGCCGTCCGCCACCACCGCCGACAGCAGCGATTCGACGCCGGCCAGGAAGGCGATGGTCAGCGCTGCCGGCAGCAGTTCGAAGGTGCGCTCGAAGGGGATGCTCGGGATCGCGAACTCGGGCAGCGCCGCCGGCAGCTGGCCGAAGGTGCTGCCGATGGTCGGCACCGGCAGGGCCAACGCGGCGAGGCTGCCGACCACCACCACGATCAGGAAGGCCGGCCAGCCGGGGCGATGGCGTTTGAGCAGGGCCAGCACGATCAGGCCGGCGACACACAGCCCCGCGGCGGCGGGCTGCCACGTGGGCAGGTGGGCGAAGTAGGCCGCCCAGCGCTCGAAGAACTCGCCGGGCACCTGGTCCATGCGCAGGCCCAGCGCGTCCTTGACCTGGCTGGCGAAGATCGAGACCGCGATGCCCGCTGTGAATCCGGTGATCACCGGCTGCGGCATGTAGCGCAGCAGTACGCCGAGGCGCAGCAGGCCGGCGGCGATCAGGATCAGGCCGGCCAGCAGGGTGCAGAGGATCAGGCCCTCGTAGCCGAAGCGCTCGATGACGTTGAACACCACCGGGATGAAGGCCGCGGTGGGGCCGCCGATCTGCACGCGCGAGCCGCCGAGTGCCGAAATCAGGAAGCCGGCGACGATGGCGGTGTGCAGGCCGCGCTCGGGCGTGGTGCCCGAGGCGATCGCCAGCGCCATCGCCAGCGGCAGGGCGACGATGGCAACCGTGAGGCCGGCGACCAGGTCGGCGCGCAGATCGCGGGCGCCGTAGCCGCGGGCGAAGGTGCTGTACAGCTGCGGAACAAAACCCCGGAAATCGCTGATCAGGCGCCGGGGCATGCGATCAGCCCTGCGAGATGTCGGGCAGGCCGGTGGTCAGCCACCAGCGCTTGACCTCGGCATCCCAGCGCCACAGCTCCCGCACCAGCAGGGTCCGCTCGACCTGGGTGTGGCGGTTGATCAGGCGTACCTCGACCAGCTGGCGCACCTCGCCCTGGCCGGCGGGCTCCTTGGCCTTGACCAGGTAGCCGGTGAATTGCACCTGGGCGTAGCGCTCCCATTCGAGCCGGCTGATCGGCTTCTCGACGCGCAGCTTGGGGTCGACGAATTCGTAGGCGCGCTCCAGATCGCTGAAGCGGATCGCGCCGGCATAGTTGAACAGGGCGGCGTCGAGCTTGATGTTGTCGCCGCCCTTGGTGGCGCAGGCGCCGAGCAGGACGACGAGGGCGAGCGTCACGAGCAGGCGTGGCAGTCCGAGGCGTGGGATCACGAGCGCTCCGATGCGGCGGGTGGCGCCTGATTCTGCGGCATGCACCGGCCTTGACGCGAGTTGCACCAAGGTCAAGGCGCTCCGCGTCGCGCGTAGGGTGGGCCCTGGCCCACCATGGACACCACGCGCGCCCCGGTCTTGAATGTGGGCGGGCGTCCTTCGCAGAGCGAACGCCGAAGCAACGGAAGCGCACAGACGCGGTCGAGCCCCGTGCATAGGGTGGGCCCTGGCCCGCCATGGGCACCACGCGTGCCCCGGTCTTGAATGTGGGCGGGCTTCCTTCGCAGAGCGAACGCCGAAGCAACGGAAGCGCACAAGCGCGGTCGAGCCCCGTGCATAGGGTGGGCCCTGGCCCACCATGGGCAGCACTGGCCGCGGTCATCAATGCGGGCGGGCTCCCTTCGCAGAGCGAACGCCGAAGCAACAGGGCGTAGAGAGCTGCGGTCGAGCCCACGGTGGGCCAGGGCCCACCCTATGCGAAGGCGCGACCGCGCAAGGCGCCCAAGCGCTCGGCGCATTGGTTAGAGTGCGGCAATGTCCCCCGAACTCGCCCACCACATCGCGCTCGACGCCCGTCTGGTCGATGCCGTGGGGGCGATCCGCCTGCTGCAGGCGGTGAGCTGGCCGGTGGCCGAGCAGGAGCGCTTCCTCGACGGTTTCCGGCGCGGCCAACCGCGACTGCCTGAGCCCGTCTATCGCGGCCGCGATCTTTCCGTGGCGCGCGCCGAGCTGGCGGCGATCCGCGATGCCGCCGACCCGCAGCATCCGCTGGGCCAGTACCTGCAGCGCAGCGCCGAGAGCTGGCTGCACGCGGCCTGGCTGATCGAAGCGGCCGGCAGCGAAGCGGCGAGCTGGCACTCCATCCAGATCTTCGGCCGGCCCGGCGATGCGCTGCCCGGCTCGACCTACACGAATATCGACGCCGCCCGCCATTTCATCGAGATCGCCGACGAGGTCAGCGGCACCCTGCCGGCCGAAGACGGCGAGGCCGTGTACAGCGCCGAGGCCATGGCCGCCGAGCTGCAGGCCGCGCTGGACGCCTTCTTCGTCGGCCATCGCGTGCGCGTCGAGGTCGACCCCGAGCTGATCGCCAAGGCCGCGGCCGGCCCGACCCGCATCCGCCTGCGCGGCGGCGCCAGCTTCAGCGAGTACGACCTGCGCCAGCTGCTGGAGCACGAGGCCTTCGTGCACTCGCTGACCGCGCTCAACGGTCGCGAGCAGCCGCATCTGAAGAGCCTGTCGCGCAGCGCGCCGCGGGTCACCGCGACGCAGGAGGGGCTCGCGACCTTTGCCGAGCTGATGACCGGGGCGATCGACCTGCCGCGGCTGAAGCGACTGTCGCTGCGCATCCTCGCCATCGACATGGCCCTGAACGGTGCCGACTTCATCGAGGTGTTCCGCTTCTTTCTCGACTCGGGCCAGAGCGAAGTGGAGAGCTTCGCCTCGGCGCAGCGGGTGTTCCGCGGCTGCCCGACCTCGGGCGGGGCAGCCTTCACCAAGGACGCGGTCTACCTGCACGGCATGCTCAGCGTGCACACCTTCTTCCGCTGGACCATCCGCCACCGCCGGCCGCGGCTGTCGCACCTGCTGTTCGCCGGCAAGATGGCCCTGCATGACGTGTTCACCCTGGAGCCGCTGTTCGAGGACGGGGTGATCGCCGAGCCGCTGTACCTGCCGCCCTGGGCGCAGCGCGCGAACGGCCTGGCCGGCGTGCTGGCCTTCTCGCTGTTCGCCAACCGCATCCGCATCGACCGCGTCGAAGCCGAGGACCTGACCCTGGGCGTGTGAACGCGCGCAGGCGATACATGGCGTCGGTCGCGCCACATGGAGCTTCGCGCATCCATAGGGTGGGCCCTGGCCCACCGAAAGCATGACTCCATCCGCGGTCACCGCTCGGGGCGAGCCGAGCCGCTTTAACCCTAGGTGCGGCGCACACCGGAGCGAAAGCGAAGGCCAGGGTGGGCCGGGGCCCACCCTATGGGTTTGAAGGGGTGGGGCGAGGTTCGAGCTCATGGTGGGCCGGGGCCCATCCTATGGGTTCGAAGGGGTGGGGCGAGGTTCGAGCTCATGGTGGGCCGGGGCCCACCCTATGGGTTTGAAGGGGTGGGGCGAGGTTCGAGCTCATGGTGGGCCAGGGCCCACCCTATGGGTCCGAAAGGGTGCTGCGAGGTTTGAGCTCAGGGCGGGCCAGCGCGTGGGTGCGTTCGACATACGTCAGGGCACGGGCGGCCAGCGTCGTCGCGGGGCGCTACCATGGACGGCCCCGCTGTCACCAGAGCCCTGCGCCCGACATGTCCGACAACGACGCCTTCAAGCAAGCCGCCCTCGACTATCACCGCCAGCACCCGCCGGGGAAGATCAAGGTCACGCCGACCAAGGCCCTGGTGAACCAGCGCGATCTGGCCTTGGCCTATTCGCCGGGCGTGGCCGCGGCCTGCGAGGCGATCGTGGCGGATCCCGCCGAGGCCTCCACCGTCACCGCCCGCGCCAATCTGGTCGCCGTCATCACCAACGGCACCGCCGTGCTCGGCCTCGGCAACATCGGGCCGCTGGCGGCCAAGCCGGTGATGGAAGGCAAGGGCGTGCTGTTCCAGAAGTTCGCCGGCATCGACGTGTTCGACATCGAGGTCAGCGAGAACGACCCCGACAAGCTGGTCGACATCATCGCCGCACTGGAGCCCACCTTCGGTGGCGTGAACCTCGAAGACATCAAGGCGCCGGAGTGCTTCATCGTCGAGCGCAAGCTGCGCGAGCGGATGAAGATCCCGGTCTTCCACGACGACCAGCACGGCACCGCGATCATCGTCGGCGCCGCGGTGCTGAACGCCCTGCACGTGGTCGGCAAGAAGATCGAGGACGTCAAGCTCGCCACCTCGGGCGCGGGTGCCGCCGGCATCGCCTGCCTCGACATGCTGGTGGCGCTGGGCCTGAAGCCCGAGAACATCCTCGCGGTCGACCGTGACGGCGTGATCCATACCGGACGCACCGACCTCGACCCCGACAAGCGCCGCTATGCGCGCGACACCGGAGCGCGGAGCCTGGCCGACATCCTGGTCGGCGCCGACGTGTTCCTCGGCCTGTCGGCCGGCAACATCCTGAAGCCCGAGATGCTGGCCACCATGGCCGAGCGCCCGGTGGTTCTGGCGCTGGCCAATCCGACGCCGGAGATCGACCCCGCGCTGGCGCGCAGCACGCGTCCGGACTGCATCATCGCCACCGGTCGTTCGGACTACCCGAACCAGGTCAACAACGCGCTGTGCTTTCCCTACATCTTCCGCGGCGCGCTCGATGTCGGCGCCACCACCATCAACGAAGCCATGAAGCTGGCCTGCGTCAAGGCCATCGCCGAGCTGGCGCGCAAGGAGGCCAGCGACCTTGGCGCGGCCTATGCCGGTGAGACGCCGAGCTTCGGGCCCGAGTACCTGATTCCGCGTCCGTTTGATCCGCGCCTGCTGGCATCGCTGGCGCCAGCGGTGGCGCAGGCCGCGATGGACTCGCGCGTGGCCACGCGCACGATCGACCTCGACGCCTATCGCGAGAAGCTCAACACCTTCGTGTTCCGCACCGGCCTGCTGATGAAGCCGCTGGTCGAGCGCGCGCGCGCCAACCTGCAGCGCGTGGCCTATGCCGAAGGCGAGGAAGAGGTGGTGCTGCGTGCGGTTCAGACCGTGGTCGACGAGCGCATCGCCCGGCCGATCCTGATCGGCCGCCCGGCGGTGATCGAGGCGCGCATCCAGCGCCTGGGCCTGCGCATCCGCCCGGGCGTGGATGTCGACGTCACCAACATCGACGACGACCCGCGCTTCAACGAGTACTGGCAGCTCTACCACCAGATCATGCAGCGCCGCGGCGTGACGCCGGCGGCGGCCAAGGCCATCGTGCGCTCGCGCGCCACCGTGATCGCCGCGCTGATGGTCCGCCGCGGCGAGGCCGACGCCCTGCTCTGCGGCCTGGTCGGTCGCTACCAGAAGAAGGCCAAGCACGTGATCGACGTGCTCGGCACCGACCAGGGCGAGGACAAGGTCGCCGCGATGTCGGCGGTGCTGAACGACAAGGGCGTGTTCTTCTTCACCGACACCCACATGCAGGTCGATCCGACCGCCGACCAGATCGCCGAAGCGGCGCTGCAGGCGGCCTACCGGGTCAAGATGTTCGGCGTTGAACCGAAAGTCGCGCTGGTCAGCCACAGCAACTTCGGCACCCATGACTCGCCGTCGGCGGTCAAGCTGCGCGAGGCGCTGAAGCGCATCCGCGTGCGCGCGCCCAAGCTCGAGGTCGAAGGCGAGATGCACGTCGACGCGGCCCTCAGCGAAGAGGTGCGCAACCACCTGTTCCCGGATTCGCGCCTGAAGGGCCGCGCCAATGTGCTGGTCTTCCCGAACCTCGACGCCGCCAACACCGCCTACAACCTGGTGCGCAGCATGACCGACGGCGTCGGCCTCGGGCCGATCCTGATGGGCGTCTCGCACAGCGCCCACGTGCTCACGCCCTCGGCGACCGTGCGACGCGTCGTCAACATGAGCGCGATCGCCGCGGTGGAAGCGCAGGTGCGGAGTGCGATGAGGGGGTGAGGGGCTGGGAATCGGGAATCGGGAATCGAAATGGCCTGACTCGCGAGCGCTGTTCGATGTTGCGCAGACGGAAAGCGCGGGGCGCAGCGACGCGGCAGGTTCCGCGGGCTCTGCACGATTCCCGATTCCCGTGGACCGATTCCCGGCTTCAGAACGCTTCTCATCCGATCGCCTCCACGCCGGCTTGGGCATACTCCCCGGCAACGTGTGCGAGGAGACCGTCCGATGAAGGGCCATCCTGAAGTCGTCGAATACCTGAAGTTCCTGCTGCGCGGCGAGCTGGCCGCGCGCGACCAGTACCTGATCCATTCGCGGCGCTACGACGATCTCGGCCTTGAGGCGCTGTACCAGCGCATCAACCACGAGGCGGAAGAGGAAGGGCAGCACGCCGATGCGCTGCTGCGGCGGATCCTGTTCCTGGAAGGCGACCCCGACATGCGACCCGATGCCTTCGAGCCGGGGCGCACGGTCGAGGAAATGCTGGAGCGCGACCTGCAGCTGGAGTACACGGTGCGCGGACATCTGGCCCGGGGTGTGGCCCTGTGCGAGCAGCACAGCGACTACGTGACCCGCGACATCCTGGTCGCGCAGATGAAGGACACCGAGGAAGACCACACGCGCTGGCTGGAGCAGCAGCTGCGGTTGATCCGCATGATCGGCCTGGAGCGCTATCAGCAGAGTCAGATTCGCGGCGGCAGCGCTGCCTGAGCGCGGGCTGCCGCGCAAGGCGCGTGACAGCTGGCGGATGCGCTGCGCTTATCCGCCCTACGAGTTCGAATGACGCGATGCCTCCAACGAAGTCGACCACCGCGCTACGCGTAGGGTGGATAAGCAAAGCGCATCCACCGCAAATCGCGAGTGACGCGACGTGTTGAGAGAAGCGGCAGGCGGCTTCGCGCGGGGTGCGTGCGCGGGATGGGGGAGAGTTGGACCGGGGCAGGTGCGGAGCTCCTGGTGGGCCAGGGCCCACCCTATGCTTCAGCCGATCCCGATCCCGATCCCGATCCCGATCCCGATTCTCGATCCCGATCCCGATTCTCGATCCCGATCCCGGATCCCGGATCCCGGATCCCGATTCCCGATTCCCGGCTCTCAGGCGAAATCGTCGATCAGGCCGTTGTGGTGGCGGATGGCCACCGCGGCGGGAGCTTCGGCTGCAACGCCCTCGTCCGATCCGCCCTTGGCTGCATCGCGCCGGGTGAAGCCCTCGCGCTGCTGCGGCGCGTCCTGGTAGGCGGCGCGCTCCTGTCCGACCTGGGCGTCGGCGAGGTTGAAGCCCTGTTCGGCGAGCAGTTCGCGCAGGCGCGGCACCTGGGTTTCGAGCAGGCTGCGCACGTCGGCGCTGCGGCTGGCGAACTCGGCGCGGATCTCGTCGCGTTTCATTTCGAGGCTGATCTCCAGCGGGCCGAGATCGTCGGGCGACAGCTTCAGCTCGGCGCGGCCGACCTGCTGCGAGGCCATCCACAGCACCTGCTGGCCGAGCGTCGCGCTGAACTGCGGCGAGCCGGGCTCAAGCCGTGCGCTGGGCAGGACCGGCAGCGTCGGCGCCAGCGACTCGCGCAGGCTCGCGGCGAATTCGGCGCGCTCCATGCCCAGCGCTGCCTGCAGGACGCTGCTGGGCGCGCTGCGCGGAGAGGTGCGCGCCGACAGCGCGTCTTCGCCTGTGTCCGGAAGCTGGCTCAGTCCCGCCAGATCGATGCCGGCTTCGCCCGCAGGCAGGGCCGTGGTGGCGCTGGCTGACGGCGGCGCCAGGCCAGGTGTCTGCGGGTTGGCCGCGGCGCAGAAGTTGGCGCCGGGTCGCGGTGCTGCGGTGGTCGCGGTCTCGGCGGCGGCGAGCGCTTCCGCGCTGGCCGCCAGCGCTCCCGCGAGTGTCTGCGCTGCTGTCGGCGCCGATGCTTCCGCTGCACCTGCGGCGCCGCCCGTAGCTGCTGCGGCCAAGTTGCCGTCGACGGCGTTGACCGCGGGAGCGCGCGCGAGCTGTGCGGCGATGGCAGCGGGCGAAAGCCGCGGGCCAGCGTCGCCCGTGGTTGCCGGGAAGGTCGATGGTGGGAGCATCGCCGCGGGATCCCCGCCTGCGCGAGGGTGACGCAACAAGGTGTCTGCTGGAACTTCTGTACCGACCTGCGCCGTGGCCAGGCGCTCGTAGGGCGCAGCGACGGCGCCAAGGCCCGGCAGCTGGGCCAAAGGCTCCGCCGTCAGCCCTGCACCTGCAGCGCCAGCCGAGCTCGCCTGCGCCTGTACGGCCATGCCGCCGAGGCCCAAGTCAAAGCCGGAAGCACTGCCCGGCAGCGCAGGCGGCAGCGGCGCAAGGCCCAGCGCGGCGAGCAGGGCTGGATCCGGACCCTCGGGCGCCGGCGTCTCCGCCTGTTCGACCGGCTGCGCGGCAGCAGTCGGCAGCGCGGTCGGCTCGGCCTGTGAAGTCGAGGGTTCGAGCTGGGCGAAGAGCGCAGCGAAACCGGACGCCCCGACTGTCGATTCGGTGCGTGCACTGGATCCGCGCGGGGCGCTGGCCGCTGCCGGAGCGGCCATGGGTGCGGCATTCATTCGGAACCTCCGCTGCCGCGCAGGTGCTGACGCACGGCGTGGTCGTCGAGTTCGCGCTGGGCGCGCTGGTTGTCGACATGGGCCTCGCGCTTGACGTACGCGGCCGAGAGTTTTTCGAGCACCGCCTTCTCGCGGCTGGCCAGCAGCAGCCGGGTGCGCTCCAGCTCGCAGTTCTCCTCGGCGCGGCGCACCGCCTGCTGCTGCTGCTTGAGCGCGTCATCGAGCTTGTCGAGGAAGGCGCGGCGGTTCAGCAGCTGCGCGGCGCTGGTCAGCTCGGCCGGCGGCTGCGCGTACTCGTGCGCGTACTTCGAGAGCTCGTCGAGGCGCTGCTGGTGCGTCGCCAGGTGCTTGCTGCGCTCGGCCAGCGCGCGTGCGCGCTCGGTCTCGCGGTCGGCGGCGATCTGCTGGATGGGGCGCAGGCGATTGCTGTCCATGAGCAGGTCCTCTAGCTACCTTCGTGGATCAGTTGCGAGAGTGCGGCGCGACTGCTGGCGATGTCTGCGGCGTCGGCCACATCCTGGTTGAGGAAGCGCATCAGCGCCGGCCAGCGCCGCAGGGCGTCGTCGACGCGCGGATCCGAGCCGCGCTGGTAGGCGCCGATCGAGATCAGGTCCTTGTGGCTGGAGTAGGCTGACATCAGCTGGCGCACCTGGCTGATCTGCGCGCGCCAGTCGGCGTCGGCGATCTCGCTGACCACGCGGCTGACCGAGGCCTCGACATCGATGGCCGGATAGCGTCCGCCCTCGGCCACCGCGCGCGAGAGCACGATGTGGCCGTCGAGAATCGCGCGGGCGGCGTCCGAGATCGGCTCGTGCACGTCGTCGCCCTCGGTCAGCACGGTGTAGAAGGCGGTGATCGATCCGCGCCCGGCAGCGCCATTGCCGGCGCGCTCGACCAGCTGCGGCAGGCGCGCGAACACGCTGGGCGGATAGCCGCGGGTGGTCGGCGGCTCGCCCACCGACAGGCCGATCTCGCGCTGGGCCTGGGCGAAGCGGGTCAGCGAATCCATGAGCAGCAGGACGTTGCGGCCCTGGTCACGGAAGTATTCGGCGATCGCGGTGGCCCGCCAGGCGCCGTGCAGGCGCGCCAGCGGCGGGCGGTCGGCCGGCGTGGCGACGACGACCGCGCGGTTCAGGCCCATCTGGCCCAGGGTGTTCTCGACGAAGTCGCGCACTTCGCGACCGCGTTCGCCGATCAGCCCGACCACCACCACGTCGGCCGAGGTATAGCGGGTCATCATGCCGAGCAGGGTCGACTTGCCGACGCCGGAGCCGGCGAACAGGCCGACACGCTGGCCGCGGCCGATCGGGATCAGCGCGTTGATCGCGCGCACGCCGACATCGAGCGACTGGTGGATCGGCTCGCGCTGCAGCGGGTTGATGACCGGGCCGGTCAGGCTGACCGTGGCTTCGCAGCGCGGCTCGCCGCGGCCGTCCAGCGGCACGCCTTCGCCATCGATCACGCGGCCGAGCAGGGCGTCGCCGACGCGCACGCCGGCGGCGCCGCCGGGCACCGGCACCACGCGCGCGTTCGGCAGCAGGCCCTGCACTTCGGTACTGGGCATCAGGAAGGTGCGCTCGCCGGAGAAGCCGACCACTTCGGCATCGACCCAGCTGCCGTCGGCGGTCTGCAGGCGGCAGTTGGCGCCGAGCGGCACCTCGCAGCCCACGGCTTCCAGGGTGAGCCCGACCACGCGCTTCAGCACGCCCTCGCGCAGGAATTCGCGGCTGCCGGGCGCGGGCGGCGCGTGGCGGCGAAGGCGTGCAGCGAGCCGCGCGCTGCGGGCCAGGATTTCGGGGCGCGCGCTCACGGCGAGGGCCCTTCCGCGGATTCGCGGTCGCTGGCCTTCGGCTCCGCCAGCAGGCGCGGCAGGATCTGCTCCAGCCGTGTCGACAGGCGGGCATCGAGGCGCACGTCCTCGGCGTGCACGCGCAGGTCGCCACGCGCCAGCGCCGGGTCGGCGATCACCCGTACGCCGCTGGCTGCAGGCAGCAGGGGTTCGACGGCGTCGAGGTCTTCAGGGTGCAGGCGTACTTCGACGCTGCGCGGCTTCTCGCCGAGGCTGTCCAGGGCTTCGCGGGTGAGCCTGGCGATCAGCGCCGGCTCGACCGTGTAGGCATGGCGGACCAGGGCGCCGGCGACCCGCGCGGCGAGTTCGGCCAGGGCCAGTTCGACTTCGCCCTCCAGCTCAGCCAACGGGCGTGAGAACGCATCAAGAATGCCTTCGAGCCGCGCCTGCAGGCGGCGCATCTCGGCCTGCGCCTGGGCCAGGCCTTCGGCATGGCCAGCGGCGTAGCCTTCCGCATGGGCGGCGTTCTGGATCGCTTCGATCTCCTCCAGCGAGGGAGGCTGCGGCAGTGGCTCCTCGGCTTCCGCGGGTGCGCTCGGTGCGGCCGGTGCGTCCAGCGCGGGGACTTCCCAGCGCTTGAGCTCGGGCGAGTCGCCGAGCATGCGGATCGGACCGACCGGCGCCGCGCTCACAGCAGTTCCTCGGTCTTCGAGCCGAGCTGGATCTCACCGGCATCGGCCATCTTGCGGACGATGGTGAGGATTTCCTTCTGCGCGGCTTCGACGTCGGACAGGCGGGCGGGGCCGCGCGCCTCCATGTCCTCGACCAGCATGGCCGCGGCGCGCTGCGACATGTTCTTGAGGATCTTGTCCTTGACCTTGGCGTCGGCGCCACGCAGGGCCAGGCCGAGCTTGTCGCTCTGCACTTCGCGCAGCACCGTCTGGATCGAGCGGTCGTCGAGGTCGGCGACGTTGTCGAACACGAACATCAGCTCCTGGATCTGGTTGCACAGTTCCGCGTCGATCTCGCGGATGCCGTTGCTGATCTGCTGCTCGGTATTGGTGTCGAGGAAGTTGATGATGTCCGCCGCCACCTTGACGCCGCCGACCTGGCTCTGGTTCATGCCCTGGTTGCCGGCGAAGCGCTTCTCCATGATGTCGTTGAGCTCGGACAGCGCATTCGGCGGGATGCCCTCCAGCGTGGCGATACGCATCAGCGCGTCGACGCGGGTGCGCGCCGGCAGCAGCTTGACCACGTCGGCAGCCTGGTCGCTTTCGAGGAAGCTCAGCACGATGGCGATGATCTGCGGATGCTCGTTGCGGATCAGGTCGGCGATCGAGCGCGGGTCCATCCACTTCAGGGTCTCAAGGCCCTTGCTGTTGCGGCCGAGCAGGATGCGTTCGATCAGGTTGCCGGCCTTGTCCTCGCCCAGCGCCTGCACCAGCACGTTGCGCACGTAGTCGTCGGCCCCGAGCCCGAAGGCGGTCTGGGTCTGCAGGTCCTCGACGAATTCGTCGACGACCTCGATCACCTGGTCCTTGGTGACGTTGCTGATGGTGGCCATGGCCACACCGAGCTTCTGCACCTCCTTGGCGCTGAGCTGGCGCAGCACTTCCGCCGCTTCGGACTCGCCGAGCGACATCAGCAGGACGGCGGCACGCTGGGTGCCGCTGAGCTTGTCATTGTTGTCAGGCATCGGCGGCCACCCAATTCTTCACCACCTGCGCCACGATCTTCGGATCCTGCGCGACCGTGCTGCGGGCGAGCTGGAGTTTCTCGTCGAGCGTGCGCGCCGAGGCCACCATGGCCTCGCGCTGCTCGCGGGTGTTGTTGACCTGGCCGGGCAGCATGCGCACGCCGGCCTCGTCCTCGCCGCCCTCGGTGTCGCCGCTCAGCAGGGGCAGGTCGCCCTCGTCGGCGGCGATCTCGTCGCGGCGGCGCGGCGCGGGGCCGAGCAGGGTGCGGATCACCGGCCGCACCACGAACAGGATCAGCAGGATCACCAGCAGCAGGCCGCCGCCGTACTTCAGCAGCGGCCAGAACCAGGGTTGCTCGGTCAGCGGCACGCTCATGTCCATGGGCGCCGGGGCCTCGCGCAGGAAGGGCGCGTTCATCACGCTGACCGCATCGCCGCGCGCGTCGTTGAAGCCGATCGCCTGCTTGACCAGCTGCTCGACCTGGGCGAGTTGTTCCGCGCTGAGCGGCTGCAGGGCGGGCAGGGCAGTGGTGGTCGCCGCGGCGGCGGCAGCCGGATCGGCGGCCGGGTCTGCCGCGGGATCGGCTGCGGGGTCAGGTGCGGCGACGGCGGCGGCCGGGTCCGGCACCGACAGCACGTGGTCGATCAGCACCGCGGCGGTGATCCGCTGCACGCGGCCGGTGTCGTTGCGGCTGTGGCTGACCGTGCGGTCCATCTCGAAGTTGCGGGTGGCGCTGCGCGAGGCGCTCTGCGGGCCTTCCGCGGCGGCGGTGGCCTCGGCGCCGGGCGGTGTATTCGAGGTCGCCCCCGGCACGCCCTCGTTGGGCGGCGCGCTGCTGGTGCTTTCGGCGACCTGCTCGGAGCGCAGCTTGGCGGGGTCGGGCACGAAGCTCTCGCGGGCTTCCTCGACCACCGAGAAGTCCATGTCGACGCTGACCTGGGCGCTGACCCGGCCCGGGCCGGCGAAGGGCTCCAGCAGCTGCTGGATGCGCGCGACCAGGGTCTCCTCCAGGCGCCGACGCTGCTCGAACTGCAGGGCCGCCAGCACGTTCGGGTCGTTGGGGTCGTTGTTGGTCAGCAGCCGGCCGGTCTGGTCGATGACGGTGACGCGCTCGGTGGCGAGGTCGGGGATGCTGCTGGCGACAAGGTGCACGATCGCCGCGACCTGGTCGCGCTCCATCTGGCGGCCGGGGTAGAGCTGCAGCATCACCGAGGCCGAAGCCGGCTGCCGCGCGCGGGTAAACGCGCTGGGCTTGGGCATGGCCAGGTGCACCCGCGCCTCGCGGACCGGGCGCAGCTCGCTGATGGTGCGGGCGATCTCCATCTCCAGCGCGTGCTGATAGCGCGCGCCTTCGACGAACTGGCTGGTGCCGAAGCCGGGGTTCTGGTTGATCGACTCGATGCCCGGCCGCGTGGTCTGCGGCAGGCCCTGGGTGGCCAGGTGCATGCGCGCCTCGCGCACTCGCGATTCCGGCACCTTGATGGCGCCGGTGACGGCGTCGATCTCGTTGGGGATCTGCGCCGAGCGCAGCGAATTCACCACCTCGGCGGCGTCGCGGTCGGGCAGGCCCGAATACAGGGTCACGTAGGTGGGCGACAGCGACCAGAAGAAGCCGGCGATGCCGAGCGCGACCGCTGCGGCCAGCGCCAGCAGCAGGCCGGCCTGGCGCACGGCCGGAATGTCCTTGACCTGGGAGAGCGTGATCTGGGTGTCCATGGCCGGGCGTCCGTGCTTACAGCGGCATGTTCATGACGTCCTGGTAGGCCTGGACCAGCCGGTTGCGCACCTCGACGGTGGCGCGGAAGCTGACCGAGGACTGCTGCGAGGCAAGCATCACCCGCACCAGGTCGACGTTGGGATCGCCCATCTCGAAGGCCTTCGCCAGCGCCGCCGATTCGTTCTGCTCGGCGTTGACCTGGCCGACCGCGCGCTTCAGCGTGTTGCCGAAACCGCCCTCGGCGGCTGCGGGCGCGGGCGTCTCGACCGGGCTGGGCCGCTGGGTCTGCAGCTGCCCCTGCAGACTGCGGATCTGCGAGAGGATGGCGTTGATGCTGGCGTCGCTCATGGAGGGCCTGGACCGTCCTGACGGGATTCAGGCCGATCGAGGCAAGAGCTGTGCCGCAGGGTTGTCAGGAATCTGGCGTCAAATTCAAGTCGCCGTCGCGACCGAGGCCGTACTTGCGCAGCTTCTCGACCAGGGTGGTGCGGCGCAGGCCGAGCAGCTGGGCGGCGTGTGCGACCACGCCGTCGGCGCGCTCCAGTGCCGCGCGGATCAGGCTCATCTCGATGCGCGCGATGTGGTCCTTCAGGTCGATGCCCTCGGCGGGCAGGGTGTCGACCGAGCTGGGACTTTCGTTGGCGATGGCCGCGTCGAGCTCGTTCTCTTCCGGCAGCTCGACGCCGTCGCGGTAGCGCGCCGGCAGGTCACGGGCGCGCACCAGGCCGCCGGGATGCAGCACGGCCAGGCGTTCGATCAGGTTGGACAGTTCGCGCACGTTGCCGGGCCAGGGATAGGCCTGCAGCACCTGCAGGGCCTCGGGCGACAGCCGCACGCTGCCGCGGCCGGATTTCTCCAGCTGCTTGGTCAGCGCGGCGACCAACTCGGGCAGGTCCTCGCGGCGGTCGCGCAGGGACGGCATCTCGATCGGGAAGACGTTGAGCCGGTAGAACAGGTCCTCGCGGAAGCTGCCCTTGACGATGGCTTCTTCGAGGTTGCGGTGGGTGGCGGCGATGACGCGCACGTTGCAGCGGATGGTGTCGCTGCCGCCGACACGCTCGAAGCTGCGCTCCTGCAGCACGCGCAGCAGCTTGACCTGCATCGGCATGCTCATGTCGCCGATTTCATCGAGGAACAGGGTGCCGCCCTCTGCCAGCTCGAAACGGCCCTTGCGCGCGGTGATCGCACCGGTGAACGAACCCTTCTCGTGGCCGAACAGCTCGCTTTCGAGCAGCTCGGCCGGAATCGCCCCGCAGTTGACCGCCACGAAGGGGCCGTTGCGGCGGGCCGAGCGCTCGTAGATGGCACGGGCGCAGACCTCCTTGCCGGTGCCGGATTCGCCGAGGATCAGCACGGTGGTATCGAAGCTCGCCACCTGCTCGACCATCCGCCGCAGCTTCTGCACCGAGGCGCTGCTGCCGGTGGGGCCGCCGCGCGGCACGCCGGCGTCGGCGATGTCCTCCATTTTCTTGATGGAGGCGCGACGCAGGTGCTCGACCAGCTGTGGCTGCTTGATCGGGTAGTCGAGCGGCCAGAAGTTGGCGTCGTGCAGGCCGAAGGCCTGCGGACCGTCGAGGTGATGCTCGGGCAGCGCAAGGATCGGCGGATGCAGCGGGTCGCGCTTCAGCCAGTCGAGAAAGGCTTTCCAGCTCTTGACGTCGGTGACCTCGCCGAGCACGACGGCCAGCCAGTCCTGCGGGTCGTGCCGCGACAGGTGCAGCTCGTCGGCGTCGGTGACGACGCGCGGGGTCAGATCCATGAAATCGAGGATGGTGCCGATGCGCTCGCCGCGGCCGCGGTCGGCATCGATCACCAGCACGCGTGACTCAGACATGGCCTCGCTCCCCGGCAAGCCGCGCCAGGATCGGCATGACCTCCTGGACGTAGTTGAGCTTGCTGATGAAGGCGTCGGCGCCGGCGCGGGCGGCGTGCTCGCGGTGTTCGGCGTCGTCGAAGTGGCTGGCGATCACGATGTAGGGCGGGGCGGTCTGCGCCTTGATCAGGCGCGTGGCCTGCAGGCCGCCCATCTCGGGCATGGCGAGGTCCATCAGCACCACCGCAGGCTTGAGCTGCTCGGTCTGCGAGATCGCCTCCAGCCCGTTCATCGCGCGGCCGACCACCTCCAGCCAACCGACGTTGCGGAAGTGCCGCATCGCCGCGTTGAGGAAGCCATCGTGATCATCGACCAGCAGGACGGTAAGGCGATTCATTGGGCGGTTCTCGTAAGGTGGGGGACGCGGGGCGCACGATGATCGCCCATGGCCTGCAGCCGGCGCTCCTTGGCGGCGCCGATGCCGAGCATTTCGCGGTATTTGGCGACGGTGCGGCGGGCGATGCTGACGCCCTGCCGGGCCAGCAGGCTGACGATGGTGTCATCCGCCAGCGGTGCCGAGGGGTTCTCCGCCTCGATCAGGCGCTTGACCATGGCGCGCACGGCGACGCCGGCGACCGAGGCGCCTTCCAGACGCACGGCGAAGAAGTACTTGAGCTCGAAGGTGCCGCGCGGGGTCTGCACGTATTTGCCGGTGGTGATGCGCGAGATCGAGGACTCGTGCATGCCGATGGCGTCTGCGACTTCGCGCAGGGTCAAGGGGCCCATGCCCTCCTCGCCGCGATCGAAGAAGTTGAGCTGGCGCTCGACGATCGCCTGGGTGGTCTTCAGCAGGGTGTCGTAGCGCATCGACAGGCCGCGGGTCAGCCAGCGCGCGTCCTGCAGCAGCTCGCGCATCTTCTTCGCGCCGGCGTCGTCCTGCGAGGCGCTTTCCAGCAGGGCCTCGCAGACCGGACTGATGCGCACCTTGGGGGCGGTCAGCGGGTTCAGGCTGACCACCCAGTTGCCGTTGCGCCCCTTGCGCACGATGACGTCGGGGACGACGTACTGCTGCGGCTCGGGCTGCGTCTGGCTGCCGGGCTTGGGGTCCAGCGCCATGATCAGGCGCTCGGCGCATATGACCTCGTCGGCGCTGACGTCCAGCGCGTCGGCGATGGCGTTGTGGTCGTGCTCGGCCATCAGCTGCAGGTGCTCGGAGACGATGCGCAGGGCCAGGCCGTGGCCGGGCTCGTCATGGTCCCGCTGCTCCAGCTGCACCAGCAGGCACTCGCGCAGGTCGACCGCACCATAGCCGGCGGGCTCCAGCCGCAGCAGGCGCTGGCGGATGCCGGCCAGCCGCAGCGGGTCGATGCCGCGCGCGCGCGCGGCGGCGGCAAGGTCCTGCAGGGGCAGTTCGAGATAGCCGGCGTCGTCGACCTGGTCGATCAGCCAGGCGGCCGCTTCCAGTTCCTCGGGGGTGTGCAGCTCCAGACTGAGCTGCTCCAGCAGGCGCTGGCGCACGCCGCCGGTTTCCCGGGCCATGCAGCGCGCCAGCGGGTCGTCATCGTCGTTGCCGCTGCCGTTGACCCGGCTCAGCCCTGCCTCGATGAAGTCGCTGGGCAGGTCTTCGCGTGGGCCATCGAGCGCGTCTTCCAACTCGACCTGGGCGGCCTCGGCGGCGTCCTCCGCGGCTTCGTCGTCGACGTCGGTTTCCAGCAGCGGGTTCTCGTCGAGGGCGCGATTGACCTCGGCCTCCAGCTCGATCGCATTCAGGTGCAGCAGGCGGATCGACTGCAGCAGCTGCGGCGTCAGGCTGAGCGTCTGGCTGAGCTGCTGGCGCATGCCCTGTTTCATGGGAACCCCTCGAAGGTGTAGCGGCGCCCGACCAACGGGAACGTACTGAACATTCTCGGCGCGGAACGTCGGAAACTTAATCAGGGTGAGCCCTACACAGGTAGGGAAATCCCCCACAAAAACGGAATCCCGTCGTCGGATTCCGCGGCATCGGGGGAGTTTTGACGGAACATCCGGGCAGCAATGGGCCAGTCGGGGTCGGATGGGCGAGCCCGCGCCGGCGGACCGACATCAGGCGTCGAGCGCGCGCTGCACCGCGAAGCGCAGCAGCTCACTGGAGCGCCGGATTCCCAGCGTCTCCATCATCCGCGCACGATGCGTTTCGACGGTCTTCACGCTGATGCCGAGCAGGGCGGCGATCTCCTTGGTGACCTTGCCCTGTGCAAGCAGGCGAAGGATCTCGCGCTGCCGCGGCGGCAGCGATTCCAGGTCCTGCGCGCCGGGCACGCGCTGGTGGCTGTTGCCGAGCATGCGCGAGGAGATCTTCGGGCTGAGGAAGGTATCGCCGCGCAGGGCAGCACGCAGGGCGATCTCCAATTCGGCCGGCGCGGCTTCCTTGACGACGAAGCCGAGCGCGCCGCGCTCAAGCGCGGTGCGCACATAGGCGGGATCGGCGTGCATGGACATCATCACGATGGCCGTGTCGGGAAACAGACGGCGCATGTCAATCAGCACGTCGAGGCCGTTGCGGCCCGGCATGGCAAGGTCGATCAGGGCGATGTCCGGTCGGTGGATGGCGGTGAGGTCGAGCGCCTCCTGGCCGTCCTGCGCTTCGGCCACGACCTCGATGTCGGGCTGCGACTCCAGCAGACGGCGGATGCCGGCGCGCACCAGGGTGTGGTCGTCGGCGAGCAGTACGCGCATGCGCAGGTCCAAGGGGCGGGGGCGAATGGAGGAAACTTAGCGCAGTGCGCCGGACTGCGAAAGCGTGCGTTGGTTCGCGGAATGCGTTCGATCGACTTCGCGCTCCGCGGATACCAAAAAATTGCGGCGGGCCGGAGCGCCAGGCGAGGCGGATCCATTCACTGCATTCGCGAGCGAGGGCGAGGGAGCCGTTGAATCTGGCGCCGTCGAAGCCCGGGGCGGGGTGCCGGTACATGCGCTGCGCTTATGTACCCTACGCGGATAGCGCGCTGCGGCTTCGCTGGGTGCAAGGCGTCGATCGAGTTGTAGGGCGGATAAGCGCAGCGCATCCGCCGGACGCTTGCAGCGCGCAAGGCTGGCCGTCCCGCCTCACCCGCAAGCGGGACCCTATCTATGGGGCCGAACCGCAGAAGGCATTCAGAGGCTCGCCATACGCAACGTTGCCCGCCTGCCACTAAGACGACACGGAGCCCCATCAGCCGGGGAGCACTGCCCAGCCCAGTCAGGCGCCACGCCGGCTTGCCGCGATCTGCCGGCGATGCTGGCGGAACAGGAAACGTTCGAGCGCGGCTTCCAGCCCACAGGCATCGGGCGGAAACGCCAGCCACAGGTCGTGCTGGCCATCGGCGCCTTCGGCACAGGCCAGTACCTGGACCGGCAGGCGCAGGGGCAGGCTCAGCCCGGTCGGCAGCTGCAGGCTGAGCAGATGCCGGCTGCCGGCGGCCCGGGCCTGGGCCACACTGACCTGCGCACCCAGTCGCGACCAGCGCACCGGCCGCGGCGGTGACTGCGGCTGTTCCGCGGCCAGCATCCGGCCGAGCAGCTCCAGGGTGAGGTCGACCTTGGCCTCGATCCGCAGCAGCGCGGCGTCCTGGGGCGAGTGCTCGGGGTCCTCGGGCGTAGGGGTCTCGGCTACCGTGGCGCTGCGCAACAGGCGCTCGGCCATGGCCTGGTGACGCTGGATCTCCGCCTGCGTGTCGGGGCCGGGCGTCAGCGTGCAGGCCAGCTCGTCGCGACAGACCAAGGCCTGTCCGAACAGCTGCAGCTCAGCCTCGTCCGGGCTCATTCGCCCTGGTCCTGCAGGTAGTGCTGCAGCGCGCTGTGGTGGCGTCGCTGCTCGCCCAGCTGTTCGCCCAAGCGGTCGCGCACCGACAGCAGCAGCGAATGCACCTGGTGCTGCCGCGCGAGCAGGCGGCGCGCCGCCGTTTCGTCGATGGGCTCGGGGCTGGCGAAGGCGGCGCGCACTGCACGATCGTGCTCGGCCAGGGCGGCTTCGGCGCCCTCGATATCGCCGTGCTCCAGGCGCTGTGCCAAGGCTTCGAAGCGTTCGAGGATCTCGCGCATGGGGCGTCTCCGGGGTGCGTGCCGGGGCGGCAGGCTTCGACGCCAGCGAAGGCTCGGCGTCAGCCGGCCTTCTGCTGCAGCTCGGGCGGGATCGCCGCCCAGGCGGCCTGGACTTCCGCCAGAAGGCCGTCCACTTCGCTGAACGCGCCGGGGTCGTTGGCGGCATTGCCCTCGACCAGACGGCGGGTCGCGTAGTCGTAGAGCGCATCGAGGCTGGCGGCCACGTCGCCGCCGGCGCCGTGGTCGAGCGAGCCGCGCAGGCTGTCGATGATCGCGCAGGCGCGGCTGATCGCCTCGCCCTTGGCGGCGATGCGGCCCTCGCTCATCGCGGCCAGGGCCAGCGCGATGCGCTCGCGGACACCGCTGAGCAGCAGGCCGATCAGCTTGTGCGGGCTGGCGTCGATCACCGAACCTTCGAGCCCGGTGCTGCGGTACTGCTTCAGATAGGCCTGTGCGCCGTGCATGGTGATGTCCTCGTGGTTTAGCGGGCGGCAGACGGCAGCTGGGCCAGCTGGTTGGCCAGGAAGCTGCTCGTGCCCTGCAGCTGGGCGACGATCTTCTCCATCGCGGTGAACTGCGCGAGATAGTTGCGCTGGACGCGCTCCATGCGCAGATCCAGGGCATCTCGCTGGCGGGTGACGTCGTTGAGGCGGTCGTTGATCGATTTGTTGCGGCTGGTGATGACGCCGTTGGTGCCGGTGAAGCTGTCGACCAGATCGGCGACGCGCTTGCCGGTACTGCCATCGCCGCTGAACAGCTTGGCCACGGCCTGCGGGTTGGCGTTCATCGCGGCATCGAAGCGCGCCGCATCCAGCTTCAGGCTGCCGTCGGCCTGGAAAGTGATGCCCACCGAGTTCAGCGACTCGAAGCCGACCGGCTGGCCGGGCACGCTGGCGCCGATGGCATTGCGCAGCTGGCTGACGAGGGAGCGCGGCAGCGCATCGCCAGTCAGTGGCGAGGTCACGCCGGTGTCAGGGTTGGCCAGGGTGGCCACCTTGACCGTGCTGAGCACGCTGTTGACCGCGGTGACAAAGGCCTCGGCCTGCTTGCGCGCGGCGCCGTCGTCGCGGCCCACGGTGAGCGTGGTTCGGGTCGTGGCCGGATCGGTCTCGGACTTGGTCGCGGTGAAACTCACGCCCGGGATGACCGAGGCGAAGGTGTTGGTGCTGGACGAAGCCAGGTTGCCGTCCACCCGCACCTGGGCGTTGGCGGCGGTCGCGTTGACGGTGAAGGCGGTGGCGAAGGCAGCAAGGTCGCCCGTGCCGCTGATCGACAGCGCCTTGGCGCTGCCGGTCCCGCGGCCGGTCAGCACCAGGCGCACGCCGTCGTCGGTGGTGACCAGGCTGGCCGACACGCCGGCGTTGTCGCTGGCGTTGTTGATGGCGTCGCGCAGGCCTTCAAGAGTGATCGGGTCGCCGCCGGCGTTGACCGTGAAATTCGCGCTGCCGACGTTGAGCGTCAGGCTGCCGCTGCCCAGAGAGGTGCCTGCCGTGGCCTGTGGCGTCGAACTCAGCTTGCCGGCGCGGGCCAGGCTGACGACTTCGATCTCGTAGCTGCCCTGCTGGGCCTGCGGGCCGGCGGTCGCGCTCAGGTACGTGGTCGTGCTCAGGCTGACGGTGCGGGCACCGAAACCGCTGGCCGTGCCGAAGGCGCTGGCGGCGGTCTTGAGCTGGGCCAGCACGCTGCTGATATTGCCCAGCGAGCTAAGCTGCGCGCGGGCGCTGGATTCGATCCGCGACAGGCGCTGCGCCTGTGGCGCGCGCTCGGCCGCGACAAGCTGGCTGACCAGGCCCTGGATGTCGAGGCCCGAACCGACGCCGCCGATGCTGGACATGGCTGCCGTACTCCCTTCGCGCTAGGCGCTTTCGTTGATCATGCCCGAGCCGAGCTCGGCCATGCGCTGGGCGATGCGCAGCGAGACTTCCGACGGGATCTGCTGGATCACGTCGCCGGATTCCTGGTCGACGATGCTCACCACCACGCGGTTGGAGTCGTCGTCGACGCGGAAGCGCAGCGAGGTCTGCACATCCTTCATCACCTCGTCGAGCTGGCGCTGCAGTTCTTCTCTCGAGGCGCGCCGCTCTGCCGGCTCGCGCTCCTGCGCTGCCGCCTGTGCGGGCGCGGCGGTGCCGCCCTGCAATGCCTGCGCCGGCGATCCGGTGACGTTGGCTGCCCTTGCACTCGGGACGGTGGGCTGAGGCGGCCCGGAAAGCGACGAAGCCCCGCTGCTGCGTGAGGCAGCGGCCGGGCCGTAGGTACTCAGCAGTGGATTGATGGTGTTCATGGCTCACCTCGGACCGAAGGGGGCAGGGTGCGACCCTGCCCCCCGGTGGAGCCCGGAATCCTGCCTTATCGCAGCAGGCTCAGGACATTCTGCGGCAGCTGGTTGGCCTGGGCCAGCATGGCGGTGCCGGCCTGCTGCAGGATCTGGGTGCGAGTCAGATTGGCGGTTTCAGCGGCGTAGTCGGCATCACGGATGCGCGAGCGGGCAGAGGAGAGGTTCTCCGACGCCGTGCTCAGGTTCGAGATCGTCGAACTGAAGCGGTTCTGCAGCGCACCCAGATCCGCGCGGTTGGAGTTGACCGACTGCAGGGCGGAGTCAAGACGCAGGATGGCTGCCTGGGCCCCCGCCGCGGTGCTGATGTCGATGGAATCAACGCCGACCGTATCGCGGGCGATGTTGGCGCTCAGCCCGACGTTCGCAACGGTACCGCCGATCGCGATGGTGTCAACCGCAGAGACGTTCAGCGAGCCACGGAGGACACCGTCGAAAGCGCCGCCAGTGCCCGAGATGCCGTCCGTGCCCGCCGTGAACCCAGTGCCAGCTTCCGCCACGGTGATGTTGCGACCATCTGCAGCGGTCAAAGTAAGGTCGCCGCCACTGAGTGATGCAATCACTCCAGTCTGGTTGGACACTCCGTTGATGGCGTCACGCAGCTGCGATGTGCTGAGGCCGGCGGCAACGTCTGCGCCGGAGAAGACCGCCACGCCGTTGATCGTCAGATCGTACGTGTCGCCCGCAGTGCCGCCGATCGCGCCAACCGTCTGTGTGCCGGTCGTGGTGGCGCTGACTGTCAGGCCACTGATTCCAGCGTCATTGATCGCGCGTGCCTTTGCGTAGGCCGAAGTGGCGTCCTGGCCGTTTGCGGTGCCAGTGAACCCAGCACTGGAATTGATGGAGGTGGCGGCGCCACCGCCGATCGCGATGGTGATGTCAGTGGCCGCAGCCGCAGACACTTCCGTACCCTGCTCGGTAGCGATACCGCCAATGCTGGAAGCCTTGACGCTGCCGATGGCGAAGTTGATGGTCTGGTTCGCATTGGCGCCGACCTGGAACGAGGCTGAGCTGAACGAGCCATCGATGATTCGCTGGCCATTGAACTCAGTGGTTAGGGCGATGCGATCAATCTCGGCCTGCAGCTGGGTCACTTCGCCCTGCAGGGCCTGGCGGTCGCTGGTGCTGTTGGTGGAGTTGGCCGACTGAATCGACAGCTCGCGCATGCGCTGCAGGATGTTGCCGACCTCGGACATTGCGCCTTCGGCGGTCTGGGTGAGCGAAATGCCGTCATTGGCATTGCGCACGGCCTGGTTCAGGCCGCGGATCTGGCTGGTGAAGCGCTCGGAGATCGCGAGGCCGGCGGCATCATCCTTGGCGCTGTTGATGCGCAGGCCGGAGCTCAGGCGCTGCAGGCTCGTCGCCAGCTGGGTGCCGGAGCTGGACAGGTTGCGCTGTGCGTTCAGCGAGGCGACGTTGGTGTTGATGACTTGCATGATGACTCTCCTCGGGGTTCGGGTTCCGTTGGCCCGGTGGGCCTGGATTCCGCAGGGGGATGGCCTGTTGCCGAGGCCCCGGCGCCTGCTGAGTCAATTAACGTCCGCGCGGTCGGAATCTTTAGGGCCACGTTTCGCGCCCAACGTGTCAGGGCGGTCCTGACAGCGGGTCCGGGGCAGGTCGTTCCGGACATCCAGAAACGCCCACGGGCCCCGCAGGGCCCGTGGTGTTTGCCTGTGGACTCAAGCCGCGCCGCGCTTCAGCGCATCAGCGCCAGCACCGTCGCCGGCTGCACGTTGGCCTGTGCGCTCAGCATCTGTGCGCCCGAACTCTGCGCCTGCTCGCGCAGGCGGCCGGCGCTTTCGCCGATGCGCTGCGCGGTATCGCTGCGGGCGGCCTCCAGGCTTTGGGCCGATGCCGCATCACTGCTCTGCGCGGCGCGGGCCAGCTCCGTGCTTCCGCTCAGGGGACGGGGGCGCGCCAGGAACTCGGCGCCCAAGGCGAACGTGTCCTGTCCGGGCTGGATGCGCTGGTCGACCTGCAGCCCGAGGTTCGGCGCCGGCTGGCTGGCGGCCGAGCCGGTCGGATTCAGGGCCTGGCCCGCGTCCAGACGCTGGCTGGCGCGCGACTGGGTGTCGAGGTCGAGCGCGCGGGTGGTCTGCGCGGCGAAGGTGGGTTTGGCGTTGATCTGCATGGCGATCCTGCGGCGTCATTGCCGCGGGTGGCTTGAGTCCGCCGAGTGTAGGCGCGTTGCGGCGCGCGTTACGTCAACGCGGGCACGCTCTGCAGTCAGGAAAAGCCTGACAGCCGGGTTCAGCGCTTGGGCAGGCGCACGGTCAGGGTGCCGGAGGCCAGCTCGTGCCAGCTGCGGCGTTCGCGGTCGATCAGCACCCAGACGAAGCCGAGACCTGCGGCGGCAAGCGAGAGCGCGCCCACGCTGAAGCGCAGCACGATGGCGGACCAGCCCGGCGGATTGCCCTGCACATCCACGGCGCGCAGGCGCCAGGCGCGCATGCCCAGCGTCTGCCCGCCGAAGCGCCAGGACAGCCCCGCATAAAGGAAGGTCGCGCCGACCAGGGCGATGAACTCCAGCCAGGCGCCCAGACTGCCGGGGCTGACCGGCTCGCCGCCGTTTGCGGCATAGCTCAGCACCGCCACGGCGAACCAGATGCCCAGCACCGGGAAGAAGTCATAGACCAGGGCGAACAGGCGTGGCCACAGGCTGGCGGTTTCGACTTCGAGGCGGGCGGGGGCGGTGCTCATGGGCGGCAAGGATACCGGGGCGGCTCGCGGAGGCAGCGTGGTTCTCAAGAAACAGAGCTCCCCCGTCGACAGCTGACCCCCGCCCCCGCGTTTGTAGGGGCGAGCTTGCTCGCGACCCGCAGGGTGGACACAGAGCGGAGGCTGCGGTCGCCTGCAAGCAGGCTCCTACAAAGAGCGAAAGCGGACGAGCCCCGGCTTCTCAATACCGCCTGTCCCCTAACGCGAGGCGGGGCGGCTGGCGAGAAGCAGAGCTCTCGCGTCGACAGCTGACATCGCCCCCGCGAAGGCCAGCTATTTGCACGGGCGAGCTTGCTCGCGACATTGCGGGCTGCAACGCGGAATCCTCCGGCGCTGCCCTAAGCTTGCGCGCATGCCCACGTCGTCGACGCCCACGCCCCGTTCCAAACCCGCCTCCGCCGCCGAACGTCGCGAGCGCACGCTCGCCCTGCCGCCCGCTCGCGAGGCCGACCAGCGCCTAATCGAGGCCTTCATCGAGCGCGCCTGGGCCGAGGACGGGCTGTCGCGCAACACCCAGGACAGCTACCGGCGCGACCTTGAAGGCTTTGCCCGCTGGCTGGTGGATCACGGCCCCGGCCTGTTCGAGGTCGGGCGCAGCGAGGTCTACGCCTATCTGGCTTGGCGCAGCGCCCAGGCCTACAGCCCGCGCAGCGGCGCGCGACTGCTGTCCAGCCTGCGCCGCTTCTACGCCCAGGCCCTGCGCCTGAACCGCATCGCCAGCGATCCGCTGGCCCTGATCGAGAGCCCCAAGCTGGGGCGGCCCCTGCCCAAGGCGCTGACCGAGGCCGAGGTCGAGGCGCTGCTGGGTGCGCCCGAGCTCGACACGCCGCTGGGCCTGCGCGACCGGGCGATGCTGGAGCTGATGTACGGCACCGGCCTGCGCGTGTCTGAGCTGGTCGAGCTGCCGGCCACCGCGGTCAACCTGCGCCAGGGCGTACTGCGAGTGATGGGCAAGGGCAGCAAGGAGCGTCTGCTGCCGATGGGCGAGGAGGCCCAGCACTGGCTGCAGCGCTATCTTGACGAGGCTCGCCCGCTGCTCGCGCGCGGCCGCCAGCCGCTGGCCCTGTTCCTGTCGCGGCTGGGCGAGGGCATGAGCCGGCAGATGTTCTGGCACGGCGTGAAGCAGTTGGCCCTGCGCGCCGGCATTCCGGGCGAGCGCGTCAGCCCGCACACCCTGCGGCACGCGTTCGCCACCCATCTGCTGAATCACGGCGCCGATCTGCGCGCCCTGCAGATGCTGCTGGGCCACAGCAGCCTGTCGACCACCCAGATCTATACCTTCGTGGCACGTGAAGGCCTGAAGCGCCTGCACAGCCAGCACCATCCGCGCGGCTGAGGGCGGCCGCAGCCACGAGGCCGGCTCGGGTACACTCGCGCCGCCCGCGTCTGGCGCGGCACTGAACTTTCCGGCCCGGGGCACGGTCGCAGCGCGACAGGCCCGCAGTCCGCCGGCCCCATCCAGCTTCGAGGAACCGCATGACCCGCATCCTTGCCGGCGCCGTGATCGCCGCCCTGAGTTTCGTGGCCACCGCCACGCCCGCCTTCGCGCAGTCCGGTGAGTCCGCGGTGCGCGGTGCCATCGAAACCCTGGTGCCGAATGCCAAGATCGACAGCGTGTCCGAGTCGGTGGTGCCGAACCTCTACGAGGTCACCATCGAAGGTCGCGTGGTCTATGTGACCGCCGACGGCCGCTACCTGATCCAGGGCTCGCTGTTCGACATCCCCAACCGGGTCGATGTCACCGAAGCCAGCCGCTCCAAGGTCCGTCGCGAGGCGCTGGCCCAGGTCACCACCGGCCGCATCGTGTTTGCGCCGCCGAACCCCAAGTACACCCTCACCGTGTTCACCGACATCGACTGTGGCTACTGCCGCAAGATGCATGAGCACATGACCGAGTACAACAGCGCCGGCATCGCCATCGAGTACCTGTTCTTTCCGCGCGCCGGCATCAATTCCGAGAGCTACCAGAAAGCGGTTTCGGTGTACTGCTCGACCAACCAGCAGAAGGCCATGACCGACGCCAAGGCCGGGCAGCCGCTGGACCGCAAGGAGTGCGAGAACCCGATCGCCGACCAGTACACGCTGTCGCAGCAGATCGGCGTGACCGGTACCCCGGCGGTGTTCACCGAGGACGGCACCCAGCTCGGCGGCTACATGCCGCCGGACCAGCTGCTGCAGCGCCTGGACGCGATGGCGGCCGCGCCGAAGCAGTAAGTCGCGCCACCCAGGGCGTGGGATCGAACGGCGGCTCCGGTTTCGGGGTCGCCGTTCTTCGTTTGGCGTCTGGGCGCTCGTGGCCGGTCATCAGTGAGCAAGCTGGTAGAATCCGCGCCCCGCATTCCTCGCGCTGCGCGCGCGTGACAAGGTCAGCATGATCGTGTTCGAGGGCCAGGCGGCCCTGTCGTCCTTCCGTCTGGCGGCGCTCGCCGCCCGCGTTGGCAGCCTGGCACCGGGCCTCGGCCCTGTCTCCACCCGCTGGCTGTACTTCATCGAACTGGAGCCTGGCCTTGCCCTGGGTGAGGCCGACAGCCTCCGCCTCGGCCGCATCCTCGAAGCCCGGCCGGGCCAGGCCCAGCCCGCGCCGACCTCACCCTGGGTGCTGCCGCGGCTGGGCACGCGCTCGCCCTGGTCGACCAAGGCCACCGAGATCCTGCGCGGCGCCGGCCTACCGGTGGCGCGGGTCGAGCGCGGCCTCGCCTATGCGCTGAACGCCGAGCTGCCGGCCACACCGGGCCTGGCCGCGCTGCTGCACGATCCGATGACCCAGAGCCTGGTGGTCGAGGGCTCCCGTCTCGCCGGCCTGTTCGCCGCACAGGCGCCGGCCCGCGCCGAGCGCATCGCCCCGGCCGAGCTGCCGGCGGCCAATGCGCGCCTGGGCTTGGCCCTGTCCGAGGACGAGATCGAGTATCTGCAGGCGCGCTTCGCCGAGCTGGATCGTGCGCCCTCCGACGCCGAGCTGATGATGTTCGCGCAGGCCAACTCCGAGCACTGTCGGCACAAGATCTTCAATGCCAGCTGGCGGATCGAGGGCGAGGACAAGGCGATCAGCCTGTTCGGCATGATCCGCAACACGCAGAAGGTGTCGCCGCAGCTGACCCTCTCGGCCTACAAGGACAACGCCGCCGTCGTCGAGGGCTTCAGCGCGCGTCGCTTCGCCGCCGGCCCCGATCGCGTCTATGTCGAGCGACCGACTGCGCCCTCGGCGTTCGCGATCAAGGTCGAGACCCACAACCACCCGACCGCGATTTCGCCCTTTCCGGGCGCGGCCACCGGTTCCGGCGGCGAAATCCGCGACGAAGGCGCCACCGGTCGCGGCGGCAAGCCCAAGGCCGGGCTCACCGGCTTCACCGTCAGCCATCTGCGCATTCCCGGCCTGCCGCGCCCCTGGGAGAGCGCGCGCCCGCTTAATCCGCGCATGGCCACGGCCTTCGAGATCATGCGCGACGGCCCGATCGGCGCGGCCGCCTTCAACAACGAGTTCGGTCGGCCGGCCCTGACCGGCTACTTCCGCAGCTTCGAACTGCCCACTGAGCAGCCTGGCATGTATCGCGGCTACGACAAGCCGATCATGCTGGCCGGCGGTGTCGGCAGCATCGAGCGCGACCAGGTCGAGAAGCGCCGCCTGCGTCCCGGCGATGCCGTCGTCGTGCTCGGCGGGCCGGGCATGCTGATCGGTCTCGGCGGTGGTGCGGCCTCCTCGGTGGCTTCCGGCCAGAGCAGCGAGGACCTCGACTTCGCTTCCGTGCAGCGCGACAACGCCGAGATGCAGCGCCGCTGCCAGGAAGTGATTGACCGCTGCTGGCTGCTGGGCGAGGGCAACCCGATCCTGTCGGCGCATGACGTCGGCGCCGGCGGCCTGTCGAACGCGCTGCCCGAGCTGCTCAACGATTCCGAGGTCGGCGGCGAGATCGACCTGGCCCGGGTGCCTTCTGACGATCCCGGCCTGTCGCCGATGCAGCTGTGGTGCAACGAGGCGCAGGAGCGCTACGCCCTGGGCATCGCCGCCGAGCGCCTGGCCGAGTTCGAGGCCCTGTGCCGGCGCGAGCGCTGCATCTACGCGGTGGTCGGCCGGGTCACCGCCGAGCGCCACCTGCGCGTCACCGATTCGCGTCCGCAGGCGCTCGCCGTCACCGGCGCGCCAGAAGCGGTGATCGACCTGCCGATGGACGTGCTGTTCGGCAAGGCGCCGAAGATGCACCGCGATACCCGGCCGCCGCGCGCGGTGGCCTGGCCGCGGCTCGATCCAGCCACGATCGAGCTGCGCGACGCGGGCCTGCGCGTGCTCTCGCATCCCAGCGTGGGCGCCAAGCAGTTCCTGGTCACGATCGGCGACCGCACGGTCGGCGGCCTCTCGGCCCGCGACCAGATGGTCGGGCCTTGGCAGCTGCCGCTGGCCGATGTCGCCGTCACCCTGGCTGACTTCGAGGGCTATACCGGTGAGGCGATGGCGCTGGGCGAGCGCAGCCCGCTGGCCCTGATCGATGCCGCCGCCTCGGCGCGCATGGCGGTCGGCGAGGCCCTGACCAATCTCGCCGCCGCTCCGGTGGCCTCGCTCAAGGAAGTGAAGCTCTCGGCCAACTGGATGGCCGCGGCCGGCTTCGACGGCGAGGACGCCCTGCTGTTCGACGCGGTGCAAGCGGTCGGCATGGAGCTCTGCCCCGCGCTCGGCATCGGCATCCCGGTCGGCAAGGACTCGCTGTCCATGCAGGCGCGCTGGCAGCACGGCGAGGACACCCAGACCGTGGCTTCGCCGGTGTCGCTGGTCATCAGCGCCTTCGCCCGCGTCGAGGATGTTCGCGCCACCCTGACCCCGGTGCTGGCCACCGACCAGGGCGAAACCGAGCTGTGGCTGATCGGCCTCGGCGCCGGCAAGCAGCGCATGGGCGGCTCGATTCTGGCGCAGTGCTACGAGCGCTTCGGCGGCGCCAGCCCCGATATCGAGGACGCCGATACCTTGCGCGAATTCTTCGACCTGATCCAGGCCGCGCGCGCGGAAGGTCTGATCCTCGCCTACCACGACCGTTCCGACGGTGGCGCGTTTGCCGCCGCCTGCGAGATGGCCTTCGCCGGCCACTGCGGCCTGCAGCTGCAGCTGCAGGGCTGGTCCGAGCAGGTGTTGCCGGCCCTGTTCAACGAAGAGCTGGGCGCGGTCGTGCAGATCCGCACCGAGGACCGCGCCGCCTTCGCCGATCTGGTCGAGCGGCATGGCCTGATCCACTGCGCGCAGCGCATCGGGCGGCCCAGTCGCCGGCCCAGCGTGCGCGTGCTGGACGGCGACGAGACCTTGGCCGAGTGGGCCTGGAAGGATCTGTTCGAGGCTTGGTGGTCGACCAGTCATGCCATCCAGCAGCGCCGCGACGAACCTGGCTGTGCCGATGCCGAACGGGCCCTGGCCAGCGACTTCGAGGCCGCGCCGCTGGAAGCTGCACTCAGCTTCGATCCCGCGGACGACATCGCCGCGCCGTACGTCAACGCCGGCGCGCGGCCGCGGGTGGCGATCCTGCGCGAGCAGGGCGTCAACGGCCAGATCGAAATGGCCGCGGCCTTCCACCGCGCCGGCTTCGAGGCGGTCGACGTGCACATGAGCGACCTGCTCGAGAACGGCGGCTCGCTCGAGGGCTTCCGCGGCCTCGCCGCCTGCGGCGGCTTCAGTTACGGCGACGTGCTGGGGGCAGGCCGCGGCTGGGCCACGTCGATCCTGGAGCACGCCCGCCTGCGCGCCGAGTTCGAACGCTTCTTCCATCGCACCGATGCCTTCGCGCTGGGCGTCTGCAACGGCTGCCAGATGCTGAGCCAGCTCAAGGACCTGATCCCCGGCGCCGAGGACTGGCCGCAGTTCCAGCGCAATGCCTCCGAGCAGTACGAGGCGCGGCTGGTGCAAGTCGAAGTGCTCGACTCGCCCTCGATCCTGCTGCGCGGCATGGCCGGTTCGCGCCTGCCGATCGTGGTCAGCCACGGCGAGGGTCGCGCGGTGTTCGCCTCGGCCGAGCAGCAGGGCAGGGCAGCGGTGGCCTTGCGCTATGCGACCCACGGCGGTGGCGCGGCGACTTCCTATCCGCTGAACCCGAACGGCTCGCCCGGGGGCATCACCGGACTCACCAATCGCGACGGCCGGGTCAGCCTGATGATGCCCCATCCCGAGCGCGTGTTCCGCACGGTGCAGATGAGCTGGCACCCGGCCGGCTGGGGCGAGGCCTCGCCCTGGCTGCGCCTGTTCCGCAACGCGCGCGCCTGGGTGCAGTGATGCAGCTCTCGCCGCTGCGCCAGTTCATCCTCGCCTCGGCCCTGTGGCTGCCGGCCTGCTTCTTCCTATGGGCGGTGCTGATCTCGCCGATCCTGCTGCCGGTGGCCAAGATCGCCCAGGCGGTGCTGCTGCAGCTGCTGCCGCAGACCGTGGAGCTGATCGAGCAGGACGGCCAGAACTTCGAGGTGGTCACGCGGCTGTTGACCGAAGCCGACGCCAGCGGCCGGGTCGGCCAGCTGGTGCTGACGTCCACCCCGATGATCTACGCCTGGTGCCTGCCGCTGTTCGCCGGGCTGGTGATGGCGGCGCCGATCGCCGGGCGCGAAAAGCTCAAGCAGTTCGCGATCGGCATCCCCGTGCTGTGGCTGGTGGTGAGCTGGGGCGCGATCTTCGACGCCCTCTATCTGCTGCAGTTCCAGGCCGGCCCGTTGGGCGAAGCCGCCCTGCAGCAGGCGGGGCTCGCGCCGAACCTGGTGGCGATGGGCTACCAGTTCGGCTACCTGATCCTGCCGCCGGTGGTGCCGATCGTGATCTGGATCGGCCTGAACAGCGCCTTCCTGCAGGAACTCGTCGAGTTCACCCGGGAACCACCGGAGCCGCCCGCAGTCTGAGGCCCGCTTCCGCGCTGCGGCAGCCCTGCAGCCGGCCTTGGGGTTATCCTTGCCGGCCCCACCGTCCTGGCTGACCGAGGCATACCGTTTGAACGCAGTGCTGGCCGACACCACGTCCGTCCAAGACGCGTCCGAAGAGGGCCTGGTCGCGCTCGAGAACCGCATCAGCGAGGCCCTCATGGCCCGCGGTCGGCTCAAGGAAGCCGACCTGCTGCGCGCCCGCCGACTGCTGGAAGAGTCCGGCGGTTCGCTGATCGCGCTGATCACCCGCATCGGCCTGGCCTCGGAGCGCGATGTCGCCGAAGCCAGCGCGGAAGTGCTGGGCCTGCCGCTGGTCTCGACCAAGGATGTGCCCGAGCAGCCGCCGCAGAACGTGCAGCTGTCGCTGCGCTTCCTGAAGCAGCAGCACGTCTGCCCGATCGGCGAAAGCGACACCCATATCGACCTGCTGACCGCAGACCCGCAGGACCACTATCTGGTGGAAGCCGTGCAGCTCGCGACCGGCAAGGACGTGAAGCTGCATGTGGGGCTGCGCTCGGAGATCGACGACCTGATCGAGCGCTACTACGGCGCCGGCCGCTCGGCCATGGGCGCGATTGTCGAGAACCTCGCCGAAGGTGACGTGCGCAGCGAGGACGACGTCGAGCATCTACGCGACCTCGCCTCCGAGGCGCCGGTGATCCGACTGGTGAACCTGGTCATCCAGCGCGCGGTCGAGCAGCGCGCCTCGGACATCCACATCGAGCCCTTCGAAAGCCGCCTGAAGGTGCGCTACCGCATCGACGGCGTGCTGCACGAGGTCGAATCGCCGCCTTCATCGAGCACGGCGGCGGTGATCTCGCGCATCAAGATCATGGCCAAGCTCAACATCGCCGAGCGCCGCCTGCCCCAGGACGGCCGCATCATGCTACGCGTGCAGGGCAAGGAGCTGGACCTGCGCGTCTCCACGGTGCCGACCGCGCACGGCGAGTCGGTGGTGATGCGTATCCTCGACCGCGAGTCGATCGTCTTCGACTTCCACCGGCTCGGGTTCACCGACAACTTCCTCGACAAGTTCACCAAGGTGCTGGAGCTGCCGCACGGCATCCTGCTGGTCACCGGCCCGACCGGTTCGGGCAAGACCACCACGCTCTACACCGCGCTGTCCAAGCTCAACCGCCCGGACCTCAAGATCATCACGGTCGAGGACCCCGTCGAGTACCAGATCGAGGGCATCAACCAGATCCAGGCCAAGCCGCAGATCGGCCTCGACTTCTCGCACGCCCTGCGCTCGATCGTCCGCCAGGACCCGGACGTCATCATGATCGGCGAAATGCGCGACCTGGAGACCGCGAAGATCGCGATCCAGTCGGCGCTGACCGGCCATCTGGTGCTGTCGACCCTGCACACCAACAACGCGGCCGGCGGCATCACCCGACTGCTCGACATGGGCGTCGAGGACTACCTGCTGACCTCCACCGTCAACGGCATCCTCGCCCAGCGCCTGGTCCGCCGCCTGGTGCCCGAGCATCGCGAGGCCTATGTCGCGATGCCCGAAGTGATCGAGGAGTTCGGCCTGCGCCGATTCACCAGCACCGACCCGGTGACGCTGTATCGCCCGGTCGCCAGCCCTGGCTCCAGCACCGGCTACCACGGCCGCACCACGATCATGGAATTCCTGGTCATGAACGACCCGCTGCGCCGGCTGGTGATGCAGCACGCCGGCATGGGCGAGTTGGAACAGGCGGCGCGCGACAGCGGCATGCGCACCATGTACGAGGACGGCCTGGTCAAATCGCTGGAAGGCGTGACCACGATCGAGGAGGTCCTGCGGGTGACGCAGGAGGGCTGATGGAGAGCCGGGATTCGGGATTCGGGATTCGGGATTCGTCAGAGCTGCGCTCGGCGAGACTCGTTCTCGCGCCTGGGTCGCGGGTCGACAGCGTTTGGGGATTGCCGCTGCGTGGTGCCGTGCCGTACCGCTTTTGCGAATCCCGAATCCCGAATCCCCAATCCCGGCCGTAACCCATGCCCCAATTCCGCTACAAAGCCCTGAGCCCCGCCGGCGAGGCGCTGGACGGCCTGATGGAGGCCGCCAATGCCGAGGAGGTGATCGCCAAGCTGCAGGACGCCGGCAATATTCCGCTGAAGGCGCTGCCTGCGGATCAGGCGCAGGGCGCAGGGCTCGGCGCGCTGTTCCAGCGTTCGCCGATGGGGCCGAACCAGGTGCTGCAGTTCACCCAGCAGCTCTCGACCCTGCTCGGCGCCGGCCAGCCGCTGGACCGCGCGCTGCAGATCCTGCTGGATCTGCCGGAGTCCGAGCAGGCGCGGCGGGTGATCGACCGCATCCGCGAGGCGGTGCGCGGCGGCACGCCGCTGTCGCAGGCGCTGGAAGCGCAGAGTGGGGTGTTCTCGCGGCTGTACGTCAACATGGTCCGGGCCGGCGAGATCGGCGGCGCGCTGGATGACACGCTCAAGCGTTTGGCCGACTACCTCGAGCGCAGCAAGGCGCTCAAGGAAAGCGTGATCAACGCGATGATCTATCCCACCATCCTGGTGGTGCTGGTGCTGGGAGCGATCGGCCTGCTGGTGGGCTATGTGGTGCCGCAGTTCCTGCCGCTGTTCGAGGACATGGGCGCCGAGATCCCCTGGCTGACCGCGGTGATCATGAGTCTTGGCCTGTTTGTGCAGGGCTGGTGGTGGCTGCTGCTGGCCGGTGCGGCAGCCGCGGTCTGGGGGGGCATGAAGTCGCTCGCGGATCCGGTGCGACGCCTGAAGTTCGACACCTGGATCCTGGGGCGCGGCCTGATTGGCCAGCTGCTGGCCAAGCTCGACACCGCCAGGCTCGCGCGCACGCTCGCGACGCTGGTGCACAACGGCGTGCCCCTGCTGACCTCGCTGGCGATCGCCCGCAACGTGCTGACCAACAGCGCGCTGTCGGAGGCCGTCGGCCAGGCCGCGGAAGAGGTGAAGACCGGTGGCGGGCTGGCGATCGCGCTGGCGCGCAGCAAGCTGTTCCCGCGTCTGGCCGTGCAGATGATCAGCGTCGGCGAGGAATCCGGGGCGATGGACACCATGCTCGGCAAGGTCGCCGACACTTTCGACGTCGAAGTGCGGAACACCATCGATCGGCTGCTGTCTGCGCTGGTCCCGGTCATCACCGTGCTGATGGCGCTGACCGTCGCTGTCATCATGATGGCGATCCTGGTCCCGATCTTCGAACTCACCAACACTGTGGGATAACGCTCATGAATGCTGCAAACGCGCGCTCCACCGATACGGCGCTTCGTCTCACCCGGAACCGCCAGACGGGCTTCAGCCTGATCGAAATCCTGATCGTGATCGTGATCATCGGCGGCATCATGGCGCTCATCGGCACGCAGATTTTCGGCGGCAAGGATCGCGCCGACGTGCGCCTGACGCAGGCGCGGGTGGACGTGGTCGCGCAGAAGATCGAGCAGTACCGCACCGATGTGGGCAGCCTGCCCGGCACCCTGACCGACCTCGTCCAGCAGCCCTCCGGCGTGCGCGGCTGGCTGGGTCCCTATGCCAAGGCCACGGACCTGAAGGACGCGTGGAACCGGGATTTCCAGTACTCCGCGAGCGGCTCGGGCGCCACCGACTTCGCGCTGTCCAGCTTCGGCAAGGACGGTCAGTCGGGCGGCACCTCGGTGAACGCCGACATCACCTACGAGCCCTGAGAGCTCGCGCAGCGGTGAGGCCTCGCACGCCCAGCGCCGAGCGTGGCTTCACGCTCGTCGAGATCCTGGTGGTCATCATGATCATGGGCGTGGTTGCTGCCATGATCGGCAGCGCCATGGGCTACAGCCTCACCGGCCAGCAGATGCGCAGCGCCAGTCGGGATCTGATCGCAGCCCTGCGCTACACCCGCGGCCAGGCCATCGTGAAGCGCGAGCCGCAGGTGCTGATGCTCAACGTCGACGAGAAGTCCTACCGGGCAGCTAGCCGTGCGCCGGTAAAGCTGCCGGAGCAGTTCGACCTCGCCATCGAAACCGCGCGCCAGGAGATGGTGAGCGAGGGCGAGGCGGGCATCCGCTTCTACCCCGATGGCTCTTCCACCGGCGGCAATATCGAACTCTCGCGCGGCGACACCGTCTGGCGCATCGACATCAACTGGTTGACCGGCGAGGTGACCCTGCGTGAACCCGGCAGCCGCTGAGCCAGTCTTTGCCCTGCATGCTGACGCGGGCGTCCGAGCGGAGGCTTGCCGCTCGTCATCCCCGCGCAGGCGGGGATCCAATGGACGTGCGACAGCGTCGAATCCGCTGGCGATTGCAGCGCTGCGGGTGCAGCGGGCTTGCCCGGAGGCGACGGCATTCGCGCCTGCAGAGCAGTCTTTCCGCGAAAGCGCCGTGGCCCCGCCTTGCAAGCCAGCGGTTCTTGAAGAAACCCGGATTCGTCATCCCCGCGAAGGCGGGGATCCAGGGTTCAGGGCCAGGCATCTGGGCCCCCGCCTTCGCGGGGGCGACGTTGACGGAGATCGGGAGGGGGTTCTGATTCCTGGCGGACGCCAGCAGGGCTTCACCCTGATTGAAGTGGTGATCGCGCTCGCGGTGTTCGCCGTGGCCGTTGGCGTGTGCATGCAGATCGCCACCGCCGGCCTGCGGCAGACGCGGATCGCCGCCGAGCAGACCCAGGCGGCCCTGCTGGCGCAGTCGCTGCTGGACCTGCACGGTGTCGGCGAGCGCCTGCAGCCGGGCCGCAGCAGCGGCCGGCTGGAGGGTGACTACAGCTGGGAGATCGAGGTCAGTCCGTACGAGCCGGAGCTGCAGTCGGCGAGCCCACTGATGCCTGGCGTCAGTGCGGTGCAGCTGTTCAAGCTCGATCTGACGATCCGCTGGCCGGCCGGTCGCGGCGAGCGCAGCGAGCGCTTCAGCACGCTGCGGGCGATGTCGCCCGACCCCAATGTGCCGGTGAACCCGGCGGGAGCCGGCGGATGACTCGACAGCAGCGCGGCTTCACCCTGGTCGAGATCCTGGTCGCCACCAGCCTGCTGGCGCTGATGATCCTGGGCGCGATGGCCGCGCTGACCAGCAGCGTGCGTTCGGTGCGCTCCGGCGAAGCCCTGGTCAGCCGCACCGACAGCGTGCGCATCGCCCAGGAGTTCATGCGTCGCCAGCTCTCGCAGGCACTGGCGCTGCCCTTCGAGCGTACCGACGACCTCGGCATGGTGTTCGTCTTCGAGGGCGGCGACCGCGACATGAAGTTCGTCGCCCCGATGCCAGGCCATCTCGCCCGCGGTGGTCCACACGTGCAGCAGATCAGCATCGGCAGCGGCGAGCGCGGACTGAAGCGCATCGAGTTCACGCACACCCTGCTGAACGGCTATGACGATCCGCAGTACCGCAGTGAGGAGCGCCCGCCGGTCGTGGTGCTGGACGGCCTGCAGGACGCCTACTTCGAGTACCGCTCGGTCGATGAGAACGGCCAGCTGCTGCCGTGGACGCGCAACTGGGACTATCCGCAGTTCCTGCCGATGATGGTGCGGCTGGTGGCCGAGTTCCCGCGTGACCGACCGCAGCAGTGGCCGCAGTTCGAGGTGCCCGTGCACGCGGGCGCAGCTGGCTCGGTCGGCAGCTTCTACAGCCGACTGCAGTTCTCGCGCCAGCGCCGCGACCGCGACAGCGACACCCCGAGCAGGCCGCCGCAGTGAGCCGGTGCCTCGCGCCTTCCACAGCCCGCCGCAGCCGCGGCGTGGCCCTGATCTTCGTGCTTTGGCTGCTGGCCCTGCTGACGCTGCTGCTCGGCAGCTTTGCCCTGATCACCCGCACCGAATCCCTGCAGGCGCGGCATCTGTTCGACACCACCCGCGCACGCTACGCCGCCGAGGCCGGCATCAACCATGCGGCCTGGGCGCTGTCGCTGCCCGATCCGACCCTGCGCTGGCTGCCGGACGGCCGCGACTACCGGCTGCAGTTCGATGATGCGGAGCTCTCGGTGCGGATCACCGACGAGTCCGGCCTGATCGACCTGAATGCCGCCGACGCCCAGACCTTCGTCAACCTGTTCGTTGGCGCCGGCGTCGAGCTGGTGCAGGCGACCGCCATTGCCGACGCCATCCTCGACTGGCGCGATGGCGATGACCTCAAGCTGCTGAACGGAGCGGAAGACGCCGACTACCGGGCCGAGGGCTATCCCTATGGCGCCAAGGATGCCCCCTTCGATCTGGTCGCCGAGGTGCAGCAGGTCATGGGCATGAGCTACGAGCTCTACCAGCAGATCGCGCCGGCGCTGACGGTGTACTCCGGCCAGGCCGTGCCGAACCTGGCCTATGCCCCGATCGAAGTGATGCGCGCCTTCCCCAACATCGACCCGGCGATGGCGCAGATGCTGATCGAACAGCGCCAGGCCTGGCTGCCCGGGCTTGGTCTGCCGCCCCCGACCCTGCCGGACGGCACCCCGCTCGTGGCGGAGGGTGGCACCGGGACGTATAGTATCGAGTCGCGTGCCACCCTCCCGAACGGTGCCTACACGGAACTTCGGGTGACTCTGCGACTCGGAGGCTCCGGCATTTCCGGCCGTGCTTTCAGCGTCCTGCGCTGGCAGGACAGAAGCGCGCTGTGAGGGCCCCGGTCCTTTCCCCGATCAACCCACGTGAAGCTGGCGCATGACCCTGGCGGATGCCCTCAACCCGCTGCTTGCGCGACTGCGGTCGCGCCTGGCCCAAACCCCGCTGCCGCAGTTCTGGCAGTGGTGGACGGCCGAGCTGCTGTCCTTCCTGCCGCCGCGCTGGCGTGAGGCGCTGGCGGTCGAGCACGCCTGCCTGCTGCTGAGCCGCAGCCCCGCCGGACTGGATGTCCAGGTCGAGCGCGCGGGCGCCTGCAGCCTGCTGCTGCAGCTGGAAGACGAACAGCGCGAAGACTGGCGCGATCTGCTGTCGCGTGGCCTCGACGAGAACCTGCGCGGCCTGCCGCAGGTGCTGGGCCTGCCCGCGGCCAGGCTGCTGCGCCGCAGCCTGTCGCTGCCTGCCGCGGCCTTGGAGAACCTCGACGCCGTGCTGGGCTTCGAGCTGGACCGGCAGACGCCCTTCAAGCCTGAGCAGGTCTACTTCGCCAGCCGCGTGCTGAAGCAGGACGCCGGCAGCAAGCAGGTCCAGGTCGAACTGCTGGTGGTGCCGCGCCCCGTTCTGGATGAAGCGGTCGCCGCGCTGGGCCCGCTGTCCGACACCCTGGCTGGCGTCGATGTGCTCGACGCGCGTGGCCGCCGGATCGGGGTCAATCTGCTGCCGGCAGAGCGCCGCGCCAGCCAGCCGCGCACCCAGCCGCTGATCCAGGCCGGGCTGCTGCTGGCCAGCATCGTCCTGGTGTTCTTCGGCTTGGGTCAGATCGTCGACAACCGCGTCGCCGCGGTCGAGTCGATCCAGGCTGAGTCCGAGGCGCAGCGCGAGCGCGCCCGCGAGGTCAGCGCGCTGCGCAGCCAGCTTGAGGATTCCGCGGCCGCCGCCAACTTCCTCGCCGTGCAGAAGCAGACCCAGGCCTCGATGGTGCTGCTGCTCGACGAGCTCACCCGGCGCCTGCCGGACGACACCTTCCTGACCCGCCTGTCGGTCAGCGGCAACCAGGTCAGCCTGAGCGGCTACAGCGCGCAGGCCCTGAAGCTGGTGGGCGAACTGCAGAAGTCCGAGCTGCTGAAGGATGCCGCGCTGAACGGCGGAGTGCAGCAGGAGCCGCGGGTCTCGCGCGACATGTTCACCATCAACGCCACCTACGGCCCCGACCCGAAGGCGACGCCATGAATCCGGCCACGCTGAGTCCGCAGCAGAGCCGCTGGCTCGCCCTGGGCCTGCTCGGCCTGGTCCTGGGCTTGTTCTACCTGCTGTTCGTGCACTGGTGGTTCGTGGTGCCCTTCCTGGAAGCGCGCGCAAGCTTCATCGAGGAGCGCGCCCAGGAGCAGCGCCTGCGTGCGAATGCCTCGCAGCGCGAGGAGATCGAGGCGCGCCTGGCCGAGGTCCGCGCCTTCGAGGCGGGCAATCCCGGCTTCCTGTCCGAGGCCAGCTTCGACCTCGCCGCGCCCTCGCTGATCATGCGCATCCAGAGCGCGGTCGAGCGCCAGGGGCAGCCGGAGCGCTGCCTGACCATCAACAGCCAGCCGGTCCGCGGGCAGCAGTCGGAGAAGTTCGAGCGCGTCACCATCCAGGTGCGGCTGCGCTGCGAGCTGGAGCACCTGTACCCGGTGCTGCACGAACTGGAGAGCGGCAGCCCGCAGCTGTTCCTGTCCGAACTCAACATCGTCGCCCGCCGCATGCCTTCGCATCCCGGTGGCGAAGTGTTCATCGGCTACGTGGACGTGTCCTTCAATGCGCACGGCTATCTGCGCCCGCAGGGAGGTCGCTGATGGCCAGTCGCTCGCAGATCCTGCTGACTGCCGCCCTTGGCGCGGTGACCGCCTGGAGTGCGCTGTTCGCGCTGGCCGGGGTGTTGGGCCTGGGCGGGCGCTATGGCCTGCTGCCGGATGACCCGTCGCTGGTCGGCGAACTGCCGCAGATCAATCTGGAGCAGGCCGTGAGCACGCTCGAAGGCGCCGGCACCTATGCCGCGATCGGCGATCGCCCGCTGTTCAACTTCGACCGTCGGCCGCTGCCGCCGGTGGCTTCGCCGGATGCCGCACAGACGGCCGAGGCGGCGCCGCCGGCGCCCCCCGAGTTCATCCTCACCAGCGTCATCAAGAGCGGCGACAAGCAGATCGCCATCGTCCAGCACACGCCCTCGGGCAAGAGCCAGACCGTTGCTGTCGGCGCGTCCCTGCAGGCCGAGCTGGCCGGCTGGACGCTGATCGAGCTGGCGCCGCGCGGGGCCGTGTTCGAGGGCGGCGGCGGCCGAAAGTCCTTTGAGCTGCGCGTGTTCGACGGCACCGGCGGCCAGCCGCCGACACCCATTGATGTCGCGCCTGCGCAGGCTGCGGCCCCGCAGGATGGCTCCGCCCCCGTGGTCGGGGCCGACGGTCAGCCGCAGCAGGCGGCCGCAGATACGCCGGAGGCGCGCGCCGAGATGATCCGACGTCGGATCGAAGAGCGGCGTCGGCAGATGCGCGAGGAGGCCGAGCGTGCACGCCAGTGATTCCGCCCTCGCCGGTGGGAACCTTTACCAGGGCGCGCGTTCTGTCGCCGTCCCCAAGTCCGGGGCAGCGCTCGCTGCTCCCGCAGCAGGAGTCTTTCGCGTGAGCCAACGCATCATCGGACTGCTCGCCTGTGCGAGCCTCGTGTTCCTCGGCGGCTGCGCCAGCACCGGCGGAACCTATGCGCCCCTGCAGTCCCGGCCGCAGCCCAGCCAGCCGGTCGCACAGTCGCTGCCTCTGCCCGAGGGGCTGGAGGAATCAGAGTCCGGAAGCGCTGGCGAGTCGAAGGAAGAGCAGGCCAAGGAGGCCGTGCGCCTGGGGTCCGGGAGCTTCATCAACCGGGATCTGGCCAGCCGCGGCCCGGCCGGCGCCGGCGCCAGCGGCGAGGTGACCTTCAACTTCGAGGGCGAATCCCTGCATGCGGTGGTCAAGGCCATCCTCGGCGACTTCCTGCAGGAGAACTACGTCATCGCGCCCGGTGTGCAGGGCACGGTCACCTTCTCGACGGCCAAGCCGCTGCGTGGCGACCAGGCGCTGTCGATCCTCGAAATGCTGCTGCGCTGGAACAACGCCACGGCGGTCTGGCAGGACGGCCGCTACACCATCCTGCCGGTGGCGCAGGCGCTGCCCGGCAACCTGACTCCGCGCACCGGCCCGGCCGGCAGCGCGCGTGGCTATGAAGTCCGCGCCGTGCCGCTGCAGTTCATCTCGGCGGTCGAGATGGAGAAGCTGCTGAAGCCCTACGCCAAGCCGGAAGGCATCATCAACGTCGACCCCGCGCGCAACATGCTGGTACTGGCTGGTACGGCCGCCGAGCTCGCCAACTACCTGCAGACCGTCGAGATCTTCGATGTCGACTGGCTGGCCGGCATGTCGGTGGGCACCTATCGCCTGGAGCAGGCCGAGGCCGCGAAAGTGGTCACCGAGCTTGAGAAGGTGTTTGGCGAGGGCGCGGGCACGCCGCTGTCCGGAATGTTCCGCTTCATTCCCCTGGAGGGCGTGAACTCGATCATCGTGATCACCCCGCAGCCGCGCTACCTGACCCAGGTCCAGGAATGGATCGAGCGGCTTGACGCCGGCGGCAGCCAGAGCGGATCGCGCCTGTACGTGTATGACGTCAAGAACGTCAAGGCGACCGATCTCGCCGGCACGCTCGGCGAGATCTTCGGCGGTCAGCCTCGCCAGCCGCGCGCCAGCCAGTCCGGCGCGGTGGCTCCAGGTCTTGACCCCGTCCGCGCCAGCACCCTGGGCCGCGGAGAGCAGCCGCGCTTCGACAACAACCCCCAGCCGGCACGCGTGGACGCCACCGAGCTCGCCTTCGGCACGGCCAGCCCGCCCTCGTCCGGCGGCGGCAGCGGGATCCCGGGCGTGGATAGCGTGTCAGGGCCAGTGGTCGACGCTGCCGGCGGTATCGCGCTGGGCTCGGAAGAAAACGTGCGGGTCTCGGCGATCGAGGAGAACAACCAACTGCTGGTCAAGGCGACCAGCCAGCAGTGGGAGTCGATCCGCCGAGTGATCGAGCGCCTGGACCAGATCCCGCTGCAGGTGCATATCGAGGCGAAGATCATCTCGGTGAGCCTGAACGACACGCTCGAGTACGGCGTGAGCTCCTTCTTCGAGGGCCTGGTGCCGGAGGCGTTTGCGGGAGCTGCCGCTGCCCGCAACAGCTGGAGCAGCGTGAGCGGTCGCATCCAGAGTGGTGGCTCGTTGTGGAACTTCGTGGGCCCCAACGCCTCTGCCGCATTGGACCTGCTGCAGACGGTCACGAACACCAAGGTGCTGGCTTCGCCGTCCCTGCTTGTGTTGAACAACAAAAGTGCAACGATCAATGTTGGCCAGCAGATTCCCGTCAACAGCGTTTCGATCGGTGTGCCGGGCGGCGGTGTCGGCGGCAACCTCGGCACCAGCAGCTACACCCAGTACCTGCAGACCGGCATCACCCTCAACGTCACGCCGCGGGTCAATCCGGGCGGCCTGGTATTCATGGAGGTGCAGCAGGAGGACAGCTCGCCCGGTGCCGCCAGCGAGGGCGGCAACCGCGAAATCTCGACCCGCAACATCTCCAGCGAGATCGCCGTGCAGTCGGGCGAGACCATCATCCTGGGCGGCCTGATCCAGCAGACCGACGCGCGTGGCTCCAATGGCCTGCCCTTCCTGAGCCGCATTCCGGTGGTGGGCGGCCTGTTTGGTCGGCAGACCCGCGATGATCTGCGCAACGAGCTGTTGGTCATGATCACGCCCCGAGTGGTCACCAATTCCGATGAAGCGCGCAAGCTGACGGATGACTACATCCGCCAGTTCCGCGGCCTGCAGCCGCTGCGCGTCGTCAATGAAACCCCCGCCGCCGATCAGCCCTGAGCCGGCGCGTACCGACACATACATTTGTAAGGAGCACCAATGTCCCCCCTGCGTCTTGCCACTCTGGTCCTGTTGCTTCCCCTGCTGGCTGCCTGTGCGGCCGGCGGCGGCACCAAGGCCACGCCTGCTGCCCTGAGCGACGACGAACAGCTGACCACGCGTCCGATCGAGCGCTGGGAACACCTCATCGCCAAGCGCGCCGACCAGGCCTGGGAATACCTGAGCCCGGGCTACCGCGCCACGCGCGTTCGCGAGGACTACGTGACGCAGATGACCACGCGTCCAGTGACCTGGCTGAGTGCGACCTACGACTCGCATCGCTGCATCGACGAGGGCAGCTTCTGCGAGGTGAACCTCAAGGTGCTGTTCAAGGTGGTGTCGCGCCAGATCGGCGTCGGCGAGCTGCAGTCCCACGGGTTCGTCACCGAGCGCTGGATCAAGTCCGGTGACACCTGGTACCACGTGCCCGAGGACATCTCCGGCTGAGTTCTCAGGCCGCGCCTCCGGCGCGGCCATGGTTCTGGAAGCCGGCTCCCGGGCGGGGCGGAGCCGGTGTCAGGCATATCGATCCAGCCCTGCAGGACTGCCTCCAAGCGGCGTTGCGCGTGCTGGATCGATGTGGCAGACTGCCAGCGCTCTTGTCTAACCTCGCCCATGTAAGGCGGGTGGAACACCGCCGTCATGGCGTGCGGTTGGTCGGTTGGCAAAAGCACAAAAGCCCTGTGGTTGAATTTAGGAGTGTTGTGATGAAAAAGAGTTCTCTGACCACCGCCGTGGTCGCTGGTATCGTTGGCGCCGCCGGTCTGGTGAGCGTGTCCAACGCCGTCAACATCAACCCGGACGGTCTGGGCCAGGCCCTGATCTACCCGTACTACACCGTGAACAAGGGCAACAACACCCTGATCTCGGTCGTCAACACCACCAACCAGACCAAGGCCGTCAAGGTCCGTTTCCTGGAAGGTCGTGACTCGCAGGAAGTCCTCGACTTCAACCTGTATATGTCGCCGTTCGACGTGTGGACCGCGGCTGTCGTCTCCGACGGCGCCGAGGGCACCGATCCGGCCGCTGCTCCGCCGGCGCGCCTGTTCACCAGCGACACCAGCTGCACCGTGCCGGCCATTCCGGCCGCCGGCGAGCCGTTCAAGAACTTCCAGTACGCCACCGGCGACGTGAAGGTCACCGGCCCGTGGGAGCTGAGCCGTACGCGTGAAGGCCACCTCGAAATCATCGAGATGGGCTATCTGACCGCTGGTGGTTCGTTCGCCAACGCTGCCAAGCACAGCCCGGCTGGCGTCCCCGCCAACTGCAACGTGCTGGACAGCGCCTGGTCGCCGGGCGGCACCGGCATCTGGCTGGCCGACGCTTCCGTGCAGATGAACCCGCCGTCCGGCGGCCTGTTCGGTGGCGCCGAGATCGTCAACCCGGCGAACGGCACCAACATCAGCTACAACGCTGACGCGATCGAAGGCTTCTTCATCTCGGCCGCCGACAACCTGCACACCAACCCGGGCTCGGTCCTGCCCAGCCTTGAGCAGGCGCAGACCAACGACGACGGTGACGCCACCGCCATCGTGTTCAGCAACGGCACCCTGACCCAGTTCCCGTTCGTGGGTTCGGGCGCGGGCCTGAAGGCGGTCTCGGCTGTGTTCATGCACAACGAGATCTACAACGAGTTCGCCAGCCGCACCTCGGCCAACCTGTCGGTGCAGTCGGAGTGGGTCATCACCTTCCCGACCAAGCGCCTGCACATCAGCAAGGCCCAGCCGGCTCGCCTGCCGTTCCGCACGGCTTACAACATCGCCAACGGCGGTGCGTGTGAGACTGTCCAGATCACCTTCTGGAACCGTGAAGAGAGCGCCGTGGCTCCGGGCGGCACCGGCTTCTCGCCGCCCCCCCCGGGCCAGACCTCGACCAACCCGCAGCTGTGCTTCGAGGCTCAGGTCGTGACCTTCAACCAGACGAACATCGGTGACTACCGCACCGGTGGCAACCGCTCTGGCGTGTTCGGTTCGTACTACGCCCGCAACATCGCTACCGGCAACGCCCTTGAGGGTTGGGCGCGCATCCGTCTGGGCGACCAGGATCCGGCTTCGTTCACCCAGAACTTCCTGCCGCTGGCCACCCCGACCGCGACCGCGCAGAACACCATCGCTCTGGTGGGTCTGCCGGTCACCGGCTTCTGGGCTGCCAACTACGCCGGTACGGGTACCCCGGGCGTGCTGGCCAACTACTCGATCGTGCACAAGCACCGCGCCGATCGTCTGGTTGCCGACGTCTCGACCCAGATCGTCAACGTTCCGGGCTCCACCACGGTCACCACGCCGGTGTGGCGCGCCCCGACCTCCGCGCTGTAATCAAGGCGGTCAAGGTGTGATGCACAAAGGGGGCCCTCGGGCCCCCTTTGTGTGTATTCAGTGCGGATTAAGTCCGCAGGAACAAGCTAGCGTTCGTCCGGCGCACCACCGTGCCGGCTCAATCGGAGTGCTTCATGAGCTTTAAATTCAGCGTGCTCGCCACCTCCGTCGGGCTCCTCTTCGGAGCGACGGCAGTGCAGGCGCAATCTTCCCTGACCTTTCGCGGCTCCAGCCTTTCCCCCATTCCTCTGGACGTGTCGCAGCCCGTGACGGTTGCCGACGACGGCTCCGTGCAGGCCACCTGCCTGTTCCAAGCGGGAACCACCGTTTGTCAGGGCGTTAGCCCGCCTGTGAACCAGCAGGTTCCGGTCGCAACCCTGAGCGTCACCGGACTGACGCAGGACTCGGAGGGTCGTTTTGAGGTCAATGCAGGTCAGCAGGTCGCCGTCACCCGGGCAGTGACCAATGCGCCGGATGTCTGCATCGCCACCACCACGCCGGTCTCCGGGTCCACTGGCTGGTCCAATGTGTTCGCTCCAGCGGCCAGCAGCGTGGCCAATGTCCAGTTCGCGGGCAGCGGGGAAGTCACCCTTGGCCTGCGCTGCTACAACCAGGCGGGTGCGCCGCCGACGCCGGCCCAGCTTCGCTTCATGGTCGCGGCAGCAGTCGGGCCAAACCCGGATCTGTGCGAGCTCCCCGCGCATCCCTTGATCCGCCCGGAGGGCTTCAACCGCTACGTGCTGAGCTGGAACGACATCTTCCGGGTGGGCCCCTTCCCGAACGCTCCCGGATTCCTCAACCCGGTGGGGTCTTACTCTATTGGTCGCCAGTTCCCGGGTGCCCCTGCCGCGGCGATGTACATCACCGTGCCAATCGTCCCGGAAGCTGGCAAGAACTACGTGTTCAACAATTCAACGGCGCAGGCGGTCTCGGCGGCGAACTACTTCGGTGGTCCGGAACGCGCGGGCTCGCATTTCATATCGGTCAGCCCCTGCGCAGGCGATTTGCGGCCGGCCGACCCGGGCTCGCCCGACCAGCTGCTGCGAACCTGCCGTTCCGAGATGCTGCGAGAAGGTTCGTTCCGCTTCACCACGTCGGCGTCGGCCTCATCTTCGGCCTGCAAGCTGATACCTGGGCAGACTTACTGGCTCAACTTCATGATGAACAACCCGGCCACGCTGCTGAACGGCGGCCAGATCAACCTCACCCAGAACTCCTGCGATCAGGGCACCAGCTGCGAACACCTGATCCAGGTCAGCGTCACCGATCGACCGTAAGCTTGTTGCTCACAAGACAGCCGGGCAGCGCCAGTAGGCGCTGCCCGGCGCGTTTGCAGCGCCGTGCTGTGGATGCGCGGCATGCATTTTCGCTGTCGGCCTGCTTCTGGAGAACGGCAGGGAACTTGTGGCGACCAAACGGTTCCGAGGCGTGGCGCCGCTCGGCGGGCTCGCCAAGTTGAAACCAGACCACACGGGTCCGGAGCCGCTGATGCGTCCTTCGCGCACGGCTGAAGTCGAAGCGGGTGAGCCTCGACGTTGGCAGACTGCCCTCGAACTGCCAGCCAAGCCTCGAACAACCCCATAACGCAAGAAGCACAGACATGCTCATGTTTCGCAATTCCACCCTGCTCGTCATCGCCGCTCTGCTCTGCATGGCTGCATCTGCCTCCGCCCAGCCCATGGCGCCCAAGGATCCGCGCGACGTCGTCGTGGTTTCACGCGGCGGTGCGAGCGTGACCTTGCATGAAGTGGACGCTCAGGTAATGGCACTGCCGAAGGCGCTTCGCGCCCGCTATCTCGACAATCCGGAGCGTCTGGAAGAAGTCGTCTATGGTTTGCTGATCAACAAGCAGCTCACCCAACAGGCTCTTGCCGCTGGCGTCGAGACCGACCCTTTCCTTGCGACCCAGCTTGCCGCTGCCCGGGAAGACTGGCTCGCCCGGCGTGCGCGCAATTTCCATGAGGATCAGCTGCTCGACAACCTGCCCGATTTCGAGCTGCTCGCCGAGGAAATCTACCGATCGCACCCGCATCGCTTCCGCCGTCCGGTGACGCTGCAGTTGGCGCATATCCTGGTCCGCATTGGCGGGCGCGGTGAGGCGGCAGCACGCGAGCGCGCCGAGGCGGCAAGGGCCGCGCTGCTCGCGGGTGAGCGAGAGTTCAAAGAGCTGTTCATCGAGTACAGCGACGAGGCCGCTGACCCGCGCAACTTGGGCTCGGGCATCCTCAACGACATTATTCCCGGAATCACGGAAAAGCCCTTCGAAGAAGCGGTGTTCCAGCTGACCGAGGTGGGACAGGTCTCCGAGCTGATCCGAACGGACTACGGATTCCATGTGGTGCGCCTGATGAAGCGCACCGAGCCCACCTTGGCGACATGGGAAGAGGTCAAGGCGACACTGGTCGAGGAACAGCGCCAGCGCTTCCTCACCGAGCGCCGTGGCACCCAGCTGGCGGAACTGCAGAGCCTGCCTGTCGAGGCGAATCCGCTGGTCGTTGCCCAGCTGCGTTCCCGCTACGAACGCGCCGCCGAAGGCATCCTTGCGCCAGCCATTGATGGCAGCGAACCGCAGCCGGAAGACGCCACGCCCGACGCTGAAACCCCCTGAGCGAGGTGGCGCGGGCCGAGCCGTGAGCCTCACTACGCTGGCACTCAGCGAGCGCCTTGCGCTGTTCCGACTGTTCGTCCGCCAGGACCTTCGGCAGCGCTTCTCCGGCAACCTGCTCGGCATCGCCTGGGCGGTTCTGGCGCCGCTTCTGCAGCTCGCCGTGTTCAATCTGGTCTTCGTGCACATCCTCAAGGCCCGCGTGCCGGGTCTTGAGGGCAGCACCTACCTGGTCTTCCTCGCGCTCGGCTTCTGGCCCTGGTTCGCTTTTTCCGAAGCGGTGACCCGCGGCTGCACGGCGATTACCGATCACAGCGGCCTCGCCGGCAAGGTTGCGGTACCGCGCGCAGTGCCGGTGCTGGCGGCCGTCGGCACCGCCTTCCTCCTGCACGGGCTGGGCTACCTCCTGGTGCTGCTGGCTGTAGCCCTGTTGGGGCCGGGCCTTGACTGGGCGCAGCTCGGTTACGCCATGCTGCACTGGCTGCCGCTGCTGGCCATGGCGGGCGGACTCGCGCTGGCGCTCGCCGCCGTCCAGGTCTTCATCCGTGACCTGGCGCAGACCATCGGGCTACTGATCACCCTGTGGTTCTTCCTCACGCCGATCATCTACGCGCCCGAAACCGTGCCCGGCGGCCTTGCGCAATGGTTGGCGCTCAATCCGGTCACCGGCATCGTCGATGCCCAGCGCGCGCTGCTGCCTGGACTTGCCGCGCTGCCCGGCAGCGCCGCGGCCACCTGGATCGGCGGCGTACTGATTCCTCTGCTGGGCTGGCTGGTGTTCCGTCGCCTGCGTCCGCACCTCGAGGAATTCGAGTGAGCGCGCCCCTGCTGCGGGTCGAGGGGCTGGGCAAGAGCTGGCCCATCGATGCCAGCCCGCGCGCGCGCGCCTCGGCCCTGCTGCGCGCACTGGTCGGGCGACCGATCGCGCGCACGCCGGTGCTGCGCGACATCGGCTTCGAGATCCGGCCCGGCGAATCGCTCGGCATCATCGGCGAGAACGGCGCCGGCAAGTCGACCCTGCTGAAGCTCATCGCCGGCGTGCTGACGCCCAGCGAAGGCAGGGTGCAGCTCAACGCAACGGTCGGTGCCCTGCTGGAGCTCGGAGCGGGTTTCGAGCTGGAGCGCACCGGCCGCGAGAACATCGGCATCGCCGCCGGCCTGATGGGCTGGTCGCGTCGTGAGATCGAAGCGCGCACGCCCGAGATCGAAGCCTTCGCCGACATCGGCCGCTACCTCGACGAGCCGGTCAAGCACTACTCCTCGGGCATGGTGGTGCGCCTGGGCTTCGCCATCATCGCCACGGTGCGGCCGCAGCTGCTCATCACCGACGAAGTGCTGGCGGTGGGCGACGAGAGCTTCCAGCGCAAATGCATCCGCTGGATCGAGGACTACCTCGAGCACGGCGGCACCCTGCTGCTGGTCTCGCACTCGACCTACCACATCCAGAAGCTCTGCAAGCACGCCCTGTGGCTGCGGGAGGGCAGGGTGCAGGCCTACGGCGACGTGTTCGACGTGACCCAGGATTACCTCGCCTACCACGAGCGCAAGAGCGCTGCCGAGCGTGGCCCCGAACTGGATGCCAGCTATGCCGGCAATGAGTACCGGCTGGTCCGCGTGGCCATCAACGACAGCGAGGACGAGGGCGCGCGCCTGCTCGAGGAAGGCGCGTCGCTGCGCGTCGAGGCCCAACTGCACAGCCCGGATGGCCGCAGCCCGCAGTTCAGCTTCGGCGTGATCCGCGCCGATGGCACCGCGCTGTACGGCCAGGTGGCCGAGATCGAAGGCGTGCGCGGCGAGCCCATTGGCGGCAATCGCAGCCGCTACGCGCTGGAAATCGATCCTTCCGCCCTGCTGCCCGGCAGCTATGTGCTGCGCCTGCATGCCATGGACCCGGAGGGACTGCGCGTTTTCGACACGGTCGAGCGCGCCTTCACCCTGCGTGGCGCCAGCCGCGAGCTCGGCTGCGTGCGCCTGCCACACCGCTGGCTGCATGCGGGAGCCCATCCGTGAGTGCGCCCGCCATGCAGGTCATCGTGCCGGTCTATCGCGCGCTGCCGGCGCTGCAGCGCCTCGTCGAAGGCCTGCGCCGCACCCTGGGCGCCGGCGAGCGCGTGCTGTTCTGCGATGACGCCTCGCCCGAGCCCGAAGTCTCCGCCTATCTGCAGGGCCTGCCGGGCACGCTGCCCTTCGAGGCGCGCGTGCTGCGGCGTGAGCGCAACCTCGGCTTTGTCGGCAACGTCAACGCCGCCTTCGCGGAAACCGGTGCGGACGATGTGGTGCTGCTCAACAGCGACACCCTGCCCGGGGTCGGCTGGCTGGATCGACTGCGGACCTGCTTCGCGGCGGATGCCCGCATCGCCACCGCCACGCCCTGGTCGAACAATGCCGAGATCTGCTCGCTGCCGCATCTGTGTCGACCCGGGCCGCTGCCCGATGATCCCGACCGGTGGGCGCGCGCCTGCCTCGACGCCTGTCGCGATGCGTACCTCGACCTGCCGACCGGCGTCGGCTTCTGCATGGCGATCCGCCGCGCCTGCCTCGACCGCATCGGTGTCTTCGATGCCGAGACCTTCGGGCGCGGCTATGGCGAGGAGAACGACTTCTGCCTGCGCGCCGAGGGCCACGGCTGGCGCAATGTGCTCTGCGCCGACGCGTTCGTCGGTCATGAGGGCGGCGCCTCCTTCAGCCTTGAAGGGCTTGCGCCCGGAGGCGGCAATCTCACGCGACTGCTGAACCGCTACCCGGACTACAACCGCCGCGTTGCCGAGTTCATCATGGCGGACCCGATCAAACCCCTGCGCCTGCGCGTGGTCGAGCGCTACGCCGCGCTGGCCGCCGGTCAGCCCGACGCCACCGGCCTGCAGGGTCAGTTGTTCCAATAACCAATCCGAGGTTGTCCGCGATGAGCGAATCGACGCCGGCGCTGGAATTCACCGGCGAACGCTTCACGCCTGAATGCGTGCGTGAGATCTGGTACGAGCACTACCACCGCTACGCCTTTGCGCAGCCGCTGGCGCGCGGCAAACGCGTGCTGGATGCCGCCTGCGGCGAAGGCTATGGCTCGGCCCTCGTCGCCAGCGTTGCCGAATCCGTGCTGGGCCTCGATGTATCCGAGCAAGCCATCGCACATGCCCGCGCCCGCTATGCGCAGCCGAACCTGCGTTTCGAACAGGCCGACGTCACCGCGTTGGCGCACCTGCCCGCCGCCAGCTTCGACCTGATCCTGAGCTTCGAGACCCTGGAGCACCTGTACCCACAGGAGACCATGCTGCAGGGCTTCCGCCGCCTGCTGGCGCCCGGCGGCCTGCTGCTGGTGTCGACGCCGGACAAGCGCAACTACACGGATATCCCGCAGTTCCACAACGAGCACCATGTGCGCGAGCTCTACCGCGAGGAGTTCGAGGCCCTGTTGGCCGGCTTCTTCCCGCACCGCCGCCTGTACGCGCAGAAACTGCTGTTCCAGTCGGCGCTGTGGGCGCTGGATGCGGATACCGGCAGGCCGGCCGCGGCCACCCTGGCCCGCGAGGGCGGCTTGAGCGAGGGCATGGCCTATCCGCCGCTGTACTACATCGCCGCCTGCGCGCTGCAGCCGCTGCCGGCGCTGCCGGCCCTGCACCTGTTCGGCGACGCGGAAGAGAGCGTCTACGCCCACTACAACCATGAGATCCGCAAGAACATGGCGGCCGGCCATCGCATCCAGGCGCTGGAGCGTGAGGTCGAAGCGCTGAGGCGGCAGCTTGCCGGTATCGAGGGGCACGGAGATCGCGTGTGAGCTGGGGCAGCTATGGCCTCGATCTCGGGCAGACCCGCAGTACCGCCGATGCACCGCTGTACGCCGCCGCGCCGCTGGACGCGCATCCCCTCGGCAGCGACCAGTTCGTGGTTCGCGAGCGCGAAAGCGGGCGTACCGCGGTACTGGCCGCGAACGTGCTGCAGGCGCTGCAAGCCTGTGCCGCATTCGCGCCGATCGAGCGCCATGTGCAGAACGTCTGCGCTCGGTTCGGCGGCCTGCACGGACAGGAGTCCGCGGTGCGCGGCGTACTGCAGGATCTGGCGCAGCGAGGCCTGCTGCTGCGCGCCGATGCCTGGCTGGACGCACTCCGCGCGGCGCCAGCCGCCAGCGCGGCCCCGTTCCGCACCCTGATCATCCGCACCTGCGAGCGTCCGCGCGCGCTGTCCGCGCTGCTCGACAGCCTGCGTGACCACGCGCTGCGCTGGCGCAGCGGGCATCGCTACGTGCTCGTGGACATGAGCCGCGACCCGCAGGCTGTCGCCCTCAATCGCGAAGCCCTCGCGGCCTTCGCCGCGTCCTCGGGCTGCGCGGTCGCGCATTTCGATCGCGCCCGCCAGACACGTCATCTGCAGGAGCTGGTCGACGCCCTGCCCGAACATGCCGAGGGACTCGGCCATCTGCTCGGCGACTGCGGCGCCGAGCTTGGCTACCACGGCGATTACGGGGTGAGCCTCAACTGGATGCACCTGCTGGGGGCCGGCGAGCGTTACGCGCTGCTGGACGATGACCACCTGTTCCCGCTGCGCTGGCATCCACATTGGAAGCCCGGGCTGAAGCTGCTTGATCAGGCCGAGACGCCGGCCTTCTTCGCCAGCGTTGACGAGGCGCTGGGGTCCGGCCGCGAGTCCGACACCGATCCTCTGGCTGCACATTCCGCGCTATGCGGCGCCACGCTGTCGCAGCTGCTGAGCGCGCCCTCCACGCGGATCGACACCGCGGCGCTGGCGGGGCTTGCGCCCGCTGCGCTGCCGCGGCTGGGGCCACAGGGACGCGTGACGGCCAGCACCCATGGGCATCGTGGTGACACCTGCGCGATGGGCCTGCTGTGGCTGCTCAGCCTGCCCGCCGGCGCCCGGCCGGCCGCCTTCGCCAGTCACCACGCCTATGCCGCCGCGATGCAGCGCCCGGCGGTGGCGCAGGTGTCCTCGCGCTTCCGTCGGCTCGACAGCTGCGGCGTCACGCCCTTCATGATCGATGGCAGCCAGCTGATGCCGGCGGTGCCGCCGCGCGGTCGCGGCGAGGACGGCGTGTTCTGCGCGCAGCTCGGCTGCGTGCACCGTGAGGGCATGCTGGTCGAGCTGCCGCTTGGCATCGGCCACCGGCGCCCTGCGCCGCCCGACCGCAGCGGCTATACGCACAGCCCCATCACGCCGGCATTGGCCCACGTCCTCGCTGAGCAGTTGCGCCAGGCCGCCCGTGGACTGGCGGGTGCGGATCCGACGCTGCGCCTGCGCGCCACCGCCGCCCTGCTGCAGTCGATGGCGAGCGTCAGCGATGCCGAAGCCGCCGAATTCCTCAAGTCCAGCCTCATCGAATTGCGCGCCGGCGCGATCCACGGCCTGCGCCACGCGCTGCAGGACGCGCCGACACCGCCGCCGCACTGGGCGCTGGACCAGACGACGCTGATCGAGGCCAACGGACGCGCGCTGCTGGATGATGCCCCCGCGCGATTCGCGGAATGGCCGGCGGACACCGACGCGCAGACGGGTGCCGGCATCTGGAAAGGCTATCTGTCGCGCTACGCGAGCGGTCTGCATGGCTGGCCCGACGCGATCGGGATCGCCAGGGCGCGTGCGCCCGCCTGGATCGCAAGCTCTTGAGCGCGCCGCAGCTCGCCGTGTTGGTGGTCACCCACGACAGCGGGGAGGTGCTTCCGCGCTGCCTTGAGGCCTTGGCCACACAGCGCGGGGTCCGACTGCAGCGGGTGCTGGTCGACAATGGTTCGCGCCAGCCGCCCGGGCCTGATCCGCGCATGGACGTGTGCATTCTCAATCCGGATAACCCGGGCTTCGCGGTCGCCTGCAACCAGGCGGCGGCGGCCTCCGAGGCGCCCTGGCTGCTGTTCCTCAACCCCGACTGTTTTCCCGGGCCCGACGATCTCGCGCAGCTGCTCGCGCTCGGCGAGGCTGCGCAGCGCGACGGCCCGCTGGGGGCTCTGGGCGTGCAGCTGCTGGACGCCGATGGCAGCGCGCAGGCAGCGTCGCTGCGCCGCGACCCTGTACCCGGGCGGCTCATCAGCGCTGTGTTCAACGGCCGCTCCGCGATCGAGCCGGTGCCGCCGACGCCGCAGGGCATGCACGAGGTGGAGGCCATCTCCGGCGCGCTGATGCTGGTTCCGCGCGCGTCGTTCGAGGCGGTTGGCGGGTTCGATGAGGGCTATCGCCTCCACTTCGAGGACCTCGACCTGTGCCGCCGACTCCGCCAGCAGGGCCTGCGTATCGTGTTCGCGCCTGCGCTTCGCATCACGCACCTCAAGGGCACCAGCAGCCGCCGGCGTCCGCTGTGGGTGGCCTGGCAGAAGCATCGCGGCTGGCGGCGCTACTTCGAGCGCTTCGATGCGCAATCGCTCGCAGCGCCGGCGCGCTGGGGCTTCCGCCTGCTGATCTGGCTGGCGCTGCCCCTGCTGCTGCTGCGCGCGCTCAAGCCCGCGTCCTGATCCGACTTCCAGGCATCGACCGGCATCGCCATGAGCACCACGCCCACGCCCACGCCCACGCCCACCGACATCGTCCTGCACCAGCGCTCGCGCGTCCTCGAAGTCGCTTTCGAGGACGGCAGCCGCTTCGAACTGCCCTGCGAGTACCTGCGGGTGGAGTCACCCTCGGCCGAGGTGCAGGGCCACGGGCCGGGCCAGAAGGTGCTGGTCTCCGGCAAGCGCGGCGTCGGTATCCGCGCGATCGAGCCGGTGGGGCATTACGGCGTGCTGCTGCGCTTCGATGACGGGCACGACACCGGCATCTACAGCTGGTCCACCCTGTATGCGCTGGGCACGGAGCAGCGCACACGCTTTGACGCCTACCTGCAGGCGCTGGCGGCTGCAGGCCTGTCGCGCGATCCGGCCTGAGCTTCAGAACAGCAGGAAACTGACCGCCAGCACCCAGCCGACGTACAGCGCCGACAGCGGCAGGCCGACCTTGAGCAGGTCCACGAGCCGATAGCCGGCCGGGCCCGCAACCATCGACAGCACCGGATTGCTGCCGGTGAGGAAGTTGTTGGAGGCCGACAGCGCCACCACCACCGCGAACTGGATCGGTGCTGCACCCGTCGAGATCGCGATGTTGATCGCCATCGGCACCATGATCACGGTGGCGCCGACATTGCTGATGACCATCGCGAGACCCGTGGTGATGAGCCCGAGCACACCCAGCAGCGCCCAGTGGGGCAGGTCGCCGAAATGCTCCAGGGTCTGGCTGGCGACGAAGTTGGCGACGCCCGAGCTGTCCACCGCCCAGCCGAGCGGAATCAGGCTGGCCATGATGAACACGGTCTTCCAGTTCACCGAGGCGTAGGCCTCGTCCATGTTGATCACGCCCAGCAGCAGCATGCCGACCACGCCGGTCATCAGCGCCACCGGCACCGCGACCTCGCTGGACAGCGCCAGCGCCAGCGCCAGCGCGAAGCAGAACAACGCGTGCCATAGTTTGTGCGGGCGCTGTTCGTCCTTGGGGTAGTCGGTCACCACCACGAAGTCGCGGCTGCTGGCGGCCGAGCCGAGATCGCGCCAGAAGCTGTGGAAGACCAGCAGGTCGCCGGCGCGCAGCGGCGTGCGGCGGATGTCCTCGCGGTAGATCTCGTTGCCGCGGTTGATCGCGAGCACGCTGATGCCGAGGCGCTTGCGCAGATGCAGCTGCTCCAGCGTCTGCCCGATCAGCTGCGAGTTCGGCGGAATCACTGCTTCGGAAATGCCGGCGCGGCTGGGGTTGAACAGGTCGGCGAAGTTGCGCAGCCGCGCCTGCATGCGCAGCAGCTGGTTCTGCGCGAAATCCGCCACCAGTTCGCGCGGACCCATCACGCCAAGCACGCTGCCCACCCAGATCATCTCGTCGGCGGGTGGCGCAAGACGCGCTTCGTTACCGCTCTTCAGCGCCAGCAGCAGGGGCGCGCCGCGCATGGACTCCGCTTCCAGCACCGACATGCCGACCAGCGGACTGTCCGAGGTCACCGTAAGTTCGTAGACGTCGCCCTCGATGCCGTAGGCGCGGGCGAAATAGCTCTCAGTGCGGCCGGGTGCGACGCCTTTGTCTTCGCCCTGGCCCAGGAGGCGCGCGCCGAACAGCCGGAAGAAGGCCAGCGCCAGCACCAGCAGGCCGAGCCCGATCGGCAGCGGCGCGAAGATCGGCAGCGGCGCCAGCGAGGCCACGCCCGAGGGCAGGTTGCGGTTGGCCGCGACCAGCAGGTCATTGAGCAGGATCAGCGGCGAGCTGCCGACCATGGTCAGCGCCCCGCCCATCACCACGCAGACGGCGATCGGCAGCAGCAGACGGCCCAGCGACACGCCGGTGCGCGCCGACAGGCGCGCGGCCACCGGCAGGAACAGGGCGGTGACCGAGGGGTTCTGCATCACCGAGGACACCAGGCCCGCGACGCTGCTCGTCAGCAGCACCAGCCGCTCCTCGTAGCCCTTGCTCTTGCGCAGCAGCCACACCGCCACGCGATTCAGCAGCCCGGTGCGATCGAGCCCTGCACCCAGGATCATGGTAGCGATCACGCTGATCACCGCGTTGCCGGCGAAGCCATCGAACAGCTGTTCCACCGGTACCAGCCCGAACAGGCCGAGGCAGACCAGCACCAGCAGCGCGGTGACGTCCTGGCGCACGCGCTCCCACACGAACATGGCCATGGTGAAGACCATCAGGCCCAGCACCAGCCACATGTCGGTGGACAGCGCCGTCGTCATTCAGTCCGTTCCCGGGCAGTGGGATGGCGTGTGCCGATCGGGTGGCGCTGCGCGGGTGGCGTCCATGAAGGCTCAGACCCTGCGGTAGAGCAGGTCCCAGACGCCGTGCCCGAGGCGCAGGCCACGGCGCTCGAAGTGGGTCTCGGGTCGCCAGTCCGGGCGCGGCACATGGCCCCGCGCGCCCTCGCTGTTGCGGAACTGCGGGCTGGCATCCATCACCTCCCACATCTGCTCGGCGTAGGGTTCCCAGTCGGTGGCCAGGTGCAGCAGCCCGCCCGGCGCGATCCGGCTGGCCAGCAGCTCGACGAAGCCGGGCTGGATCAGCCGCCGCTTGACGTGGCGTTTCTTGTGCCAGGGGTCGGGGAAGTAGATCCGCACTTCGTCGAGCGCGCGCTCACCGATGCACTGCTTCAGCACTTCGACGGCGTCTTCGGCGTACAGGCGCAGGTTGGTCAGCGCGTTCGCTTCGATCGCGTTGAGGGCGCGACCGACGCCGGGCTTGTGCACCTCGATGCCGATGAAGTCGCGCTCGGGCGCGTGCAGGGCGCCGTGGATCACCGCCTCGCCGTTACCGAAGCCGATCTCCAGCACCAGGGGCGCGGTGCGGCCAAAGCGGGCAGGGGCATCGAGCCTGCCCTGGGCGATCTCCAGCCCGTACTTCGGCCAGAGCTCGTCCAGCGCGCGCTGTTGCGCCGGGGTCAGCCGGCCGGCGCGCTGCACGAAGCTGCGCAGCACGCGCGTGGCGGCCTCGGGAAGAACGCGTTCGGCCTTGTCTTCCAGCTCGCTCATCAGAAGAACAGTCCGTCCACCGGCGAGGACGCGCTGGCATAGCGCTTGCGCGGGATACGCCCGGCCAGGAAGGCCTCGCGACCGGCTTCGACGGCCTTGCGCATCGCGCTGGCCATCAGCACCGGCTGCTTGGCGCTGGCGATCGCGGTGTTCATCAGCACGCCGTCGCAGCCGAGCTCCATGGCGATGGCGGCGTCCGAGGCCGTGCCGACGCCGGCATCGACGATCACCGGCACGCTCAGGCTCTCGATGATCTCCAGCAGGGTGTAGCGGTTCTGGATGCCCAACCCCGAGCCGATCGGCGCGGCCAGCGGCATCACTGCCACGCAGCCAATCTTCTGCAGCTCGCGCGCCACGATCGGGTCGTCGCTGGTGTAGACCATCACCTCGAAGCCGTCGCGCACCAGCACTTCGGCAGCGCGCAGGGTCTGCACCACGTCGGGGTAGAGGGTCTTCTCGTCGCCCAGCACCTCGAGCTTGACCAGGTTGTGGCCGTCCAGCAGCTCGCGCGCCAGCCGGCAGGTGCGCACCGCATCGTCGGCGCTGTAGCAGCCGGCGGTGTTGGGCAGCAGGGTGTAGCGCTCGGGCGGGAGGAAATCGAGCAGGTTGGGCTCGCCGGCGTTCTGGCCGAGGTTGGTGCGGCGGATGGCGACGGTGACGATCTCCGCACCGGCCGCCTCGCTGGCGCGGCGGGTCTCGTCGAAGTCGCGGAACTTGCCGGTGCCTGTCAGCAGGCGGGAGGAGAAACTGCGGGTGCCGATCTTGAGCCGGTCGGCGGCGGGCTGGGCTGCGCTGTCCATCGCCGGATTATCGACCGAACCCGCAGGCGCTGTCGCGACGATCGCCGCGATTGCGTCGGAATCGCTTCAGCCGCCGCCGAGCGCGTGCACCAGTTCGACCACATCGCCATCGGCCAGCGCGTGCTCGGCATGGCGGCTCTTCGGCACGATCTCGCGATTCACTTCCACGGCGATGCGGCGACCGGCGTGGCCGAGCTGTTCGATAAGGGCGGCGACGGTGGTGCCGGCGGGCAACTCGCGCGCCTCGCCGTTCAACTGGATCTGGATCATGGGTGCTCTGAGTTCGGAGCGAGGGGCGGATCCGAGGGGGGCAGCGCCACGTGTGCGCCTTCGTGCGGCATTGCCTGCGCGAGGCCAGCGGAGCTAAGCTCTCGCACCGCAGCGCGGGTGTAGCTTAATGGTAAAGCAGCGGCTTCCCAAGCCGCCGACGTGGGTTCGATTCCCATCACCCGCTCCACTCGAACGCCGCCCGGGCCATGGCTGATCCGCTCCCCATCGTGCTCGGCTGGTGCGAAACACTCGCCCTCCCCGACCTGTCCATTCCGGCGATCGAAGCCAAGATCGATACCGGTGCGCGCAGCTCGTCCCTGCATGTCGACAGCCAGCAGGGCTTCACGCGCGACGGACGCGACTGGGTGCGCTTCGCCCTGCATCTCGATGGCACCGCCGCGCGGCTCTCCGCACAGGCCGAAGCGCCGGTGCACGACCGCCGCGCCGTGCGCGACTCCGGCGGCCATGAGACCGAGCGCGTGTTCATCCTGACCACGCTGGCCATCGCCGGTATCCGCTATCCGATCGAAGTGAACCTGGCGGCGCGGCGCGGGCTGAAGTTCCCCATGCTGCTGGGCCGCACCGCGCTGGCCGGCCGCTTCCTGGTCGACCCCGCCCGCAAACACGCCCTGACCGACACGTCGCAGTAACCCGCGCGACCCGCGCGATCGCTAGGCTGTCGGCGAATCGCCAATCCCCAATCCCGAATCCCGGCTCAGATGAAACTCGCCATCCTCTCGCGCAACTCCAAGCTCTACTCCACCCAGCGCCTGGTGGAGGCCGGTCGCGTGCGCGGCCACACGGTGCGCGTGCTGGATCCCTTGCGCTGCTACATGCGCATCGCGCCAGGCAGCTTCGAGATGCACTACAAGGGGCGCGAGCTGACCGACTTCGACGCGGTGATTCCGCGCATCGGCGCCTCGGTGACCTTCTACGGCACCGCGGTGCTGCGTCAGTTCGAGATGATGGGCAGCTACACCCCGAACAGCTCCGAGGCAATCCTGCGCGCGCGCGACAAGCTGCACTGCCACCAGCTGCTGGCGCGACAGGGCATCGGCCTGCCCAAGACGGTGTTCGGCGACAATCCGGATGACACCGCCGATCTGCTGGCGATGCTCGGCAAGCCGCCGCACGTGATCAAGCTCACCGAAGGCACCCAGGGCACCGGCGTGATCCTGGCCGAGCGCGCCTCGTCCTCGCGCAGCGTCATCGAGGCCTTCCGCGGCCTGTACGCGAACTTCATCGTGCAGGAGTTCATCGGCGAGGCCAAAGGCGCCGACCTGCGTTGCTTCGTGGTCGGAAGCCGGGTGGTGGCCGCCATGCGCCGCCAGGCCAAGCCGGGTGAGTTCCGCTCCAACCTGCACCGAGGCGGCACCGCCAAGGCGGTCGAGCTGAGCGACGAGGAGCGTGAGATCGCGATCCGCGCGGCGCGGGTGATGGGGCTCGGCGTGGCCGGCGTCGATCTGCTGCGCTCCAAGCGCGGTCCGCTGGTGCTGGAGGTGAACTCCTCGCCCGGGCTGGAGGGCATCGAAGGCGCCACCGAAGTGGACGTGGCCGGCGAGATCATCGACTACATCGATCGCCGGCTGCGTGCGCGCCGAAACAAGAACTGAAGGCGGCAGGTCTGCCCGGAGGCTCGCTGGCGTCGACCCCGCCCAAGGGGGCGAGGCGCTTAACGGGACACCAAGCCGGCCTTAACTCCTATTTAATTGCGCCTGCCGCAGCCTATGCCGACCGTGTCCTCTGCTCGGCACTCCTAAGTCTTCGTGACTGGCAGACCCATCGGTATCGGGGCAGTACCTCTTCAACCCGCCGCGTGCAGTTCCCCCTGCGCCGGCGGGTTTTCTTTTGCCTGGCACCGAGCCCAGCGAACCGCAACGTGCGGATTCTGCAGGCGGATGTTGCGCTGCGTGCGCCGCTGATCGGAGGCCCCATGATGTTCAGCTGCCCCGACCGGGCCAGTGCGCGCACGGCGCTTCCCGTGGTCAGCTGCGCTACGCAGGAAGGGGCACGTCATCGGCGTCGCGCCGATCTTGCTGCACTGCGACCAAAGTAGCGGGGCCAGGGCGGAGGGGGCGGCCCGCCAGGGAGCTGCCATGGGCCTTCTGGCACGTTCAATTAACGCTTTCCTTAGGTTTCTGCTGCGGCTAGTATTCGGCAGCCCGAGGTATGCCAGTCAGGATGGCTGGCCCTCATGGGCGCCCCGCACATAACTCGTTGAGATGCAGGAGAGAGCAAATGCGAATGAAGCAGGACAATCTGGGCGCCGCTGTGCGTCTTGCGCTGTGCGTCGGCGCGGTGGGTCTCGTCGGATCGGGGCTTGCCATTGCGCAGGACGAGGCCACCGAGCTGGACCGGATCACCGTTACCGGCACGCGACTGAGCTCGCCCGGCATCGTTGCCAACAGCCCCATCAGCTCCTTCACGGCCGAAGAACTGGCGATCAAGCAGATCGTCACGGTCGAAGACTTCCTGCGTGAGCTGCCCACCCTGGTGCCCGCGATCGGCCCCGGTACCAACAACGGCAGCGGCGGTGGTGCCACCATCGACCTGCGCGGCCTGGGTGCGAACCGTACCCTGGTGCTGATCAACGGTCGTCGCGTCGTGCCCTTCAACCTGGGCGGCGTTGTCGATACCAACAATATTCCCGTCGCACTGATCGAGCGCGTGGACATCGTCACCGGCGGTGCGTCGGCCGTGTACGGTGCCGATGCGGTCTCTGGCGTCGTGAACTTCGTTCTGAAGGAAGACTTCGAAGGCGCCGAGCTCGCCGTCCAGTGGGGCCAGTCCTCCGAGGGCGACGGCGATCGCCAGCGCGTTGACGTCACCATCGGCGGCAACTTCGCGGACGGACGCGGCAACGCGGTCGTCAGCGTCGGCCACACCAAGACCGACCCCGTGCTGCAGGGCGACCGTCCCTTCGGCCAGGTTTCGCGCAGCTCGACCAACGGTGCTGCATCAGGCTCGCCGACCGGCGTGCCCACGACCATCAACATCGCCGGCATCGGCAACCGCGGCCTGTGCCCGGATGGCTCGCTCGCGGCGAGCTGCGTGGGCTCGTTCAACTTCAACCCGCTGAACCTGTTCCAGACGCCGCTGGATCGCGTCCAGGCCAATGCGCTGGCGTCCTTCGACATCACCGAGGACCACGAGGCGTATGCGGATCTGATGTTCACCCGCAGCGACGTGCGGACCCAGCTGGCCGAGTCGCCGGCGGGCGGCGTGCCGGTGAACCTGCCCATCGGCAACCCCTTCTTGCCCAATGCGGCGCGCCAGCAGATCTGCGCCGAGCGCAACATCCCGGCGGCCCAGTGCGTGGTCGGCAACGGCACCATCGTCCCGGTCACCATCGGCCGCCGCCTGATCGAGCTTGGGCCGCGCCTCAACAACTTCGAGAACCGGACCTTCCAGGGCACCGTCGGTCTGCGCGGCTACCTGACCGAAACCTGGCAGTACGACGCCTACTACAGCTTCGGCGAAGCCGACCAGACCACCACCCGCGGCAACTGGGGCTCGCGCTCGCGCTTCATCCAGGCGCTGGGCGCCACCAACGCCAGCACCTGCATCAATCCGGCCAACGGCTGCGTGCCGCTCGACATCTTCTCGGGCGCGCCGATCACACCGGCCATGCTGCGCTTCATCAACCTCGACAGTCTGGCCACCCAGTTCGTCGAGCAGGATGTTCTGGCCGGTAACGTGAATGGCGACCTGGGTGAAGGTCTCCAGAGCCCGTGGGCAGCGTATCCGATCGCAGTTTCGGCAGGTGTCGAGCAGCGCTCGGTCGCGGCCGGCACCAAGTCCGACCAGGCTTCGCAGATCCAGGGTGAAGTGATTGGCACCGGCGCTCCGACTCCGGACCGTAGCGGTGACTTCGAGCTGTTGGAAGGCTACGCCGAAGTCATTGCGCCGATCATCAACGACGCAGCGGGCGCGTACTCGCTGTCGTTCGAAGGTGGTTTCCGCCGCAGCCGCTTCGAGACGGCGGGTAACTCGACGACCTACAACACCTACAAGTACGGCGGTGAATGGGCTCCGATCGAAAGCCTGCGCTTCCGCGCCCTGCAGCAGCGCGCGACTCGCGCTCCGAACGTGAACGAGCTGTTTGCCCCGCAGGTGACTGGCCTGAGCAACCTGGCAGTTGACCCCTGCGCCGGCGCGAACCCCACCGCCTCGCAGGCGCTCTGCGCGCTGTCCGGCGTTCCCAGTGGCTCCTACGGCACCGTCGATCAGCCGGCGGCCGGTCAGGTCAACGTGCTGACCGGTGGCAACCCGCTGCTGGGTCCGGAAGTCGCCGATACCCGCACCCTGGGTTTCGTGTGGACGCCCGGCTTCATCGACAACCTCAGCCTGACGCTGGACTATTACAAGGTTGACATCGAGCAGCTGGTGTCCTCGGCGACGGTCGCCGACATCGTCAACGCCTGCTATGGCCTGGCTGGCGTTGCCCAGAACAACGGCGCGTGCGAACTGGTGCAGCGCGATCCGCGGACCGGCAACCTCAATGGTGAAGCGCGCGGCATCGTGCTGGCCTCGTCCAACCTTGGCCGTCTTGAGACCGACGGCTACGACCTCGGCGTGACCTACCTGCAGGATCTCGGCGATGCCGGTGCGCTGGACTTCGCCCTGAACCTCACCAAGGTCCGCGGCTGGAACTTCCAGGCCAACCCCGCTTCGGTCAACCGTGACTGCAACGGCTACTACAGCACCAGCTGCACGCCGATCCATGACTTCAAGTCGGTGTTCCGCACGGGTTGGAGCAAGGGTGACTTCGGCGTCAACCTGATCTGGCGTCACCTGGGTGGTCTGGAAGTGGAGCCGGGTACCGGCACGTGGTTTGCGCCCTACGCCAGCATCCCGTCGTACAACTACTTCGACCTGGGCGCGCGCTACAAGGTCACCGACAACATCCGCCTGAACCTGTCGATCAGCAACCTGACCGACAAGGCGCCGCCGGAAGTCGGTAACACCATCGGCACCACCACCGAGAACAGCGGCAACACCTTCCCGCAGTTCTACGACACCATCGGTCGCTTCTACACGATCGGTGTGAACGTCTCCTTCTGATCCTCGTTGGTCAGTGCGTGACGCGAAGGGGGAGCTCCGGCTCCCCCTTCTTTTTTCACCCTCACAGGCAGCGTTGGAGTAGCCAGTCAGAGCAACCAAGCGGAGCTACAGGTCTCGGTAACGGCCCCTGCCTGTCCTTCAGCGGCTTTGCGCGACGCAATTCCAACGCCGAGGAAGGTCGCGACAGGCCTGTAAGCTCGGGCCGGTATCATGCCGCCACGGCTTGCTGTCACGATCGCCGCGGAAGACTGGCGGCGCGAAATCACGCGCGACGTTCACCAGTGCGGTGCGTTCGATCGGGCCGGGCCCGATGCGACTGGCCTCGCGTGATGTCAGATGAGCGAACGGTCGTGCGTATCGCATCGGAATGAAGCGCGCGTCTGTGCCACGCCGCCTACTTGGACGACAATTCAAGGGATCAGGGAGCCTGACAGTGCAACACAAAAGAATAGGTTGGATGGTGTGTCTTGGATGGCTCGCGTTCGATGCCGGGAGCGTGCGCGGCGCCGAGCACGTTTGCGCTTCGATTGCGGGCGCCGAGCAGCGACTTGCGTGCTATGACCGCGAGTATCCACCGCTCGTTGCCGCGCCGTCCCCCATGCCATCTGCGGCCGAGGTTCAACAGCAGTTCGGTTTGAGTGGACGCGAGGTGGAGCAGCGCAAGCCGGAGTCCGAACGCGCGCCGCAGATCGACCGCATCGAGGCGACGGTGGCGCGGGTGCGTCCCCTGCAAGGTGGACAGCGCGAGGTTGTGCTGGACAACGGTCAGGTCTGGCGCGTGACCGATGGTGGCTCGCGCGGGCCCTTGAGCGCGGGAGATGCCATCAGCATCCGTAGGACGTTCGCGGGTGGATATCTGCTCAGCAAGCCGGGCGGCATCGGTCTGAGGGTTCGCCGCCTGCGATGAGCTTCGTGGCGGAGCCGTGATGGGCCGGACTTTCAATCCGTAGCAGGACGATCTCCCGGGTCCTATGGCGAGGACCGCTTCGGGTATCAATGCGGATGCGCGTCACAACCGTATGTGGCGGATGTGCAGAGGCGCCGCAGGACCCGAGACGTTACGTGCGGTCGCGGGCATATTTCCGCGGGTGCAGTGCCATGTCGTCCACTTCGCCTCTCTTCATTGCTCGCCTACCAGGAGCCCCAACTGTTCGAGACGCTGCGACAGGGGGGCGAGATGGGCTTGATAGTGCTTCCACCTGCCGCTGGCCTCACGGTACAGAGGGCGTCGCACCTGCGCGTGGCTCGCGGTGGCCACCAGGTTGCGCTGCTCGTGGAAGCGCAGGCAGGCGGGCTCCCATTCCAGACCCAGCCATGTCAGCAATGGGGCCAATTCGGCTTCGGGGCTGCGAACAAACGCGTCGTAGTCGAACACGTACACAGAGTCGGCCCACGCAGACCGGGCGTGGGCTGTGATCCTCTCGATCTGGGCGATGTAGTGGGCGATGCCTTCGAGGCTGCTGCTGTAGGGAGCCTGCGCGAGGTCCAGATGCTGCTGGAAGACGGACAGGCCAGTATCAAGCGGGTTCCGACGCGTGATTATGATCCGCGCGGCGGGGAACAGACGGCGCAGCAACCCGAGCAGCAGTATGTTGTCGGGCCGCTTGTCGGTGAGCCAATGGATGTTGTTCGTATCCTTGCCCGAGCTCTGAGCAAGCCTTTCAAGCACCGAGCGGTAGGCACGCCTTGTCTGATTCGCGATCTCCTCCGGCATCTCCGAGCCGGACACGAATGGCGCCAAGGGCCCGGTTGCCATGCGCGGGAAGAAGGCAAGTTCACCGCCGGCAACGACCTTGGGGTGCGCGTTGAGCACCTGTTCGAGCAGGGTGGAGCCAGAGCGGAACATGCCACAGATGAAGAGCTGCGCGTGGTCCTTGCCCGCAGCGGAGTCCGCTGGTGGCGTGTTGGCGATCAGGGCGTCGACGTGACGTTCCAGCGCTTCGGGGCGATAGGGCGGCATCGACGCCGCCGCAAGCCGGTTGCCTGCCGAGAAAGCCTCGAACGCCGTGTCGAAGGAGCCGACGGCCTCGGCGCAGCGACCCAAAGCGAACCAGGCGCGAGCGCGGAGCTCACGAGGGAATTCGGGTGATTCGGCACAGTGGCGCAGGCGTGCGAGCCTGCCGGCCTGCGCCTCGCGGGGTAAGTCGATCTGCACCAGTCGTACGAGTCCCTCAAGGGCGAGTTCCCGATGGGTCGCGGTTCGCGAGAGGCGTTCGTAGAGTTCTGCGGCCGTTCTCTGGTCGCCGCTGTCTTCCTTGAGCTTCCCCAGGTTCAGCAGTGCCGGACCGTAGTCCGGATGCTGCCGCAGTGCGTGCCTGAGTTCCGCTTCTGCGGCCTCCGGTTGCGCCAGATCTGCGGACAGGATGACGGCTCGATTGAGCAGCGTCTGCTCGGGTGCGGGGATGCCTGCGGCCAGGGCTCGGCCATAGGCCGATAGTGCGCGTTCGGGATCACCGCTCCGGCGCAGCACCCAGCCCAACTCGTACCAGGCATCCGCGCATGTCGGATCGGCACCCACCAGGTCGCTGTACGCGTGGATAGCTTCCGGAAAGCGACCTGAATCGACGAGCCCGCGCGCACGGGAAAGGAGAGTGGCGGTAGAGGGGTTCATGCCCCAAGTTTAGCCATGCCGTGCGGCGTGGACCCAGCCGCCGGCACGCCCGGGTGGCGATGTCGATCGGTGTGCACTTGCACTCCCGCTCCGAGGCTGTTGCACTTGTCCTTCACGAAATCCACGGGGGAACGTACATGATCTTGAGTCGCTGGGTCTGCTTGATGTGTCTTGTCCTTCCTGCCATGGCCATGGCTCAATCGTCCAGCGCGCAGCATCCAGCTGTTCAGGACGAGGGGCATTCATCTGCCGTGGCCGAGCCAACGGAAGCCGCCAAGCTGCTCGAAGATGTCGAGCTCTCCATGGCCATGGCGCGCGACGGGCAGTACGGGCGCCTCCGCGGCCGTGATCTGGAGCGACTTGAGTCCGCCTACGCCCACATCGTCGCAACGCTCAGCGAAGTCGAGAGCCTGTCGCAACTGAACCCACAGAAGCGTCAGTCGCTGGCCTTGGCGCAGTCCCAGTTCGACGGCATCCTCAAGCCTGAAGACAGCGACCGCAAGATCTGCAAGCGTATCGCCAGCACCGGAACGCGCCTTGGGGCGCTTGAGTGTCTGACTCTCGCCGAGCGTCGCGCCAGAGCGGAAGCCTCCCGCGAGATGGTCAAGGAGACCCAGCGGGGATTCTGCATCCCAGGCGAGGGAAACGCCTGCGGCGGCTGAATCTGACCGGGCAGTCAGCGGATCATGCGTGCACTCGCTTCGGCCTCCGCGGGGCTGGCCTCCGCGCTGATGCGAGAGGTTTCGCAGGGCAGGGGGGGCAGCAGGCTCGACGAGGCGAGGCGCCTGGTGGGCAGCAATGCCCTCGCTCCCGATGCGCACCACCTCCTGGCCCTCTGTGCATCACAAGCCGGACGCCTTGACGAGGCGGAAACCGCGTTTCAGGCGGCGCTCCGCCTCGCACCCCGGCAGGCCATGATCCTGTCCAATTTCGCGCGCTTTCTCGGCAGGCAGGAACGTTGGCCCGAGGCAGAGCGGGCTTGGCAAGAGGCCCTGGTCCAGATGCCAGAGGCGGCATCCGCATGGGCCGAGCTCGGGCTGGTCCAGCTCGCCTTGTCGCGTGAGTCAGCCGGCTACGGGCGCCCCTCACACCGTGGGGCTGCGATGCGTCGGCAAGCGATCGCGAGCCTGCGAAAGGCGCTGGATCTGGATGCGAGCCTCGTGCGTGCATGGCACGGTCTGGGAAGCGCGCTGCGCGACGATGAAGATCCTGGTGGCGCGGAGCATGCCTTGCGTCAGGCCCTGCACCTGAGTCCAGCATCACCGGCCCTGTGGGCCAGTCTGGCGGGCGCGTTGCGTTTGTCCGGTCGGCCAGCCGAAGCGGTGGAGGCGTATCGACAGGCGCGGTCACTGGGTGAGGTGGGACCGGAGGTTCTCGACGCTGAAGTCGGGGCATTGATCGATTGCCAGCGGGTCGATGAGGCCCGGCAGGCATCCGAAGAGCTGCTGCGGCGCTTCCCGGCCTTCGCTCCTGCCTACTCCACGCGCGTGAATCTACTTTGGGAGTACGGGTCGGGCGACACCGGGCAGACCGAGCAGGAAGCGCCCGATGCATTCTTTCTTCGGGCGGTGGAGTCGCAACCCGTGAACGCGGACCTGCATCTCGGCTACATCAGCTTCCTGATCGAGGCCAAACGCGGCGAGGAGGCCTTCGAGCGCCTGCAGATCCTGCGTCGTCGCCAGGATCACCCGCGCCTGCTCGCGATGCAGGCCAACGCGCTCGAGATCGCAGGGTACTCCGAGCGGGCTGCACCCCTCTATGCCGCCGCCGACCGCGTGCTCGGTGGGCAGGACCTCAGCTTCAGCAATGCCTATGTGCGCCATCTGCTCAAGTCCGGGCAGTGGTCCATCGCTGCGGCCCGCGCCGAGCGGACGCTCGCCCTCGACCCTCTGCATCAGGAAACCTGGGCCTATCTGGCCACCGCATGGCGTCTGCTCGGGGATCCGCGCGAGGAGTGGCTGTGCGGCTTCGAGCGTCTGGTTGCGCTTCTCCCGGTCGTTGTCCCGAGCGGCTGGCGCGACATGCCGCAGTTCCTTGGGGAACTGCAGCAGGCACTCGAGCCCCTGCATCTGGCCCGCGCGCAGCCGGTGGCGCAAAGCCTGCGGGGAGGTTCGCAGACACCCGGTCGTCTGTTCGGGCGGCCCGAGCCCCGGATCGAAGCGCTGCGGCGCGCCCTGGTTGTGACCATCGAGGGCTGGCTGGCGGAACTCACGTCCGACCCGAGCCATCCCTTCCTCGGTCGGCTGCAGAGCAGCGTGCGCTTCACCGGGTCATGGTCGGTCAAGCTGTGGCGATCCGGCAGCCACGCCAACCACTTCCACAACGAGGGGTGGATGAGCTCCGCCTTCTATGTCGCCCTACCGCCTTCGGTGCGCGAGGGGGCAAGCCAGAAGGAGGATGGCATCGCGGGCGCACTCCAACTCGGACAGCCCCCCTTGGAACTTGGGCTCGGACTTGCCCCGCGCCGCATCATCCAGCCGCGCGTCGGGCATGTCGCCCTGTTCCCGTCCTACCTCTGGCACGGAACCGTGCCCTTCGATGACGCCGAGCCACGCTTGACCGTCGCGTTCGACATGCTCCCGGCGGGGTGACGGCGATCGGCGGATCGCCCGAGATGCCCGGGGATCCACATCGCCCTGACTCATCGCCCAGCGCACTTGGGCGATGATCGATCGAGAGGGGCTGACGATGCCCGTCCGAGTCACTCCGGCGAACACACGCGTGCATGCGCAAGACATCCAGTGACGACCGGCAAGGTCAGCGCTTTTGCAGCCGGAGCAGCCAGCCCACCAGATGGGTGCGGGCGTGGTGGATCGGTTCGGCCTCCACGATCTCGAAACTACTGCCCTCGGCTTCTCTGCGGATGCGTTCGATGCCGTTCGCGTCAATCGCGTGGCGGGTGAGGTCGTTCAGTCGGCGCCACGCCGCTCGCAGGTCTTCCTCGGCGCGGTCTACCTCAAGCCCGATCTGGTTGGGCCGCATCCGCGTGCGCGCGGCCAGCAGGCTGCGGGTGGCATCCAGCGCGATCGCGAGTATTCGGCCCGACTCCGGTCGTCCGTTTCGCACTTGATCGAGCGCATCCCGCAGTTGTCGGATCGCCCCGGTCAACTCCTGCTGGGTATGGTGCAGGAACTCGGCGGAAGGGCTCTCCGCGGTGACCAGGCGGTGCAGTTTCCGGTAGATGCGTGTCCGCTTGAAGACCAGGTCACACTCGGCCATCGAGAGCCTGGCGGATTCGATCAAGACGGAGTTGCCATGATGGAGGACGAACTGCGCATGCCCTCGCGGCACCAACACCCGCGCGACCTCGGCCAACGAGGCGGCCGTATCGCCGTACTCGAGCGCGTAATGTCCGCTCACGCCATCGAAGTACGCGTCGGCGAAGGGTAGCTTTTCGTTGGGCACCCCAGCGTGGAAGCGCACGCCTTCGAATCTCTGCGGGCCGCCGGGCACGAACGCAACGGGGTCAATCCGTGCGAGGTCGGTCGCGTCGATCGACCAGTCCGCGCTGCGCCCACGCGCTGCCTCACGCGCCATCAAGGGCAGCACGCCGTTGCCCGTGCCGATGTCGAGCAAACGGGCATGTTGGGGCAGGAGATTGAAATAGGTCTGCCAGGCGTCCCTGAGTTCAAGGTCGTACAGACCGTCTGGACCGACCGGACCAGTGGCCACCGCGCCGCCGCGGTAGTAGGTCTCCCATTGGGCAAGGCTCAAGCGGACTCCGGGGGATCTTGGGCGCAACAGGGGCGCCGTGTGGACTCGAGGCCGTGGGCAACCCAAGGTCTGAGGGCGCGCCATGGCGATTGCGGGTGACGCGCAGTGACCGATGCAACAATGCCCGGCCCGTGCCGGCCCAGTATATCGGGCCTCCTTGCAGGACCGCCGAGCCGGGATTGCAGCCGCTATCCTTGGGCCCGCGATCTCGGATCTGGGGCGGGCAGGTGATGCAGAACACGATCGAAACGCTGACACAGGCCGCACTGCGAGCGGCCCAGCAGGGCCAGCTGGCCCAGGCCGGCAGGCTCTGGCGTGAAGTAAGGCAGCTGAAGCCCGACCATCCCGTCGCACTGCATCATCTCGGTATGGAGGCGCTGCACCGCGGCGCCAGCGGCGAGGCCCTGGAGCTGCTCCAGCTGGCGCATCGGGCTGCGCCTGCCGAGCCGATGATTCTGGTCAGCTTGGCGATGGCCCTGCGCGAGCGCGCGGATGCCGAGGGTGAAGGTCGGGCATTGACCGAGGCCTTGACTCTGGACCCGTACTGCCTGCCCGCACTGCTCGCCCGCGCCGCGCTGGTCGAACGTGAGGAGGGGGGGCGTGCGGCAGCCACGCACTACCGCAACGCCCTCAGGGTGGCGCCTCCGGAGCGCGCCTGGCCGCCGCAGCTGCGTACCGCGCTTGCCCATGCGCGCGACTGCGTGGATCGTGCCAGCGCGGCTTTGAGTGAGTTCCTGGAGGCCAGGCTCGGCGTCGCGCGCGAGCGGCTCAGCCCGAATGAAGCGGAACGCTGGCGCGAGGCTGGCGCGCTGCTGGCTGGGCGGTCCGAGCCCTATCCCTCGAAGCCGAATCGGCTCCTGGTTCCGCGCCTGCCGGCGGTACCGTTCTTTGATCGCGCCCAGTTCGCCTGGGTGGATGCCCTCGAACGGCGCACCGCGGAAATCACCGAGGAGCTGCGCGCCGTCCATGCGGAGGCGCGGGAGGACTTCCAGCCCTATGTCGCCTATGAGCCCGGCACGCCCGTCAACCAGTGGAAGGAACTCAATCACTCGCGCCGATGGAGCAGCTACTTCCTCTGGCAGCACGGTGCACCCGTCGAGGCTCACCAGCGGGCCTGTCCACGCACCGCCGAGGCGCTTGCCGAAGTGGAAATGGCCGATATCGGTGGCCTGTGTCCGAATGCGATGTTCTCTGCGCTGGCGCCGCATACGCACATCCCACCCCACCATGGCGAGACCAACGCGCGGCTGGTGGTGCACCTGCCACTGATCGTGCCGGACAACTGCCTTTACCGCGTGGGTTTCGAACACAGGCGCTGGAAGGTCGGCGACGTGCTGATCTTCGACGACAGCATCGAGCACGAAGCCCGCAACGACAGCGATGAGCTGCGTGTGGTGCTGATCTTCGATGTCTGGAACCCGCTGCTTTCGGCGGCGGAACGCGAGATGGTGCGCGAGATCAGCGTCGCCCTGCCGGAGTTCGAGCGCGGAGGCACCTGATCCGGTGCCCTGTGGCCCGGCTTCGGAAACAGTACCGAGCCGACACCCTGCAGCTGCATCCGTACTGCAGTGGTTGGGACGCAAAAAAGAAACGGCGGGCCGAAGCCCGCCGTTTCCGTTCCACCTTCCGCTGGAGCTTAGAACTTCAGGCTGATGCTGCTGAAGATGTAGCGGCCCAGCTGGTCATAGCCGCCCGGAGCATTGGCATTGGTGGCGTTGGTCACGCCCACCAGCGGCGGCTCCTTGTCGGCGATGTTGTTGACGCCCAGCGTCAGGTCGATGTTGTCGGCCAGGGCCAGCGAACCGGACAGATCGATGAAGCTGTAGCCAGGGATGCCGCCCTTGGCAGCGACCAGACGGTCAGTGGTCAGCGGCGTGCCCGAGTTGCTCACGTAGTCAAGCTCACCGAAGTAGCGCCAGCGCATGTTCAGCGACCAGCTGTCACGCGCGTAGCGAACGTTGGCGATGTGGCGCCACTCGTGGGTGCGGCAGCTCGGGTTGATCTTGCCCACGCAGTCGAACTTGGTGCCTTCGACGCCCGGCAGCGGGTCACTCTCTTCCTCGAGGATGAAGTTGCCGACCATGCTGGTGAAGAAGCGGCCGCCCAGAGCTTCGAAGGTGTAGTTGGCGTTCAGGTCGATACCGCGGGCACGCAGATTGCCGAAGTTCTGGGTGGTGTTCACCACGTTGTGCTCATCGGCCAGCCACAGGTCACCGCGCGGACCACGCTGAACCAGGTCGCAGACCTGTGCCAGACCAGTGTCCAAGCAGGTGTTCAGGATGGTCGACGCACCAATACCGGTGATCGTCTCTTCGATCTTCACATCGTAGTAGTCGATGGCGATGTTGAGATCGTCGAGCGGGGTGAACACCAGGCCGACGGTGTAGGTGTCCGCCTGTTCCGGGGTGAGGTCGGGGTTGCCGCCCACGAACTGGTTGTTCTGTTCTGCCGGATTGGCCGGAATGGTGCCGTACTGGGCCGCACTCACGCCGGTACGTGCGCACTCGGTCGCGCTGCGGACCGGATTCGCGCCGGCGCAGGGATCGGTGTCGTCGAACAGAACCGTGCGCTGCGGGGCGAACAGATCATTGATGCCAGGCGCGCGGATGGCGCGGTTGTAGCCGACGCGCGGACGCACCATGCCGACATCGGCGATCAGGCCCAGCTTGTAGGTGTTGGCACCACCCGAACGGTCGTAGTCGGAGTAGCGGTAGCCCAGGTCGAGGTCCAGCGACTTGAATGCGCCATCGCCGACGAACACCGGGACCAGCGCTTCCATGAAGACTTCGTTGACCTTGGTTTCGCCGTTGACCGGCGGCGCCGAGGCGCCGGCGCCCGCAAAGTTGCCGGCCGCGCTGTCGTTGTCCGACACGGTCGAGTAGGCCTCACGGCGGTGCTCGACACCGAACACGCCAAAGATCGTCGAGCCACCCGCGGAAGGCAGGCCGAAGCCGAAGTCACCCGTGGCGAAGGCGTTGAACACCTCCATCTCGGTGTTGGTCTTGTTGAAGCTGACGCCCGCCAATGCATTGGCCGAGGACTGCGTGGTGGCGCCGGGCTGCCAGACGTTCCAGAACTCGCAGCCGTCGAATGCGCCGGCCGGGCAACCCAGCAGGCCGTCAGTGATGCGCGAGATCAGGAAGTCGTTGTAGCCCTGGGTGTCGTTGTTGGTGCGCGCGAACACATAGGACGCGTCGTAGTTCCAGGTCTCACCCAGTGCGCCCTTGGTGCCGACCACGAAGCGGTAGGACAGGTCGGACGTGTCGGTGCGACGCGGGCCGCCTTCCACGTTGCGGCGCAGGACATAGATGTCGAAGGTGTCGGAGGTGAATCCAAGATCCGAGCACAGGGTGCCGAAGATCGGGTTGGAGCACTCCTGGCCCTGGAGCGGCACACCGAACGCGCCCGACTCGGCGATCTGGATGCTGTCCTTGCGGTTGACCAGCATGGCCTCGAAGTACGGGGTGAAGTACTCGTTGACTTCGAAGCTGATCGCAGTGCCGGCGGTATAGCGCTCGTCCGGGCGCTGGTAGTAGTTCGGCGGCGCGTAGTTGTAGAGCGAGCCGTAACCATTGCGCCAGCGACCGTTGCTGTCGAAGCTGGCCTGGCCACCACCCGGCCCGGAGGTCGGGAAGGCCAGGAAGTTGCCCGGAGCGCTGGTCGGCGATCCGCCGCAGACTGCACCGGCGGCGTCAAGGGCGCAGGAGGAGTAGTCGCGCTGTCCGTGGAAGAGCGCATCATTCTCGCGGTAGGTCAGCCAGGCCATGGCGTGGCCGGCACCGTCGCCCAGCGAACCGCCCCAGGCCAGGTCGATGTTCTTGCTGGCGCCGTCGAAGCCGGAGTTGCCGTCTTCGTAATCGAAGCCACGAGCGTCCTGCAGGCCCTGCATGTACTCGTTGCGGTTGTCGTGCTGGTAGGCCGAGTAGCCCGCGTTGACGCTGAAGCCCTCGAACTCGGTGTCGAGGACGAAGTTGACGACGCCGGCCACGGCGTCGGAGCCGTACACGGCCGAGGCGCCACCGGTGAGGATGTCGACGCGATTGATCAGGGCGGCGGGGACGATGCTGATGTCGCGCAGCTCACCCACCGGGCCCGGAGGCAGGCGGCGGCCGTTGACCAGGGTCAGCGTGCGCTCGGCACCCAGGTTGCGCAGCGACACGGTGGCGTAACCGACCGCGCCGTTGTTCTGCTGCGAGTCGAACGCCGGGGTCAGCTGCGGATACTGGTTGACGAGGTCGTCAACGCGGGTGGCGCCGGAGAGCGCGAAGTCTTCGCGCTGGATTTCCGTGACCGGGGCAGACGAGGTCACGGTCTGGCTCTGGATGCGCGAGCCGGTGACCACGATCTGGTCGAGGGAGGTGGGCGTTTCTTCGCTCTGCGCGTACACCGGAGCGGCCACGAGGGCGGCGGTGCCGGCGACGAGGGCGAAGCGAATCGCACCCGACAGCGGGTTGAACTTTGACATCGGCTATGTCTCCAAACAGTTGGCTGGGATCGGGGCGGCGCCCGAAGACCTCAACCGCCCCCGGAACTGGGACAGCGGTCTCCGGATGCTAACACAATGTTTACAAGGCTCCGCCAGCCTCCCGGCGCCTTGATTCCCGTCTTTACGCGCGCGATGGAGCTTCCCAATTGCGGAGCGCGGAAGCCTTGGGCGCACGCACTGCAACGCGACGGAGTAGCATCGCGCTCCGAGTCCAGGTGCGGGTCTTGCAGCATGCGGGCGGCAGGCAACAGGGGGCGATGCGGTGGCGATTGAGGAGCGCAGCCTTCCGCTGGAGGCCCTGCAGCCCGGCATGTTCGTGTGCCGTATCGAGCTTCCATGGAGTGAAACCCCGTTTGCCCTGCAGGGACTGCAGATCGCCTCGCGCGCGGACATCGAGGCCCTGAGGCCTTACACCCGGACCGCAGTCGTCGATTTCCGCCGCAGTGTCCTGCCCGAGGGCCGCAGTCTGCTGCTCACCCTGGGCTACCGCCCGCCGCCCGGAGTTCGCCTGCCGGAGCTGCGTCCGTATCCCGAGGCACTGCCGGTGGAACAGGAGCTGCCGCGCGCGCGCTCGGCCCGGCGCACGGCGATGGGATTGGCGCGGCGCCTGCAGGACGACCTGCGCGCAGGTCGACCGCTGGAGCTGGAGCAGCTGGGCGAAGCCGTGCAGCCGGTGGTGGCCAGCGTGCTGCGCAGTCCCGACGCCTTCTTCTGGCTGGTCGCGCTGCGTCGTCGCGACCCCTATGCCTATGCGCACGCGCTCAACAGCGCGGCACTGGCAACCGCACTGGGCCGGCAGATCGGCCTGCCGGCGGATCTGCTGGTGGAACTGGCCGGTGCCGCGCTGCTCATGGACATCGGCATGTCGCTGCTGCCGGATGGCCTGTGCAACCACGGCCTGCTGCTGTCGCCGGCGGAGCACCGGCAGGTGCAGCAGCACGTTGCCCTGGGTCTCGACGCGCTGGCCTCGCGGTCCGGGGTCAGCGAGTCACAGCGGGAGTGGATTGCAGCCCATCACGAGCGCCACGATGGCAGCGGCTATCCGGAGGGGCTGTCCGGCGCCGGCATTCCGCTGTTTGCCCGAATGCTCGGGCTGGCAGATACCTATGATGCCCTCTGCTCCGACCGCCCACACCAGAAAGGCTTGTCGCGCCATGACGCGACCCAGTGGCTGTACCGCGAGCGCGATCGCCTGTTCCAGGCCGAGCTGGTCGAGCAGTTCGGGCAGGCGCTTGGCGTGTATCCCACCGGCACCCTGATCGAGCTCTCCAGCGGCGAGGTAGCGGTGGTCAGCCAGCAGAATGCGGCGCGCCGGCTGTTCCCCAAGGTCACCGTGCTCACCCACCCCGACAAGACGATCAACGCCGCCTTCCCGCAGGTCGATCTGTGGCTGGACGATGCCGCCGCCGGTGGGCGCCGCACCATCTTGCGGGCCCTGCGGCCGGGTGCCCACGGCATCGATCTGGGCCAGCTGTTCCTGGTAGACGATGCCAGCGAGGCGGCCGAATGAGTGCAGGCGTGAGGCGTCCGGCATGCCCGAACTGAGCCCCGACTGGCCGGGCCTGCGCGCCTACATCGATGGCCAGCGCGCGGGGTCGGATCCCCTGCCGCTGGCGCTGCTGCACCTGCACCTGCGCAGACACCGCAGCCTGCGCGCCCGGCTCGGCGAGGATGTGCTGCGGGCGCTCAGCGAGCGCGTGCTGCAGCGGGTGTGGCGGGTGCTGCGGACGCAGGATCGGGTGCTCGTGCTGAGCGATTCGGACCTGCTGATCGCCCTGCCGGAGATGCTCAGCGCCGGCCACGCCCGCCTAGCCGCGCAGGCCCTGCAGCGTGCCCTTTTGGAACCCGTGCAGTTCGACGAACTGATCCTGCGCGTGCAGCCGGAGATCGGGCTGGCGCTGGCGCCCCTGCACGGTGCCGACGCCTTGGCCCTGCAGCGCGCCGCGGCCGCCGCATCGGAAGCTGCGCGCACGGCCGCCGGCGGCATCGCCGAAGCCACCGGCGCACCTGCGCCCCTCCTGTACGCCGACCTTGCCCGCGACCTGCGTGCCAATGCCCTGACGGTGGAGTTCCAGCCGATCGTGCGCCTGCGCGATGGGCGTCGGATCGGCTTCGAGGCCCTGGCGCGCTGGCGCCATCCGCGCTCCGGCGAGCGGGTGCCGCCCGCGCTGTTCGTTGTCCAGGCCGAAGAGGCCGGGCTGGTGCCCGAGCTCACGCGCTGGAGCCTGCAGGCGGCCCTGCGCGAGTTCAAACCCCTGCATGCCGCCGACCCCAGCCTGCACTGCGCGCTGAATCTCTCGGCCCGCGCCTTCGAGGACAGCGCCCTGGTCGAGCAGATCGAATCGGCGCTGGCGATCTGGGGCCTGCCGCCCGCCGCCTTGCTGCTGGAGATCACCGAGACCGCCCTGCTGGAGGAGCCCCAGCGCAATGCCCGCCAGCTCTCGCGCCTGCGCGCGCTCGGCGTCGGCGTCGCCCTGGACGATTTCGGCCAGGGCTATTCCTCGTTTGGCTACCTGCAGTTCCTGGAGCTCAGCCTGCTCAAGATCGACCGGCGCTTTCTCGAGCGCCTGGAGGGGGCACGCGAGCGCGGCCTGGTGCAGTCGATGATCCAGCTCGCGCATCGCCTGCAGATGCAGGTGGTCGCCGAAGGCGTGGAGACGCCCGAGGTGGCAGGAGTCTTGGCGCAGCTCGGCTGCGATTTCGCCCAGGGCTGGCATTTCGGGCATCCGCAGCCGGCCGCGCACTGGCTGGCAGGAGGCTGAGGCGCACGAGCCGGATCCGCGTTTGCCCCCCTCGGAGGCGCTCGGCGACAATGCGCGGCTTACCGCCCCGTCGCCCTTGGAAACCCCGATGCCCAGCCGTCGCGAACTCGCCAACGCCATCCGCTTCCTTTCCGCCGACGCCGTCGAGGCGGCCAAGAGCGGCCACCCGGGCATGCCGATGGGCATGGCCGACATCGCCGAAGTGCTGTGGAACGATGTGCTGAAGCACAACCCGGCCAACCCCCATTGGGCCAACCGCGACCGCTTCGTGGTCTCCAATGGCCATGGCTCGATGCTGCTGTACTCGCTGCTGCATCTGGCCGGCTATGACCTGCCGATCGACGAGCTGAAGCGTTTCCGTCAGCTGCACTCGAAGACCCCGGGCCACCCCGAGGCCTTCCACACCCCGGGCGTGGAGACCACCACCGGCCCGCTGGGCCAGGGCCTGGCCAACGCGGTCGGCATGGCGCTGGCCGAGAAGGTGCTGGCGCGCCGCTTCAATCGTCCGGGCCAGGCCGTGGTCGACCACCATACCTATGTGTTCCTCGGCGACGGCTGCCTGATGGAGGGCATCAGCCACGAGGCCTGCTCGCTGGCGGGCACCATGAAGCTCGGCAAGCTGATCGCCTTCTGGGACGACAACGGCATCTCGATCGACGGCGAGGTCCACGGCTGGTTCACCGACGACACGCCGGCGCGCTTCGAGGCCTATGGCTGGCAGGTGATCCGCCGCGTCGACGGTCACGACCCCGAGGAGATCGCCCAGGCCATCCGCACCGCCCAGGCCGAGAGCGATCGCCCCACCCTGATCTGCTGCCGCACCACCATCGGCTATGGCGCGCCGACCAAGGCCGGCAAGGAGGCTTGCCACGGCGCCCCGCTGGGCAAGGATGAAATCGCCGGCGCCCGCGCCGCGCTCAAGTGGCCGCATGCGCCCTTCGAGATTCCCCAGGACATCTACGCCGGCTGGCGCGCCCGCGATCTTGCCGGTGCGGAGGCGCAGTGGAACGCGATGTTCCAGGCCTATGCGCAGGCGAACCCCGAGCTTGCCGCCGAGTTCGAGCGGCGCATGCGCGGCGAGCTGCCGGCCGATTTCGTTGCCGCGGCCGATGCCTATATCGCCAAGCTGCAGGCCGAAGGCCCGACCGTGGCCTCGCGCAAGGCCTCGCAGATGGCGCTGGAAGCCTTCGGCCCGCTGCTGCCCGAGTTGATCGGTGGCTCAGCGGATCTCGCCGGCTCCAACCTCACGCTCTGGAAGGGCTCGAAGGACGTCAACGCCGAGGATCCGAACGCCAACTACGTCTACTACGGCGTGCGCGAGTTCGGCATGAGCGCCATGGCCAATGGCCTGGCCCTGCACGGCGGCTTCCTGCCCTACGACGCCACCTTCCTGGTGTTCAGCGACTACGCGCGCAATGCCCTGCGCATGTCGGCGCTGATCCCGACGCGCACCATCCACGTGTTCACCCATGACTCGATTGGTCTGGGCGAGGACGGCCCCACCCACCAGCCGGTCGAGCATCTGGCCAGCCTGCGCTACATCCCCAACAACCACGTCTGGCGCCCCTGCGATGCGGTGGAGAGCGCGGTCAGCTGGAAAGCGGCGATCACCCGCACCGACGGCCCGAGCTGCCTGATCTTCAGCCGCCAGAACCTGCAGCACCAGCAGCGCACGGCCGAGCAGGTCGCCGACATCGCGCGCGGCGGCTACGTGCTGACCGACCCGCCGGAAGCGCGCTTCGATCTGATCCTGATCGCCAGCGGCAGCGAGGTCGAACTCGCCATGCAGGCGGCACGTGCGCTGGAAGCCGAGGGCACCAAGGTGCGGGTTGTCAGCATGCCCTGCAGCAATGTGTTCGATGCCCAGCCGACCGAGTGGCGCGAAGGCGTGCTGCCCGGCTGGTGCCGCAAGCGCATCGCCATCGAGGCCGGCGTGTCCGACTTCTGGCGCAAGTACGTGGGCCTCGACGGCGCCGTCATCGGCATCGACAGCTTCGGCGCCTCGGCACCGGCGGACCAGCTGTTCAAGCACTACGGGTTCACGGTGGAGAAGATCGTGGCGGCGGCGAAGGGGCTTTGACGGCCGGGATTCGGGATTGGGGATTCGGGATTCGATAGGAGCAGGCTGCGCTTCGTGGGATTGATGCGAAGTCGATGGGGCTCTGGCATTGACTCTCGCTTCTCGCTTCTCGCTTCTCGCTTCTCGCTTCTCGCTTCTCGCTTCTCGCTGCTTGCCTTGGCTCTTGCGGGCGGGAGCCCGCGCTCTTTTCGGGGCCCCTGGGGAGCGGCGAGGCTCGGTCGATCAGCCCGCAGGGGCGCCGGCAGGGATACCGGCGATGTTCGTGACAGTGCAGGGATGCACTGTCCACGAACACCGGCCGAGGCTCGCGAACCCTGAGCGCAGGGATGCGCGAAGGGCGCGGACGAGCAGGCCTTTCTTTTGGTTCCTTTTCTTTGGCCACGCAAAGTGAGGGACTCGGGCAGCCCAAAGGGCTGACCGAAAGCTCTTGCTCCTCGCTTCCAGCAACAGCGCGACGAAGCGCAACCGAGGCAAGTGTGGAGCTCATGGTGGGCCAGAGCCCACCCTATGCGGCCCGGCGCCCGCACGGTTCGCCGAATGCCTGGCAGGTCGATTGAGGCAGGCAGGAGCCGAGTCGGATCGGCAGTTCGGATCCATAGGCAGGGCTCCGCCCGGCCCTCACCCCAACCCCTCTCCCTCGGGAGAGGGGCCCATAGCGCGCACAACCACTGGAGGCTTCGTTGAAAACTCCCTCGTCATTCGATCGCTTGGATTTGCAAGCTGGGAGCAGCGCGTACAGCTACTGGAGGCTTCGTTGAAGACTCCCTCGTCATTCGGGTGTTTGGATTTGCAAGCTGTGAGCAGCGCGAACAGCTACTGGAGGCTTCGTTGAAAACTCCTTCGTCATTCGAACTTGTAGGCTTTGACGCCGACGACACCCTCTGGCACAGCGAAATCCACTTCCAGCAGGCCCACGCCGAATTCGAACGCATCGTCGGCCAGTACGTCGACCTCGCCGATGCCGGTCTGCACCAGCGCATGCTCGACACCGAGCGCCGCAACATCAGATTGTTCGGCTATGGCGCCAAGGGCATGTGCCTGTCGATGATCGAGACCGCGATCGCGCTGACGCAGGAGCGCATCAGCGCGGCCGACATCCACCGACTGCTGGACCTGGGCAAGGGCATCCTCACCCACCCGGTCGAACTGCTCCCGGATGTGCGCGCGGCGGTCGAGGCGGCGGCGGAGATCGCGCCGCTGGTGCTGATCACCAAGGGCGATCTGTTCCACCAGGAAGCCAAGATCCGCCAGTCCGGTCTCTCCGATCTGTTCCCGCGCATCGAGATCGTTTCGGAGAAGGACCCGCAGACCTATGTCCGCGTGCTCGGCGAGTGCGAGGTCGCGCCCGCGCGCTTCGCGATGGTTGGCAATTCGCTGCGCTCGGACATCGAGCCGGTGCTGGCGCTGGGCGGCGCCGGCGTGCACGTGCCCTACGCGGTGACCTGGGCGCTGGAGGCCGAGCACGCCGTCGATCCCACGCACCCGCGCCTGCGCTGCGTTCAGCACACGGCCGATGTCCCGGCCGCCCTGCGTGAGCTCGCTGCGTCCTGAGCCCAGGGCGCTCCGATCGCGCTAGCTTCTGGCAGTCTTTCCGAATCCCCAATTCCCAATCCCCATGTACACCCAATGCCCCCACTGCCTGACGGTCCACGCGCTCAACGCCGCGCAGATTGCGCTGGGTCGTGGCGAGCTGGTGTGCGGCGTCTGCGAGAAGCAGTTCAACGGGCTGGAGCGTCTGGCGGACAGTCCGGCCCAGGCGTCCGCGGGCTACGGCCGCGGCAGCCTGGCGCAGGCGCCGCGGGTGCTGCCCGAGGGCATGGCCGACCCGCGTGAGAAGCCGCCCGAAGGCGTGCCGGCGGGGCCGGCAGCGCCGCAGTTCGTCCTGCGCAAGCGACGCGCAAAGGCCATGCCCAGCGGTCGCTGGTGGGCGGCGTGCGTGGTGCTGGGGCTGCTGCTCGCCGGGCAGATCGTGCTCGCCCAGCGCGCCGAGCTTGCCCAGGACGCCGCGCTGCGGCCGTGGCTGCAGCGGCTGTGCGGGGCGCTGTCCTGCGACCTGCCTGCGTATGCCGCACCGGAACGCATCGTCCTGCTCAACCGTGATGTCAGCCCTCACCCATCGGTGGCGGACGCCCTGCTGATCACCGCCAGCTTCCGCAACGATGCGGTCTGGCCACAGGCGTGGCCCGTGCTGGAGCTCAGCATGGCCGACCTCGATGGCCGCCTCGTCGCACTGCGGCGCTTCAGCGTGGCCGATTACCTGGGCCAGCCGCCCGAGCGGCCGGTGCTCGCGCCGGGCGAATCGGTGCTGGTGGAGCTGGAGGTGGTGGACCCGGGCAACCAGGCCATCGCCTTCGAGTTCAGCTTTCTCTGAGCATCGTGCGGGGCATCGACCTGGAGCGAAAGGGCTGGCCGCGGAGTCGAGGCGGGGCAGGCGCCGCCGTCATGATCCCGCATCGTCCCGCATCGACCAAGGCCGCAGGCCGGGTTGCGCCGATTGGTCGCGGGCCTGCTGCTACACTCGCGGCGCCCTGCTGCCGGGCCTGCGCAAGAGAGAAGCCCCGCCGATGAACCCGCGCCCCCCGGACCCCGATCTGCCTGCCCTCGACGATGAGGCTGGACGTGACGCGCGCAGGCTCTCCGCCGAAGAGCTGAGCCTGTTCGAGCGCATCGGCGAGCGCCGCGTGGTGGCCGCCGGCGAGCTGATCTTCCGGCGCGGCGAGCTGGGTCGCACCATGTTCGTGGTGGTGGAAGGCGAGGTCGCCCTGGAGTTCGGCGACGGCATGCGCGACAAGCGCATCGGGCCCAGCGAGTTCTTCGGCGAGCTCGCGTTCTTCATCGGCAACCACGCGCGGCTGGCCAGCGCCGTCGCGCTCGGCCCCTGCCTGCTGGTGGCGGTCTCCAACGGCGACTTCGACGCCCTGCTCGAGCACGAGCCGGCGATGATCGCGCGCTTCATGCGCCGCAGCTTCGCCTATCTCGTCGCCAGTGAACAGCAGCTGATCCTCAACCTCAAGCGCCGCAACGAGGAGCTGCTGCTCACGCTCGATTCTCTGCGCCAGACCCGCACTCGCCTGAACAATGCCGAGACCCTGGTGCAGACCGACGAGCTGACCGGCCTGCGCAACCGCCGCGGCCTGTACGCCCATCTCGACGAGATCGAACACCTGCCGCGACCCGGTGCGCTCGGCCTGCTGCTGATCGACCTCGATGACTTCAAGGCGATCAACGACAGCTTCGGCCACATCACTGGCGATCGCGTGCTCGAAGCCGTGGCCGGCCAGCTGCGACGCATCGCCGGCGAGCACGACGTGCCCGCGCGCCTGGGCGGCGACGAGTTCGCCCTGCTGGTCCGGGTCGAACGCCCCGAAGAGGTGGAAATGCGCGCACGCGGTCTGGTCGACAGCGTGCGCCTGCTGGCCCTGCCCGAACCCCTGCATGGCACCACGCTCACGATCAGCGTGGGTGCAGTGGTCTGCGATGCCGAGGCGGGTTGGTCGGTCTGGTACAGCCAGGCGGATCGCCTGCTCTACCGCGCCAAGGCCGAAGGCGGCGACGACTTCCGTTTCCAGGGCGTCGAATCGCCCAGCGTCTGAAGCCCGCGCTCAGGGCAATACTGATCAAGTCCATCCTGGCCCTGATCAGTCGTCGCGAGTCCGGCACAGGTCCGGACTCGCTTTCGCTGGATCAAGCATTTACGTGCTCGATCCGCGGGCGCGCCTTCCATGGCGCGCGACAACGCTGAAGTCTTCAGCGTTGCCTTAGACCATCGGCGCATGTCACCGCGGGCGGACTTGACAAGTTCGCCGCAGCGCATCAAGACTGCGGGCATGCCCTCGAAGCCGACCCATAGCAGCCTGACCCACGACCGCCTCCCGGCGGCGTCGCTGCTGCTTATCGGCCTCCTTCTTCGACCGCACAGGTGCGGACTCGAACTCTAGGGCGCGTGTAGCAGACTGAACCCGAGATTCCGAGAACCCCGCACCGGGCAACCGAGGCGGGGTTTTTCTTTGCCTGCGGTTTGCCAAGCCCCTCGGACGAAACCCAACCCTTCGACCTTGAAACCCGCTGGAGCCGCCATGAGCCACCGCATCCGCATCTTCGACACCACCCTGCGCGACGGCGAGCAGTCGCCGGGCGCCAGCATGGGCCCCGCCCAGAAGAAGGTGATGGCGCGCGCGCTCGCCGAGCTCGGCGTCGATGTCATCGAGACCGGCTTCCCGGCGAGTTCGCAGGCCGATCGCGAATCCACCGATGCGATCGCTCGCGAGATCGGCCAGCACGTCACGCTCGCCACCCTGTCGCGCTGCGCCGAGGCCGACATCGAAGCCTGTGCGCGTGCCATGGAGAAGGCGCACCGGCCGCGCATCCACGTGTTCATTTCGACGAGCCCGTTGCACCGCAAGTTCAAGCTGGGCTTGAGCGAGCAGCAGGTGATCGAGCGCGCCGAAAGCGCGGTGGCCTATGCGCGGCGCTACTTCGACGACGTCGAGTTCTCGGCCGAGGATGCGATCCGCACCGAGTTCGAGGTACTGGTGAAGGCTTTCGGCGCCGCGGCGCGCGCGGGCGCGACCACACTCAACGTGCCCGATACCGTCGGCTACACCACGCCCGAGGAGATCCGCAGCCTGTTCGAGCGCCTGCGCGTGGCGGTGCCCGGCGAGCACCTGGTCTGGAGCGCGCACTGCCACAACGACCTCGGCCTGGCCGTGGCAAATTCGCTGGCGGCGATCGAAGGCGGCGCGCGCCAGGTCGAATGCACGGTCAATGGCATCGGCGAGCGCGCCGGCAACTGTGCAGTGGAAGAACTGGTGATGGCACTGCGCGTGCGTCAGGGCTTCTATGGCGCCGATACCGGCATCCGCAGCGAGCGTCTGGTGCCGACCTCGCGTCTGCTGCAGCGCCTGACCGGCATGATGGTCCAGCGCAACAAGGCCGTGGTTGGCGTCAATGCCTTTGCGCACGAGGCGGGCATCCACCAGCACGGCATGCTGAAGAACCGCGAGACCTACGAGATCATGCGCCCCGAGGACGTAGGTTGGCCCAAGTCCGAGCTCGTTCTGGGGCGTCACAGCGGTCGCGCGGCCCTGAGCGAGCGCCTGCGCGCGCTGGGCTTCGTGTTCGAGGACGACGAGTTCGAGCACGTCTTCGCCAACTTCAAGGCGCTGACCGAAACCCAGCGCGTGGTCGGCGACCGCGACCTGGAGCAGCTGATCCTGGGCGCCACCGCCAGCGCGGGTCAGGGCTATCGACTGGCCTCCATGCGCATCTCGGACGCTGGCGGCTCGGCCCGCGCCGAGGTCGAACTGTCCGACCCCGAGGGCAACCACGTGGCCGAAAGCGCCGACAGCGACGGCCCGGTCGCGGCCCTGTTCGCCGCCATGGCGGCAGCCACCGGCATCGAGCTGAAGCTGGAGAGCTACCAGGTCCACAGCATCGGAATGGGCGCGCAGGCGCGCGGCGAGGCCAGCCTGTCGGTCAGCTGCGAGGACGAGGAATACACCGGCGTCGGCGTCAGCCGCGACATCATCGAGGCCAGTGCCTTGGCCTGGCTGGACGTCGCCAACCGCCTGCTGCGCAAGCGCGAGATCGCGCCTGCTGCGGCAACGGCGTCGGCTTGACCGAGGGCCCTGCTGCAAGCCCCTCTCCCCTGGAGGGAGAGGGGTTGGGGAGAGGGGGTAAAGCTCGCCGCAAGCGTTCTACCCCTCTCCCCCGCCCCCTCTCCCTCAGGGGGAGAGGGGAGCAGAGCCCGCACTGATCAAAGTATCGAAGCGTGCTCTAGCGAATCCCCAATCCCGAATCCCCTATCCCGGCTCTCAACATGCCCCGCACCCTCTTCGACAAACTCTGGGACGCCCACGTCGTCGTCCCTGAAACCGAGTCCGCGCCTGCGGTGCTCTACATCGACCTGCATCTGCTGCACGAGGTCACCAGCCCGCAGGCCTTCTCCGAGATCGAGGCGCGGGGACTTTCGCCGCGCTGCCCCGAGCGCTGTATGGCGACCATGGACCACAGCACGCCGACCCTGCCGGCCGATGCGAACGGCCGTCTGCCCTACGCGACGGCGGCTTCCGAGAAGCAGGTCGACCAGCTGCGCGAGAACTGCGCGCGCCACGGCATCGAGCTGTTCGACATGGGCGACGCGCGCCGCGGCATCGTGCATGTGGTCGCGCCCGAGCTGGGCCTGACGCGGCCGGGCATGACCATCGTCTGCGGCGACAGCCACACCAGCACGCACGGCGCCTTCGGCGCGATGGCGTTTGGCATCGGCACCAGCGAGGTCGGCCACGTGCTGGCGACCCAGTGCCTGCTGCAGCGCAAGCCCAAGTCCATGGCGATCGAGGTCGAGGGCGAGCTGGCACCCGGCGTCTCTGCGAAGGACGTGATCCTGCATGTGATCGGGGTGATTGGGGTCAACGGCGGAACGGGTTACGCGCTGGAGTACCGCGGCTCGGCGATCCGCGCGATGGACATGGAAGCGCGCATGACCCTGTGCAACATGTCGATCGAGGCGGGCGCGCGCTGCGGCATGGTCGCGCCCGATGCCACCACCTTCGAGTGGCTGCGCCGCGCGCCGCGTGCGCCCAAGGGTGCGGCCTTCGAGGCGGCGATGATCGAGTGGTCGAAGTTCACCAGCGATGCCGACGCTGTGTTCGACCGCGTGGTGCGCATCGATGCGGCGGACATCCGCCCGACGCTGACCTGGGGCACGCATCCCGGCACCGCGATCGCAGTCGATGCCGTGGTGCCGGAGCCGGCCGACGCCAGTGCCCGCAAGGGGCTGGACTACATGGGCTTCGAGGCGGGTTTCGGTCTGGTCGGCCAGCCGGTCGACGTGGTCTTTGTCGGCAGCTGCACCAATGGCCGCCTCGCCGATCTGCGCGAAGTGGCAAGAATCTTGAGCGGCCGCCGCGTGCATCCGCGCGTGCGCATGCTGGTGGTGGCCGGCTCCGAGAAGGTCAAGCGCGAGGCTGAGGCCGAAGGTATTGATGCGATCGTGCGCGCCGCCGGCGCCGAATGGCGCGAGCCGGGCTGCTCGATGTGCATCGCCATGAACGGCGACATCGTCGCGCCAGGCCAGCTCGCGGTCAGCACCAGCAACCGCAACTTCGAGGGCCGGCAAGGGCAGGGCGCGCGCACCGTGCTGGCCTCGCCGCTGTCGGCGGCCGCTGCCGCGGTTGCCGGGCGCATCGCCGATCCGCGCGAGTTCCTCACCGCCACCGCCGAGGTCGCCTGATGAGCGCCATCACCCACATCCGCAGCCGCGCCGTGGTGCTGCGCGGCGAGAACATCGATACCGACCAGATCATTCCGGCGCGGTTTCTTTCGACCACCACCCGCGCGGGTCTGGGCCAGCACGCCTTCAGCGACTGGCGCCGTGATCCGGGCTTCGCCTTCAACCAGCCGGCGAACGCAGGAAGGCAGATCCTGATCGCCGGCCGCAACTTCGGCTGCGGCAGCTCGCGCGAGCACGCGCCCTGGGCGCTGACCGATCTGGGCCTGAAGGCCGTCATCAGCAGCCAGATCGCCGACATCTTCCGCAACAACGCGCTGAAGAACGGGCTGGTGCCGATCGTGCTGGACGAGGCGATCGTGCAGCACCTGATGCAGCAGGCCGACGGCGAATTCGCCATCGACATCGCCGCCTGCACGTTGACCACCCCGCAGGGCCAGGTGCACCGCTTCCCGCTGGATGCCTTCGCCCGCACCTGCCTGCTGGAGGGCGTGGACGAGCTCGGCTACCTGCTCGCCCGCGAGGCGGCGATCAGCGCCTTCGAGTCCACCCGCACCCGCGACTTCTCCCTGCCCACGCCCGCCACCGAGGAAACTGCCCATGCGCGCTGAAATCGTCCTGCTGCCCGGTGACGGCATCGGCCCGGAGGTCACCGCTGCCGCTGTCGAAATGTTGAAGCGCGTCGCCACGCGCCACGGCCACGACTTCCACTTCAGCACGCATCTGATCGGTGGTGCGGCGATCGACGCCAGCGGCGAGCCCTTGCCCGCCGCCACGCTCGCCGCCTGCCGCAAGGCCGACGCCATCCTGCTCGGCGCGGTCGGCGGCCCCAAGTGGTCGGATCCAAAGGCCAGGGTGCGACCCGAGCAAGGCCTGCTCGCGATCCGCCAGGCGCTGGGCCTGTACGCCAATCTGCGCCCGGTGACCCCGCATCCGGCGGTGCTCGATCGCGCCCCGATCAAGCCGCATCTCTTGAACGGTGTCGACCTGCTGGTGGTGCGCGAGCTCACCGGCGGCATCTACTTCGGCGAGCGCACCCGCAGCGAGCACGGTGCGTCCGACCTGTGCGTGTACTCGGTCGCCGAGATCGAGCGGGTGGTCCGCCGCGCCTTCGGCTTCGCCCGCGCGCGCCGCGGCTACCTGGTCAGCGTCGACAAGGCCAATGTGCTGGAGACCTCGCGGCTGTGGCGCGAGGTCGCCACGCGGATCGGTGCGGAGGAGTTCCCGGACGTGCGCCTGGAGCACCAGCTGGTGGACTCGATGGCCATGCACTTGATTGCGCGCCCGCGCGAATACGACGTCATCGTCACCGAAAACATGTTCGGCGACATCCTCACCGACGAGGCCTCGATGCTCGCCGGCTCGCTGGGCCTGCTGCCCAGCGCCTCGCTGGGTGAAGGCAGGCGCGGCATCTACGAGCCGATCCACGGCAGCGCGCCCGACATCGCCGGCCGCGGCATCGCCAACCCGATCGCCACGATCCTGAGTGCAGCCATGCTGCTGCGGCATTCGCTGGGCCTCGAAGACGAAGCCCGCGAAATCGAGCGTGCCGTCAGCGAGGTGCTGGATGCGAAGGTGTTCAGCGCCGACATTGCCGGCGGCGAGCGCGCCCACTCGACGCACGAAGTCGCCAACGCCGTGCTGGAGCGCCTGCCCGAGCGGCATCCGGCGGTGGCGATGCGGGATTGATCTTGAGCCGGGATTCGGGGTGAGGCGGCGCGTTTGCGCGGCACTGCCTCGCGTGCCGGCGAACGCCCGAACGCTGCGCGCGAGGGCCGGGTCCGGGATTCGGGATTCGCAGGTGAATCCGCGGCGAAAGTCTCCTCAGCCGGGATTCGGGGCCATGACCATCTCATAGGGTGGGCCCTGGCCCGCCAAGGGCTTACCACCTTCCCCCGGTCCGCGATGCTCCACGGGGTCGCACCACGCGAGATCACGCGGACGGCCTGGAGGGCCGCGCCTACGATGACTGACGTCTCGTTAGAGTCTCCGAGCCCGTGGCTCCGATGGCTGGCCGCGTAGCACGCGCTTCCCATGTCATTGTTCTGCCCATGATCCGAACCCTCGCCCTGCTCGGCCCCCTTGTCTTCCTGTGCACCGCCATCACCGTGCAGGCCCTGCATCCCCGCTATGACTGGGTGCGGGCACCGCTGTCCTTCTATCTGTCCGGGCCGCATGGTCCCTGGCTGCAGGCCGCCTATGCCTTCCTCGCCGCGGCGATCTCGGCGCAGGCCTGGCTGAGCTGGCGCGGCGAGCGCGCCGGCGTGCTGAACACCGCGGCCCTCATGCTGTTCTTTGGCGGTGCGATCGCCCTCGTGATCACCGCCGTTTTTCCCGGCGGCTCGCCGGCTGGCGCGGTGCAGCCCTTCGAGCATCGCCTGCATGCACTGAGCGCCTTGCTGGCCTTTGGCTTGACCGGCCTGGGCTTGCTCCTGCGCGGCGCGCTCGACTGGTCGCGCGGCGAGCGCATGTTCCTGCCGCTGGCGCTGCTGGCCGTCGGCTGCCTGCTGCTGCATGTGTTCGTGCGTGAGCTGCCGCGCGGGGCCAGCCAGAAGCTGACGATTGCGCTGTACCTGCTGTGGCTCTGGCTGCACGGCTGGCGGGTGCCGAAAGGCTTGACTCCGGTGCCTGCCCGACCCGGGGACGGAACAGCGCCCTGAGCTGTGCCCACCGCAATACCCGGCGAGATGCGGCGCCCACACCGCGCCCCGGATGCGACGGCCTGTAACGGTCGTCGGCACTCTGTCTTGTGGCATCTTCACTGCTTCGCCACACTTGCGAAGGCCGCTGCCGCGGCCTTTCCCTGACCACGGAGTTCGAGCCATGCGCCTGTCGCGCCGCTATCTGCTGATCCTGTTGCCTCTGCTTCTGCTGCTGATGGGCGCGCGTCAGGCGCCGCTCTCCGATCCCGACCCGATCGCGGTGCCGGCCGGGCTGGAGCTCAAGACGGTCGAACGCGAGATCAAGCGTGCGCTGATCGGCCGCGGCTGGACCATCACCGCCGAGGCCGAGGGCCAGATCGATTCCACCTTGAACGTGCGCGCCCACACCGCGCGCGTGCGCATCAGCTACGACGCCCAGCAGGTCGCGCTGGCCTACGTGTCAAGCGAGAACCTCGCCTACGAGGAGAAGCGCGGCGAGCGCTATATCCACAAGAACTACGCGAGCTGGGTGAACAACGTGCTGACTGACCTCTCGCGCGGCCTGCAGATGGCGGCGATCGAGTAGGGCTGGCGCGGAGCTGCCGACCACGCCTGTCACCTTGGCCGGCGTTGTCGGCGGATCGGCTTCGGCGAAGGCTCGGCGTCCTTCGCCGGTGTAGGTGCGCGACACGCGCACCCTACAATCACGAGCGACGCCGTGCGCTCAACGAAGCCCGCTACGCGGTTCGCGTAGGGTGCGCCTGTGGCGCACCGCCTTTGATCGCAAATGATAGCGAGCGACGCCGCGCGCTCAACGAAGCCCGCCACGCGGTTCGCGTAGGGTGCGCCTGTGGCGCACCGCCTTTGATCGCAAATGATAG